>Ga0182030_10000199_pt1 | contig 104912 bp, 97 predicted proteins | sample 812S3MmetaG_FD_121299 | JGI IMG/M metagenome (GOLD analysis project Ga0182030, IMG submission 121299) | Permafrost microbial communities from Stordalen Mire, Sweden - 812S3M metaG (Illumina Assembly) | ecosystem: Environmental > Terrestrial > Soil > Wetlands > Permafrost | place: Sweden...
CTTTTCGATGAGCCCGAACGACGCGCGTTCACTGAAGCCATCGAGGCCGCTGAGCTGCGTCAGTTGTCTGCGGCCAATTTTGTCGAAACGTCGATGATTCTGGAATCACGACACGGGGCCGAAGGCGTGCGCTCGCTGGACCGCCTGCTCGCAGCGGCAAATGTCGAGATTGTCGCCGTTGATCCGATCCAGGCCCAAGTAGCCCGCGAAGCTTTTCGACAATTCGGCCAGGGCCGTCACGCCGCCGGGCTCAACTTCGGCGATTGTTTTGCTTACGCCCTCGCGCAATGCCAGGCTGAGCCGCTTTTGTTCAAAGGCGAGGATTTCCATAAAACAGACGTCCTGCGGCTGTAGCGTAAGCGCCGATGAAACGCAGCACCGATCGCATCCTGACCACCCATGTCGGCAGCCTGCCTGCGCCGAAGGGGATGGAGCAGTTCCTACCGGGCGATGCAGCCGCTCTGCGGCAGGCTGTGGCGCAGACTGTCGAGGCCCAGGCGGATGTTGGAATAGACGTCGTCAATGACGGTGAGCTGGGAAAGGGCCACTGGATCGGCTATCTCAGCCAGCGACTGACGGGCACCGTACCAAGCCACAATCCAAACGAGCCGCCCCCGATTCCGGATGGCAAGGACCGTGAGCGCTTCCAGGACTTTTACGCGGAGGCCGCCCGCCAGGGCACCCTATGGTATTCGTCCGGATCGATCCATAGACCGGTTGTGCTGCTGTCGACTCTCTTGTGCACCTCGGAACTGAAGTACAACGGCGCCGCATCGCAGGACATCGATAATCTAAAAGCCGCGCTCGCGAAGGTTGCGGTCACTGAGGCGTTCCTACCCGTGGTTGCGCCCGCGAGCATCGCCCCCTACATCGGCAATCAGTACTACGCCTCCGAACGGGACTTCCATTACGCCCTGGCGGATGCGCTGCGAACGGAGTATGAGGCCATTGCCAATGCCGGGATCCTGCTGCAGGTCGACGATGCCTGGACGGCCGCGCTCTGGGACCGGATCGGAATACAGATCGGGATCGATGCCTACAAGAAGCGCTGCTTCTATTTCGCCGAAATCCTCAATCACGCGCTGGCACGCATTCCCGAGGACCGCATCCGCTATCACATCTGCTGGGGCAGCTGGCACGGACCCCATGCCCACGACTTACCCATGACCGATCTGCTCGATGTCATCTTGACGGTAAAGGCCGGCGCCTATTTATTCGAGGCGGCCAACGCACGCCACGAGCACGAATACCATGTCTGGGAGCATGTCCGGTTACCCGCCGGCAAGATTCTCATCCCCGGCGTGGTGAGCCACGCCACCAACATCGTCGAGCATCCGGAACTCGTATCCGAGCGCATTCAGCGTTTTGCGCGACTCGTCGGGCGCGAGAATGTCATGGCCGGCACCGATTGCGGATTGGGTGGGCGCGTTCATCCGGACCTGGTCTGGGCAAAGCTCGAATCCTTGGCGGCCGGTGCACGTCTTGCCTCGGCGGCTCTTTGGAAGGGTAGATAACGCCGTATCAGGACGACACTTGTCCCCGATGGGTGCGTCGCAAACCAAGCAAGCCTGCAAGGTTCGCTTATCATTGCAATTGGTTTGCGATGATGACTGATTCGGCTAAGCGTCAATCAGAACTCAGTCCCGCGGCCCACCCGTGGATCGGTCCAAGTCGTGTCCGGTCGCAACGTGGCGCGCGGGATGCGCCTGCAGCCATTCAATGTTGGCAACGTTGAGCGGGACCACTTCGGCCGGCTGGATGCCTCCCCATTCCAGCATGACCTCAGCATCGGGCGACCAGGCAGGCCAGCGGACCCTCCTCGATGAGGGATCACCGGTCGCCGCGAACGCAACCAACGCGTCCATCATCAACCCCGACAGTTCATAGTCGCTCGCTCCCCAGACGCGGGTCCTGCGCTGCAGGTTGAAGGCATCGAGAGTTCCGAACCAGAATGGAATATCGCCCGTGTGGTATGCACCGGTGGTTGCCACATCGTAGTCCGCGATGTGCACGCCAGGAGCGAAGGCGTGGTGCTTCGAGAACAGGTCGATGTAGGTCTTGGAATGATGGAACCGGGCCTGAAGCTGCGCACAGGTCCGCGCACTGCTCTCGAGGCCGCCCTCACGTGCCACCTGGCCGCCGGACTGGCGAATATCCGCAGCGTTTTGGAGCGGGTACAGCGCCAAAAACGCCGGCGCATCCTGCCCATACATCTGGCGCGCGATGTCCTCGTATTCCTCCACACTGGCCGCATTCATCAGCGCACTGAGCGACTCGTCCTTGTTGAAGCTGGCAATGATCGGCACATCGCTTCCCGCGCCAGCTTCGAGGGCCTCACGAGGCGATTGCAGCATGAAGTAGCCGTCGATGACCGGGCCAGCCCGCACCCCGGTCGTCACCTTTACGCCGATCTGCCCCTCCAGCTGCGCGGCAACGAGCCGATCGGCCGGCACATTGCGCAGCGCTTCAAGGTTTGCGGCGTGCAGGTACGTCTGGATCTGCTCCCCCGTGCGTTCCCCTTCGGCGAGCGAGGGCGTCTGGGAGGTCCAGTTGCAGCCGGAGGACATCATCGCGCGCGAGAACAACCCACGACTGAGCGGACTGAACAGCTGGTAGGCCACGGAGCCCGCTCCAGCGGACTGGCCGATGACCAGGATGCGGTTCGGGTCGCCACCGAATTGGGCGATGTTGTCATGGACCCAGCGCAGCGCCAGTGCCTGATCCAGCAGGCCGTAGTTTCCCGAATGTCCGCCCTGTTCCCGCGTGAGCTCCGGGTGCGCGAGAAAGCCCAGGATACCCACACGGTAGTTGAAGTTCACGAACACCACGCCGCGCTGCGCAAGCACCTCCCCGCCGTAGGTGGGTATCCCGGCTGATCCGATCGTGAACCCCCCGCCATAGAGATAGACGATGACCGGGAGCTTGGATGAGCCATGCGAATGCGGCGCAGCCCAGACATTGAGGTAGAGGCAATCCTCGGAGCTCGCCTCCTCCCCATAGTAATGATTGATGTCATGCGCCCGCAGTACCTGCGGGCACTCGGGCATGGTGCGGTCGGCGTTCCACACGCCCTGCCAGTGCAGGGGCTGTGGGGGTCGCCAACGCAAGACTCCGGTGGGCGGCTGCGCGTAGGGAACGCCCAGCCAGGCGCGCACGCCCGATGGCAGGACAAGTCCCGCCGCCTCACCTCCCGTCGTGGCAATCGGCGGCAGGGGCCGCTGCACGGGCACGGCCTGCGCAATTTCCCTTGCGCCCAGCGTGATGAGACAAAGGGCTGCGAGCAGTTCCCATACAGATCTGGTGACCGGCCTTAACCTGGGGCGCCGACTCGAACATTCAGTCTCATGCGGGCGCAGACCAGGGCTAAGAATGTCCATGCTTCAGAATCTCTTGGCCGCCGCCGCGGCCAACCTGCTCACCAGATCCGTTACTGATTACGCGTCGGGAGGGCTTCCAAGGTTTTGCCATCCGGGGTCATCACCCTGACGTAGAAGCCACCCGGTCTGCCGTCCTTGAGCGGATAGTAGACCACGCGCACTTTGTCGCCTGCACTGAACGAATGCAGGCCCCAGCCGCGGCGTCCGAGCCAGCTCGGGCTCATGCCCTCCAAACCCCACTCCCGCGTCTTGCCTGACTTATCCGGAACGACGATCCAGATGAACGTATGCGGCTGGGTCCACTGATACTTCTCGATCGTACCGCTGAGCGTCCTTTCCGTACCCCATTCAAACATCGCGGTGGAATGATGTGCAACTGCCAAGTGCATCGGAATTACTGCACACGCGGCGATGATCAGCCATTGCCTGTACTTCACGACTTATTCTCCCGGGGTGTGCTTGAGACTGAAGGCTGCATGACCTTTGGAATCCAGCGCATCGTGATTGTTCTGTTCACACACGTATTCCATGATCTTCCAGTCCCGATGCCGTTTGTAGTGAGCAATCGTGGTGTAGGGTTCGAGGAACACGGCCGGATCGGTGCGCGTGGTCGTGATCTCCAGGGTATCGGGATTCACAAGGTGAATCCGCTCGGTAATGTGCAGCTTGTCACTGTGCCCGTTGAGCCCATTGAGCGGGCTGGTCTGCGGCAGAATGCCGGTGGTTTCGACCACGAGCGTGTCGCCCTCCCAATGGCCGACCGAAGTGCCCTGAAAGGACGGATCCGGACTCTCCGGCAGCGGCCCGCCATCCGTATAGATGCGCCGCGTCAACCCGTAAGTCTCGATCAGAATCGTCACCCTCCCAGGGGTGAACAGAAACTCGATCGGGTAGGGCTCCGTCATGCTCTGCGGCACGCCCGGCGGTATACAACTTGCCACTTCCGACACGAAGTTCAGGCCCTTTTGTTTCTTGTTCAGAGCTTGGTACTTGTCCCACTGCCTTTCGTAGGCGGGCGTGAGCTTCGGCGGTCCTGGCGGTGCAGCGCCGGGTTTCGGTGGCACAAACGTCACATCCCATACGCCACTCCAGTCGGGCAACTCGGCGAGCGCCGAATAGGGACTGGCAGGCATCGCTGGCGGGGCTGAAGCCGATGAGCTGATCGATGCCGCCGCGGCGGGCGAAGTGTTGTTGCCTCCACAGGCCGAGAGTACAGCGGCGCACAGTGCCATCAGGCACCCAATGCTCGACGATACGCGGCTCATTGGCTTCCCCCCTTTCATGCCTTACTGGCCGTATGCTGCCACTGGGAAGACAAAATGGCCAGCGGCCGGGTGAGTCGACCTGAGGGCATGACGACCGAGCAGGAGTGTACGTCTTGAGGTATTGGCAGCTTGATGGAACCAACGGCAGCAGCTCTTTGGCGATGGCTGCGACAGGCATCACTCGGCCCGGGCGCAGGCAACTGCTAGTCCGAATTGGTGCGGTGTCCCTCAACTACCGCGATGCGGCCATCGCGCGCGGAGCCTATCCTATTCCGACCAGGGCCGGCCTCATCCCAGCCTCCGACTGCGCCGGCCAGATCGAGGAGACCGGATCGGAGGTCACCCGCTTCAAAGCCGGCGATCGTGTGACTAATGTCTTTGTCCCGGATTGGATTTCGGGCAAGCCTACCCGGGAGGCCTTCACGCGCCTGCGCGGCAGCCCCTGCGATGGCGTCCTGGCTGAATACGTCCTCTTCAACGAGGACGAGCTGCTTTGCACCCCGCCGTTCCTCAGCGACGAGGAAGCTGCAACGACCCCGTGCGCGGCGGTCAGCGCGTGGAACGCGCTGTTCGGTGGCGGTGAGCCACTCATGGCCGGGGATACCGTACTCGTGCAAGGCACCGGGGGCGTCGCGGTATTCGCATTACAGATGGCCCATGCCCAAGGCGCCGCTGTCGTAGTGACCTCCTCAAGCGACAAGAAACTGGAACAAATCACCTCACTCGGCCTGTGGCAGGGTATCAATTATCAGCTGCATCCCGAATGGCACGAGGAAGTCAAACGAGTGACCGGTGGCGAAGGCGTGCACCGCACGGTGGAGATCGGTGGACCCGGAACCCTCGCACGATCGATCGCAGCCACTCGTTTCGGAGGCACAGTCGCCCTGGTCGGGGTATTGACCGCCGGGCACGTGGATCCCTTGATATTCATGCACAAGGGACTCACGTTGCGCAGCATCGGCACCGGTTCTCGGGACATGCACGAAGCGGTCTTTCGCAGCATGAGTGTGCAAGCATGGCGCCCGGTCATTGACTCGGTGTACCCCTTCGAAGACGCGCGAGCGGCTTTCGATCGCCTTGCGAGCGGCGGGCATGTGGGCAAGGTCGTCATAAAGGCCGCCCATTGACCGTTGCAAGGCTTAGGGCCCAGTGCCGTATTGCGGTGACTTCCGACGATCACGCCTCGCGGCTGCCTGGATAATAGTAGTCGAGGCAAATCAGGCACAGTCCGTGACTGGTTTTCGGCGGACTGGACCGGATCCACTCAGGCACGTAATGCCATTGTTGCTCCTCCCCGGCCACTTGGATCCGCCGGCAGTTCGCGCACTGTCGGACCATCCCATCCTGACCCACATAGGCCGACCCTGCCGCAGACTTGCGCGCCTCACTACCCCAGGGCCTCTCCACCCGCAGGGAATGCCCCAGGAGCAGCCCTTTGGCCGCGCGCAGCGGGTATAGGCTCAGCGTGAAGCGCCGGTAGTGTTGCGGCGAGGAGCACTCGTAATCATGCAGCAGGGGGTGCAACTGATCGGGCTGGTTCAAGGCATATGCTGTGGCAAACAGGCTCTTAAAAAATTCATGTAACGGCGTCGGAATGGCGTCCCAGAGGGGTTCCGCCCGAGTCCCCAGCGCTCGGAGATGACAGGCTCGCCCTCATTCTGAGCCGCAAACCGATACCATCCGGCACTCAAGAACTCGATGCGCAGTTCACCATCGACCCCTACGATTGAACCTTCATGCGCATCCAACGCCGCAAGATCAAAATCGCTGAGAAGGGCACTGAATGAGTCAGTTATTTCCGGCATCGCTCTCCCCGCCACGCGGTGCACACTGTATGGTGCCCTGAGCGCCCAGCCGCCATGCGTAGTTTCCGCAGTCGTCCGAATCGCGCCCTCGGCGGGGAGTATCATGGGAGGAGGTGGCGGAGCTGGCGGGGAGAATCAGTGACGCGTGGGGATCGCGCTCGCCACCTCAGGCGTTCCGAACCCCGCCAAGGCTGCTCTTCTTAGCTGGAAACCCTATTGCTCTGGCGCGTGGGCAATGGCCAGAAATAACGCACGGCGTTCCGGCAAGCGACGGCAGTCTTGCCCACGTCGTGCACCCGCGTCCGGCCCCAGAAGTCATTCGCTGCTGGCGCGCTTCTCGTAACATTGGAATCCATGGCGACTTGCGGATCGAAGTGTTGCTACCGACGCGAAGTACCACGTCAGTGATTACCAATCTTTCACCTTATGCCGACCAGCTCGGGTGCGCGTTGTCTTGGCGCAAACGGGCGGATTGATTGTGATTAAGTGAGGCGTGCGAAAATAGTGCTGATAATTGACACTCAATGGTGAGTCATGCCGGCCTCGAGCAGGCGCTCTCGACTCATTCAAACAAAGGCCGCGGCAGCTGCGAGAAAAAACCTGCCGCTCGCCGGCACAAAATCGATACGTCGAAAGACGGGTGATGAGTTCTTATGATTGCGCGGCCCGGGTATACGCGGCTAACGACGGATCGAGCAGGACCGCGTGCTATCTTAAAAGCCGGCGAGCGCGTCGGGCGTCATTGATGTGTTCGTTCCGCTAGAGTCATCCCCTGGTCTGACTCGTCGGAAATGCTTGATGCGCGTGCCGGCATCACTCGATAACAACCCGGATCGAGGCGCCGAATCGTCTGCACTATTTTCGGCGAGAACTGCAGCGCACACTTGATGGCGCCGAAGAGCACCCCCGAAGCGTCGCAGTGCAGTCGACGCGCGGGCCTCATGTTATCGCTGACGGAAGGGCGAGGGCGTTCGAGCGCAAGGGCTGCCGTCTGGGCGGCGTGGCCCTAAGATATTGAACCTGTAGGCAATCGGGACTGAGCAGCGGGAGCCGCTAGACATGACGACTCGGACGTTTTTTGCGATCGTTGCGAGAACTGAACTCTGGGATCAAGCCAAGCCGGCGCACGAACAAGCAGGCTTCGCCGGCCATGCAGCGTTCATGCACGGACTTGAAGCCGAAGGCGTTATCGTGTTCGCGGGACTGCTTCAGGACAGCAGCGACGTTGTGTTTCTTTTTCATGCCGCCAGCGCCAATGAGGTCCGGGGGCGTCTCAGCAAGGATCCCTGGCAACAGGACGGACACGCGCGCCTGGTTCGCATCGAGGAAATCCACATCCGTATCGGTGCACCGAGCCCGCACCATCCGGCCTGATCCCATCGTAACGCCAGCGGAGCACACGACATGCAGGTTTTTGTCTTTGATTGGATGGCTTACGGCCAGAGTGTCGACCGATTCCGAGTCGACGGGGAGATGCCGCGTCTCGGCAGAGCCCAATTTGACGCGCAGGTTGCTGTTGATACGTACTCAAACCATCTCGCGGCATGGGTGGAAATGGAGAAGCAGGGATTTGACGGTATCGCCATCAACGAGCATCACTCTACCCCATTTGGGCTCAACAACTCCCCCAATTTGATCGCTGCGGCGATCTCCAGGCTGACCACGCGACTGAAAATACTGGTCTACGCCAACCTGCTTCCGTTGCATGAGCCGCTACGCCTCGCTGAGGAGCTGGCCATGCTCGACTGTCTGTCGAATGGACGGCTCATCGCCGGGGTCGCACGGGGAGCGCCGAGGGAATACAAGATCTTCAACATGCCGATGAAGGAGTCCCGCGGACGGTTCGAGGAGGCCTATGAGGTCATCCGTCGCGCCTGGGTCGATGAGAGCTTTTCATTCGATGGACAGTATTATCATTACAAGGACGTATCCATCTGGCCGCGCCCGGTGCAGCGCCCGCATCCGCCAGTGTGGGTACCCGTGACCAGTTCGCGCGAGACCATCGAGTGGGCCGCCGCCAATGACATCGCCATCACTCCTGGAGTCTTTGCCGGACCGGTGCGCGAGGACACCATCCGGCACTATGCCCAGTGCCAGGCGCAATATGGACGCGAGGTGACACCCAATCATCTGAACGTGATGATCGATTGCTATGTGGCCGATTCCAAGGCGCAGGCGGTGGCTGAATACGGACCCTATCTGATGTATCTGTTCAATACGCTGCTACCTTACGGACAGGTCATGCAGAAGGATGTGAAGGGGTACTACAGCTCCACGGCGTTCGAGCACCTTCGGAACGGTTCCAAAGGTACGCTGGCGGAGGATGCCACGTTGTTCTCGGAATGGACCATGGATACCGTGCGGGCTGCAGCGGAGACCATGCCGATCGGTACCGCGGATGAGGTGACCGAACGCATTATCGCCGAATGCAATGATGCCGGCGCCAGTTCGGTGCTGCTGATCTGCAATCGAGCACACTTGCCGCAGGAGATGTTCCTGAATCAGGTCCGGCGCATCGGCAGCGAAGTGCTGCCGCGGTTACAAGCGCACCAGGTCCGGGTGGTCCCCCACGCGCAGGGTATCGCCCAAGCGCTTCGGCCCGATCAGGTGGGGCGCCCAGTGCCTCATTCAGTGCCCGTGGGGACCTCCGAATGATAGAGGTCCTGCCGGAACGTCCGTGCCGCCCGAAAATAATGTAAAGCGGCCCAGACATAGATGATTTGGACCCAGATGAGGGCCCGGCGCAGGCCTTGGCTCGAGGCGGCCTGACACGCCGCATCCAGGCTTATTGCGGCACCGGAGGGCCCGCGGCCGCCCGGACACGCGGCGATGAAGTCTCCATAGTGGAACGCCCGAGCAGCAAAGTGATCGCTGACGAATCCCAAGGCAGTAGGACCCAGTCCCGCCCCAATAACTCCCATAGCGACGGTCAACAGCGCAGTTGCCAATGAACGCATACGGGGGCCGGCAAGGTTTTGCACGGCTGCATATGTCGGCGCGAAGTAGGAGGCCGCCGCGAAATTGGCCAGCCAGATAAGAACGAAGGATATCTGCGAACGGGTGCTGGCAAATGCTCCGGCGTAAAGGGGCATTGCGATGAGAAACAGCGCTCCCGGGCCCCACATGAGCCATCGCGCGTCTCGCCGTGAAAGCCAATCGAAGCTGAAGCCCCCGAGAATCATGCCCAGGCCATTGGATGTGAAGCCGATGATACCGAACACCATGCCGACAAGAGCCAACGGCAACCCGAAACCGCGCAAGTAAAAAGGCAGGACAAACTGAGTGACGGCATTGTAGGTAAAGCCGCTCACCGTCGACGCGATGAGCAAGTGACGAAAACTTGGCTTGGAGAGCAGTTCAACCGTGACAATCTTGAACGAAGGGGGCGATCCGGCGGCGACGCGACCGTCGACCAGTCCCCGCGGCGGTTCACGCAACGTGATCGACACGAGGAGGGCCACGATGAGCCCGGGAGCCCCAAGGACCACGAACGCCGCGCGCCAGCTCCATTCCGCTGCGACCCAGCCGCCCACCGATTGACCCACGAGGAAGCCAAAAGGAGCTCCGAGCGCCATGATCGCTAAAATCGTCGAGCGCCGATTTGTGGCAAAATGATCAGACAGGAGCGAGAAGGCCGGCGGCTGGAATCCGGCCTCCCCGATCCCCACCCCTACTCGGCACAAGAGCATGGCGGTGAAGCTAGACGCGAACCCGCATGCCGCACTCATCAACGACCATACCGCAACGCACACCGCGATCACTTGCTTGCGGCTGACACGTTCCGCGAGCCAGCCCAGCGGCAGCCCCAGAATCGAGTACAGGATGGCGAACCCCAAACCCTGCAGCATGCCGAGGTCTGCATCGGTGAACTTCAAGTCTTCCTTGATCGCCTGGGCGAGGACCGAAAGAACTGCACGATCAGCGAAGTTGAAGGTACTGACGATGAGGAGCACCACCACCAGCCACGTCTTGTAGCGGCGGGACAGTAGTGGATGGGCGCTCGTGCCCGAAGCCGAGGCGGAGGCTTCGATGGGCATCCGCTTGATCGTCATAATGGCCCGGGAGTTATGGTCAAGGCCTCCGGATTGCCTGGCGTGCTTGCTCCGCCGGCGCTGTCAGAGAAATCCCGGTCCCGATCCCGACCGATGTCCGCGGCATAACGGTACGGTCCGAGGGCGAGATAGATCAGCGCCCCAAGAAGAGCGCCCCCGATCATCGTCCAATAGACCAGGGCGTACGACCCTTCACGGTCATAGATCATGCCGAACAAAGGCGGCGTGATCGCCATGGCCATGCCCTGGAAAACGATTTGAATCGCATTGGTCTCAGCGAATGCCCGCAAACCGAAGAATCTGGTCTGAAGATAGGTGGCGATAGGACGCATGGCGGCGGTGGCTGCACCCTGCAGGGCCATGGCTGTGATGAGCAACGGCAGTCCGCCAAAGGATGTCTTAACCAGAGCAAACAGCAACGCACCTGAGGCGGCTACCAAAGAAAATACGGAAACGGGTCGCGCCGTCTTGAAATAGTCGACGGTAAATCCACCCGCAAATGTTCCGACAAGGCCCATCAGCGTCGAAATTGAGAGTGCCTCGGCGGCGACCGTCATCGAAAAGCCCTTGTCGGTGATAGCGGCGACCACGTGGGTGATCATGCCTTGATTGAGGCCGCCGCTCAGGACCGCCAAAAGCACGATCAACCAGAAAGTACGGTCGCGACGGACCTCCGCGGCGGTCATGCCTTCCATGGGCGCGGGTCGTCGCAACGGCGACTTGATCGGCACTCCTGATGCGATCACTCCATCCGTGACAGGCGCCGCCACACCCGGTTCCTGGATCAGGAAGTAGATCAGGGGCACGACCAGGAAACTGATCAGTCCAAATGCAATATAGGTGCCGCGCCATCCGAAATGCGCAATGAAGGTATTCGTCAACATCGGAAGCACCGAGAGCGCAACGGTCGACTCCGCGCCGAATACCGCGAGCGCCTTGCCTCGATGCCGAGTAAATAAGGCGCCAATGACCTTGGTATAGCCGACACCGCTGGATCCGAAAGCCCCCAGCAGTGCGTACGTCGCATACAGCCTCCACAGCGAGGCCGTCTGAAAAGACATCAGCACCATCATGGTGCCGCCCAATATCGCGCCAGTCAGGAGCACTGGACGCACCCCCGTGCGATCCGCAATACGACCAAATACCAGTACGGTCACCGACCCGAATAGAAAGAAGAAAAAGGAAGCGACGGCATAGTCGGTGCGGCCCCAACCGAACTCCCTTATCATCGGCAGCATCATCAATGGACTGATCGTCGCCTGCACGTATGGGACGAACGTCGACCCAAGCAGGCAGGCGGTCGCGATGATGATTTTACGCGGTGAAAAATCCGACTCAGCGGGAGGCTTCACAGCTAAGGGAGCGCCGACTCGATCATGTCAGCGGTTTCGCCGGCCGCAACGTGCATCAGATCGTGCGTATAGGGCATTTCCTCCACCCGCCAATCCTGGCGAGCGCGTAGCTTCTGAGCCACCGGCGTAAACGTGTCGTTCTTGTAACCGGTGGCCAGCACATAGGTCTTGTGCGGGATCCGCTCCCGGGCGCCCCGGAGCTGCACCTTCTCGCTGAAGCAGTACGCCGACTGGGGTACGCGTCGTTCCTCGTAGGCCGCTCTTGCCTCGGCGGTCATGTGAGTGTTGAAGCCCACCAGATCCACTCTGGGCGGCGGCACCAGGTAGTCATTCGGATCAGCGGGCAGATGCGGCGGGCCCGGGACCAGATCATTCAGACATTCGCCGTCTTCGGGGTAGAAGGCGTCCATATACATGATCGAGCCGATGACACCTGGCGGCACGAGTTCAGTAGCCGCCGAGATTGGCAATCCCCCATAGGAATGACCCACCAGCAGAATGTTTCCGAGTTGCTCATATTTGACTACGTTGGCGACATCGCGAGCGTGAAGGGAAAGATTGACGTCACGACTTGTAAGATGGACTCTTTCGCCCAGGCCGGTAAGCGTCGGTGTGAACACCTGATGTCCGCGTGCGAGCAACAGATTCGCAACGGTGCGCCATCGCCAGCCGCCGACCCACGCACCATGGACGATGACGATTGTTCCGCTCTTCTTTGCCATTGGTCGTGTCCTTTCCCTGACAGTAAATCTCGTTTTCCCGGCACGGCCTGCACGCGAGCGACGCGCCCGCAATCGTGCAACGTGGTCAGGAAGTGGCGGCGGCCGGCCTGCTCATTGCCTCTTCCGGCGTGAATTCGTTGATCGTCGTGCGCCTGCAGTCGCGCTTGTAGCGCGCCCGTTCGAAGGCCGTGGCGGAGTGCATGGTGCAGCGGTTGTCCCAAATGACAAGATCGCCCCGTCGCCACTTGTGTGAATAAATGAATTGTTTCTGCGTTGCGAAACTATAGAGTTTGCTCAGCAGGTCGTTGCTTTCGGCCTCGCTCAGTTCAACTATCCGAACAGCGTGCCACCCAAAATACAGCGCCTTGCGGCCGCTCGCCGATTTGCGTACCAAGGGGTACACCTTGCTGGGATATTGCGCGCGCATCGCCTCGTTGCCGAACTGGATCCCATGGCGTGCAAATGCATCAAACAGATCGTGGACCGCACTCAGGTTCTCGATGCGCTGTTTGAGGTCTTGAGGCAGAGCTTCGTAGACCGCACGGGTATCGATGTAGTTTGTGTTGGCACCCTCCGGCGGAACGATGTGTCCGAGCAGGAGGGACCATTTGGTCGGCAGGTCATTGAACGGGCTGTCAGTATGAAAGCTCTCCAGTACTTCCTGCGTCTTTGGATCCATTTTGGTCGGCACGATCTCCCCATCGGCGCCGAGATTCGTGACATCGAAAAGTTCGCGCGCGACGTTCGGTCGCCGGCTGGCTTCGGCTACAGGTGGCAGCTCGATCGATCCGAAAGCGCGGCTGAAACGGATCTGGTCCTCATCCTTGAGGCTTGCATCGCGGATGACGCACACCGCAAAGCGCGCCATTGCCCCCTCTACCGCCCTGATGGTATCGGGCGTAACTGGGGCGGACGTGTCCAGGCCGATGATCTCGGCGGCAAATAGCGGGTGAAGCGGCTTGATTTGCATTCATGGCCTCCTTACAGGGATCCGTTCACCGGGTTACTCCAGCACCGCAATCGTCCGCAGCTCGTAGCTTATGCGCTTGGGAGATCCCGGTACGGAGGTCGGATCGTCAAACGCGGTGTGCGCGGTCATGTGCACGGCATCGCCATCGGTATCGCACAGTCTGAAGGCCAGCACCTCGTCGGGCTGCATGTCTGGATAGTAGTACCAGCGGTGCTGAGGATTGAAGGCAAGCACAAAGCCACCCGAATCAAACCCGCCGGCAAATTCATCAGTCTTGAGTGTTTCCGGGCGCCCAAACGATATTTCCAGCATGTCATCAGGTTGAATGCTTTGGGCGTCACACACTGCAAGCGGACTGTTCTCAACCGGTCGCACGGGGGTCCATAGGTTGATATTGACAAGTCGCGCCTTGGAGAGCTCCGGACCACGCTCCCCGCCCAGGGTGCTAACCCAATGACGCAACGTGGGCGCATTGAAATCGACATGCGCCATCAGCGCAGGACCGCCGCCTTCCTCGGCTTCTCCGCCCCGCAGAATCCCAAGGAAAGGGAACACCTCCCGCGCTCCGGTCAGGTCCCGAATGAGCTGTTTCGCCTGTGGATGCCAGCGTTGCTCAACACTCTGCTTGTCGGCGAAGTCGACATCGAGGGATCTCTTAAGAAGGGTGAAGCCTCGTGTAGCAAACGAGGGGGGCGCAAGGCGAGCGTTGTGGATCCTGACGCAATGATCCTCAAGCTTGAAGTTGAAGTCTTTATTGCCCCAGATTCGGCCGCCGGCTGCAGCACGTTCTGGATACTTGATGACCGCATCTACCCAGGGCACGCCCGGCTTGACGACGGTTTCGGCGATTGGCACAGCCACTGCTCCTTAACAAGCCTTCGGCTTATCGGTTCCCTTGGCGATGGGGGCAAACAGTCGGATGATCATGAAAGGTGCTCCCGCTGCCGGCTCCGAATGGCCCAAAGTTCCAATTCCCACAACGGCACCGCCGGGCCGCCGTGCGAACGACGCCCCCTTTTTGCCCGGGGGTTGTAACGGCAACATCCGGACAGCGGTCAATCCGGCGAGCGTATGATCTCGCCTCGCGGCGGTGCTCTTCGGTACAATCCAGTGTGCCCGCGCGTGGCAGATGAAAATAGTGAGCACGATTGGGCGCTGGGGGGGTTCCGGCATGGGAATGAATGTAGCGGAGCGGATTTATGTTGCCTCCGCCAGCGACGGTGAGTCCCCGTCTCGGCTGGCGGAGGAGTTGGCGCGGCGCATCGAGGACGATATCGCGGCCCTGGGCCTGATGCCGGGCGCTTCATTGGGGTCGCTGCGAGTCCTTGCCGAGCGATACCGTGCGGGGCGCGCGGTGGCCCGAGAGGCGGTCGGTCTGCTCGAGCGGCGTGGTCTGGGCCGGATGCGGCCAGGACCCAGTGGTGGCTTCATCCTCGCCAAGCCGCAGTTCTCGGCGGTAGCCGCGGAACTCGCCGAGCATTTCCGCGCCTCAGGCATCACGTTGCGGCATCTGCTGGACGCCCGGGAGGTTGTGGATCTGATGGCCGCCCGCATGGCGGCCATGGCAAAGCCATCAGAGTCGGCCCTTACGCACTTGGACGCCTGCGATGGCGCGGCGCCGGTCGGCGGCCTGCTGCAGTCGCGGGCACAGATTGCCCGCCTGGCGCAACAGCCGGCGCTGGTGCTGCTGATGGAGTGTCTTAACCGACTGACGATAGACTTCATCGGCGCCGAAACCGCCGCTTGCGCCACCGCACAAGTCGACGCCGTGGCGGAAATGCGCTCGGCGCTGCGCGAGGGTTGTGTGGCCGCGGCGGAAGCCGCCGCTGCACGCGCCCATCGGCAGCTGCTCGCCGATTTCGCGCAGCCGCATCTGACGGTGCCAGTTCTGGAATCGAGCGATTCGGTGGACCGGCCGGGATCGCTGCCCGCCATGATTGCACGCCGGTTGGCCGCTCAGATTGCACGCAGCGGACATGCCGGAGCGCGCCTCGGATCCGAATGGGACCTGTGTGAGCATTTCGGTGTCAGCCGACTCACGCTGCGGCAGGCAATACGGCTTCTACAGGACAGCGGCCTGGTCGAGTGCCGCAGGGGTCGCGGCAACGGCCTGGTCGTGCGCGACCGCCGTGCGGCCGGCGGCATCCGACTGGTGCTTGCGGCGCTGATCAGTGAGAAGCTCGATCCGATCGCCGCAGGTACACTTCTGCTGCAGCTGAACTGCTTTATTCCGGCGCTTGCGGTCAGCCGGGCCGATGCCGAGCAGCGAGCCCGGCTGTCGGCAGCCATCGCTCACCTGGAACGCGGGAACAGCATCGAACGCTGCGCTCTGCTTAGCCTCGTACAGCACGTCTCGCGCCTCGCCGACAGCCCGATCATCGACCTGTTCTCGCGCTGCTTCGCTGCCTACGAGGCGCGCTTTCGCACCTCACTCGCTGCGCGGCTGCCGGCAAGCGCCCACACCAGCTATTTCCAATTGCTGCATCGGCTTCTGGACCGCATACCCGTCGCCCCAGCGGCGGCCCCGGAATGGGCGAAGCAGGAATCCGCGGCACTTCTGCTGCAGATGAGCCTTGGTCGGCCGATCTGATGCCTCCGTCTCTCGCCATGCTCTAGAAGAGCTGGCGCAATGTCTGCGCAGCAGGCACGTAATGCATCACCGCAGGTATTCGGCAATCGATGTGCAGTGCCTGCGGGCTTGGCAGTGTGCGCGCCCAGCAAGTGCAAAAATAGTACGAGCAATTCAAATAGCTCCGCGCGCCGGCGGGCATTGCCACTGCATGTCTGTCGAGGCATTCTTGACACCTCATCCACTCACACGCGACGCACCGATGTCGGACCGCCTGCGTTATTGCGGGCACTGCGGAAGCGCCTTGAAAGGCAGGCTCCGCAATGCGCCGGAGTTCACGATCGTTGAGTCTGACGTCTGTGACGGCTGCGGGCGGCAGGTTTCTTTGTATGACCGGCCGCGCGGCCCCGCCCTGTTGGTCCTCGTCGCATTGTTTGCGCGCGATCGGATCCTGCTGCTGCGTCGAGGACTGGAGCCCTACCGGAATCGGTGGGCGCCGCCGGGCGGATTTGTCGAGTGCGGCGAATCACTGGAGGCGGCTGCGGTTCGTGAAGTCCGGGAGGAGGTGCGGATCATAATCGATGAGGTGCAATTGATTCCGTGCGCGATCATCAGTCTGCCAAGTCTAAATCAGGTTCACCATGGATTCGTCGTCCGACTGCCTGACATTGTTGAAGCCCATGCCGAAGCGCCGGAGGCACTTGAAGTAGGCTGGTATACGGAGGAGCAGGTGCGAGCAATGGATAACTGGGCTCCGGCGGGAAATATCGACATTGGCGTGCAGTTCCAGTTCTTCAGATCGCAATCATTTGAATTCATACAGCAGGGAGAGCAGTTCGTGCGGCTGATTCGCCCGGATGGGATTACTTACCTTCGCGGATGCCCGGCCGCTTCATCCCTGACATAGCAACGCAATCGAAAGGGGGCGCATTGCCAATTTCCAGGGAAAGCTATCTGCAGCTGGGTCGTTCGCTCGCCGGTGCCGTCTCGGTGGTGGCGGCAATTGAACGAGGTACCGATGCCGTTATCGGTCTCACCGTGTCTTCATTTGTCTCATTGTCCCTGGAGCCGCCCCTGGTGATGTTTGCCATCCAGCACGATGCGAACAGCTACCCGGCCATTGTTGCTAGTAAGTGCTTCGGCGTCAGCGTGCTGGGCACGCACCAAACCGGGATCGCTCGGCGATTCGCCATCAAGGGCGCGGACAAGGCGACCGACACGGTCATCGGCATGGGCGTCGAGCTGCCGGTGCCGCTAGTGGCGGAATCCCTCGCGCATGTCGAATGCGCCACCAGCCAGATCATCGTCGGCGGCGATCATGCGATCGTCGTGGGCCGGGTTGAAGCGATTCGCGTGCAGCAGGGCGAGCCGCTGGTGTACTACGGCCGCGCGTTCGGGTCATTCACACCGTTAGCGGTCTAGCGTGGTAGCCGTGTTGATCGGGCCGCCCAACGGGAGAAGTGCTACTCCAATCTTGAATCGAAGAATTTGATGATCACATTGAAGCAGTCCTTCGATTCCGGAACGTCGGCATTGTAGAAGAACCCGTGAAACATGCCCTCCCAGACGTGCAGGTCCGACTGAGCCCCGGCCTTAACGAGCCTGGCATGGGTGACCACGGCAGAGCTCAACTCGAACCCGCGAGTGGCTGTGACAATCAGACTTGGCGGAAATTGGGCGAGTAGCTCAGGAGATTCCGCCGGTGCGGCCAGCGCATCGGTCGGACTGGTGCCCGCAAAATAGCCCAGACCTGTGGGCACCTTCGACGCCTTCGATGTGGCAGGCGGGGTGGCCATTCGCGCTTCACCCATGGGCGTGGCGGCGTAGTCGGCATCTCCCCCGAAACCGGTGTTCGGGGAGGTGAGTCCGGCGCACAGGATGGCAATTGCGCCGGGCTTGGGCAACTTATGGCGCAAGATCCAGGCTACTGATTCTCCCGTTAGCATTCCGCCGGCCGAACAACCGTAGATGCCGATGGCTGCCGCGTGATAGGTCTTGAGCAACTCGGAGTAGGCACTGGCTACGTCTTCACTTGCAGCCGGAAAGTGAAACTCGGGGCCTTCACGATAGTCGAGGCTGACGACGCGAATTTTCCCGAGGGCCGCGATCGGGATTGACTCCAGCTCCGCGCAGCCGGGCCAGCACCCGGAAAATCCACCCCCGTGTAGATCGATCAAAACGCGATTTCGGTTCCGATCGGAGACTCCGCCCTTGGGGGTGTAGACATAGGCGTGTACGCCGCCAATGCGGGTGTCCGTCCGCTCCACAGCGTAGAGCTGCTTCTGCCGGGTCAGATATCCGGCGATCAGGGGCGGTATCCCGTTCGTCTGTGCAAGCTGCTGGGGCTTGCGGACGTTCAATAGGTGTTCGGCAAGATATGCCTTACCTTCAGGACTCAGAAACTTTGAGACGGGCACATTCTGGGCAGGTACGTGCACGGTCCCATTCGGATCCACTTCCAGAGAGTTTGGCATTGGCGGGGTCTGCGCCATGACCCTGGGCGCAAACTGCAAGAGAAGGGTGAGGGAAAGAACTGTCGCGGTGGTGACGTGGAGGCCGCGTGATGCGTGAAAGCATGACATGAGTAACTCCCCGCTATTGGAAAATAGTCAGATTGAAGGCGTTTGCCATAGCCTCATTGCCAGCGTCATTCGGGTGTACGTGGTCCCCCGAGTCGAACTGCGACCGCAGCTTCTTCGGCTCGGCAGGGTCTCGGGTGGCCTTGTCGAAGTCGACGGTTGAGTCAAACTCGCCACTTGACCTGATCCACTCATTGACGCGCTCGCGTATGACTTCCCCGGCTTCGGTATAGGTCCACACACCTTGATACGGCAGGATCGTTGCTCCCATCACCTTCAGGCCGCGCATGTGGGCCTTGGCAATGAGCATGCGGTATCCGGAGATGAGGTCTTGAGCGCTAACTTTCTCGCTTTCCGGGAATCCGGGTACCGCTGAGTAGCTGATATCGTTAATTCCCTCCAGCAATACGACCCACCGAACCCCTTCCAGCGCCAGCACATCACGATCAAAGCGAGCCAATGCGTTGGCGCCGGCGCCGTCATGCAGAAGCCGATTGCCGGATATACCGAGGTTCACGACGCCAATTCCAGCAGCCCCGGGGGCCCCTTGCAGCCGGGAATGTAGAAGGGTGGGCCACGCCCGGTCTTTGTCGGGTGTCGTGGCAAAACCGTCTGTAATCGAATCACCCAATGCGGCCACAGTTGCGCCGCCGGGCGCGAGCACATCCACGGCGTGAAGCCAGAAATAGGAGCGATTCACGCTCTCGGCTTTTGGGTTCTGCGTCGAAGATGCGTCGCCGGGGATCAGGTAGGTGGTGTGCAGCCCGAGGGCGTGGACGGTCGCCGTTGCGGCCTTATGCGGCAGGAACAAGGATACAGCCAACTTCTGGCCAGGTCGTATCCCAAGATCCACGGCATCGCTCGTTACGGCGGCACCCGGCGGAATCGTAACGCCCTCACGCCCACCAAACTTAAGAACTCGATCTGACCCTGCGACAATCGAAATCCCTTCGCCGCTTTGGGCGATATGCGAGGCGGCAATGAAGACCGGTAGCCCCCCTTGTGTGTTGGCGAGTTCGATCCGCACTCGATCTCCGCCCGTGCTCACACGCACAATCATTCGCACCGTTTCCTGTGCCAAAGTTTCCGGATACGGCAAAATAGGGGAGGCGCTCGCGGACTTCGGCGGCGGCTTCATCCCCTGTCGTACCACCTCCGGGTAGAGCGGCTGTGCGGTCGCCCAAGTCGTCACCCAGTGCTCGGAGGATGGACTCGAGTAAACCGTCCCGACGGCAGATGCGGTGAGAAGGCCAAAGAGAGCCAGGAACGAGGAGGGGCGGGACCTATGGCCATTTGATGGCTGGATAGGCCACGCCCAGCGGCGCCAGAAATGAGCTGCGCCACGTGAACCGATGTTCGTAAATTCCAAGGTACCCCCTCCTGCAGACCCCACCAATCTAACCCATGGACCATCGGTGGGCAAACGTTTGCGCATCGTGTTGTTGCGCTTCTAGGCCATAGCGGCGGCGACCTGAAGGCGCTGCTGTGTGGGGTCTATTAGCCAATTCAGCAGCAGGGCAATAAACATCAGCAAAGCAAGCGCCGTGGCGAGTATGAAGCCCATGCGTACGTCCCCGTAGGCATCGCTCACCGCCCCCATGGCCAGTGGACCGAGTGCCGCGGCGGCGGCCGTGAAGAAGAGCAGTACGCCGGCTGCCGCGCCGTGCTCGGACTTCGGAAAACAACTGATGCCCTTCGAATTCAGGGTGGGATAGATCACGGACATCGCCAACCCGGATGCCGGCAACAGCCATGCTCCAAGCTCAATGCCTCCGAGGATGGATCCGGCAAAACAGGCGAGGATGAAGAGGCCGCAGAGCGCGAGCACAGCGTTCCATTGAAAATGGCGCAATAGCCAAATGCCGAGGAAACGTCCCAAGGCACGCAGCAGGAAGAAGATGGTCAATCCATACAAAGGCAACCAGCTCAAGGGCCCACGATAGGCACGAACATAGGTGGGCATCCATACGTACACGGCGCACTCCACAGCCACGTACAGCATCATGACGCCAGCGAATCCCAGCGCAAACGGATCCCTTAAGACTCGAGCGGTACTCCCCTCGCCGACTTTCCCACCAGCAGCAATGAACTCCTTAATCGGGGCGTGGCCTTCAGGGACCTTCATGCGGGTGGCGAGGAGAATAAGCGCCACGCAGATACCCGCCGCAATGACGTAGAGCCATTTCCAAGACAGTCCAGCCGCCAAAAGAACGGCAACCACCCCCGGACCCACGATGGATCCAATGCCGAAGAAACCCTCCGCGGCATTCATCAGCCGGGTATGCGAGGCGGGCGAAGGGGTGAGGTCGCCGATCAGCGCAAGCGCGCCGGTCTTGAAAATGCTGATTCCGAGGCCCGAGAGCGCAAGCAGTGCCACGAAGACACCGAAAGTGTTACCGAATGCGAACAGGAGGGAGCTTCCCCCGTACAGCCCAAGCCCGACAACGATGGCCGTGCGACGTCCAAGGCGATCGGCCAGAAATCCGAGAGTTACGGCGCCGATGGCGATCGCGGCCATCGGAACGTATTGAAACGCTCCGGCCGCCGTCAGTGACAGGTGCATCTCGACAATGACCCGGGAGACGATGCTGCCGACAGCATCACTGGTCATGGCAAATGTGAAGAACAGTAGGCACACGAGTGCCCGCGCCGCACGGAAGGCCGCTACCGGTCCGACAGATTCATCGTGCATCCAACCCCCTCTGGGTAAGACATTACACCCCTCCGCAAACGATTGCACACGGTGACGCCCGCTGCCTGCCCGTATTACGCTGGTGAAATGTCGCCAAAAACGGCGTCAGCGCCAGCGCGTCAACTCAGGACCTTCCGGATGGCGCAATCGATTGCGCATCGATACAATGGCGCATAGCAGGGCGAGGCCCCGTCGGAGCGGATGAAAAATACGGTTCACCTGGTCACGTATGTGGACCGGCTCAGTGGGGGTGGTATTGCGGAGCTGTCCGCGATTCTGCGCGGCCCGCTGAAAGGGCTGTTTGGCGGAGTTCATCTACTTCCCTTCTTTTTTCCGATTGATGGCGCTGATGCAGGTTTCGACCCTATCGATCATTCGCGGGTAGATTCCAGACTTGGGGGATGGGCCGAAATCAAAGTTCTTGCCGATGAAGTCGAAGTCATGGCGGACCTCATCGTCAATCACATCTCGAGCCGGGCGCCCCAATTTCAAGATTTCCTGCGTAATGGCTCGCGCGCCCACTACCGAGGACTGTTTCTGACCACAGAAACGGTTTTTCCAGACGGCCCGACTGAATCTGACCTCATTGCCATTTACCGCCCACGTCCGGGCGCGCCATTTACCAGGTACACCCTGGACAGCGGCGAATCCCGCATGCTGTGGACCACGTTCACTCCTGAGCAGATCGATATTGATGTGCTCGATCCGCAGGGCGAGGCGTACCTCAATCGAATACTTGAGACATTCGCCGCCAATCGTATTAAGAGCGTTCGGCTCGATGCGGTGGGATATGCCATCAAGAAAAAGGGTACGAGCTGTTTTCTGCTGCCGGAGACCATTGGATTCATTGGCAGGTTGTCGCAGCGCGCGCACTCCCTCGGCATTGAAGTTCTCGTGGAGGTGCACTCACACTACAGGCGGCAGATCGAGTTGGCAGCCCATGTGCCCTGGGTCTACGACTTTGCGCTACCGCCATTGGTACTGCACGCCTATGCCTTCCGCACCGCGAAATACCTCAAGGACTGGATCCGGATTCGCCCGACCAATGCGGTCACCGTTTTGGACACCCATGATGGCATCGGCATCCTTGACATTGGGCCGGGCCGGTATGACGAATCTGGCCCAGGACTTGTGCCACTGGACGAACTTGACCAGCTCGTTGATTGGATTCACTCGAACAGTTCTGGAGAAAGTCGGTTAGCGACCGGCGCTTCCGCCTCGAATCTTGACCTGTATCAAGTTAATTGCACCTTTTACGACGCGCTGCGGCGCAACAATCTGCGCTATCTGCTGGCCCGCGCGATCCAGTTCTTCCTTCCTGGTATCCCGCAGATCTACTACGTGGGTCTCCTGGCCGGCCAAAACGATATGGAACTGCTCACGAAGACAGGGACAGGCCGCGATATCAATCGTCACTTTTATGCTCCTGGAGAGATCGAGCAGGCACTCCAAAAGCCCGTTGTGCAGGATTTAGTAAAGCTCATCAGGCTGAGAAACTCGCATCCGGCGTTCCAAGGTGGTTTTCACTTGGAGAGTGGGCCGGATGATTCGATCAGCTTGCGATGGGACAGGGGGGTGGACTTCGCGCATCTACGAGTGTGGTTCGACGACCTGCGATACAGGATTGAGGTCTCCGGACCAGGCGGTATCGAGCGGTTCCTTTTTGCCTGCGCCCAAGAGGGGCCGGATGAATAGGAAACGTATCCGGAGCGATCGAGGCGGGCGGCACAAGGTTCCGTTGCGCGGGTCCAGATATGCTCCCAAGATCTTGACGGATTCTTTCAGCGCGATGGCCGTCACTTACTCCCAATTTCCCGGATCGATTTTCCAGGATCGATCTCTACCGTCGGCGTGCGGTGCTGGACTCGCGAACGATTAGCTCCGCCGGCATCGTAGCGGAGGGGGTGTCCTCGCCCTCAATTCGACGTAAGACCAAGTCGACTAGAACCTTCGCGCCGTGCTGGCGGTCCTGCCGAACAGTCGTCAGGGGTGGGTTCGCATACGCTGCCATTGCGATATCGTCGAATCCTACGACAGCGACATCCTTGGGCACCGACAATCCGGATGCAATGATCGCTCGAATCGCGCTGATTGCCATCACGTCGCTGGCCGCGAAGACAGCATCGAACTTTGCGCCATCGCGGATAAAGACACGCATTGCTTCGTACGCGGTATCCGCGGTCATGTGAGAAGGCACCTGAAGGTCTTCGGCGGAGCCGCGAGCACCTTGCTCCAATGCCAGCAAATAGCCGTCATGACGCAGGCGCATTTCAGGGATTTTCGAATCCCCCATAAAAACGATGCGCTTGCGGCCCCCCTGAATGAGGTGCTCCACGGCCGCTCGAGCTCCGCCAACATTGTCACTTCCAACCGTGCAATACGACTGGTGGTGTAAATGGCCGCCCCAGACGACCAAAGGTCGATAGCTCTTGGCGGCAGCCTCGAGGGCCGAATGCTCGGTACTTTGTCCGATGACGATGATGCCGTCGGCGCGTTGCGACTCGATAAGCAGCTGCAGCCAGTTCCTCATCGGCGGCAGCACTTTCTTTAGGAACATGCCGTAGCCCCGCTGCGTGATCTCATCAGCAAGATAACCGAGCATACTGACAAAGAACGGGTCACTGAGCGCCTGTCCTGTCTCATGACGCAGCGGGATGACGACGCTCAAGGTCTGCGTGCGTCGAGTCCTCAGGTTGCTCGCGTTGGGGTTGACGACATAACCGCGCTCGCGAGCGAGCTTCAGTATTCTCTCGCGCTGTCCAATTCCGACTCGCGTATTTCCGGATAGCGCCCGCGAAACGGTCGACACATTCACGCCCGCAATCCGGGCGATGTCCGTCATCTTCGTGATTTTGGACGACGGCGATCGTTTGCGCTTAGCCATTCTCTTCGGGCGTTTGTTCCCGGTCAGGAAAGTCGTGTGAAGTTAGTGTATCACCAGCGACAACCGGCATTTGGCACCCTCTATGTCCTGCCGAGTAAAAAGATACGCTGGATATCGCGCATCCGACGCCACGCGTGGTCGCTGCGTTCGTGAATAGGACCGGCTCCACGAAGATCTGATTGATTCGGTGCGGGGGTTAAGGCGTCGCGCCACTCTATTAGGAGACAATTCGCTTCTCGTCGCGCAAGGTCCATCGATAGGCACAGCCCCAAAAGGGCCGCCCAGGACGATCAGTGCTTCAGCCGGACAGGATTTGCTGACACCCCGTTCGTAACGCCTCGTGAACCAACCGTCATTCTTCTTCCGCAAGCGACGCGATCGGAGCAAGTTGATGACTGTGACGTGAAATTTCCCGCAGCTGATCTATCAATATTGCTGCCTCGCTTTTAGCGAACAAGCTGGTGAACACCCGGTCGTGCTCTTTGACGAGGCCCCTCGCCTCAACGAGCAGTTCTCGGCCAGCTGGCGTCAAGTGGAGGTCCTGACGACGGCGGTCCCGCTTCGAGCGCATCCGGGCAACCAGACCCCGATTCTCTAGCCGATCGATCACGATCATCATTGGAGGCCGATCGAGGTGCAATGCAGCAGCAAGCTCCACCTGGGAAATGCCCGCATTCACGCGTATTAGCTCAAGCACGGCAAATTCCCGCTGTCGCAGATTCACCGATTCCAAGGCCGCATTGAAGTGTCGGTACATCGCGTCTTGCGCCATGCGGATATGAAATCCAAGTAAATCCGCCAGCGCGCCCAATTCGGTCTGCGCCACAGCCTGAACGGTGTTCTTTTGCTTTATTGCTGACATCTGTTTCCTAAGTTAGCGGCAGGCCAAGAAACGGCAGCTGCCCTCCCTGAATACTAACCTCGCTCCTGCCAATGCGACCAGCCAAAGGCTCCATGGAGGCCTTTCCTCGTTGAACCCCCCTGAAGATACATTTTTCAAAAACAAATAAGTGATATAGGATGGTAACGGTATACGAAATATACGAAGTCGCAGATAGGGGGGATCGTTAATGAACAGGCTTTCCCTGGATCAGCGTGACGTCCCGCGCGCAACGCCATCCAAGGGGCGCGCCGCTGCCGTGATCGTCCGCAGCGCCGCTGCTCGCGGATATACCTAGAAGAATCTCTTGACGCCACGTCAATGCTTCTACATCAGCCATTGACACTACCTAACGCCAAAAAAGAGGGGGAGCCAAATGAGTCACTTCACAGAATCCCGGCTTTCAGATCGGGCCGTTGCCATTGCAACGGTGGCAGGGTGCTTGTGGCTTTGCCATACGGCGCCGGCGTCAGCACAACAGAGCCCCGCTGCCTCCACCGCGGTACAAGGTAGCTCTGACCAGCTCCAAGAAGTCGTAGTGACTGCCGAACGGCGCAGTGAGAATCTGCAAACGACGCCGATCGCCGCCACGGTATTGAACGGCGACGAACTGGTGCAGAAAGGCGTCGTGCAGATGTCGGATCTGCAAACCGCCTCTCCTTCGCTGTCGATCACCCCAGCCGGTTTGACAGCAAACGTCAACATCCGCGGAATCGGTCTGGACAGCGGTTCCCCCTCGGTGGTGCCCGGTGTGGCCACTTACCGTGAAGGATTATGGGAGCCGCCGATTCTGACCACGGACACGTTCTACGATGTCGGCAGCGTTGAAGTTCTGCGCGGGCCACAGGGAACGTTCGTAGGTTCCAACTCCACCGGCGGCGCGATCTTCATCACCAGCCAGAACCCGAATTTTAATGGCATCAATGGATACGTGCAGGCGCAGGGGGCCAACTTCGGGGATGCGGCGCTACAAGGGGCGGTCAATCTTCCAATTGATGAGACTTGGGCAGCACGCGTTGCGCTGGATATGGAACACCGTGACAGTTTCTACACCGATACCGGCTCCGAACTGACGGCTGTCAGCCAGCAGTTTGCCCCTCCAGGAGCGCTCGATGAGAAAAATATGCGCTTCGGTCTTTTGGGCAAGCCCGTTGATAATCTCAACGTTTTGCTGAAAGTCGAAGTCAACGATAAAGGCACGGGGGGATACGCGTACAAGCCCGTTCCAGGCACAGAATATGCGCCGTATGCCTCTCCGGATCCCTTCACCGTTAACTATGATCACTTCACCCTCAATGACGAGCTGGGCGTCAGAGGCAGCTTGAAGATTGATTGGGACATCGGCGGAAGCGGCGTGATCTTTCGCTCCCTGAGCGGGGATCAATTCATGCGAGTGCATAACGTTTACGATACCGATGGCACTTCATCGACGCTTCCCGGGCCGCCGGCTCAGGTAGAAACACAGGCCATCATCGAGCGACCCCTGTCCCAGGAATTCAACTTGATCTCGCCGGCAACCGGGCCCCTGCAGTGGGTCGTCGGCACCTACTATCTGCACGATATCAGAGAGATTGAACTTGATCTGTTGAGTCAGGCCATTCCCAACAGCATCGTGCCGAACTTCACTCAGAAAATTGACTCGGCAGCAGCGTTCGGTCAGGTGAGCTACGAGATCGTGCCGAGTCTGCAGCTGCAGGTCGGGCTGCGCTATACCTATGACAAAAACTACGTATCACCCGGGGAGGGCGTCACGATCCATCTCGGAATTCCGGGTGTACCGCCCATCTTCAGTTCAGCCGCGGGAGCCGAGAGCGATTCGGCGACGACCGGAAAGGTTGCCTTGAACTGGACCGTCAATGAGGCGAATTTCCTGTACGCATTCGTCGCCAAGGGCTTCAAGGCAGGCGGTTTCAATGCTGCCAGCGCCACGGCCTTACAGTCGACCTTTGCCCCCGAGACCGTCTGGGACTATGAGATCGGCTGGAAGGGGAATTTCCTCGCCGATCACGTGCGTGCCGACGTGGGCGGGTTCTGGAACAATTACACCGACCTGCAAGTGGGTGCCTTCAATCCCACCACCGCGAGCTCCGCGCTCGTCAACACCGGCAAATCCGTCATCAAGGGAGGCGAGTTTGAGCTGCATGGGAAGTTCGCGGGATTGCAGCTAGACATGGGCGGCGCATACGTAAACTCCCGCCTGGGGGCGGTCACCTTGGTGAATACCGAGACACTGCCGCCAGGCACGAGCGTGCCGCAATGCGCGGACGGCACAGTGCCGCCGGCGTGCTTCAACTATTTGCCCTACACCGTGAATCTGTCCGGCGATCAGAATCCCTTTTCACCCCAATGGACCTTCAACGCCGGCGCCCAGTACGCCCTGGCGATCGGGGATTCGGGCACGCTGACTCCGCGAATCAACTACTCCTACATCGGGGCGCAATGGACCACGCTCTTCGAGGCGCCGGAGGACTATCTGCGCTCGCAGGGCCTATGGAGCGGAAGCGTGACCTTTGAGCGCAAGGCCTGGCGAGTCCAGCTGTATGGCTTGAATCTGGCCAACAGAGTCTATATCGCCGGGCAAAGTGCCGCCGGCGGGAATCCAGACAACGAGTTCTTCGGCAATCCTCGCCAGTTCGGACTGCGGATTTCGTATCACATCTAAGGCAGGCACGCGAAGTCAGACTCGTCTGGGCGGCCACGTCAGCCATGCAAGCGCAATGGTGAGTGATGTGAGTACGATCGGCTCCAGCACCATGGCAAAGCCGCCCCAGACTGGATTGCCTCTAAGCGCCGTAAGGGAAAGCAAGGCCGCCGTTCCCACGGAGCAGGTGAGTGCGATCGTCCCCCACTGCCCCCATCCGATGACTGCGAAGTACTCGACCGTGTGCGCGGCGCCAGTGAGCTTGGTAGTACCGATTAGAAAAAACGCAAGGCCCAAAATAACTCGCAGCCCCCACCTGACAACAGCTCGCCATTTTGTCGCGGTGCTTGCTCGCTGCTTCACAGCCGGATATCTCACGGGACCCTGGCGGCCTGGTACTGCGCAACATTGAGCTGCATTGCAAGAAACGTGTAGTAACCAATGATGCCCGTCATGTCGACAACCCCCTTCATTCCCAGGCGCGACTTGGCGCGCTCGAATGTCGCATCGGAGACCTCCTTCCTGCGCAGAAGTTCGCTGGTGAAGTCGAACACAGTCACTTCGTCTGGGCTCATCGCGGCCGGGCGCCCGCCTCGGGCGATGTCGTCGGCAACCTCCTTGCGAATACCAGCCTTCAGTGCGATCGGATAGTGCAAGGACCATTCATAGTCCTGGCGCCATTCGCGGGCGGTCATCAAGATCACGAGCTCGCTTAGCTTATTGCCTATTGCCGACTTGTACCGCAGGTAATCGCCCATCGCGCGGGCTGTCGACATTACCTGGGGACTGTACATCAACGGTTCGAAGGGACCGAATACCGGAACTTTCCGCGCTGCCTCGAAGTCGGCGGCTGCCTGCTTTTGCTGCTCGGTATACTGCGCGGGCGGAATGGTCGGCAACCGTTGCTCCGCCCGGGTAGCGACGGAGGCAATCGTCGACAGAATGAGCATCGCGATTCGACAACATTTCATCTGTCCATCTCCAGCGGAAGAGTGCGTCGCCGATCATGATAGTTCGTGTTACCGGCCTGGTGTTGGCCAGCTGCGCGGCCTGGGCGGCGAGGGGGGCTGCGAGCCCGTCCATGGGCTGGAACAGCTGGGGACCGACCCCGCTGGAGGGGAATCTGCGCGCAAACGGAGCTGGGGTGTCCAGGCCAGTAGCGCGATCCCATTAATCAGACAAATAGTCTAAAATGGTGTTCTCCGCAGAGGCACAATCATAGGGAACTAAGTGGACGATGAGTCACTACGGCTGACGCGCCGAGCGGCCCTGCTGGGTACCACGGCATTCGCCGTGGCAGCCGCTCTACCGCACAGCGCCGGCGCAGCGTCATCCACCATTTCCACTCTCATTGATGCCGGCGACGTAGGCGCGCCGCTCTCACCCTTTCTCTTCGGGGGTTTTCTCGAGCATCTTCGTGGCGTGATCACCGACTGCTTCTGGAGCGAGTTACTCGCCGACCGCAAATTCTACTACCCGGTCAGCGCCGGGCCACCGGTCCCGCCAGCTGACTCCGGCGGGCCGGCCGGCGCGCCGCCGCGGCGCTGGCAGCCGATCGGTCCCGCCTCCGCCATCTCAATGGATACACAATCAGCCTACGTTGGGGAGCACAGCGTTGCCGTGCAGACTGCGGGTCCTGAGCTGTGCGGCATCGCACAGACGGGTCTGGCCCTCATCGCCGGCATGACCTACACGGGACGCATCGTGATGAAGGCGGACCGAAGCACTGAAGTCGACCTCACGCTGCTTTGGGGACCGGGTGCCACGGACCGCCAGACCGTGCGCGTGCCGGCATCAATAGACTGGAGCACCGTGCCATTTGCCTTCACCGCGCGCGCGGGGACGGGTGAGGGGCGCTTCGAGATCACCGCTGCTGGTCCGGGAACCTTGCGCATCGGCGCCGTCTCGCTGATGCCGGGCGACAACCTCGACGGCTTTCGCGCCGACACGGTGGCGCTGATGCGTGAGATGGACTGCAAGATCCTGCGACTGCCGGGCGGTAACTTCATATCGGCCTATGACTGGAAGGAGACCATCGGCGACCCGGACAAACGCGCGCCCATTCTCGACCCGGTGTGGAATGCCGTGCAACAAAACGACGCCGGACTCGATGAACTGCTGCACTTGTGCCGGCTGGTGAACGCGGAGCCCTATTGGTGTGTCAATACGGGCTTCGGCGAAGCGCGCTCGGGCGCCGAACTGGTCGAGTACGTCAATGGCCCCGCGAGCAGCCCCTGGGGCGCGAAGCGCGTGGCGAATGGATACCCGCAGCCATGGCGTGTCCGATATTGGAACGTCGGCAATGAAATGTACGGGTCGTGGCAGTTCGGCCACATGACGCGCGATCAGTACAACATCAAGCACAATCTGTTCGCAGCAGCGATGCGCAGGGTCGATTCGTCGATCTACATCGTCGCGCCGGGTGGCTTCGCCGATGAGATGACAACCGGTCAGGGCATCGTGATTCCCGGCCAGTACAAGGTCGACATCGGTTCGGAGCGCGACTGGGCCTACGGCATGTTCAAGAACTGCTGGGGGAAGTTCGACGCCTTGGCCACGCATGCCTATCCGCCGGAGAACAAGCGTTACAACTATACGACTGGCAAGCAATTCGACGTGCAACAGACGCTCAACGAATGGGCACGTCAGCCGGCTAATCGCGTGCGCACCATGTATGACTGCTGGGTGGACTACAAGCAGCGTTTCCCGACCCTCGAGCAGGGTCGCGTCAAGGTGTTCTTCGACGAATGGGCGTATCACTTCCAGGCGGATCTGAAGGGATCGCTGGCGATTGCACTCGCATTCCATGAGTTCTTTCGTCATTCGGACTTCATCGACATGGCCGGCTACACGATGGCCACGGCGTGGTTGGATTTCGATTCCACCCGTTCCGTGGTCAGCGCCAAGGGTCGCATCTTTCAGCTCTACAATCGCCATTTCGGCAAGTGGCCGCTCGCCGTTTCTGGCAACTCGCCGGTGCCGCCGCCGCAGCATCCAATCGGCGGAGATCAGCCGCGAGTCAACGCCGGAAGCGCCACCTATCCGCTTGATGTCTCCGCGGCCCTCACGGCGGACCGCCGGGCGCTTGTCCTCGCCGTCGTCAACGCGACCGAAGAGCAGCGCGCACTCGATCTGGCCTTCGAGCGCTTCAGGCCCGGCCATGACGGACGCTGCTGGAAATTTACCGGAACGGGCCTAGAGGCCTCCAATCGGGTCGCCCAGGCACCGCAAGTGCGGGTCGACGAAGGTGTATTTCATCCGGCGCGGACCTTGTCGATCGCGCCCTTCAGCGTCGAGCTGTATGAATTTCCTGCCGCATAGGAGAATGAATCATGAAAATCAATCGTTCAATGCTCACGGCCGCACTCGTAGGCGCCGCCGCCTATCTGACACTGAATCTGTGCTCGGTACCGGCTCTCGCACAGGCACCTGCCGGGTCGGCACCCCAGTCCCTCGCGGGTCAGGGCCGGATCGGCGGCCACTTCAGCGCCGATCCGCGGGCCCAGATCCGCACATACCACTTGGACGGCGCCAACATCGATGTGCCGTACTGCGTGTTCGCCTCCTCGAAGGTTTCTCGCACCAAGGCGGCACCCTTGATCGTGTCCTTGCATGGCCTGGGTGCCGGTCCTCAGATCATGTGTAATACGACCGCCGTCGATCTGGCGCAGGAAGGCGGGTACATCCTCGTCGCGCCCATGGGTTACAGCATCGCCGGCTGGTACGGTTCACCGGTCATCAACCTGAGGGGCCGAGGCCCTCGAGGAGCAGGTTCCGCGCCGAGTGCAACCGCCGCGGCAGACTCAGCTCCCGCAGCGGGCCCAAGCAACCAGGATATCCAGAAGTGGAGTGAGGAAGATGTAATGAACGTGCTCGCGATGATGCGCAAGGAGTTCAATGTCGACGCGAAGCGCATCTACTTGACGGGCCATTCGATGGGCGGCGCGGGTACGATATTCCTGGCCTCCAAGCATGCCGATCTGTGGGCAGCGGTCGCGCCGGTGGCGCCCGCTTCTTTCATGATGAACCAGAATCGCGCCGAGATTCTGAAGGCGATTAAGGACGCCGATTTGCCCATCCTGTTCGTGCAAGGTGATGCGGATTCCGTCGTCGCGCCGGCCAACACGCGTATGTGGGTCGATACCGCCAAAGAACTGGGCCTCAACTACCAATACGCCGAGCTGCCCGGAATCGACCATGGCCCCGTCATCACCGCCAGCCAGAAGGACGTCTACGCATTCTTCGGGCGGTACTCGAAGAAATAAGCCTCCTTAGCGCGGCTGGACCAGAATCAGGGGAGCAACTTCTTCTGGAGGGTCCACTGCGGGTCTTTGCAAAGACCGCAGTCTTTGCCGACGAAGCTCGCCGCTGCCTGCTGATCGCCGCGCAATTGCCACTGCAACCACGCGACGGCGACCACAGCCACGGGGCCGCCATTGGGCTGAAAGTACGTACCGCCGTGTCCGGTTGCAATATTCGCCGCCGCGACGGGTACGTGTTCAATGCGCTTGAAGTCATCCATGCCGTTGGCGTAGGCGATGTCGGTGGGTCCACCCAGAATGTAGAGAATCGGTGTATGTAGCTTGAGCAGTTCGCTCTTGGCCAGGTCCATGCCGGGAATCGGGCTCGGGCCGTCGATGAAGATGCCGGTATTCTGCAACACCGCTGTGTGAACGCGCGGATCCTGCGCCGCCTTCAGTGCCTGCAGGCCCCCGCAACTCCAACCCGACACTGCGATCTGCTTCGGGTCGATGCGGCCGAAGTACGCGCTCCCGGGACTTCGATTCTGCGCCAGCGCCCAGTCGATGGCATCGGTCAGATCGGAGGTCTTGGTCTTGGGCGGCGGTAACTGCTGCGGACCACTGGCTGTAGGGGCCGAACCGGTCGATGACGGCCGCGGCATTGCGGCGGGCCTGGGCGGTGCACCGGGTCCGCTTAGGATGTGGCCGCTGGCAATGACCAGGTAGCCGTGCGAGGCCAACTCGAGCAGCGGGAAGCGCGTGCTTGCGCCATCATCGGAACAACCGCCATTGCCCCAGGCGACGACACCGAGCTTCTGCTTACCCAAGGCGGCGAGTTCCCGCGGCCGGTAGAGGACATGGCTGGGCAGGGAGGCCACCTCCTCCTTTATCGCCGGATACGGTCCGGTGCCCGGATTGTCTGGCACGCTGCCGGTATCGGGAGGTTGCTGCGCCAGGGCCGCCGCTGCCCATAGAGCGGCGCTGGCGAAGAGCAGCTGGCGACAACGCGGTAGCGATGGCGTGATCATCGGGCCCCTCCTGCATGCTCTGGCGCGCGTGAATTCTAACCAAACCTGCAAACGCCGGCGCGCCTTGAGTCAACCAATCTAGCCCAACGCGACGCCGTGCGCAAACGATTGTCTTGACAAGACATGACTCCGATACCACATGAGTTCGCCGTCCGGCGCACCGTTTGCGCGAGTCGCCAGCCTCATTACCTGGCCTCTGTCGTCATAGCCCATCCTCAAAGACACCGTCGATCAGCACAAAGGCGATGCGGCAGGGTCGGCCGGAGCGATTGGCCCAGCCGTGATTGGTGCCACGCTGAACGACAATATCGCCAGCGCGGATAACGGTCTCGCCCTCATCCAGGATGAGCGTGAGTTCGCCTTGCAGCATGATGCCGTAGTCGATGGTCTCGGTGCGGTGCATGAAGGCATGCCGCGAGCCAGTGCCGGTGTGGGATGATGCGTCGCCGGCGCCCACCTCGGCAAAATGCGCGCGCGCCTGCTCAGGCGTCATGCTCGTAAGAGTTGCATCGTCTGGGGCGATGTCGAGGACCCGGATCCGCGTGCCTCTTTTCGGTGGCGCGAGACTGATGCCATCCTCATGCGGTTCGCCCGATGATCGATCAATTCGCGCGGGGGTCTCGCGCGTGTTCCACACCTCGTAGAAAACCGGACCCTGTGCACTCCCGATCCGCTGTACGCGCGTCGGAGGGCCATCTTCCTGGATGATGGCCTTACCACCGGCGTCATGTCCGGTAACGATGCGACGTATTGGCGCTAACGCCATGTTCAATCCTCCCCGGTAACGGTGCGGTCACGCAACTGATCGACAAACCAGTCCGCGATGTAGTCGCGGGCGTAGGCCATGTTATCCGCACCAACATGTTCAACGCCGCCCTCGCGCTCAGTCAGGATCTTAAGTTCGCGCACCGGCGCGTTGATGAGTCGGTCGTAGCTTTGGTGCGCATACTCGAGCGCAATCTGTCGATCCTTCGCGCCATGAGTCACCAGAAACGGCACGCGGATTTGCTCCATCACCCCATTGAGATGCATGTCTGCAGCCCGCTCGAGGAAATCCGGCATATCGCGCGCGCCAAAAGCCCACATCACATGGGCCCAATAATGCGGGACCGGATTCTCGCCCTCGCGCTTCAGGCGCCGGTGCTGCACCTGTGCCCAATTGTGATTTGCGCCCCAAACCGCACCCGCCGCGAAACGCGGCTCGAATGCGACCGCCCGTGGCACGAAATGGCCACCGAGACTGATGCCCGTCATGCCGATGCGCTTTGGGTCGCAATCGCGCTGCCGCTCAAGCCAATCGACCGCCTTCGACGCCCAACTCTCACTGTGCGGGTCGACCGGCAGGCCTTGCAGGCGCAGCGCCTCCCCGCTGCCGGGCTGATCCAGGCTGAGGGTCGAGATTCCGCGGCGGGCCAGCGCCTCGGGTAAGCGCGACCAATAGAGCAGTTCCTTGCAGCTATCGAGCCCGTTGCAATAGACCACGACCGGGCGTGGCTCCCGACCCTCTGCGCGGGTATACAGTGCCGGCATGGTGCCGGCACTGAGTGCGATCTCGACGCGCTCGCGGTTCAAGTGCGCGAGATTCGTAGATTTGTCGAAGGCCGCGCGAGCGCGCGCATAAGTCGCCTGCCGTCCGGCGGAACCCTGAGCCTGCATCCGCTCCGCCACTAGCAGGTACAAAGCGGCCCGCTCCAGCTTGTCTGAGGCCGAGAACGCACGATCACGCTTTTCGTCCTCCTCGGCAAGGCCGATAATCCGCTCGGCCATCGCCATCCATTGCGCCATGAACTGCTGCGTGCCGGTGTCCGCATCACGCACCGCCGCGTCGCGCAGGGGCTGGCACATATCCACGATTTCGCCGATCTGCCCACCACTTTGCAGCGCGATGGCAACGGAAAGATTCCAAATGTAGTTGGGAAAATACTCGAGCAGGGCCATGGCTATCAGACCGGCGCGGGCTGGAACAGGCGCGGATCCGCCGCGGCGGGTGGCATGCTCTGCGGTCCGCCCACACCAATGCCCCATTGGTCCATGAGGCGCGGCGCTGGCTGATAGACCCGATCGACGTGCGTCTCGAAATCGACCTCTTCGAGCTCAGCGGTGTATTCGACGGCAAAACCGCCGGGGGTCACGAAATAGCTGAAGGTATTATCTCCGGCAGTGTGCCGGCCGGGACCCCAGCGTACGGTAACGCCGGCCTGCTTCAAGCGGGAGATACCGGCCATCATTCCGTCCACATCCGTCATGTCATAGGCAACATGGTTAAGGCAGGGGGGGCCCGGCAGGATCGCGATGCGATGATGCGCCTGATTGCAGCGCAGGAAACACATGAAGTCCCCGAGCCAATCGCTCACCCGAAAACCCAGCACTTCGGTAAAGAAACGCACTGCGGCCTTTTGATCCGGCGAATGCAGAACGATATGGCTGATGCGCACCGGAACACCCTCCCAGCGACCAATCGCGCGTTGCTCGCCGCGAGCGACGCCGCTGGAAATCTCAAAAGGCAGCCCGTCCGGTGAGAAGAACCTGAATCCATAGCCACCGCCCGGCAGCTTAAGGTCGCGGTGTCCATGGATAATCCGGCAACCGCAGGCGGCAACCTTCTTATGCAACGCATCCACGTCGGCGCGCCTGTCCGTGGCGAAGCCTATGACATCAAGATGATTCGCATCCGAGCTACGCAGGCGCACAGCATGGTGTTCATCGCTGCCCTGCGTTTTGAACCAGCCAAGGCCGTCGCGGGCGGCGACCTCCTGCAAACCCCAAGTTTCCGCATAAAAGCGCCGCTCGGCTGGCAAATCAGTCACGCCATAACCCACATATCGGATCTCGGTCACTCGACTCATGGGGACACTCTTTGCGTTTCAGATGGGTTCAGCGGTGAGGGCAAACATCTCTGCGGTTGCCTTGGCATTGTCGATGAGCGGCCCCTTGCCGAGCTGGCCCCTGCAGATGGCGAGGCTCGCCCGCACGATGTACGCGCAGCGATCGAAGCGGCGATCACGATAGGCGGCGAGTGCCCCCTCGATGTCCTCATGACGGTGAAGTTCCTCGGCGAGGACGAGACTGTCCTCGATGGCAAGTCCCGCACCCTGCCCCAGATGCGGAGTCGTCGCGTGCACGGCGTCGCCCAGCAGCACTATCCGGCCCCTGTGCCAGTGTTCCTCAACGAGCAATCCTTCGAGCGGACGATAGACGACCCCCTCGTTGTCCGTGATCTGCTGCGCAAGCGCGCGGATTGCCGGCCCGCAGGCAGTGGCTTTGTTGCGCATCGACGCGGCCAGCTCCTGGCGCGAGTAGCGCGGGTTGTCCGCCTCAGGGGTCGTGAGATACAAGTACATGAGATCGGTGCCGATGGGCACGAGTCCGGCACCAATCGGACCATTGTAGACGTGCAAGGCATCAAGACCGGCGGGGCACACCAGGTTGTAGCGCCAGACTCCCTGGCCGGTGAACGCCGGCAGCCGCGCCTCGGGAAATACCATTGAGCGAATCTGTGAATGGATACCGTCCGCACCGACAACGAGATCAAAGGCGTTCTGGCTGCCGTCGGAGAAACGCACGCGAACTTCTGTGCCGCGATCCTCCAAAGCCTCGACAGTCATGCCAAGCCGGATGGCTGCGCCCGCTTCCCCCGCGGCATCGACCAGTATCTTGTGAAGTGCGCGGCGACCAATACCAAGGTTGGCCGTATAGGACTTGAGCAGCCGCGGAGCCGGCACGCGCGCTAGTCGGGTGCCATCCGGCGCGTGGACCTCAACAAAGTCGAAGCCCGCACCGGCAGCCACATAACGATCAAGAATGCCGAGCGCATCCACCGCGCGCAACACATTCCCCTGCTGAATGATGCCCACACCGTAGACGGACGAGGCAGGGTCCTTCTCGATCAGGGTCACTTCAAAGCCGCGCTGGCGGAATGCAATCGCCGCGGTCAAGCCGCCTATCCCACCCCCGACTATGAGGATCGACAACGCCCTCACCGTGATATACCCCAAATTTCCCCGATCCTTGCCGGCCACCAATCATGCCACACAACCGGACGGATCGAAGTCCCCGGTATGTATTCTTGACGGTGGGAATAACCCCGACAATAATGCCAGTGCTCAATGTCTTTCGGCTGTTCGCACGGGCTTGATCAGCTCCGATCAAGGCCCGCGGATGTCGCGCGACACGCGCGGCACAAAGGAATCGAAGGGGAAACATGTCTTCACGCAACTTGCCGGCTCCTCGCCTGTGCTGCGGCCTGGCGCTCACCCTCGCCACCATCACCATGGCCGGCGCCCAGCCGATCAATTCCAAGCCCGAAGCGGCAGCACTGGGAGCACAACCTTCCTCTTCCGTCTTACCTCGAGCCGTGTTTGCCTTCGAATTTCGGGTGACCCTTGCCCCTGCGGTGGTACTGGGGGAGACACCCTTCGGGCATCGACAGTACATCCCCATAACGGGGGGCCAGATCGCCGGCCCGAAGTTCTCCGGCGAGGTGCTCCCGGGAGGCTGGGATTATCAGCTCGGCCTGTCTGACGGCTGCAACCAGCTTTCGGCTGATTACTTCATCCGTGCCCAGGATGGCACCATCATTCACGTGCTGAACGAAGGCGTGTTCTGTCGTCCTGACGGTCCCAACAGTGCGCGCAGTTTCTTTCGACCCCGCTTCGAGGCTCCCAAGGGTCCGAATGAGTGGCTGACCCGTGCGACGTTTGTCGCGTCGTTAGAGCTTGAGCCGCCGGCGCACCCGACGTCGGGCAGTGCACCTGCATCACTCAGTGCGATCCGGCTCAAGTTCTACCAGATACAATAGCGTGACCTGCTTATCAGGAATTCCAGTGAATGATTCCAACCCTTGCGCGGGTGCGCGGCGCGCGGTGCGCATCATCCCGATCGTCATGAGCCTGCTCACGCTGATAGCACTCGCACCGACCGCCTGGAGCGCCGCTCCGGCTCAGCTGGCGGCCAACAAACGGCTGGTGGTGGCATTTTATGATGCCGCCATCAACAAGAAGGATTACGACCTCGCCGTGACCTTCCTGGGTCCCGAGTACAAGCAGCACAACCCTACGGCCGGTGATGGCGCCGCCGGACTGAAGTCGTTCATAGAGTTTTTGAAGGCGAAGTTCCCGACTCAGCATGGGGACATCAAGCAGATTATCGCGGAAGGCGATCTGGTCGCCCTGCACGTGCACTCCACGAGGGGCGATGGAACCGCGGGGCGCGCCATTGTCGATATTTTCCGCGTCGCAAGCGGCAAGGTGGTCGAGCATTGGGATGTGATCCAGGACATTCCCGAAAAGTCAGCTAACGTCAACGGAATGTTCTAAGCCCCGGTCAGCGAAGATTCTTGCTGCGCACCACCCACTTCGGGTTGACGCACAGCCCACAGTCAGGCCCGACGAACAGGCGCGCGGCGCGCGCATCGCCTTTGAGCTGCCAGTTGAGCCAGCCGACGGCAATGCCGGCAAATTCGCCGCCATTGCGTTCCGAGTAGGTTCCCTCATGCACGATTCCGCGCCCGTAGGCGCGGAACACGGGAATGTCCGTGAGCCGGGAAAAGTCATCATTCGCGTTGGCGAACGCGAGATCCTCTTCATCGCCGCTGATGTAGGCGATCGGCGCATGCAATTTCTTCAGGCTATTCTTGGTGAGCGGTGCGCCGCCGGCCATGGAGGTGACACCAGGAAACAGCCCGCTGTTCCACAGAATCGTGGTGCGGATGTGCGGATCCTCGGAGGCTTCCAATGCCTGGGCCCCGCCGCAGGACTGACCCATTGCCGCCACGGAATCGACCCGCAGGCGATGATAGAAGCGGCTGCCCGCGCGCTCATTCTCCCCACTTGCCCACCGCAGGGCATCCAGCAGCTGGACCGAATGGGTCGCGGGCTGTGATGACGGCGCGATAACGCCCGCCGGCATCACCGGCGTGCCGCCGGGCGCAAATGGCGTCATGACTTGCGGCGGCCAGACCGCCTTGTTCTGGATGGGTCCCAGCGCGATGATCAGATAGCCGTACGAGGCGATATCGCTCAAGAACCACCGGAAACGGTCGCCTGCGTTTGCGCAGGCACCGTTGCCCCATAAGACGACCGGCAGCGGGCCGGACGCGGCGAGGTCCGCGGGATGATAGAGGGTATGGGTGGGCAAACCAGGATCGACTTCCAGGATCGCCGGGTGCGGCCCAGAGCCCAGCGGAGTATCGACCGCTACATTCACGCCCATCGGCGCCGAAGCCGCTGTGGCCACCACCGCCGGCAACGCGAAGGCAATGCTCGCCATGATGCACACCGCGCGGACAGTCACGCTTTTCATGGTAGTGAGAATCAGCTCAACAGAATCTTACGAATTTCCCCTTCCGGATCATCGACCATCTGGCAGCGGTCATCGAAGACCATCGTCTGGCACCGTGAAGGATTTGTGGGCGACCATTTCAATCCAGGCTGGCTCGGATCGCCAGTACGGGCGAAGTTTGCCCAGGCAGTTGCCATCTTCCTTGCCAGCTCCTGCGCCTGCGGCGTGTTGCCGGTCCCTTGTTTGCAGCGCTCGGTGTTATCAAAACAGAAGGCCAGTTCGGCCGTGTGCCAGGCACCGGCATCCTCCAGCATGGGCGATTGCCAGGTGAAGTAGTACTGGTAGACGGGTGCGCCGAGTTGCTCATATTTCATGCGTGACATCCGCTGCACGTTGTTGCGCTGCCCGATGCCGCCAACGGCATACGACAGCGTGCGAATGCTCTTGTTGGGATGTGCCTTCACCATCGCCGCAATCAGTGCGCTGGCCTTGCTATCACCTAGGGAACGGGCGAGAGTTTTCTGCCATTCTTCGCGCGAGGGCCGCGAGAGCATCCGATTGCCCTCCTCACTGACCGACCCGATCAGCAGCGGTATTTGTTTGGAGACCGCCGGTGCCTGCTCGAAGTAGGCGCGCACCGTCACCGCTCGCCCGTCCAAGATCGGCCCCCATCCGACCCGTGGGTTGGGATCCGGCGGCGCTCCCAGGCCAAACCCCTTGGCCGGCGGATTGAGCTTGGCGATCGCAGTATTACCGGCCCGGTTGAGCACGGCCCAGTCCATCCGCTTGAGGGATTCGATGTCATTCGCCTGCAGCCCCAATTCCACCATGACTTGGCGAGTCAGCGCTCTCGCCTGTTCGGACGCCGGGGGATTGCCGCCGCCGCCAGACTGCACCGCCGCCCGATGAAACAGACCGGTTGCAGAGGGCATGCCCATCAGCGTGGTCACCTTCGACCCGCCCCCGGACTGGCCATAGATCATTACATTGTCCGGATCGCCGCCAAAGCTTGCGATGTTATCGCGCACCCAACGCAATGCGGCCACCAGGTCCGTCATGCCGACATTCCCGGATTCTGCATAGGCCTCCCCACCGACCTGCGCCACATCGAGAAATCCCAGCGCATTGAGCCGATGATTCACCGACACCTGCACCACATCGTGATGTCGCGCCATCTGCGCGCCCTCGTGTGCAGCGAGCTCATAAGAGGAACCGAAGCTGTAGCCGCCACCATGGATGTAAAACATCACCGCGCGCTTGCCGGTGAGGCTCGGCGTCCAGATGTTCAACTTGAGCATGTCCTCGCTGAGATAGCCGTCCACCCACTGCTGCAGAAAGGACTGCTCCACAGCCGTGAAATCATGAAGCGATTGCGGGCAGTTGGCCCCGTACACCAGGGTCGGCCGTTCCCCCGTCCACGGTATCGGCGGCTTTGCGGGCAGCCAGCGATTCTCACCGCCCGTATCTTGACCGTAGGGGATGCCCTTGAAGGTCAGGACGCCCCCGTCCAGATAGCCACGCACTTTCCCATACTGGGTCATCGCGACCGCCGACGCTGGCGTGCTGCAGTGCCCCGGCTGCTGTGATGCCAGTTGCGCAGCGGACGCCCGGGCGCCGCGCCCCATCAAGGCTGCGCCCAGTCCAGCGCTTGCCGAGAGCAGCAAAGCTTCCCGTCGCGAGGGATTCATCGGGCTACGCGATCCTAAGATTGCCATGACGAACACCTCATGCATTTCTCCTCGGCCCAGGGTTGCCTTGTCGGAAGCCGACGGCGCATAGCTCGCGCACCTTGATGGACCCCCCAGACGAAGTACCGACTGGTGAGCAATCGCAGTGCAGCAGCCCCAGACCGGTCCACAGGCTATTTGTCTGAGTATATATATTGCGCTCACGAAGCGACAATGGAGTGGCCGGTAGCCGTTATAAAATGATATTCCTTCGAGCGGGAATTATGCTATACCGCCGCAAAGAAAATAGACCGCTGCCGGGAGGATTTTCGCATGTCGATCCGTAGCCAGCTGACAGCTCTTGCCATCCTCGTGCTGCTGCCACTGGCGGCGCTGGCCGCCGATATTAGCGGTACCTGGAAGGCCTCTTTCGACACCTCGATAGGCAAACAGGAATACACGTATACCTTTGTGGTCAAGGACGGGAAGCTTACGGGCAAGTCGATGTGGGCTACCGGTGAGTCCGAGCTGGTCGGAGGCAAGGTTGAGGGTGACACCATCTCCTTCGTCGAGAACTTCATCTATCAAGGTAACAAGGTTGCCATCACCTATACCGGGAAAGTGATCTCCGCCGACGAAATACAGTTCTCGCGTGACGTATCAGGCATGGCCCACGAGGAAATGGTGGCCAAGCGCGCAAGATAGCCGGAGTGCGCTGAGCTCGCAGCCAGCGCGTGTTTGCGCGCGGTTCGTGATAAGCAATCCGCAGCCTAAGACGGACCTGTGAGCAGTTTTTTCTGAGTATATACTCCAGCGATCGCTGCCAGCACAAGGACGGATCATGGGGACTACGCGGCAATGAACCGAAGGCGATTCCTGTCTGCCACGGGATTGGCAATTGCGGCGACTCGGACGCCTGGCATTAAGGCTCGCGACTGGGGACCGCTGCCGCACTATCCGGACCCGGATGTGCAGGCGCTCGACAAACGCTTCACGTTCGCCGTAGGCAACGCCGCCATTGAGCGCATTGCCTCGGGCTGTCGCTGGTGCGAGGGACCGGTCTACTTCCGCGACCTGCGCTGCCTGATTTGGAGCGACGTTGCCAACAATCGCATGATGCGCTGGAACGAGGAGAATGGTGCCATCAGCGTATTTCGTGATCCGAGTAACTATGCCAACGGCAATACCCGCGATTACGAAGGCCGCCTGGTCACCTGCGAACAGGATACCCGTCGGGTCACCCGCACTGAGCATGATGGGACCGTTACCGTGCTGATCGACAGCTATCATGGCAAACCACTGAATTCTCCAAATGATGTGGTGGTATCGACGGATGGCGCGGTCTGGTTTACCGACCCGGGCTATGGGATCCAAGGCAACTATGAGTCATCGCTGCAACGCCCATTCGAGCTGCCGACCAATGTTTATCGTCTGGACCCCCATTCCGGGACCGTAACCGTGGTGGCGAGTGACTTTGTTCGCCCCAACGGCCTGGCCTTCTCCCCGGATGAGTCGCACCTTTACATCATCGACAGCGGGCTGGCGGTAGGCGGCCCCTCGCACATGCGAGTCTTTGAAGTTGATCGCGGGCGCTTGCGCAATGGACGGGTTTTTGCGCAGTTCGGCCCGGGGATCACCGACGGGGTGCGCGTCGATATGGGCGGAAATGTCTGGTGCAGCTACGGCTGGGGGGACGCGCGCGAGGATGGCGTGCGCTGCCTGGCGCCCAATGGTGACCTGATTGGCAAAATCCATTTGCCGGAGACCACCGCCAACCTTACCTTCGGCGGACCGAAGAAAAACCGGCTCTTCATTTGCGCAAGCACCAGCGTGTACTCGCTTTATGTCAATGATGTGGGTGCGCAACGGCCCTAGGTTCTCTTCCGACTCTCCGTCATGCATTGATAGCCATAGCAAAGAAGAAAACGGCCATGTTCAAAAGCGCCATAGTGGGACTGTACATGTCGATCACGCTGCTGGGGGCCGGCGAGTCGGCGCTCGCGGCAACGGCAGATCCGGCCACGCGGTGCGCGGCATTACGAGCCCCCCTCATGCAGGGGCTGGTCGTCGAGGCGGCCGCCCTGGTGCCGGCGGGCACGGTCAAGACTGGTGCGGAGGCCACTTCCCAGGTCGATTTACCCGCTCACTGCCTTTTACGCGCCACGCTCGGAGCGCGCACCGGGTCGGCCGGCCAGCACCTGGGGATCGGTATTGAGCTGCGGCTGCCGCTTGAGTGGAATGGCCGCTTCCTGTTTCAAGGTGGCGCAGGTCTCGATGGCGTTCTGCAGCCAAGCTATGGGGTCATTTCGGGAAATCATTTTCCGCCCGCGCTCAGCCGCGGTTACGCCGTTGTTTCCACCGACGGAGGCCATCGCGCCGCCTCGATGATCGATCCGCACTTCGCGCTTGATCAGCAGGCGCGCCTGGACTACGCCTACAACGCGCTCGACAAGACGACGCTCGTGGCCAAGGAGCTCATCAGCCGCTTTTATGGCGCCGCTCCGAAGCGCTCTTATTTCATCGGCTGCTCGAACGGCGGTAGGCAGGCAATGATGGCGGCCGAACGCTTGCCGCTCCAATTTGATGGCATCGTGGCGGGAGATCCCTCATTTCGTCTGACCCGAACCAACATCGATGAGGCATGGAATGAGATCGTGCTGGCTCGGATTGCGCCCAAGGATGCCAACGGGCACCCCATCATCAGCCAGGCGCTATCACCGGCGGATCTACAACTGGTCAGCACCGCGGTGCTGAAACGATGCGATGCGCGCGATGGGTTGGCGGATGGCATGATCAATGATTTTCGCGGCTGTGACTTTGACCCCGCCGTACTTACCTGTGCGGCAGGCAAAACCCCGCTGTGCTTAAGCGCGCAACAGGTGACGGCGCTCAAGGCCTTGATGCAGGGTCCCCATGATTCGCAGGGACACCCCCTGTATGCCGCCTTTCCTTATGACGCCGGCATCTCCAATCCGGCGTATTACCGCATGCACTTGGGCACCTCGACCGATGGAAGCGCTAACTCAGCCGATGCGACGCTCGGCTTCGATACATTGCGCTACCTCGCCATGACCCCGCCTAACCCGGGATTCAATGTGTTCGGCTTCGATTTCGACAAAGACGTGGCGCTCACGGCGGAAAGTTCCAAGATCATTGACGCGGAAGCAGTCGACCTCAGCACCTTCGCCGGCCGCGGTAAATTGCTGCTCTACCATGGATTGAGCGATCAGGGACTGTCCCCCCTTGACACCTTGGACTGGTATGAGCGGCTGCAGACCCCGACCGGCAGCGTCGTGAAGGACTGGGCCCGGCTCTTTCTGATCCCCGGTATGACGCATTGCGCGGGAGGTCCGGCGACAGACCAATTTGACACGCTGACAGCCATCGTGGCGTGGGTGGAGCATGGGGCCGCCCCCGAGCGCATCATTGCGCGCGGCGACAGCTTCCCGGGCCAGACCCGCCCGCTGTGCGCCTCACCCAACATCGCCCGCTATGTCGGGGGCGATCCGCACAACGCCGACAGTTTTCGATGCCAGCCCTAAGGGTCTTACCCGACCAGCTTCTGGCTGCGCCGGGTACCTGAGGCCGTGTCAATGCGCGCCAAGCGGATCAAACCACGCATCGCGGCCCGGGCTCGCGCAGGGTCTTTGCTCGCAATCGCCTCATACACCCGGTCATGATCGGGCATGGGGTTGCGCCGCAGCGGTTGGTGGCGCTGTTTGAACACCGTCGTGATATGGATGGCAGCGCCCACGCTCCTCGCCAACGACACCAGGAAAGGATTGTGCGTCGCCTGCAGCAGCATCGCGTGGAACGCGAGGTCTGCATTCTGGCCTGCTTCGGTGGCCAGAGTGCAGGTCCGCATATCCTCCAGCTCCCGGCGCATTGCCACAAGCTGGCCTTGGGTGCGCCGGCTGGCCGCGAGCGCAGCTGCAGCCGGCTCCACCATGTCGCGCAGCTCGAACAGGGCATTCAGAATGTGCGCATCGGGCTCGGTGTCAAAAATCCATTCCAGCACATCGGTATCCAGGAAATTCCACCGGGAGCGCGGATTGACGCGCGTGCCGATTTTAGGTCGCGCATCGATCAAGCCCTTGGCTGCCAGGATGCGCAACGCTTCGCGATACGCGGTGCGTGATATGGAGAGCTGCTCACTGGAGACTACTTCACCCTCCAGAATGTCGCCGGGCGCGTAACGTCCGGAAATGATGTCGATGCCCAGCTGTCGAGCAATGGTGCCGTGGATTCGCAAGGATCGCTTCGAGTTGGCGCGCTGAGGACGCTGGGGGCGGGAAATTGCAGGCAGTGCCTTGGTCACGCGCGTTGTCATCCGAACCCTTTTTAGCGGGCTTCGACGCCAAATGCAACGCTTGCTGCCATGCGGCCGGAGGCGGAAGCGCTCCAGGACCTGGGCGTGGTCACTGTGATCCAAGCCGTTGCTGGTGATGTCGCCGCTCGCATCAAGTTCCACCCAGTGGCTGACCGATGAGACTGCCATCTGCTCTATGGACGCTTTTCATACGCAGGTACCGGGTTCCATCGCGCGCGAGCCAGCCCTCGATGGTGACCTTATCCCCCACGTGCAGACTGTCGGGCGTCCACCCGTGCCGGCGCAACATGGAAGGCGAATTCGTCTCCGCCCGCCAAATAGTGATGTCTGCACCCTTGCGCACCGCCAAAGTGATCACGCCGTGGGGATTGCTGAAACGAAATTCCTTCACCACGCCGCTCACAGTGGCGAGCTTCTCTTCGGTATTGAAGAACACCGCGAACGAATGGTGGGCGAAGGCCGGACTCATCACAATAAGCCCGAAGACGGTCAGCAGGCCACGTCGCATATTGATCCTCCGAGCGCGGTTGAGCATGCAAGGATTCCACATTCTCCACACTACGTGTGGCAACCGTTCGCGGGCCCGAGTCGGCAGGCCCCGTCAGGTTCCGTGACTCCAGTTTCCGTCATCGACCATGTCGGCAACAAGCCGCAAACCCAGAATCGGCAGCGCAGCGCCACGCTCAGTGGCGGGCGCCGGATCCATTTAGTATATTGTCGGACAAATAAGCCACCGTTAGCGGCGAGCAGATGCAATGAGTGAGCATTTTCCAGGGGAAATGTGATGAAGCATAGATTGGGCCGCTGCACCGTCTTATTTGCCGCTTTGGTGTTTGGGCGGGCAACGTGGGTCCTGGCGGCCGACGATTGTGCGGATCTGCTCAAGATTGCGATTCCTGGCGGCATGATCGATAAGGCTCAAGAGATGCTCGCCGGTCCTGTGCCCGCAGCGCCTGGCGCGCCGCCCGTTACGGCCAAGGTTCCCGAGCATTGCCGCGTCGACGGCGTAATTGGCGCCCACATGGGACGGGACGGCAAGAACTACGGCATCCACTTTGCGGTGGCGATGCCAGTGCAATGGAACGGCCGCTTGTTGTACCAGGGCGGAGGCGGATTGAACGGATCCGTTCAGCAGCCACTGGGCGCGGTGGCAGCTGGTGATACGCCGGCGCTCGCCCGCGGATTTGCGGTGGTCACCAGCGACTCCGGACACGAAAGTGCGGTGTTTGATGCCAGTTTCCTCGCGGATCAGCAGGCCGCACTTGATTTCCTCTACCAGTCTATCGGCAAGGTGATGGCCGCGGCCCGGCCCATCATCGCCGCGCATTACGGAAAAGCGCCGGCGCACAGCTACTTCGTGGGCTGCTCGACGGGCGGGCGTGAAGCGATGATCTCTGCGCAGCGCTACCCTCAGGAGTTTGACGGCATCGTGGCGGGCTCTCCGGCCATGCGCACCAATTATTCCAACCTCGCCTTGCGCTGGGTGACCGCATCGTTGAATGCTGCCGTGCCAAAGGACGCTCAGGGCCATGCTCTGACCACACCGCCGCTTTCGGACACGGACCGTAAGTTGGTGGTCGATGGTCTTCTGAAGGCGTGTGATGCGCTCGATGGGGTTCGCGATGGCATGATATTCAATACGAAGGGCTGTGCTTTTGATCCGCAAGTGCTCGAGTGCAAGGGGGCCAAGAATGACAGCTGCCTGAACGCGATTCAGGTGAATGCCATCAAGCGCGCGTTTGCAGGTCCGAAGACAGCGTCCGGGCGCCAGGTCTACCCCGGCTTTGCATACGACACGGGTATCGGCGCCCAGGGAAGAGGAATTCCAGGACTGCTCAGCGGGGGGAGACCCCCTGAAGGCGGCATGCCGAGCGGATCCGCCATGGATGTCGATGCAGATGCGGCCATTGCACACGACGCGCGCGAAATGCTGGGCGACACCGATGCCTGGACGAACCTCTCTTCATTCACTGCCCATAACGGCAAGCTGATTTTCTACCACGGGTTGAGTGACCCGTGGTTTTCGGCGCTTGAGACCGTTCGCTACTACACGGCACTGGGCGCGGACCCGAGCGATGGCGCCGGGCCGGTGACTGAATGGAGCCGGCTGTTCCTAGTGCCGGGCATGGGACATTGTGGGGGAGGGGAGGCGACCCTTGACCGCTTCGATATGCTCACGGCCATTGTGGCGTGGGTGGAGCAGGGTCAGGCCCCATCGCAGGTGATCGCCACTGGTGCCGCATATCCCGGGCGCAGCCGGCCCTTATGCCCCTATCCCCAACACGCTCAGTACAGTGGCCAGGGGGACAGTGAGTCCGCGGCGAATTTCAGCTGTCGAGATTGAGGCACGCACGGCGGGAGCGGTTAGAGAATCAGCTTGCCGGGAATCATCCAAGGAGGCGATGTTACCCAGTACGTCGACTTCGAAAGCTCCGAGTACGGTCAGGTCGATGTGCCCGCCGCGAATCAATTCCAGAAATTAGTGCCGGCCGTCGAACTCACGGCTCTCCGTGCCTTCGCCAACAGGGGTGCCGTAGCCCGTCGCCGTGAAAAATGCGGGGATGCCTGCGCCGCCAGCGCGGAGCTTTTCCGCGAGCGTGCCTTGCGAGGTTAGCTCCACGTCGATCTCGCCGGATAGCAGCTGCCGTTCAAACTCGGCATTCTCACCAATGTCGGAAGCAATGACGCGAAGAATCTGTCGGGTCTTGAGAAGCACCCCCAGGCCAAAGCCGCCCGCTGCAACGGTCATGCCATCGCACAGACCTTCCAGTGCGGCCGCGTAGTCGGCTATGCGCTTGTCCAAAGCAGCCATTGAATCCTCCCGTTCGCAATTCTGCCGGCGGACTCTATTAAATCCTATCGCAAGGAAATAATATTCCTGTATGGGGGAATTGTGATATACCGCCTCCTAGAATGACGGGAGGGATGGTCCTGGTCGCTAGACCCGGTCATTCACAAACACATAAAGAATCGAGGAGGGGACCGTGAATCGCATCTGCCGCGGTATTCGGATCATCATGGGTACGGCTGCTATCGCCGCTGCGCATGCACCGCTGGTGCACGCACAAAGCAACGACGCACAAAGCAATGACGGGCTTGAAGAAATCGTCGTTACTGCAACGCGTCATAGCGACCCCGTCAATCGCGTTCCACTGTCCGTTACCGCCGAGACGCAGGAGGCGCTGGATCAACAAGGCATCCAGACCATCGCGGATCTCCAAGCCACCGTGCCCGGACTGCGATTGTCCGGACAAGAGGCATCCGGCAACGCGACAATCGCGATCCGCGGCATCAGTCAGCAAAGCGGCACTTCCGCCACGACCGGTTTCTACCTGGATGAGACCTCTCTGGCGAAGCGCGCCGCGGGCGGCTTCGGGTCGCAAAATGGCACGCCGGTGCCGCCACTGTTCGACCTGGAGCGGGTCGAGGTGCTGCGGGGGCCACAGGGCACTTTGTTCGGCGGCGGCTCGGAGGGCGGCACGATCCGTTACATCCAGCCCTCACCCAGTCTCACGGACTATTCGGAATATGGGCGCGCGCAGTGGCTCACCACCGAGTACGGGGCGCCCTCCTATGAGGCAGGCTTTGCGGTCGGCGGGCCGATCATCGACAACGTGCTCGGATTCCGGGCCAGCATCTTCGGCCGCAAGAGCGGAGGTTGGGAGGACCTCACGGACTATCGGACCGGAGAGGTTTATGATGCAAATTCTAACCGCGGCCAGCTCCACATGGGACGCCTTGCCCTGACCTGGGCGCCTTCCAGCACTACTAAATTGACGCTCTCGTATCTTCAGTCCGAGGACAACACAGACAACCTGAACACAACCTCCAACCTGGACGAACCCGGGCAGCTGCAGGTGGCCCCGCTGTGTTTCAATGTTCCTTACATTCTTTCCCTTCCGCCGGCGGCCCGCGCGTTTCTCGTGCCTCCAGCGACCCTGCCGGTCAATCCGGGCTGCAATGCCAATACGGGTGCCTATGTCGCCCCGGGCTATACCGTCGGGCCTTTCAATCTGAATCATTACCAGTCGCTGGCGCTCGGGCCATCGCCCACGCAGACGGGTCTGGATGTCGGCAGTGCAATATTCCAATGGGACATTGCCAACAATCTGCAGTTCAAGTCGATCACGTCCTATGTCCAGGACCTCAATCGCGGACAATCTCCGCAGAATTTCCCCATCACATTGTTTGTGTACCCTGGTACGGCCCAGATCGTCACGCCAGGGCAGCCCACAATTCCGGTTCCTACCGGCTCCGGCTTCAATCCGAACGTCACCTCTGTCCCCAACGGATTGGGTCTTGGCGCGTTGCTTGAGACCAACACGCATAATCAGCGCCAAGCGTTATCGCAAGAGATACGCCTGGCGTCCTCATCGGATCAGACCGTCAGCTACGTCGTCGGCGCGTACTTCGCCAACACCCAGGCCGTTGTGAAGCAGGTTGCCACAAGCTCCAATCTGGGCTTCGAAGAGCTGGACGGCCTCAGTATCCAGCAGGCCTACGGCGTGCCCTATACCGGGTTCTTTTCCAATATTTATGAATACGACAAGGATTTGGAGGTAGCCGGATTCGGGGATGTCACGATGCACTTCACCGATCACTGGAGCGCCAGTGCGGGAGTGCGCGTCACGAACATCAAGTCCTCGTTCGTGCAGTCCAATTATGGTCCGAATGGCGGTACCACCTCCGCCGCGCAATCGCAGGTTGCCGGGGAGATCTCCGCGACACCCGTGACTCCGAAGGTGTCCCTCCAGTACTACTTCACTCCCGATGACCTCATATATGCGACGGCATCCGAGGGATTTCGTGCCGGCGGCGTGAACCAGGCGCTCACCTCCGCGACTGCCGGGACTCTCGCACAGTACGGCCTCACAGAAGCGGTGTTTCCGAAGACCTACAGATCGGATAGCGTCTGGAGTTATGAGCTCGGCAGCAAAACGCGTCTGTGGGATGGGCGCGCGCAGATCAACGCTGACATCTACGACCTGCAATGGAAGAATGTTCAGACGTTCTATTTCACGGGCGATGGCGCGGTATTCAATGTGCCCACCGCGCGCAGCCGCGGCGCGGAACTGGAGGCACAGGTGCGTCCGTTCCGGCCGTTGACTCTCAGCGCCGCGCTGGCCTATATCAAGGCCGAGTACACCTCATCGCTGGCGATCGCAGCCGGCCCAGGCTCGCGCGCGGGCAACCTGGTCATCGCACAGGACGGTCAGGCATTTGCCCAGCCCCCCTGGACCGCCGATCTTAGTGCCCGCTATGAGGTCCCCTTCGGGGGCTCCTCGAATGGGTATGCCCGCATCGATTATCGCCGGTTCCAGGGTTATCCGACTGTCGCGGCAGGCACCAGTACGTTCTCGCCGGACTCGAGCAACATCCCAGGACAGCAGAATGTCGATTTGCGTATTGGCTTCGAGCACGCCGGATTCGATGTGAATCTGTTCGTCTTGAACTTAACGGGCGAGTACAGTGGTCCCGAAACCGGCGGCCGTTCCCAGTGCACCGATGCCGACTGCAGCACTTATAATAGTTACACCTACGGCAGGACGGTGGCGGCGCCGACGCCGCGGCAGATTGGCCTTCAGGTGGCTTATCGCCATTGAGGTACGCAATGAAGAGGTCAATGAGCGTTTCGTTGCTGGTGTGCGCGCTGGCGGTGATGCCGCTGGCGCTGCAGGCCCAGACGGTGGGCGGGGGTGCGGTGGACAACCATGCCGCGCCGCAGATGCGCTTCGAAGCGCAGGAGTTCGTCAAGTTGAAGCCGGGCGAGAACCTAGGCGAAGTGCTGGGCGTTGCGGTTAATTCGAAGGGCGAGCTTGCGGTACTCAACCATCCAGGAACGGCGACCACCGGGCCGCTGTTCGGCAATGCGACGACCGAGATCCTGTTGTTCGACCGCGACGGACGGTTCATACGCGAGATCGGTCACAAGGTCTACGGGTTCGGCTATGGCCACTCCATCCGCTACGACCGGTACGACAATCTGTGGTTCGTCGACAAGGGCACGGATTCGGTCATCAAGTTCGATCCGACCGGCAAGGTGCTGATGAATCTCGGTAGGCGTCCCGAGGGCTTCGACTCCGGACACATCGAGCATGCCAAGCAGGCCGATGCACGCGCGGTCGATGGGTGGTTCGGATCGCCCACGGATGTGACCTGGGACCAGGACGACAATATCTACGTCAGTGACGGCTACGTGAACTCGCGCATCGCGAAGCTCGACAAGTACGGTGACTGGATCAAATCCTGGGGCAAGTACGGCAAGGGCGGAAAGAATGCCGATGAGAACCCCTACAGCATCGACAATCCGCACAATCTGCAGGCCGATCGGGCGGGGAATATCTATGTCGCCGATCGCGGTAACCGCCGGATTCAGGTGTTCGATCGCGACGGCAACTTCGAGCACTTCCTGTTCCTGAACGCGCCCTACGACAAGACCCATCATCCCGCGCTGGGCAATCTGCCGCCGGACCCCGCGACGCGGCCGGACCAGACCGAGCCTTGGGCGATATGCATCTCCCCGACCACTCCGCAATATCTGTGGGCCATTGATGTCGAGCCAGGTCGGCTCTACAAGATGACCCTGGATGGCAAGATCCTCGGCATGCTGGGTTCATCGGGCCGCAGGATGGGGCAGTTCAACTGGGCGCACGCAATCGCCTGCCCGTCCGAGGACACGATTTTCGTCGCGGACATGAACAACTGGCGGGTCATCAAGCTGAAGCTGTTCCCGAATGACCCGCCGAAGCAGTGACGGAGCCGAGTCGCAGCACGGCGCTCGTCGTCGTTGCATCCTCGGTGGGCACGGCCTTCGAGTGGTATGACTTCTTCCTGTTCGGGACACTGGCTTCGATCATTGCGAGCCAATTCACCGGCGGCAGCGAAGCCGCCGGCTTTATCTTCACGTTAGGTGCGTTCGCGGCCGGCTTCTTCGTCCGCCCCTTCGGGGCCATGTTCTTCGGTCACATGGGGGACCGTTACGGTCGCAAGCGCGCCTTCCTGCAGACCATCCTGTTGATGGGGGTGTCCACCACCGCAATCGGCCTGCTTCCCGGGATCCAATCGATCGGCGTCGCGGCCCCCATGTTGCTGGTCCTCACGCGGGTGGTGCAGGGATTTGCGATGGGAGGTGAGTATGGCGGCGCTGCGGTGTATGTCGCTGAGCATGCTCACCCCCAGCGTCGCGGCTTCCTCACCGGCTGGATCCAGTCCACGGCCGCCGTGGGCCTGCTGCTGGCCGTTGGCGCAGTACTGGGGGTTCGTCTGTGGGTTGGCGAGCGCGCCTTCCAGGACTGGGGCTGGCGAGTCCCATTCCTGTTCTCCGCAGTCTTACTCGGGCTGTCGCTGTGGATACGCTTGAAGTTGGGTGAAAGCCCGGAATATCAACGCATGCGCGCACGCGTCGCGGCGGCCCGCGCCCCATTACTGGAAGCCTTGCGTGGCGAGAACCTGCGGCGAATCGTGCTGGCACTGGCCTGCATCCTGCTGGCGCAGGGGGCCGTGTGGTACACCGGTCACTTCTACGCCCAGTTCTTCATCGAGCGGGTACTGAAGGTGGATGCACGGCTCGTGAACGTTCTGGTCATGCTTGGGGTGGTCCTGTCCTCGCCCGGGTATGTGTTCTTCGGCTGGCTGTCCGATCGGCTCGGTCGCAAGCCCGTGATGCTGGTGGGCATGGGAGTGAGCCTTCTGCTCTACTTTCCGGGATTTCACTTGCTGACTGCAGCGGCAAACCCCGCCCTGCAGAGCGCGGCGCACGCCTCGCCAGTGATGGTGCAGGCAGATCCAGACACCTGTCGGCTGCAGTTTGACCTGCTGCGGCGCCGTCCGCCGAATTCGGCGTGCGACGTGCTGCGCACGATGTTGGCGGACGGCGGAGTGCCGTATCGGCTGGTTCATACCAGGACCGACGGATGGGCAGCGGCCTATATCGCGGGTACGCAGGTCGTGCGAGGGACGTTGAACGGGTTGGGAGAATCGAAGAAAGTTGGCGAGGCCGAGCGCATTGGGCAATCGCTCAAGACTGCGTTGGCAGCGGCAGGGTACCCGCCGCACGCCGATCGGGATTCGATGAATCTGCCGGCGATCCTCGGCATCCTATTGGCTTTCATGCTCGCCTCGACGGCGCTGTATGGTCCGCAGGCGGCAGCACTGGTGGAGCTTTTTCCCACCTCGATCCGCTACACCGCACTCTCGGTGCCCTACAACATCGGCACCGGATGGATCGGCGGATTGCTGCCGGTGTCTGCCTTTGCGCTGGTCGCGGCGACCGGGGACATCTACTCAGGACTCTTCTATCCCTTTGTGTTCACCGCCATCAGCTGCATCTGCTGTTGGCTCTGGCTGCCGGAGACCGCCGGTCGGCCCCTGCAACTAATAGGAGAAAACCATGCCACCTAGGGGTCATTGGACGCGTCGTGAGGCGCTGAGCGCGCTCGGTGCGGCGGCCACGCTGCCGTTGCACGAAAGCCGGGCAGCCGACGCCGGCAGCGCCAGGAACATCATCGACGTCCACGCCCACTATCAGCCTCCGGCGATCCGCGCCTTGAATCTGCCCGGACCGATGAATGCCTGGGATCTGCAAAAACAGATCGAAGACATGGATGCCGCAGGGGTCACCCGCGCCGTGCTCTCCGTCACCACGCCCGGTGTTCCCGCAACCGGTGAGGCGGGTCGGCGCATCGCGCGTGAGTCGAACGAGTACGCCGCGAAACTGGGCGCTGATTACGGCCGCCGCTTTGGCTTCTTCACCTGCGTGCCGATGGATGACATGGACGCAGCTGTCAGCGAAGTCGCCTATGGATTTGATGTCCTCAAAGCCCAGGGCGTCGGCCTGTTCACCAGCTACTCGGGCCACTGGCTGGGGGATGCGCAGTTTGATCCGCTGTTCACCGAGCTTGAGCGCCGCGGCGCCATCGTGTTTGTGCACCCGACGAGTGCCGCCTGTTGCACGCGTCTGATTCCGGAAGTCGCCGACACGCTCATCGAGTACGGAACGGACACGACCCGCGCCATCGCCAGCTACGTTTACCGGGGTGCAGCGCGTCGTTTCCCGAATGTGCGGATGATCTGGAGCCACTCGGCCGGCACCATGCCGTATCTCATCGAGCGCTTCGATGGCGCAGATCGCAGCCCAGCGACCCGAGCGCAGGCGCCGGATGGGTTCCGGGCCAGCATTGCTCGATTCTGGTACGACATCGCACAGGCCTCGAATCCGGTCGCCACCCAGGCGCTGCGCTCGGTCGTGCCAATGGAACGGATCGTTTTCGGCACTGACTATCCTTTCCGCACCTCGCTCGACCACGTGAAAGGGCTTGAAAACGGCAAGGTGTTTGATCGCCAGGAGCTTGCGGGGATCTACCGGGGGAATGTCGCCAAGCGCTTGTCACAGCTCGTGTGAGCGCTGGCGTTGTCGTTTCAACGCCGACAGGTTAAAATTCCTAGAGAAAGGAAATAAAGGCGGGCACCATGCGCATTCGAATCCTCCACGCAGCTATTGCCGTTGCACTGTGTCTATGTGCCGCCGCGGTGCCCGCGCGGGAAATCATGCTGATGAACCGGATCAGCCCCTCGACGATGACCTTGTTCGTCGCCAACGCGGACGGCAGCGGCGAACGGCGCCTGCTGCCGGACTCTACCGGAATGGACTACGACGCGAGCTTCTCTGCGGATGGGAAGTGGATCGTATTCACCTCCGAGCGCGACAGCGATGGCAGCGGCCAGGCGGACATCTACCGCGTGCATCCGGATGGTACGGGGCTCGAGCGGTTGACGAATGAGCCGTCGATGGAGGACGCGGGCGCTCTCTCCCCGGATGGCCGCACGCTCGCCTATGTCTCAACACAGGGTGGCGCTCGGACAGCAAACATCTGGGTCATGGATCTGGCGACGAAGCGGACGCGAAATCTCACCGGTAACGGTAGCAAGGAGATTCCGCTCACCATGAACGGGAATTTCCGTCCGGCCTGGTCGCCCGACGGGCAGTGGATCGCATTTACCTCTGATCGCGGCGAAGGCTGGAAGGGCGCGGAGCAGGGTGCGGGCGCTGGCCACTCGCAACCCACCAGTGTGTATGTCATGCGTGCGGACGGCAGTGGCCTTCGTCGCTTGACCACGACTGCGCCCGAGACCACGACGGGGTCTCCGCAGTGGTCGGCGGACGGGCGCAAGCTGCTCGTCTATGAGCTGCCCGCTCGCGAGACGTTCGGCGCCCGCATGGGAGGCTTTGGCATTGCGCAGCTGAGCGCCACCTCTCAGATCGTGGAAATCGAGGTCGCCAGCGCAGCTCAGAAGGTCATCACGCAAGGACCTGGCCTGAAGACCAACCCACACTACCTCCCCGGCGGGGCGGTGGCCTACCTCTTGAAGGCCTCGCCGAAAGATGGTCCTGCTGCCGGGATCGTCTACGCCGATGGGTCTCGCGGTCCGGCCGGGGGGGTTCGCAATCCCTCCTGGACCCCTGATGGCAAGCGCGTCGTGTACTACCGCTTTGGTGTCACCAACCGGGCGCAGTACACGCGTCTGCACAGCTGGGATCCGACCCGCGAGTACCGTTATACCGACGTCTTCCCCACGCTGTGTCGCAAGTCGAACCGAATTGCGCTCACGGATCTGGACTTTCCCTTCGGTAACCCAACCGCCTCCCTCAGTGTCATGAACATCGATGGTTCGGCGCGCCAGAAGATCTTCCAGCGACAGGATGGGGCGGCACTGATGCCGAGTTGGTCGCCGGATTGCCAATGGCTCGTGGTCGGCTTCGGGACCTTCTTCGGCGGACGCGGATTCGCTCCCGCAAACGTATTCATGGTCAAGGCGGATGGTTCCGAGAACAAGCAGGTCACGCACAGCAAGGTCAATGCGGGCTTTCCCGCGTGGCATCCGGATGGAAAGACGATCATCTATCGGGTCTGGGGAACGGCGGATTCTGCCGAGACCCGGGGCCTGCGCTCATTGGACCTGCACAGCGGCGAGATCAAGGTACTGACCACCGAATGGGACAATTTCCCGTTCATTTCTCCTTCGGGCGATCGGGTGGTGTTCACGCGCCGGATGCCGGATTTCGACTTCGAAATTTTCACGATGAAGCCCGACGGCAGTGATGTGAAGCGGCTCACGACTACGCGCGGCGCGGATGCGCACGCCACGTGGTCGGCGGACGGCAAAGATATCTGGTTCGAGAGCACGCGCACGGGCTTCAAGGACGAGGCGGCTCTATACGACACCTCGCCGCAGCCTTATGCCCAGATCTTTCTCATGAACCGAGATGGCAGCAATGTGCGCCAGTTGACCGACAGCAAATGGGAAGACTCGATGGGCATGTACGTGACCGTCAAATAACCGGTTCGCGGATTAAGGGGGATATGAACATGGAAACGAGCCGTTTCAACCGGCGCGCTGTGCTTGGCGGCCTTGGCGCGTTGACGCTCGCGAGCACCGTGCAGACCTCATTTGCTGCGGGTCCGGCCACTCCCGCCGCGCCCGCAGTGCCCGGCGGGGCGGCGCCCGCGACCGAGATTCGCAGTGAACTGAAGATGCTGGCACCGAATGTCTACGCTTTTCTCCAGCGCGAAGCTCCGGGCCAGAGCAATTTCTCGGTGTCGAATTTCGGCATCGTCGTCGGTCCGAAGACGTTGCTGGCTATCGATGCGGGCGGGGGGCCCCAACATGCGCGCAATTTCATTGCCGCCGCGAGGCCACTCGGCAAGCCATTCGATCGTGTCATCCTCACCCACGAGCACCCCGATCACATTGTCGGTCTCACCCAGTTTCCGGTCGGCATCGAAATCGTCGCCCAGGAGGAGACTCGGGTACAGATGGTGAAGATGGGGCAGCCGCCGACCCCTGCGTACTGGGCGACCAACCCCGCGTGGGGGAACGCAAGCGATGTCAATCGAGTCATCCTACCCACGGTCACGTTTCACGATCGCATGTCGGTATTCTACGGCGACACACGAGTCGACATCGTCTGGCCGGGTCGGGCTCACACCTCCGGGGACGCTCTGATCCGAGTACCGAGGGCGCGCGTCATTTTCCTGGGTGACATCGGCTTTTTTGGCGTGACGCCACTGAATGGGTCGGGCTTTATCGCCGACTGGATCAAAGTGTGCGATAGCCTGTTACAGGATCCCGACGCCGAGATCCTGGTGCCCGGACACGGCCCGGTGGGCGGCAAGGCAGATCTGAAGGAGATGCGTGACTATCTGGCGCTCCTGCTGCGCGAAGGGCGTCGCAGCTTCGACGCCGGCATCAGTGCGGGGCGCGCCGCCGCGCAGCTGGATCTGGGCAAGTACGCGAGCTGGACCGACGCGGATCGTGTGGCCACCAATATGGCGAGGCTTTATTCGGAATTCAAAGGCACGATCGGTCCAGACATGGATCGGGAGCTCGCGCGCCAGGCCGTGGTGGAATACAACCAGCTCAAGCGTCAGCCTTGAGCTTCTTTGGAATCTCCATACGAGACCGCAGCCCATCCAGTACGAGCTTGCTGATGAAGGTTTCGTAGCGCTGGGCGAGTTCCTTCGCATCGAGGTCCTTCGGCACCAGCGGCAGGATCATCGGCTGAGCGGCGGCGAAAAACTCGCACAGGCCAATGACAGCGATATAGAGGAAAAGCGGCTCAAGCGAGGTTTCGGCTTTATCACCCTCGAGGGGCAGAAACTGGGCGTAGTTGCGCAGGGCGCCGGCATTCAGTTCGCGCACCCGCGTCCGCACTGTCGGGGATTTCGCTTCACAGGCGTCGATCATCAGTCGCTGCATCGAGCGCATCCGGCACGAGAACTCGAACATGTTTGCGATGTGCGCGGAGAGTCTCTCTGCCGGCGGGGCATCCGGGAGCGGATGCTTTGCCGCCCACGTGGCCAGGATGTACTCGATTACGGCGAACAGCAGTTCATCCCGGTTGCGGAAGTAGTAGCGGACCAGGGCGGGGTCGACACCGGCCTTACGGGCGATCAGGACGGTCGGGACCTGATGAGGCGGCAGCTTCTCGAGCAACTGATAGGCCGCGGCAACGATGGCTTCGCGTCCGACTGCACCATCGTTGGCTCCCGGTCGCCCACGACTACGCTTCTGACGGGCGGCGGCAGTGGAAGTCTTTTTACGGGCGAGGGGGGCAGAGGCTTTGCGTTTCATCATACGTTGCACAGCACAAGAGGCGGCGATTCTAACCTGCATTGGGGCGGCCTTCCCGCGATTTGCTCTGGGCAAGCGTTCGGACTTGCTGTAAATTCCTAGTGTCGGGAAATATTGGAAGCATCGAATGCAAAATAAGCCTTTAATTTGCTGGTGGACCGGTGTGGCGGTGGTGCTGGGCGCGCTCGCGCATGCTGCAGGGCCGACGGCGATGAAAGATCCGCTCTATGGTGATCCGGCGCATCCGAACCTCTCTGGAATGTGGAACCCGGAGTTCGTGTATCTCGGCCCGCCATTAGGGGGCGCAGCAGCTCGGCCTCCCGGCCCGCCACCGGGCGCCGGGGCCTTCCCCCCGGGGCCCCCGCCTGGCCCGCAGCTCACACCGCCATTCGCCAAACGCTATGCGGAATGGAAGCGGAAGTTCGACACCGATGGCTCGCAAGAACCGGACTCCGTCACGCGCTGCCTGGCCTTCGGCATGGCGAGATTCGGAACCATGCCGGTGGAAATCATTCAAACGCCCGGGCAGATCACGATGAACCTCGGTGTCCTACACGACATCCGCCGCATCTACCTGGATGGAATTGGTCACACCGTGGGTGCCGACCCGAGCTTTAACGGGGATTCCGTCGGCCATTGGGAGGGCGATACCCTGGTCGTTGAGACCAATAACATCCGCGCAGGGACGATGGATCGCAATGGTCTTCCCTACTCGGACAAGCTGACGGCGGTGGAGAAGTTCCGCCGCGTCAGCCCGACGCGTCTTGAGGTCGAGACGACCCTGACGGACCCGGAGGCCTTTGTCACGCCGTTCACGATGAAGCGCGCCTACGTGCCGATGCCACCGGGCAGCCGCTTCGAGGAATACATCTGTGAAAACAACAAGGACCTTTGAGATGTCACGTAGGCTGCATTTGCTGCCCCTGTTGCTGATCGGCTGCTGGTCTTCTTTCGCTCTGGCGCACCATTCCTTCGCCATGTTTGATGCGACGAAATCTCAGTCGCAGAAGGGTGTCATCAAGGAGATCCAGTGGACCAATCCACACGTCTGGGTCCGCCTGGCCGTTCAGGAAAACGGCCGGGAAGTCGTCTATGCCTACGAGGGTGCGGCGATCGCCGTGCTCAAGCGGGTCGGCTGGATGCGAGACTCCGTGAAGGTGGGTGACAAAGTGACAGTGGTGGGTCATCCCTATAAGGACGGCCGGCCCGGCGGGAGCATCGAACACCTGGTGTTACCGGATGGCCAGATTCTGGGAACAGGGGATGCGATTCCGGGAGCGCTCACAGTCCCTGGCGTCCAATGAGACCGTGTTCGCTAAGCAATAGGAGTGCACAATGAGCCCTAAACCGTCAGTGTGGGTCGCGACTATCGGGTTGGCTGTCGTGACGGGCCTGCTGGCTTGCGCAGTATTCGCAGCAGACCAGGGTGCCACGCCCTTCAAGCTCGGCACGTTCCGGGCAAATGGACGGGAGTTCCTCGGCCTCGTTCTGCAAGACACACGGGTCATCGACATCGTTGCCGCCAACAAAGCCTACGAGCGGAATCATCGGCAGGCCCCCAAAGTGCGGCCGCCTGCCGACATGAAGGAACTGATCACCCGGTACGATGAGGATATCGGTCCAAGACTCAGACAGCTCGCCGCGGCAACCGCTGCATCGGGGTCGGCAACGAATGTCTTTGAAATAGGTTCGGTCGACGTGCTGCCCCCCGTGCAGCCCGCCGTGATTTTGAACGCTGGCGCGAACTATCCCGAGCACGCCCAGGGCATTGTTGCCCAGGCTGCGCGCGCTGCGGCGGCGGGCGCAGGACCCGCAAATACCGGGGCCCCGGCGGGTGAGGGGCCTGCGCCTCCTGGTGGACCGGGCGGTGGCGCTCCACGACAGGCTGCCGTGTCCAAGCCAGGCCTGTGGGAAAGAGCCGCGGATGACCCGCGACCGGATAACCCCTATCTTTTCCTCAAGTCGCCCAGCGTCATGGTGGGCGCGAATGACGATGTCGTCGTGCCACGCGGGCGTGACGAGATCGACTGGGAATGCGAATTTGCGGTCGTCATCGGCAAGATAGCGAAGGACGTGCCCGTCGCCGATGCGCCCAACCGCGTGTTCGGGTATTCAATTGAATTTGACGTGTCGGACCGGGAGAACCGCGGCGACCGAAAGATGGGCGGCGGACCTGATTGGTTCGTGCAGAAGAACCATGACACGTTCGCACCCGTCGGCCCATTCATCGTGCCCAAGGAGTTTTTGCCAGCTCCGATGAATACACGGCACTTCTTCACGCTCAATGGCGAGGTGAAACAGGATTCCAATACGAACCACATGGAATACAACATCTGGGAAATGCTCTCGTACGCCTCAAATGTTATGACATTGCATCCCGGCGACCTGATATCCATGGGAACGCCGCCCGGCACCAACATCGAACGTCAGAACCCAAGGTGGATGAAGGCGGGAGACGTCGGTGTATGTGTGGTAGAGGGTGTGGGCGAACAACGGCACAAAATCGTCGCGCAGAACTGAACGACCCCAGCGCCGAATCGGTCTGTCCAGACTCGGCGGGTGCCGCTGCGCCGTGCGTCGAAGCAACCACGCTATCCAGACGTGGAGCGAGGAAGACGGATGGCCGCGCTTGCAATTGCGCAAGAAGTTGAACGTCGATCTGAAATGATCTTAGTACGAGATAATAATAAGGAGTGAGGCCTTCGCTGGCGGAAAATCGTTGCGCATTATTGGCAAGTGCAATTGCCCAAACCGCCGGTTTTGGCGGCCGCGCGGCCCCCCTGCCCGCGGCTGCTGCGTCTTGCAGTGGAACGGTGACATTGTCGAGGACGGTCAGGGCACGCGGCGGCCCGTTCGCGCGGGTGAAATTCGACCCGCCGACACCGAAGATGCGCGGCATCCAGGTCGTGTCATCATCGGCGGAAAGAGGGGCCACTCGCTGTATCTTTGCGCCCCGCGCACGTTTGACATAACAGGTATTTGACAAATAACTTATTGATTTACCAGAATATTGTGGCAGACGTTAGCACGATTCCTGCCGTCGATAACCCCGAACTGAGCCACTTCCTCACAGAGCTTTGATCGGCGAGGCTGCCCAGAACGAGACACCACGTTTGCATCACTTCATAGTCGCCGTGAAGTCCGCCCATAATGCGGTCCGGTCCTTTCCAGTCAACGAACACGTATCCGAGGAAAAACATGGTTCAGCGCTTTGGCGATAAGCACTTGGGTGGCGATTTCTTCCAAACCCTGCGGTTCGAGGGGGAGATCCGCGACTGCGAAGTGCAGGGCGAGATCCCGAAGGACCTGCGCGGGACTTTCTACCGGCTGGGGGGCGACTGGGCCTATCCGCCGAAGTACCCGAACGAGGTACCCTTCAGTGCCGACGGTTACATCTCAATGTTCCGATTCGCAGACGGACGGGTGAATTACAAGGGCCGCTTTGTCGAGACGCCGCGCTATCTGGCGAACCAGAAGGCGGGGAAGCAGCTGTTCGGCATCTACCGAAACCGCGGTGGCGATGACCCGTCGGTGCGCGGCTTGAGCAGTACGGTATCGAACACGACGCCGGTGGTGCATGCGGGCAAGCTCTTTGCGACCAAGGAGGATGCGCGACCCTACGAGATTGATCCGCATACGCTGGCGACGCGCGGTGAATATACCTTCGGTGGCCGTCTCTCCAGTTTGACGTTCACAGCCCACCCAAAGATTGATCGCACTACCGGCGAGATGATCGCCTTCGGTTTCGAGGCCGCGGGTAAGGCTTCCACCGATATCATGGTCTATACCATCGACAAGAGCGGGCAGGTGACGAAAGAGGTCCGCCTGCAGGCGCCCTATGTCAGCGAAAACCACGATATGGCGATTACGCCTACGCATATCGTGATACCGCACTTTCCCTTGACCACAACCAAGGAGTGGCTCGATGCCTCCCCGGCCAATCTGCACTGGTACTGGGATGAGCGCCTGCCGGGCTACCTGCTGGTGCTCCCCCGCAACGGCGACGCCAAGGATGCCCGATGGATCAAGGGGCCGCCGCACGCGATGGGGCATACGCTGAACGCGACGGTCGAAGGCAACAAACTGGTTGTTGACGGCACCGTGTCCGATGGCAATCCGTATCCGTTCTTCCCCAACCGCGACGGCTCGCCCTGGACGCCGATGACCGGCGGATCGAGCATCCGCCGTTGGGTGCTGGACCTGAATTCAAAAAGCGACGGCTGGGAGGAGCAGCGTCTGTTCCCGGCACAGATCGGTGGACTGCCACGTATCGACGACCGGTTCATTTCACTGCCTTATCGATACGGCTTCCTGGGCTACACCGATTTCAGCAGGCCGCCGAGCGTGAAGCTCTCCGGAGCACCCAGTTTCCCGCTCACCAATAGCCTGGGACGCTTTGATCTGAAGGCCGGCACGTGCGAGTCGCTATTCGTCGGCGACGATGGCTCGCTGCAGGAGGCATGCTTCGCACCCCGGAACGCGAAGTCGCCGGAAGGAGCGGGCTATCTGTTGGGCATCTACAGCAATCTGCTCGAGCGGCGCTCAGAATTGCTAGTCATTGATGCGGAGAAGCTTCAGGAGATCGCTCGCGTCATTCTACCGTTTCAGATCGCGGCCCAAGTGCACGGAACATGGGCCTCGCACGAGGATATTCCCTTCCCAGCCACCTGACGGTGTTCTCTACCAGCGCTGGTGTACGCTGGTTCGGATATAGCGGTCGTAGAGGGTGCGCACGGAGCTCATCTGCTGCTCCGTCAGGGGAGGCAAGGCGCTCGCGCCGCTGTTGTCCTCAACCTGACGCGGAGTTTTCCCGCCGGGAATGATGGTCGAGACGCCATCGACCATGAGGATCCAGCGCAGGGCGAATTGGGCCAGAGAGGTGCCCGCGGGTACCAGCGACTTCAGTTCTTCAACGGCTTGCAGTCCGACTTCGAACGGAACGCCCGAAAACGTCTCACCGACATCGAAGGCCTCGCCGTGCCGGTTGAAATGGCGGTGATCGTCACGCTCGAACGTTGATTGCGCGGTGAACTTGCCCGTGAGCATTCCGGAGGCCAAGGGTACGCGGATGATGGTCGCGACTCCGCGGCGCGCGGCCTCCGCAAGGAAACGTTCCGCGGGTCGCTGACGGAACATGTTGAAGATAATCTGCACGGACTCCACGTTGGGGAATTCCAGCGCCTTGAGCCCCTCCTCGACCCGCTCGACGCTTACTCCGTAGTGCTGGATCTTGCCGGCTTTGACCAGATCGTCCATGGCCGCAAAGGTTTCCGGCCGGTAGTAGGTGTCCGTCGGGGGGCAGTGCAGCTGTACGAGCTCGAGAGACTCGACCCCGAGGTTCCGGAGCGAGCGGTCGATGAAAGCCGTGACGTTTTCGCTGTTATAACCTGCGGCGACATGGGGACTGAGGCGGCGTCCGGCCTTCGTGGCGATGTGAAAAGACGCCGTCGTTTCCTTGCGCAGTCGCGCCAGGAGACGCTCCGAACGGCCGTCCCCGTAAACGTCCGCCGTATCGAAGAAGTTGACTCCGAGGTCGAGAGCTCTCTTCATGGCCGCGATGGATTGCTCATCATCGACCGTGCCCCACGCGCCGCCCACCGCCCAGGCGCCGAAGCCGATCTCCGCCACATCCCAGCCGATTCGGCCAAATTTGCGATATTTCATGAGTACCGTTTAATCCGCAGCGCCTGGAGTGAATACCTCAATAGAGACCTCATCCCCGTGTTGCAGCTTATACGGGCCCACCAACGGCTCGACGGCGACTATCTCAATGACGCCGCGCGGCACATTTGAACGTATTCGCCGGAAGATCCAGCAGCCGATGGCCGATGGAAACTTTTCACCATTTAGATTGCATGCCCAAGCCTGTCCATCGCCGATGTACACGGGCATCCCTTCGAGCTCGTTTCGCGGTAACACGAAGATCGGTGCCGGTAGCCCCGCATCCAGGTCTTGCTGAAGCGACGGGGGATGAGCGACCAGGACGTTTAAAGATCCCGGAAACAGCTTGTGCCCAAAAAACTTCTGCAGAGTCTCGGCATTGGCAGTCACGAATTGCGCGAAGCCCCCCATCGTCCTTTTTGCTTTCGGATCCGACAGTTCCAGCGTCCCGCGCAAAGTTAAAGCAGATCGCAACGTCATTCATTCGCTCCGGAGCCCTTGCAGGCCTGCCATCATTTTAAGGGGCTCGCAGTGCAGGTGGCGGACACGCCGCAGGGGGGGTCAGACCCTGAGCTGCAGGCAATCCTAAGCGAACGGCAGCCGGCTTACTACGAGCAGGGCATCGCGGCCGAAGTTATGGGATGGAACAGCGGTGATAACCCTGTCCGGCTTCGAATGCACTAGGTCCCGCTCGAGGATCGGCCAGCCTCATCATCCTGTAAAAGGTCTGCCGATTCCTCTCCTGATCCCGATGCTGTCTTGCGCGTCACCTTGGTGACATGGTGCGTGGGAGAGACCCTACAGAACCCGTGTGCGGCTCGGACTATGGCTAGGGCGTGCCGAAGCGTATGGTTGCACCATTGCCGTACACCGTTATCGAGAGGTGATCGATGGCTAGGAAAGCGAAGCAGACGGCGAGCGCCGTCGCACGAGCGAAATCGAACGTCCAAAAGGTGAAGCCCCGCGTCAAAGCGAAAGCCAAGTCGGTCGCTCACCCCAGAACCAAGACAAAGCGCTCGGCGAAGACCCTCGGTGTCTTCGAGCGCCTCAAGAAACTGGTGACTGAATAAATCGGCGGTAGGCACAGACCTACAGGAGCGCTGACCACGCGCAGCCAAAACACTCCGGGCACCCCTTCATGGCCTCGCCCGCAGCCTATCTGCGAAAATCGCCATGAGCGGATTTTTTCATTTTCTCGAGGTGGCCCTCATCATTGCGGGCAGCCTGATTGCTCTCACCATGGTGCTTGTGGTCCTGATTGTGTACCTGCCCAACAACCCATTAAAAGAGATGGTCACAGCATTGGCGATGCGCTTGGCAACTACTGCAGCGGTGACCGCTCTCGCGGCACCGATCGAGTTAATACCTGGCGTCGATGGTTTTTATGATGTAGCGGGGGCCCTTTTCCTGGTTTGGTACTGGGCCACCTTGTTCAAGGCTGTTGCCGATATAGCGACACGTCGCCGAGCGAGCATTCGGGTCGTGGATTCTTCCGCCGATCACAGCTTCGTGTTGGAATACAAGTCCGAAAAGCGTCGGTGACGCGCGGGGATTCGCAACTTATCCGAGACAGCATGGACAACACATCGCTCAAACGTTTTATCGGCGCTCTTTGGGACAGGGAAATCGTTCCGACGCTGATCGACTACATCCGCATTCCCAATAAATCGGCGATGTTCGACCCCGCCTGGGAGCGGCACGGGCACATGGACAAGGCGGTGGCCCTGTTTGAGAGCTGGGCGCGCGCCAAACTCGCCAGCCTTCCCGGCGCAGCGCTGGAAGTGGTCAAGGTCAAGGGGCGCACCCCGCTGATCTTCATCGAGGTACCGGGGAAATCCGACGACACGGTGCTGCTCTATGGGCATCTGGACAAGCAACCGGAGATGGCCGGCTGGGGGCAGGGCATGGGGCCGTGGACCCCGGTGCTCAAGGGCGACCTGCTTTACGGCCGCGGCGGCGCCGATGACGGCTATGCGATGTTCGCGGCGATTTCGGCACTCCTGGCGCTCGCCGAGCAGCAGATCGACCATGCGCGCTGCATCATCATCATCGAAGCAGGCGAGGAATCCGGTTCGCCTGACCTGCCCTTCTATCTTGAGCATCTGGCGGCGCGGATCGGCACGCCGGACCTGATTGTGTGTCTGGATTCCGGCTGCGGTAATTATCAGCAGCTGTGGCTGACCACCAGCCTGCGCGGTATCGTGGCCGGCAAGCTTTCCGTGCGCGTGCTGACCGAGGGCGTGCACTCAGGCGATGCCAGCGGCATCGTGCCCTCGTCGTTTCGGATTCTGCGCACGCTCCTGTCGCGCATCGAGGATGAAGCCACCGGCACCATCAAACTGTCCGAATTCTTCGCGCCGCTGCCCGCGGAGCGCCTCGAACAGGCGCGCGCCGCGTCACAGATTTTGGGCGATGAGGTTTACACCAAACTGCCGTTCAGCGCCTCGACCCAACCGATGGCGGCGACGCCGCTGGAGATGATCCTGAACCGCAGCTGGAAACCCCAGCTGGCGATAATCGGCATGGAGGGTTATCCGCTTCCCGAACAGGCAGGCAACGTGCTGCTGCCTTATTCGCTCGCCAAGCTGTCGCTGCGCACACCGCCGACCTGCGATGCACCAGCCGCGGTCCGCGCTCTCAAGCGCGTGCTGGAGGAAGACCCGCCGTATGGGGCCGAAGTCGCGTTCGAGGCCGAGGCCGGGCAGAGTGGCTGGAATGCGCCGAGCTTGCCCCTTTGGCTGGAAACCGCGCTGAATAAAGCATCGGAGACCCATTTCGGCAAGCCGGTCGCCTTTATAGGCGAAGGCGGATCGATCCCCTTCATGGCCATGCTGGGAGAGAAGTTCCCCAAGACTCAATTCGTCGTGACCGGCGTGCTGGGACCCCATTCCAACGCCCACGGTCCGAATGAATTCCTGGACATTCCTACGGCCAAGAAGGTCTCGGCTTGCATCGCCAACGTGCTGGCGGACCACGCTCGGCGCTAGCGTGCGTTAGGTGGCGGCCCGAGGCCCTGCAGCGTTGTCGCTTCGGGTACAGGGCGCCTCCTGTGCACGCGGCATGTGCCAGGAAGGTCCTACTGTTTGATGGGGTGCTTTCCAAGTCTTTCCGCTCACGCCTCTGCGAACATGAGATCGAACTGCATCACTTTGACAGAGGGTTTGGTCATGGCAAATCAGCAGCAAGGCGACTCAACGCTAGGCACGGCAGGCAGCGGCGGCGGCGCTCCCCGTCCGCCGAAGACACAACCGGCGCGCCCTGGCGCAAAGGCCGAGCCGGGGTCAGATTCCGGGACATCGGTTCCCGGTGGCAACGCCGGGCCCCAAGACAGGCCAGGGTCGGACCCGAAGAATCCCGGGGACTTCGGACATCCGTAGTTAGATCCTTTTGTGATACGAGGTACCGGAACCCGATGAACGGGCGCCATCTTCGCGCTGAAGTCCTGTCAATTCTGCTAATCAGTGCACTGTTGGCGGCTTGTGGCGGGGGAGGGCCCAGTAGTTCCTCTTCAGGCTCCGGCAGCAACGGCGGCAATAGCTCTCCCTCGACTTCCTACACGGTGGGCGGAAGCATCAGTGGGCTCAACGGCGCCGCGTCCCTGTCTCTCAACGGGGCGACGGCACAGTCGGTGAGCAGCGATGGCAGCTTCGCCTTCTCTTCCAGCCTGGCGAGCGGAGCCACTTACGCCGTAACGGTGGTCACAGCCCCGGCCGGGGAGACCTGCTCGGTCAGTAACGGTTCCGGCACAGTGGGCTCCGCCAATGTCACGAACGTCACGATCACCTGCGCCGTACCCTCGGGTACGTCTGTCCCACCGAACACGTATTCCGCCACGTCCTTCCAGTCGGGTTACTTCGCGCGGATCAACGCCGTCCGCCAAGCACTGGGGGTGGGATTGCTCGCTCAGTCGAGCGCCTTGGATACTTCTTCCCAGGCCCAAGCCCTCTACAATGCGGTCAACTTCAACCCTTCGACCATGTTTGGCGTAGACCCCTCGACCGGCGACCTGTACGCCCATTCCGAAGATTCCGGCATGCCCGATTTCTATGCCGCCACGCCGCAGGCTCGTGCTGTGTTAGCCGGCTATTCCTTGGGAGGCGTCGGCGAAGTGGCAGGGGGCACGCTGGTCAATGACGCCAACAGTGGGCTTTTGGCCGCCAATCAGCTCCTGAACACGGTGTACCACCGCGCCAACATTCTGTTGGACACATACCGGTACATCGGCATTGGTGTCGATACCGCCTCTAATAGTTACGAAAGCTACGGCTGGTTCGTCTCGGACATGGGCACCGAGAATAACGCGCAAACGTTATCGACCGGAACGGTCGTCACTTATCCCGCCGATGGTGCAACCGATGCCTTTCCCTATTTCTGCAACAGCTGTGAGGATCCCAGCCCGATTCCAGGTCTGCCTTCAACCCAAGCTTTGGGCGGCCCGATCAGTGTGCAGATCGCCGCCGGTCACGCCTTGGTGGTCACCTCGTTCACGCTGGCGGACGCCGATGGCAACCCGGTCACCGTACACCTCAGCGACGCCCAGACCGATACCAGTGGGCTCTTACCCGGCAATATCGCCTTCATCATTCCCGAAGCGCCGCTGAGTCCCGGTCAGACCTATACCGCCACCTTCAGTGGCTCGGACGGCACAACCACCCTCAGCATGACGTGGTCATTCACCACGCTCAACAACATCACGGTGCTGACAGCATCCCCCTATGTTGTGCATAACGGTGGCTCCTTGGCCATCGATGCCCTGGCGCCGAGCGGGCTTGCTTACTTTTCATTGTCAACATCGCTGTCCAGCAGTCAGTTCAGCGACAGTGCATTGGGCGGTAGCTGGGTCATCTCCGTGCCTTCGGGGTCGGTGACCTCGGCACAAACCATCCAATTGACCATTTCCGATGCCGAGTTATCCGTTTCGCCGGCGACCATTGTGATTACGGTAGAGCCCTAACATGAAGGGCCCCGTTCGCGTGAAAAAGTTTCAGCGTCACAGTAAACATTCTGCACAGAGATCGGCTGCAGGCCTGCCTGTGATTTGCGTATGCTAACTTCTGTCATAGATCGCGCGGGCGTCGCAGGGAGATCAGATGAAGCGGTTTTATCTCGATCTGCTCATCGCTGTGCTGGGCCTGGGGCTGATCCTACCCTGCTGGGCGCAATCGACAGTGGTCCCTTTGCTGACCCGCGCCTGGGACAACGACCGCTCGGGCTGGAACCGTAGCGAGACGGTGCTGACGCAGGCGAGTGTCCGAACCAAAGGCCTCGCGCGTCTGACCATCATCCCCGTTTTCGGGGACGCACGGGGTCTGGAGTCCCAGCCACTCGTCCTGCCCGGCGTGAAACTGGCCGACGGCAGTACCCATGATGTGATGGTTCTACCCTCCATGGCGAACGTCGTGCGAGGGGTCGATGCCACCACCGGAGCGGGGCTGTGGCAGACACCGCCGCTCGGTACGCCGGTCACCGGCAGTGACTCCCTGGGACCCAATCCTCCTGGGGCCATGTGTCCGGGTCCGAACCAAACCATCGATTGCTACCAGATCAATGACAAATGGGGCGTAATCAGCACCGGCGTCATCGATCCGGATACCCGACGCGTCTATCTCGTGGCCTGGGTATCGCCCGATGGCACACCGCAGAACGGCGCGTACTACATGTACGTCCTCAATGTGGCGGACGGCACTCAAGCCGTTCCGGCGGTGCACCTGGATGGCACCAGCGGCACCCAGACATTTTCGAGCTTCATGCGCAAGCAACGCAGCTCGCTGGTCATGACCACGGTGAACGGCCGCAAGACGATCTTTTTTGCCTCGGGCACCATCATGGAACTCGGCGCCGGGGCGGCCGGCTGGATCCTCGCCTACGACGTCGCCTCCAACCAGGTCGCTGCGGCGCTGGCCACTTCCCAGGGGGCTGGCGGCGGGATCTGGATGGGTGGACAGGGACTCGCGGCCGACGCCCAAGGTTATCTGTATGGCATCACCGGCAACGGCACCTTTGATGGAGTCAACGACTTCGCCGAATCCGCGCTCAAGATCCAATACACCCCGGCTGTTGGAGCCACCGCCGCGACACTGAAAATCGTCAGCTGGTTCACCCCTTACAGCGATGTGATGCGCTCACCGACTGGATATCCCGCCGCTGCAACGCCTGCCGCCGTGCGCCTGGCCACCAAGCCCGCCGGTGTCAGTGCACCGTCCGAGGCCCTACATCCCGTCAATGCCGCCATGGGGCCGTCCTTGCAGAACGCCCGCATCGTCACCCAGAAGAACAGGCTGGGCAAGACGGTGCAACTGGTCTATCCCAACATCGCCAACACCGGGGCGTGGTGGGATGAGGACCTGGGCTCCGCACAGGGCGCGCTGCTGGAGCAGTACGGCTTCTATGTGGTCACCGGCAAGGACGGCATCGCCTACGTTACCAAGATCGCCGGTCTCGGAAACACGCAACCTGCGGATTTTGCCAATCCCAAGGCCAACTGCGCCAAGCTCGCCACGGCGCCCGTGTGGCTGACTGAAGACCCCGGGCCCGTGGATGCCTGCCCGACGGATCCCACGACGCTCAACTTCATGCCCTGGGGCAAGACGCGGCACCTGCACATGACGCCCGTGCAGTACTCAAGTCCCAGCAATGGCCAGGTGCTCTTTGCCTGGGGCGAGAACAGTCAGTTGCACGCCTGGGGCATCTCCCCCGCCGGGGCATTGACCTATCTCGCCCAGAGCAACGAATCCGCATCCGTCAACATGACCAACTCCCCGGGCGGGATGCCGGGGGGATTCTGCTCAATGTCCAGCAACGGCAATACAGCTGGCACCGCACTGCTGGTGTGTACCATTCCCTACGGGGATGCCAATACCGCGGTCACCAATGGGCGCCTGCTGGTCTACGATCCCGACCACTTCGTCACCAACGCCGATAGCAGCCGCACCATCGCCGTGCTGTGGGATTCGCAGCAGTGGAACATCCAGTTCCTATTCAACAAGTTCAATCCCCCCATCGTCGATGGGGGCCAAATCTATGTGCCCAATTACAACGGCGGGGTGGATGTGTATGGGTTGGCGCCGTAGTTCCGGTTCATCGCGATGACACTGACAATCACGAGCCTCTTGGGCTTATTCATAGTCGTCACCCCGTCGTACCTGATTGCGGACATTGGATCTCTTTTGTCCGTCCGGATTCGACAGCGATGGTCACCAGGCAGTGCAGATTCCCCGCTCCTCCGGAGATAAGGACCGTGTGTCGTCCCGGCGAGAGGGCGAAGGTCGCGTTTGCCGGCTGACCGACTTTCTGTCCATCAATGGTGATGTTTGCTCCTGGCGGAGTGGAGATGACGGAAATCCACCCGGACGGGGGTGGCGTGGCGCGGCACACTCCAGACAAGTACAACAGCGCTGCCGCAACGAATGTGCGGGGCCTAGACGCTATCATTGGGCACTACTCAGTCGGTTGCGGGCGGACCCTGCCGCAAGTGTGGCCACAGCGAAGGCCAAGAAGAACGCGGCGCCCAGCAGGAACGAGTAAAATGCAGTCACGCGAGACCAGAGCATTTGCGGATTGTTCAGATCGAAGAATTGGCCCTCGAGCATCCACAGGATGTCCTCATGCGCCTCATAGCCGCAGTAAATCGAAACGCCAACGCATAGCGCGCTTGCTAGTGCGAGCCACGTCACGAAAGGGGTCGTGCCGGATTTGTGGCTGTTTAGAATGAACCCTATTGCACCCAGGACGGTTGTGCTGAGTGTGGTCAGGAGGCGGTTCATGTCCAGATAAGCGCTGAGCTCCCGATCCTGCAGGTCGGTCAGCGCCGTCTCCTGCGCTTCGATGTAACCTTGCCCTTTTGAGTACATATGGTTCTGGAGCGTCCAGACCATGAGGCATGTGAGGATGGAGGCAAGCAGAAAGATCCCGAGGAACCGGTATTCTTGATTCATCACTGCACCTTGCAGCATGACAACGTCTCGGCGATGTCTATCTACTGACAGAAAGAAACCGTTTATCTCAGTCCGTACCGCATGTGTCGTGCCGGCTATTGCAGCGAAGCGATGGTGGCCGTGAAGGGGGCCCAGAAAACCGGATCCCGCGGGCCCTGCTGCAGCATCTGACGCATGGCAAGGGTCAAGGCCAATTCCGGCCTGAGATTCTCCTGCAACAGGCCCTTGTAAAAGGTCTGCATCAGGGTTGCCGTGGAACGATCCGGCACGGCCCAAAGCGATGCGACGACCGACTGCGCGCCCCGGGCCAGCACCACGTAGCGCAAACCGAAGAGTCCTTCACCACCGACATCACGACCCAATGCCGTGTCGCAGGCGCTCAGGACGACGGTGCGGGCATTGAAGCGTCGTCCCATCAGGTCACCCGCCCAGATGCGATTCTCGAGCGGGCGACCGTGAGCATCGTAGGTGCTCAGAACGAGGGCCGATAACTGGGGAATTTCCGCATCGGTGGTCGCGTGCACAGCGAAGTGGATGTAGCGATAGCGCTCCAAGGGCCGTGACAGTACCCCTTCACGCGTCGCCGCGAATCCATCCAGATGATCCACCATGACGGGAGCAGCCATTTGCGCGATAGCGCTGGCCTCGGCGGCGGTGGCAGGAAGGCGCTCAAGGGCGCTCATGTTCAATGCAGTTCGCAGGTGCGGCGCCTCGGCCGCAGGCGCCGGGTTGGGCGCCACCGCGCGGACGAGGCGCGGATCGTCCGCTCCATAAACGGCGTCCGCCACCAACAGCATTCCCTCCAGCGGTTGTGGATGAGCGTTTGTTGCCAGTACGCTCGCAATCGATGAGCCGTAGGCCACTTCGTACTTACCGATCAGGAACGAATCCTCCGCCTCTGCGCGCATGGGTAACGCCGCGAATGACACATAGTGAAGCGGACCGTCCGGAACGATGACCAGCCGCGTGACATGTTCCGGCACCTGGGCGAGTACCGGCTGCAGTACCAGACGACTCAAACTCGCGCCCGCTCGCAGCCGCGCCTCCATGCTCGCGCCATCCGGACTGCTGTAGGCCGAGTGCGCCGCCTCAGCGGCGCCGCGCAGGGAGTCGACAGACCCCAGATCAATCAAACGCACCCGCGATTGCGTTTGCAACCAGGCGAACGCGTTGGTGGCACCGAGCCAGTAAGAGATAAGCGCTACGTCGGGTGGTAGCACTGCGACAGTGCTCGCCCGGCCCTGCGCAGCAGGCTGCGCGGACCGGCTTAGGATCGCCAGCTGCGAATCCAGCACGGCCAATTGCGCCCGCAGGTGCGCGACATCGGCACGGATGGCAACGACCCGAGGATCCGTCACGGAGCGGACGCCGCCGGCCTCCAATCTGTCCTCGTGGGCCGCAAGATCACTGAGCAGCTGTGACTTGTGGCTCAGGAGCTGATCCACACGGGCCTCGTCACCCTGCGTGTAATCGGCGAGGGCAATATCCCGCATCACTCGCGCTCGAGAGCGCTCCGTGACGGCCAGCGCCGCCCGTGCCGCACGCTGCGCACCATTGAGATCTCCCGCCATGGTGGCCTGCTGATAGGCCTTCGCCAGCAAATCGACCTTCAGCTCAAAGGCGGGCCGCAAAGGTTGCATGGAGGTGGCCCGCAGTTCGGGATCCGAGACCTGCACCCGCAGCACTTCGGAGAGCGCAAGTCCTGCATCAAGGTCGACGAACGCCCGATCCGGATCGCCGGCTGCCATGTCGACACGTGCCAGGGCGACATTGGCATCGAAGGCCGCCGCATCGAGCCCGAAGGCCCGGTCGATTGCCAGCGCCGCGCGCAGCTGAGCGCGCGCCTCCACCAACCGTCCCGCGCGATAGTCGAGTACTCCGCTCTCCAGCTGCACGAGCGCGCGGCTGACGGCATCATCGGCCTGCGGAATTTTCCCAGCCAAGGCCAGATTCTCCGCGGCGGCCTGGTTACGTCCCAGCAGGGATTCCGAATCCGCAATCTGTGTCAGCAGGTGCGCCCGGACAATGGGGCCGGTGGCATGCGCCAGTGCTTCACGCGCGAAGCGAATCGACTCCTCGTGATGCCCATCCTGTGCTTCGATCATTGCCAAAGCGCGCAGCGCGCTGACCAAGTCCCGACCCTCGCCCTCATGGGCGGATATATCCCGGGCCTGCCGCAGGAAGTTGGCCGCCAGGGGGCGATCTCCGGCCGCGCTGTACACCATGCCAATGCCGAACAGGCTGCGGCCGCGTTCGCTGTTGTCCTGAATCCGCATCGTGAGTTCCAGCGCCTGCGCGTGCAGTGCGAGCGCGGTATCAAGATGCCCCGCCGTACGATTGGCGAGCCCCTCATTGTCGAGGATCATGGCGTAAAGATCGGGCGATTCCGCGCTATTCACCAGACCCCGTGCGCGTCGGAAAGTATTCAGCGCAGTGGAGGACCGGCCCAGATCCCAATCGACCAGCGCGATGTTCTGCAGGATCTGGGCGAGACGATAGCGTTCCCCCAACCCTTCGTATAACGCCTGCGCCCGCCGGTACGAGTCGAGCGCAGTGATGTATTCACCCGTGTTGTAGAGCGTTATACCGGCAAGGTTAAACTGCTCGGCCGCATCAAACCGCGCGCCGCGTTTCTCATAAAAGGCCGCCAGGCGCCGCAGCTGATGCAGTGCCTGATCCACCAGCGCGTGGCTATCGTGGCGGACCGGGTCAGCTGCTGTCGCCGCATCCGGTAACTGCGCCAGCTCCATCCAGGCTACGGCCTGCAGTGATTCCGCCCCGGCACGCCCGTTGGCATTGCCTTCAAGTTGATACAAGCTCGCCGCCTGTGCCGACCAGTGCTCCGCCTCGTGCCACAGTCCGAGGTCCTCGCACAGCAGGCTGGCAAGCGCATGCGCTACTTCCGCGCGCAGGGCCAGGTTCTCAGATGAGAGGCCAGAGAATGCGCGCAGGTAGTGCTGATACGCGCTGTCGTAAAGGCGCGGCGCCGAGCCGGCATTCGGCGCGGCTTGCCCGGAGGAAATCAGTCGCGCCTGAGCGAAGGCGGCATCGCCCGCGGCCAGCGCCTCCGTGACCAATCGGCAGGCATCGGTCCCGCGCGCGTCGTCATCGTAAGCCTGCAGCCTAACGCGTGAACCCGGTCCGCCATCGTCCGTCGCACGAATGCGGATCGTGATGTGCCCCGACTGATCCGTGCGCAAGAGCGCGCGCAGCACGCCATGGCGCCGAACCGGATTGCCGGCGCGCCCCGCGGCTGTGATCGCGGCGAGCACTTCAAGGTCTACATCGACACCAACCTCGTGCGCGACCAGCAGCACGTTCCGATTGGCCGGCAGCGTCACCGCCAGCATCGAAGCGCGCCCAGGTCCGAGATCCAGATCCCAGTGCCCTATGGGTGTTGCGGATTGCAGCGCAGCATGGCAAGTCGTGTCCGCCTCATTCACCGCGGGCACGGCTGCTGATGCGATCGCGTCAGCGCAAAGCAGCAACATCCCGATTGCCCTAGCGAATATCTTGAATCGGCAGCTCGTGCCCGATCGGACGCGAGGATGAGTTTCACCGAGATACGTGGCCACGATTACTTCTTCGGGTGGCGTCACACCTGGGTTAGTGAGTGAGCGCTGACTGCGCGCAGGAGTATGCCAGAGGATTGTGAAAGGCCGGATGCAATCGAACGCGGCGCGCACGAGTGTGCGCCGACCGCAGCCCTTTGGCGACTCTGTGAGATAGTCCGTAAATTCGGAGCAGAGAGTAAGTCGCATGCATGGACATGTTGCGGACGGTCCAACGGTCAGAGTGGGACCGAGATTTGGCGGCAAGCAGACGGAGCAGAACGAGTGGCGAACAATGACCCTTGGTTAGGTATCACGTGGAAAGTATATGCAGCGCAAGGCGCAAGCGGCCCCGATCTGAAGCCTTCCGGCAAAGAAGGTGCATTCACGCTAAGCGCGGTGCCAGGCCCTGCAGGCGGAGCAACCGCCTACTACACCGTTAATTTTACGGTCGGCGATATGCCGTCATGCTGGCAGGGACTTCTGCTGTATCCGCAGGGCACCGTGCAGTTTCCCCCCCCCGTACCACTGCTTCAGCCGTGGAGGCCGAGCGGCGATGCGGCTTGGCTCGCCGCTGCCGAGGCGGTACGCCAGGGGCTGAATGCCTCCATGGCGCGTCTAGAAGGTGTGCTCTATCCGGGCACTAACGCTGGCGATCTGACCTTGGTCTGCGTGCCCAACGCAACGACTGTTGGCACACCACTGTTGGTGCTGCAGCTGACAGGTGCTGCGTCAGGTGGCTCAGAGAGGCCGCTGATAGGAGTCGCCCACGGTGATAACTAGTCAGGGGCCATGACGGTACGGGCAGGCGCAGTGCTCAAGGCGTGTCACTGCTCTGTGCGTAGGCAACTTGTAGACGAAACGAAAGCGACTCCGTCCCCGTTAGCGGGGACGGGTTCACGGTAATCCTGAGTGTCTGCCCGACCAGGTCGGCAAGCGGCAGGTACACCTCTATATAGCCGTTCGCGTCAGCGTGCACATCATCCAAGGTTACCGACCGAGGTATAACCGCCGATTCAAGCGCGATTCCCATCGCGTAGCCCAGACGGCCCGGCGCTGAGTCCGGCGCGACCCGGACCGCGAGAACCCCCGCTCGCCGCGGCGCAACAATCCGATGAACGGCGGAGTCTCCACGCAGCCGGATGAGGGTGATGCTCACGCGTGGGCCCGAAAGCAGTGAGGCTGGCACTTCCGTCGCCGACCGGTAAGCAAGCAGCGCACCGGGGTGCACCGAGCGCAGTAGGAGCAGCCCACAAGCCACGATGAGAGTGAGGCCGGCGGCGATCGCCAGCATGGTGCGCCGTCGATGTCCCGTGCGCCGCACCGGATCCTGTGCCGGCATCTGCCTGAACCCCACCTTCAGGAACAGATCCAGTTCCACCCGTTGGGCAAAATCGGGATGACGCAGGCAGTACGCCTCGAAGGCTTCCGCCCGGCTCGGCTCCAGCCGATCGGACAAGTACGCGGCAATAGTCGCCTCGTCCGGCGGTTCATGCCCGAAGGAGCCACTCACGAGCCGCCCTCCGAATCCAGCAGATCGCGTTTATCGATCCCCGCCTGGATCAGCAACTGGCGTAGCCGATTTCGAGCGCGGAAAATCACCTGGTTGAAGCCCAGATCCGTCAGGTTCAGATCGCGGCAGATCTCGGATTTGTCGTGTTCTTTCAAGTAGAAACGCGTCAGGATCGCCCGATCGCGGTCTCCCGGAAGTTCCGCCAGCAGCCGGTGGACCAGGACACCCAGCCGCCCGGAGGCCTCTTCCTCCTGCACCAGCGGTCGCGGATCGGGCACAAACGCCAGCGCCTCCGAATCCGTCGCCGTGCGCTGCCGCTGATTTTTCCGCCGTGCAGCAATTACCAGATTGCGGGCGGTTTGGGCCGCGAACGCCTCCAGGCCCGACGGATCATCAAGCCCCGTCGTCCGCAGGCGCCGTAGCAGGATCACGAGCGTCTCTTGGCAGACGTCGCGGGATAGCTCCAAGTCGCCGCCGGCCGCACGATTCGCCACCAACCGCAGACCTGATTGCAATCGCGTAATGAGGAGCGTCTCCGCGCCGAAATCCCCGGCGCGAATTCTTACACAGAGCGCCCTGTTCGAGAGGTCGGTCTGTGCGCCGACTTCATCGGTACTCATTCGATCCGAAAGCCCATCCCCGAAATTGGGGACTTATCTGTGGTTGGGCCGAAAAGAGTATGCCAGATAACTGTTAAGGGTCTAAGAGCGAATCTTTCGGGCATTCAAGCCCTCTTGCAACGCCGCAATTCGCTAACGCCTGAAATAAATCGCGAACCTGATACAGAGAATACGGATCCGTGGATTTGACGAGCTGCCGGCTAGTTCTGCGATTACGTGGTGATGGGCGCGGTTTGGCGGAACCGGGGCCGGAACGCTGCCATCGAGATGAGAGGGGGAACAAGGAGCACCATACGCTCGAATCTTGCGTAAATCAGAGCAGCCGCGGCGCAGCCGAGCGCAAATATGCCGACAGTCTTCAGTAGCGCGACACATCGGTTCCGAGCTTGCGCGCGTAGCTCTGCTGGTATGCCCGTTTGCGTAAGGTCCGATAAATCCATCATAAGCTGAGTAGTCGTGCCGGTCATTAGCGTGCTGGGTGGTGACTTTCCAAAGAAGATTCGATGAGCCGCGTTCTGGATGGCCATTCCAGCCACCAGAGCCATCCCTGTCACGATCGCCGTAAAGGCGTCCCCATCGGTGAAAGGTCCATAGATCACCGCAAGCGCAGCCGCCAGGATGAACAAGAAGACCTTAATGGCAACCAGCGTGTTAAATGCCGAGCCACCCTTGGATGCCACGGAGTTGCTGAAGTAGCGAACCAGGAAAATCACCACGCAGAAGACAGGTAGCGCAAGTATTTTGGGAACAGCTCCCGACGTGCCACGCACCAAGGTAGCCCCGAGGGTCACAAAATTCCCGGTTACGTGGGCAGTAAAGAGTCCTTGCAGCACGAGAAACCCGGCCGTGTCCGTGTAGCCACCGTTGAGTGTCAGAAGAGCCGGAACGGAAATCCTCATAGGCACCTCGATCCTGAGGCAATATATATCGACCGCGAATATAACCATGAATCAGCAAGTCCGCTTACGGCGAGCACCGAGAAGCGGCGCAGCCTGAGGTGCAGTATCGGCGGCTGCGTATTGACGCGCTCGGTTGAACCAGCTCATAGCACTCCCGCGCGTCCCGCCCAGGTAGCAATGTAGCTCTTGAGGAAAGACGTGAACGCGTCCGTGATCAAGCTAATCGAGCAGGCGGCCAACGCCATTGAATGAGATGAAGCGAAACGCCAAACGGAGCCCGAGATTTCGGTTCCGTTTGGCTGCTCCAGGTTCTTGACTCGGGCCAGTCATTTAGCACAACTGAATCTCGCGCCGACATGGGTCACACCGAACGCTCAACACATACGGGATCGTTCATCGCGATTCGGCCCGGCTGAACAGTCGATCCGTAGACGCCGAGGCAGCCGCCTCGATCGCGCGCCACTGTGCGCAAGATTGCCGGCGTACGCTCAGTGGTTTGAGGATCGATCGTGATGACCGCACAGCGTCCGTCGCGTTTGTCAACTCGCAACCTCAGGCCACCCACGCGCAGCACGCAGCCCACCCAGGTGTCCTCAACGAAGGGAATCGCGTCAGCTGCCTCGACCAAGATGTTCGGTCGAAATCGCTGCACGTCGAGCCGAGCGCCGACCAATTCGCCGAGCTCCGCGATCGTCTGGGTCGTGATGAGGGACAGTGGGAAGGTGTCAAAGATGCCGCGGTTTTGCTTGATGATCCGAGCGCGCTGCGGACAGAGCTGCGCTGCGAGTGCTGCGTCCATCACGTCGTGGGTGACCCCGGAGGGCGTGCGCACGATCACCGGTGACTGGTCGGGTTGAGCCGGATCGAGAAACGAAGGAGAGTAGCGGCACATGTCCGCTCGTTCACGAATCGTGAGCCACGCCGTCTCGAATGAAGGCCCAGCGACGATCTCCCGCGAAGCCATGCCAGGAGACATCGATTTCAGTCAGTGGTTCGGCTGCCATCGATTTGACGGGATAACGCCACAATTCAACGATACGGCCGACAGGCCTATGGTTCTGACAGTCACGCATGGGGGACCTCCGCAGAGGCGCCCTTGCCATGAGGACCAGTGTCGAGCGTGGCGGATGATTCCGCTGCAGCGCCTCTCGACAGTGGGTAGGCGCAGCGTGCCGTCAGCGACAGCCCGCAAGCTACGAGCGCAGCAAAACACCCGCGCACGTAAAGGTCAAGCGGTCCGTCCGACTGTTTGCACCACAGGCGGCCCCGGAGGGAGATGTTCGCGGCGTGACCGAATCCGAAACGCGTCTGCCACAGTCCGGCAATCTTTGGTGATACCCAACGTTTCGGATGCTTCTCGACGCGCGGTGGACGATGTGCCTATGCTGGTCTTATGCCATGGCAGCACCTGCGTATTTCGCGATTTGGCGGCCCCGAAGTCCTGGAAATGGTGGAGGAATCGGTGATTCCTGAGCCAGGACCAGGGGAGGTTTGCATCAAGGTACTCGCAGCCGGTACCGGATTTACCGATACGATGATTCGGCGCGGCCGTTACCCCGATTTCAAGGGGCCGCTGCCGTTCACGCCTGGCTACGAGATCATCGGCATCGTCGAGAAGACTGGCCCTGGCGTGGTGGCGCCACGAGAAGGCGAGATGGTGGCTGATTTGTGCGTCGTGGGTGGCTATGCGCAATATGCGATTCGGCCATCGCTATTTCTTGTGTCCGTTCCTGACGGCGTAGATCCGGCCAAAGCGGTATGCATCCCTCTTGCGTACCTCACCGCCTTTCAGATGCTGACTCGCTGTCGCACCTTACCGCCCGGTGGTGCAGTTCTCGTCATAGGTGCTTCGGGAACCGTCGGTACCGCATTGCTTGATCTTGCGCGCCACTTCGGTTTGAAGGCGATTGGCACATGTTCCGCAGCAAATCGGGAGGTGGTTGAGCGTTTCGGGGCAGCGGCAATCGATTATAGAGCGGGTGACTTCGTGACTTCAGTGCGGCAATTGACTCCGAATGAAGCCGGAGTTGATATTGCCTTTGATGCGATTGGCGGTGCGCACTTCGGCCGTTCGTTTGCCTGTCTCGCGCCGCGCGGGCTTCTCGTTGGTTACGGCTCGCAAACGATGGCAGTGGGCCGTGAGAGTCTGATCGCCGCAGGTCTCGGCTTGGGCCGCCTCAAGCTTTGGAGCACGTTTAGTTTCTTTTTCAGCAACCGTAGCGCCGTCTTCTACAGCATTACCGCCCGTCGATCGACCCACCGGGATGAGTTCAAGGCCGACATGGCAGAACTGTTCCAGCTGCTGCGCGTCGGTGCCATTCAGCCCGTCGTGATCGAGCGCTTGCCTCTCGCAGCCGCAAGCGAAGTCCATACCCGCATCGACAGGGGTGGGCTTGGGGGCAAGATCGTGTTGCTACCTTGGTCCGTGTAGCGCCCGCCCGGCTAACGGTTCCAAAACCAGGTGCCGCCTAGGTCCGAAGTCCCGCTACACTTGATGCCGCGTCGCAGCCGGCGCCGGCGAACCGTTCTCTGCGCCATGCGCCCTGGGCAATGCCCGCGAGTGAATGGCCTGGCGCCGTCCATCTTTTAATAAGGAGTATTCATGAAGCTGTACTACACCCCGGGTGCCTGCTCTTTGTCGCCCCATATCGTCGCGAGCGAAGCCGGCATAGATTTGGCCCTGGAGAAGGTTGATCTGCAGACCAAGCTCACGGCCGCCGGGCAGGATTTCGCAAAGATAAATCCCAAAGGCTATGTCCCCACACTACAACTGGACAACGGCGAAGTCCTCACCGAAGGTCCCGTGATAGTTCAGTATCTGGCGGATCAAAAGCCGGCCTCCAAGCTCGCACCGGCCGCGGGTTCATTCGAGCGGTACCGCCTTCAGGAAATGTTGACCTACCTGAATTCGGAGATCCATAAGACTTACGGTCCGATGTTCAATCCTGCGATCAGCCCGGCCGAAAAGGCCGACAAGGTCGCCTATCTGTACAAGCGCTATGCCCTGATCGAGCAGGAGCTTGGCCGCCATAAATTCCTTCTCGGCGATCAGTTCACGGTTGCAGATGCTTATCTCTTCACAGTCACGAGCTGGGCCGATCATTTGCAGATCAATCTGTCGCAATATCCCAAGCTCCAGGCGTTCCAGAAGGTGGTTTTTGCTCGCCCGGCGGTGCAGAAGGCACTTCGCGCTGAAGGCTTGATTCAGTAATCCCGGCGGGCTTCGGCGGACCGCTCTTCGGCAATTACGGCGGTCCGCCGACCTTCGCGAAGTGCTTCGCTACACCGCGACCGAATCGGGAAGGGCCGCCGGCGCGTGCGGCTCAGGGGCCAACGCCGGATTGACGGCGTTCCAAACTCGCCCCTATTCTGCGTGCCTGAAAGTCGCCGACAGATCGGAACACAGGGGGTATCGGATGAAAACAGGGCTCATCGCGGCCGCGTGCGGCTTCGTGGTGCTCGCCACGGCGAGCAGGGCGCAGGTTCCCACCAATATCGCCGAGAAAGTCCGTGCCGCGGGGCAGGCTATGGATCCCACGGTCGGCCAGCTCTACGCGCCGCTGTTCCCGAAGGAGGTCTGGGCCGGCGTCGGTATCCAGCGGGATATCGCCTATGGCTCCGATCCCCTGCAGAAGCTCGACGTGTTCACGCCGGACGGGGCCAAGGACAAGAAGCTTCCGGTACTCCTGTTCGTGCACGGTGGCGGCTTCACGCGTGGCGACAAGCACGGGGAGTTCTATCCCGACAATATCACCCTGTGGGCCGCCAAGAACGGCATGGTCGGAGTCAACATCGACTATCGCCTGGCGCCGAAGGACCCCTGGCCGGCAGGCGTCAACGATCTCGCCGCGGCAATCGCCTGGACCCATGCCAATATCGCGCGCTACGGCGGTGATCCCAACCGCATCGTGTTGTTCGGCCATTCGGCCGGCGCCAACCATGTCGCCGACTATGCCGCCCATCCCGAGGTGCGCGGCGCGGAGGCCTCTTCGGTCAAAGGCGTGATTGTGCTCTCGCCGGTGTATTCCACCACCCCGGCCGCCCGCCCGAACACCTACTATGGCCAGGACGCCGATCTTGGCTCGGCGCCGGGGCAGATCACACGCCTGACCGCCAGTCCGTACCTGCTGTTTTATGGCTATGCGGAGTTTGATCCGCCGCCGATGAAAGCAACAGCCGCCGCCCTGATCGAGGGCTTGTGCCGGACCAAGAGCCGCTGCCCAAAATCTGTGGAGTTGAAGGATTCTAACCACTTCACCGAGGGCATGGCGGTCGGCACGCCTGATGAGCAGCTGACTGGGCCGCTGCTAAAGTGGATCAAGGCGCTGCCGGCGAAGGGCTAGATTGATTTGACCGCTTGCCGGCACGGCGTGCGTGCTGATGTCGGTCGCGTGAGCTGCGGGGCCTGCGCCTCAACTTCAGCCATTCTGATGCGCTGGCTGTGGACCGGGGACTGTCCACGCTGGCGGACCTCCTGAAATAGCGAACTGACCATACGTACAACACACCATGCACTGCGCGTATGTTCGGATGCGCTCGCACGGTGATGCATGTCACAGTCAAGATGACAGTATTGGCTTGACGAAGCCCCCAGTCGATTTCGCGAGGTCCAGCAAGATGCACATGATCAGACATGCAGCCCAGGCCGCCAGGCCGCAGTTCGACTGGCCGATCCTCATGTTTCTCCCGCTGATGGCCCTGCTCGCTGCGTGGCCCATCATCGTCCGCGCCGATGCCGAAGCCTCGGCACCGATGGCGGCGGCACCTCGTTACGCCCAGCAATCGCCCGCGCAGCTCCAGCAGCTGGTGGCGCCGATTGCGCTGTACCCGGATTCCCTCGTGGCGCAGATCCTCGCGGCCTCGGCATTCCCGGAACAGGTCGTGCTGGCGGACCGCTGGGTCCAGGAACACCCCGACCTGAAGGGCACGGCGCTCGGCCAGGAATTGGACCAGCAGCCCTGGGATCCGAGCATCAAGGCGGTGTCGGCATTCCCGGCCGTACTCGGCAACATGGACAAGAACCTGTCCTGGACGTCCTCATTGGGCGATGCCTATTACAATCAGCAGCAGGACGTGATGCAGGCGGTGCAGGTGATGCGGCAGCGCGCGCAGGCTGCCGGTAACCTGAAGTCCACGCCGCAGGAGACCGTCTCGACACAGGACTCGACGATCGAGATCCAGCCGGTCAGTCCCGATATCGTCTACGTCCCCGCCTACGATCCATGGGTGATCTACGGTGACCTCGTCCCCGTGTGGCCGTATTGGTACGAGTTCCCCGGTATCTGGTTCGATGGTCCGTATGTGTCATTCGGGGTCGGCTTCGATATCGGCTTCTTCGGAGGTTTCGGCTGGAACTGGGGTCGCTGGGGATTCGACTGGTACCACCACTACCCGCTATATGGCGGTGGGCGGTATGTTTCGCGCAGCAATACCTTCTTCAACCGCGGCGCGTATTACCGCGGCGGCGGTCAGCGCGGCGTCGAGAGCAACTTGGCCCGGGGCGCGCGTGATGCGGCTGCTGCCGATCGCGGCCGTGCCGGCCGTGCCGGCGGCGCAGGTGATCCTTTTGGTGGGCGCCGTGGCGCAGAGCGTGGCTATTCGGAGCCCCGTGGCGAGAGCGGAGTGCATTCCGGTGCCTTCAGTAACTACGATCACGGCGGACCGACCCGCAACTTCTCCTCGCGCGGCAGTTCGAGTCTCGGTGGGGGTCGTTCTTCCGGCGGCGGTGGCGGTCATTCCGGTGGAGGTGGCGGCGGCCACCGTGGCGGCGGCAGGTCGCGATAGCGGCGCGGGAAAACAAGGAATCAACATGACACAGTACCTCGACAACGGCCAAGACCGGCACCGGCTGGGATTGGCCATCTGTGCCGCACTCCTGGTCATCGGCGCACCGCTTGGCGCCATGGCGCAGCAGCCCGGACAGAAGGTTTTTGGCGCGGCGGAGCAGGCCGCCAACGCACTCGTCACGGCGGCGGAGCAAAACGATGAGCGGTCGCTGCTCGACCTGCTCGGCCAGGATGCCAAGCGCGTCATCCACTCGGGTGATGAAACCGAGGACGCCAACGGCCGCGCCGATTTCGTCCGGGCCTATCGGGAAATGCATCGCCTGGTGACCGAGCCGGATGGCTTGACGACGTTGTATGTCGGCGCCAAGAACTGGCCGATACCCATCCCGCTGGCCCACAAGGGCCGGGACTGGTACTTCGACAGCGCGGCCGGTGAGCGGGAGATCCTCAATCGGCGGGTCGGCCGTAACGAACTGTCGGCCATTCGCATCTGCCAGGCCCTGGTGGCGGCGGAAAAGGAATATCGTCACGACCGGCCTGAGACGTATGCCCCGAAGATCCTCAGTGATCCGGGGCAGCGCAACGGACTGTACTGGAACGTGGCAGCCGGTGAGCCGCAGAGCCCCATCGGCCCGCTGGTGGCATCGGCCGAAGCGGAGGGATACAACGCTCCGGCGGCTCATGCGCGAACACCTTACCGCGGCTACCACTTCCACATCCTGGCGCAGCAGGGCAGTCATGCAGCCGGTGGTGCGCACAGCTATATCGAGGACGGCAAGATGACCGGGGGTTTTGCGTTCGTGGCGTACCCGGCGCGGTACCGCTCCTCGGGCGTCATGACCTTCATCGTCGGCGTCGATGGTGTGGTGTACCAGAAGGATCTGGGCCCGCAAACCGCACACCTCGCCGCGACGCTGAAGCGCTACGACCCCGACGCGAGCTGGCACGTGGCCGAGGAAACCCAAACCGCCCGCACCGGCCAGTAGCCTTAAGGACCCGCGTCAGCTTGGATAGCTCCGGGCACTCATCTGGCTGGCGACGTAACCGCCGCCATTCGGAGCTGGCCGCGTTGCGCTCGCAACCAGCTCCCAAAATGCCGCTCCATCGTTCGTCCTCGCGCCCCTCGCATCCTTCCATGGTCAACAGGACGCTCGTTCCCATCGGCACGAGAATCCACTAGTGTGGTGTACCAGTGACATCTGCTATTTCAGGAGAAAGCATGAACGTCGAAGTTGAACTCGCGGCACTGCGTGCGACATATCGGCACTCAGACCACACGTATCGAGCGTCTTGAGCGCGATCTTGAAAAAGCAATTAGGACGCGCTCCCGTGCCGCGACACGCGACAATTACCGGCAGGTGGGCGTGACTTCAAAGTGAATTTGAAGTTCATGGTTTGATCTCCGACATCGCAGGGCTTGGCGAGGCGCACCTTCTATTCAGCGACCGCGCCGGCGGGCGTCAAAAAGTCACTCGGGGTCGCAGCCTCCGTTCCGGTGGAATGTGGGGGCTCTTGACCTTCTGTCCAATACATTGGAAAGTATTCCGAGATATCGGAAGCGTGGACGGGACAAACCATGTCGCAGCAACGGCTCGTTCGCAACGCAACCCTCACCGATGCACCGCAGATCTGCGCGATCTACAACCACTATGTCGAGTACACGCCGATTACATTTGAGGAGGAGCCGGTCACTGTGGAGTCCATGGCTCGTCGTATCGAGATGATCCAGTGCCAATTCCCGTGGCTGGTCGTAGAAGAAGGAACATGGATCCTCGGATACGCCTATGCAAGTAAGTGGCGTGAGCGCTCTGCCTAACGCTACTCCGCGGAAACCACGATCTATTTGCAGCCCGAGATGACCGGCAAGGGATTGGGTTCGACGTTGTACGAGGAATTGATGATCCAACTTCGGCAGCGGCGCTTACATGCGCTTTTCGGAGGTATCGCGTTACCCAATGCGTCGAGCGTCGCGCTCCACGAAAAGCTCGGATTTCGACAAAGCGCCCATATGCGCGAAGTCGGTCGTAAGTTTGATCGCTGGATTGATGTCGGCTACTGGCAACTGCTGCTGTGAAGAAGCCTGCGAAACTTGCTGTTATCGAGAGGTCCGAGTCAGGCGCGCAGCACGCAGCCATCGCACCCGGGATCAACGAGCGGATCGCCAGGCGTGTGAAATTGCTTCGATCCGAACTCAATCTTAGTCTCGACGCGCTGTCCGAGAAATGCAACGTGAGTCGTTCCATGCTTTCCGTAATTGAGCGCGGCGAGAGTAGCCCCACCGCTGTGGCGCTGGAAAAAATCGCGACGGGGCTGGGCGTTCCCCTCGCAGTATTGTTCGACGATCCGGCGGCGGCTGGCAGCCCCATTTCGCACCGCACGGACCGCGAAATATGGCAGGACCCACAATCTGGCTACCGTCGACGGAACATCTCCCCGGCTAATTTTCCATCCCCCATCAAGATAGTCGAAGTGGAACTCCCCGCGGGTGCCCATGTGGCCTACGAACCGGGGCTACGCGAGACTCATCGGCAAATTTGGGTCCGGGAAGGCGCCATCGAGGTCACCGTGGGCACCGTGACCTACGTTTTGATCGAGGATGATTGTCTCGCCTCAACACAGGACGAGGCTACAACCTACCAAAACCGGGCACGCAAGACCGCCCGCTATTATGTGATCCTCGCTGCCGGCGGTTACACCGTGTCGTAGTCAAACTCGCGGCGCCGCATGCGTGCTACAGGCGCCGCGCTGCGCAGCTTGCGCGATCGGCGCGGGCCAGGGGACTCAGGCGGCGTGCGTCAAGGCAACGGCGTCCGGACCAGCAGGGAAATGGAGCTGGTCGGCGGTGTCGTGCACGGCAGCCCAAATCGCCTCGGCGACATCGGTTTCCCTGGTGATCATTACCGGCTGGGCGAACGCAGCGAAGATCGGCGCGGCAAATTCGGCATAGGCCTCCGGGATCAGGTCTTGGATGCCGACCGAGGTGTTCCGCGCAAAGCGCGTCGTGGGCGCGTAACCGGGCTCGACTAGCTCGGACGATGATTCTGCACGGCGTGGTGTTGCTCGTTCTATTTATCGTCTATCTGTTCCTGACAGTCGTTCCCTAGACAGCTTCGCGAACACCCGTTCAGCCAAACCCTCGATCGCATGGACGCCTATGATGCATCCCACCCCGCTAGGAGAATCCGGCCATCATCGACACGTGCGCGGCGACGACGCGCCAGCCTTCGGCCATGCGCACCCAGCTTTGACTCTGTCGGCCGATGAGCGTGGAGTTCTCGCGCACAAACTCGGTGTTCGCCGTGCCGAAATCGGTCCCATAGGTCGTAATCACGGTGTTGCGCAGGACTCGCGGCGGTGAGCCGCCGGGCCGGTGTACTCGAAATTCGCGAATCGCGGTGAATCCATAGAGATTCTCACCGACGCCGTAGCGCACGGTACGCTCGGAATTCCAGAACAGCGCATCGAGCATCCGCAGGTCGTTGCGCACCAGCGCCTGCTCGTAGCGGCCGAAGGCAGCGGATAGCGCGGCGAGTGTTTCGGGGTCGTTGATGATCATGAGGAACTGCGCTGCGCCGAGACGATGCCCTGCCGCTCCAGGGCTGCGGCCACGCGCAGCACCCGTACCTCCTGCCAGGCGGGTGCGATCACCTGCACGCCGATCGGCAGACCGCGCTCGCCCCACAGCGGTACCGCGACTACCGGCAGTCCGATGAAGCTGATCGGTTGGGTGTAGAGGCCGATATTGGGTCGGGCGGGCACCTCCACGCCGCGCATGGACATCCACTTCTGACCGATCCGCGGTGCAACGTCGGCAGTGCAGGGGGCAAGCAGCACATCGGCCTTCTCGAACAGCGTCGCCGCCTGTGCAGCGAACCAGCGACGCAGACGTTGAGCTTGCATGACTGCCGTCGCCGGAAGCAGCGCGCCAGCGAACAGGCGGTCGCGTGTCGCGGGATCGAAGTCCTGTGGCCGGCTCCTGAGCCGCTCGAGGTGCAATGCGGCACCGGCCGAGGCAGTCAGACAGAAGGCTGCCGCGCGGGCGCGTTCCGCCTCCGGCAGGCTGACATTCGTGCGCGAGCCGAAGGCCCCGGCCACACGTTCGACTGCCGCCAAGGCCTCATCGCTGGCGCCTTCCTGGAACCAGCCATTCAGCACACCGGCCCGCAGCGTATCGATGCCGCCGGCAACGAGCGGGCCTGCCGTCTCGATCGGGCGTGCCGCGCAGGCCGGGTCGCCGCCGTCATGCCCTTGTAGAACATCGTAGGCGAGCGCCAGGTCGATGGCGGTGCGCGCGAACGGGCCGACATGATCGAGATCATGAACGAATGGAAAGGTGCCGGTTCGTGGCAGGCGGCCGAAGGTAGGCTTCAGGCCGAACACGCCACAGAACGAGGCGGGAACACGGATCGAGCCATTGGTATCGGATCCCAAGCTCAATGCAACCAGCGCTGCGGCAACCGCCGCGGCCGAGCCACCCGAGGAACCTCCGGCCACGCGCTCCGGGTCATGGGGATTGCGGGTTGCGCCGTAGTGGGCATTTTCGGTCGTGAAGCCGTAGGCGAACTCGTCCATGTTCTGGCAGCCAAGGAGGATGGCGCCCGCAGCCTTCAGGCGTTGCACCAGCACCGCGTCGCTTGAGGCGGGGCCGCCGTCGGTGAGGATCTTCGAGCCAGCCCGCGTCGCCACGCCTTGCACGTCGAACAGATCCTTCACGCCCACCGGCACGCCGGCGAGTGCCCCTGGATCCTCGCCCGCGGCGATGCGCGCATCCAGCCGGCGTGCGTCGGTCAACGCCTGTTCGTATAGAACCGTAGTGAAGCAGTTGAGCGAAGGATTGTGCGCACGGATGCGGGCCAGCGCCGCGCTGGTCACGGCCTCCGCACTCAGCTCGGCGCGCCGCACGCGTGCGGCCAGCTTGATGGCCGTCTCGGCCGCAGCACCCGCCGCCGCGGCACTCACGGGTCGAGCACTCATGGCAGGAACACGGGACCCGGCTCGAGCGCATCAGGCAGTGGAAAGCTCAATACCAGGTCCGCCTGCGACATCAGTGCGATGAATTGCGCAGCGACTCCTGCGCGATACTCGGACGCAATATCCAGTCCCACATACGTCCCCAGGGCGCGCACATCGACGTCAAATTCCACATTGTCTTCGCTTGAGCTCACGCCGCTCCTGCGCAGGCCGAAAGCCGACCGCAACGGACTATTCGGCCGGCTTGAGTGTTAGCTGCGCTTCGTCGAGATCATTGTCGACGATTCCGGCCATGGCGCGCGGATGATGCACCTCCACGGCCTTGGGCGGTACCTTGGCATAACGACTCATGCCATAGAGCATGACCGCGACGGACAGATAGCCGGCTGCGACGTGCGGGGTCATGGCGAAACCGATGGCGTCGCTGTGCATCAGGCCGAAGAACGTGAGCACGGCCCCGACGGCAGCAAATGCCGCCGCGTGCGCGAGCCTGCGATCAATCATGAACACCGTGACGGATCCGAGAATGATGCCAACCAGTGTCGCGCCCCCACCCAGGACGCTCATCCCATCATAAAGCACACTATTCTGTACCAGGTTGTCGATGCCGATTTTGGCGGCGGAGGTACCCGCCGCTCCCAGTGCGTTGTCGATTTGCGACTTGGCCCATGAGGCGATTTGCGGGACCAGCGCCAGCACGATGGCCGGCGCGTGCGCGGGTGGGGTTTCCTGAAAGGCCTGCGATCCGATCAGCATACCGATATAGAGCAGGATCGGCAGTATCGCGATAACCGGCACCAGCGCGAGGATCGCCGACAGGATACCCAGCCAGCACAGCAGCAGCATGACGATGCCCGTGGCGGCGGAGTAGCCAAGCCGGCCGCCCATGGCCTTCCACCCAGGATGGCCGATGTAGATCGCGTTGATGAATGGGTTGCCCATCAGGCAACCGAACAGGCTGATGACCCCGTCAGCGGTCAGCACGCGAGTCGTGGGAAACGAGTCGCCCGCGGCCGAGGCACTCTCGACGTTATCCATGGCCTCTACCAGATCGTAGATGCCGAAGGGGATCGCCGTCACCAGGATGACACCCAGGTACTTGAACCCTGAGAACACATGTCCGAACTCCGGTAGCGGTATCGAGAAGCCGAAGTTTGCCAGCGAGTTGCTCAGGGCGCTGATGCTCAGGCCGCCATAGTTCAAACCGACCAGGTGCGACCCCCAGGCGATGAGAGTACCGACGATCAGCGCCACGAGCCCGGCCGGTACGCCCTTCAGATACTGCACGCCGCCGAACCAGCTGGCCAGAATGATCGCGAAGCACAGCAGACCGATGACGGGTGTGGAGAACATCTGCATCGCCGGCGACAGCGAGATGAAGGTGATGGAAATGCCGGCGAGGGAGCCGAGCAGAGCGGCGCGCGGGGTGATCCGCCGCACGATCGGCGCGACGAAGCCGCCCGCCATCAGCACGAAGCTCTGGACGAACACCCAAGTGAGGCCGGCCTCCCAAGCCTGCACCGGATCATGCGTGCGCTGCAATATGGGCATCATCACGACGAACGTCACGATGAACATATGCGGGACGCTGATACCCGAGGGCAGTGCGCAGACGTCGCTGCGCCCCGTCCGCTTGGCGAGACGGTAGCCGAGCCATGCGTAGTACAGGGCGCTCAGACATAGCATGGCGCCGGTCGCCGGCAATATGCGGCCAAACACCAGCGCGTCGGGCATCTTCAGCACGTTGTGCAGCAGGCCGGTCACGACCAGCAGATTGACCAGGATGTTGGTACCGTAGCCGAAGAAGGCGTTCAGGTCTCCCGGCACCCAGAGCTTTGGGTTGGTAGCAGTTGTGGTCGATGTCATGGCAGGCTCCTCAGTCGAGTCGACCAGGCTGTTGGATGGTGTGGTGAGTCAGCGCGGCGATGACATCGCCGCTGTGGCCTACCCAGCCGAAGATGCCGCCCTGTGCCACGATCATGGCGAGGGCCGAACGGTGGAACTCGGGGAAGTACGAGCCGGAGCAATCCTCGATGACCATGCATTCATAGCCGCGATCATTGGCCTCACGCACCGTGGTACTGACGCACACCTCCGTGGTGACGCCGCATACCAACAGTTGGCGGATGCCCCAATTTTGCAGAATGAATTCCAGGTCGGTGGCGTGGAACGCCCCCTTGCCTGGTTTATCGATGACCGGCTCTCCTGCTTCGGGGTAGAGCTCCGGAATGATGTCGTGACCCGCCTCGCCGCGGATCAAGATGCGGCCCATGGGGCCCTCATCGCCGATACCGGTCTTCAGATGGCCCCGCAATTTCTTGGCGGGGGGCAGATCACTCAGATCCGGGCGGTGACCTTCGCGCGTATGCAAGATCAGCATTTGCGCCGCGCGCGCGGCCTGCAGCAATGCCAGAGTCGGCGCGATGGTCCGGCGCAGCAGCTGTACATCGTTGCCCAACAGCGAGCCGAAGCCGCCCGGCTCCAGGAAGTCGCGCTGCATGTCGATGATCAGCAGCGCGCACTGCGGTGGCGACATGCTGAAGGGATAGGGGTGTGCCGCTACGGCGCCCATCGCGATACCTCGAGGGCGGGGAGCGGCGGCTCAGCGCCGGGGTCAGGCGACTTCTCTGGCTCCGCGTCTCTCCGGGATCGCACCCGGGTCGCGGCGATGTATGGGCATCGCCACGTGTATCGGCGCAGGGGTGGTGCAGCATTGCCGTGCATGGCAGACCAGTCGCTGAGTGGTACTGCGGAGCACTGTGACACCCGTACCCATGTCGCTCCTATACTCAAAATGACGTATGACCCTGGGCGCCCCCAACGAGGGCACTAATGCGTCCGAAAATCGCCAGCGCCACAGGAGCTGCGGCATCAAACTATGGCCCGATGCGGCTGCGGAGTTGTGTATGTCTTCCTTCCAATTGATCGGCCTGTTACCGGGACAGTTCTCCCATCTGTTTTCTTTGTCCGGTGAGCAGCTTGCGCCCTTGGGGATAATGCGGGTGACCGCCGATTCGAAGCCGGGCTTCCCTTGCCGCATCAGCCTGCAGGACGCCGAGCCAGGAGACGAACTCCTTCTTTTGCCCTATGAGCACCAGCCGGCGGCCTCGCCCTATCGGGCGTCCGGCCCCATTTACGTGCGAGTCCGCTCGCAGCAGTCGAATCTTCGACCCGGTGAGATTCCGCCATACGTGGCTCTGCGGCAGATCTCGGTGCGCGCCTACGACGCGCATCACATGATGCTGGCCGCCGAGGTTTGCCCCGGGGACGCAGTCGCGGCGGAGATTCAGCGCCAGTTCAGCAACCCGCGGGTCGCCTACAGTCATCTTCACAATGCCAAGCGCGGCTGTTTTTCGTGTCGTGTCGAGCGCTATGAAAGTGGCTAAAGAGGCGGAAAAGACGGTCGCTGCATGGCTAAGCCCGCTGGAGCTGACGGTACTCGGCGCGATCTGGGGAGCATCTTTTCTGTTTATGCGGATAGCCGCAACGGACTTTGGACCGTTCGCGTTGGTTGAAGTCCGCTTGGCGCTCGGGGCGTCCATCCTGACGCCATTCCTGTGGCGGGAGAAAGCGCGCTTTACTCGAAAGTCTATAGTGAGATTAGCGGGTATCGGACTTATAAACTCAGCTATTCCTTTCGTCCTGTTCGCTTGGGGTGCCGAGCGCGCGCCCGCTGGCATCGGCGCGATCACGAACGCCTTGACCGTCATGTTCGCCGCGTTGGTGGCATTTCTTTTCTATGGGGAACCTATCGGACGATGGCGGCTGATCGGACTGGTGTCGGGATTTATCGGCGTCGTTGTTTTGGGCAGCGATAGAGCCTCCGGCACAGGCGTTTTGTCCGCCGCGCTGGCGGGTACTACAGCGGCTGCGTGCTATGGGTTCGGTGTCAATCTTATACGACGCTACCTCGCCGGCGTCTCGGCGAGCGCCATCGCGGCCGCGACGTTGCTCAGCGCGAGCTTACTGGTGCTGCCTTTCGCGATCGGGACGTGGCCAGCTCACCCGCTGCCAGCAAAAGCATGGGTCAGCGCAATACTCCTTGGCATCCTGCGCACTGGCGCGGCATTCGTCATCTACTATCGGCTGATCAATCGAATCGGCGCACCGCGAGCCGCGACGGTCACGTACCTCATCCCGCTCTTTAGCGTTTTATGGGCCTGGGTAATTTTGGGAGAAGCTCTCACGGCAAGAATGGCCATGGCCGGCGGCTTGATATTGAGTGGCGTTGCACTGAGCCAACGGCAGCGGCGCTGAAGGCGCACGATTCGTGTCAATATTATTAATATAATCAATGCATTATAGCTCTTGTCTGTCACCATACTTTATGGCGCCGTCAGGCGCTCGTGGTACGGGTCGGCTCAGGACAGAACGTGATACCCGTGGCGTTGCGCGAAGCCCTCGAGCTCTTCGACGCGCTCGAACGAGGAGTTCGGATCGCACAGCACGCCCTCCAGCAGTAGGGTCTCGCGCAGCGAGCTCAAAGCCGCATCGGTCATGATATCGGCAAGGGCGCTGTGCAGTGACCGCAGCGTCGCATCGGATGTGAGGTGCGAAGTCACGAAAGGCAGGCACGGCGAGGAGGGGGTCCAGTCCAGGATGCGCACCTGAGCGATCAAGGCGCGCTCGAACCGCGACAGATGGGCCAGGGTGACGCAGTCGACCGCGGTCACATCAGCCTTGCCCGCTGCCACCTGCACCACACTCTGGTGGTGCGAGTGGCTGAGGTAAGTGGAACTGAAGAACCGGCTGGACTGCGCGCGTGGCGCGAGCGCGGCCCGCAACAGGTTCATGCCGCTGTTGGAGTCCGGCTCATTCACCACGCAGACCCGCTCGCGCAGATCGTCCAAGGAGCGGGCCCGATCAGCCGCTCTGACCACTATGGCGCTGCAGTATGTGCCGCGAGTGCAGCCCGGCGCCCGGTAACTGGGCGTGGCCACGACCTGCAACTGCCGCCGATAGCGCTTTGCCAGCGGATACTCGCAGGCCTGGCCGAACAGCAGTCCTGGATGTGTCCAGGTGTCCTGATGCGCCAACCTCCATGTCAGACGGCGCGGCACATCCGGCACGAGGAGCCGCTCTAGCCTGTGTGCGATGGCGCTCCACAGCTGCGCGTGAGCTTCGCGCAGCGCCGGAAAGTCGTACATGGGCAGTGCCGCGATCGCCGTCATCCCGGCGCATCCTGGCGCTTCATGAGCGGATGTTCGGCCGTGATGAACGGCCGCCACAGATAGTCCTGCGGCACTTCCGCGTAGCCGTTGAAGATCCGGCCGCAGCGAACTCCCCGGTGTTTCATCTGCCGCCAGATGTCCGGCAGCTCGTGCCATGGCACGTGTGGGTAGGCGTGATGTGCCACATGCAGGTTGTTGTTCAGGAAAAGCAGCGCCAGCAGCGGATGCGCTTCCACCACATTGGTCCGCAGCAACGATTGATCGTCCGCCTGATGCTCCGCGAAGGAGCGCAAATGAGTGATCGCAATGCCGGGGTAGACGACCAGGAAAAGGTAGCTCCACACCGAGATGCGACACACCCCGCAGACCCACACCAGAAGCAGGGCCGACGCCAGCGCGTGCCCGATCCAGATATTGCGCCGCCGGCGATCATGGCGGGCACGGCGGTACTCCTCGCTCCAGAAGGTCGCAATGGCCAGCAGCGGTCCCAACAGCAGGCGTCCGAGCAGCGTGCAGTTGGCTTGCAGAATCAGCCGATGCACTCGGCCCACGCTCGCGAGATACCCCGGCGGCAGATAGAAGGACTCCGGGTCGCGTCCGATCTCGGTCAAGCGCCGCCCCGAGTGGCGATGATGCTGAATATGCGTTTCGCGATAGATCGCGTACGGCACCCAAAGTGACAGCGGCAGCCCGCCAATGGCGCGATTCAGGCGTCGCGAGCGGGTCGGATGCCCGTGAATGGTCTCGTGTTGCAGCGATCCGTACCATGCCACGATCAGTGCGCCGAACGGCGCCGCGACCATGAGCGGTAAAAACCTGAACTCAAGCACCAGATGAGGTAGGCCGACAGAATGGACAGCGCAACGAGGAGCGTACGCCAGTTGCAGGACACGTTGGTTCTCTCGTCTTTCCGGAATCTGGATCGATACTAAAGGGCGGCGGATGACATTTCGGTTCCAAGCCGGTGGCGATGCAGTCGTATCGCCAGGTTTGGAGTAGTGGTTCTCATTTTCAACGCTCCGCGTCGATGTCCACGAGGTGAATGGGCAGATCCCAGTGATTCGTGGTCAGTTCCCAGCGACGATTTTCCTCGCGATGGAACGTGTCCTGATCCGGAAACAGCACCTTGGCCACCTCCGACTCGGACTGTCCCGGCGGCGCATCATGCGAGGCACGCACGATGATGACGCGATAGTCCCAGCGCGACTCCTCGCTCGTGTGCAGACCCGGTGCCCAGATCTGGAAGTCCTTCACATAGCCAAGCTGTTTTTGCCGCTCGAGAATCGCAATCTGGTATTTGCGGAAAAGTTTCCACCACTCGTCCTTGAATCCATAGCGCACCCGGTACACCCATTCCTCGGTTTCCGGCTTGATACTCGCAGCAGCGGCGGACTTCGTCGCCTGCTGAGCATGCCCCGGTGAAGATGCCAGCGCCCCGAAGAGGACACTGGCGAGCAGCGCAATTTGGATGGGACGTAGGTGCTTCCGGAAATTCATGCGGTACTCCAGTAAATTGACTTCTTTCACCGGCGCTTACTATGAAGCCAGAGCCGCCCGGCATTGATGCAACCCTCGCATACCGATATATCCAGAAGTCATTGGTTTTCGTCCCGTCCAAGCGCGGGTGTATAGTCACGCCGATTTCGGCAACGGCCCCATAACTTCGGGAGATGACAGATGCCAAGACATCACAAGCCCAATCGTCGCGATCTGCTCAAAGCGGCCGGCGGCGTAGCGCTCGCAAGCGTTCTTCCATTGACCGTGAAGGCCCTCGCGGTGGATGGCAAAAAATCGAAGATCGGCATCATCGGCTCCGGCCACGTGGGCAGCGCGCTCGGGGAAGTGTGGGCAAAGGGCGGGCACCCGGTGCTGTTCTCCTCGCGCAACATCGAGAACGACAGGAAGCTCGCAGCCGACGTCGGTGCCAATGCGCGCGCCGGTACGCCGCAGGAGGCCGCTGCATTCGGCGACGTGATTCTGCTCGCGGTCCCCTACAGCGCGTTCCCCGAGCTTATCAAAAGTGTCGGCGCGACGCTCAAGGGGAAGGTGGTGATCAATGCCAGCAATCCGTTCCCGCAGCGCGACGGGCCGATCGCAGACCAGGCGCGCACCCAGGGTGCCGGACTGTTCGATGCTCAGGCGCTGCCGGGAGCGCTCGTGGTGCGCGCCTTCAACGCCATTGGCTCGGCACGCATGGCCAGCGCGCACTCGGACCCGGGAAAGATCGGCCTGCCGATTGCCGGAGATGACAAAAAGGCCGTGGCAGTCACAGTGCAGCTGGCCCGTGAGGTCGGCTTCGAACCGGTCGTGGTCGGCGGCCTCAATATGGGCAAGTACCTCATGCCCGGTACGCCACTGGCCGGCGAACATACCCCTGACGAAGTGCGCGCCATCGCAGCGAAGCTAAGTCCCGGCTGACGTCCTGAATCTCGGACGGCGCGTATCGTTACGGTTGCTGATGAAACGCAGCTCACGAGTCGTCCGGTGGGCCTGCGTCGGGCTCTTGATTTTTGATGGAGTGCGGCTCATGGATGACGCCTTGCACAAGGATCTGATCAGCGCGTGTGGTCTCCTTGGCGTGTCAATGATGACACTCGCTCTCGCGTTGCGGCCGGAGCTCGTGCCCCTTCATCGCCGGAGGGCGCCGGTTTTCGAGGCCGCGGCGGAGGGGGCGCAGATATTGCTCAGGCCGGGAAGCTCGTTTCTGTGGTCGCTCTTGGGCGGCGGCCTGGTACTTGCGATCGTGGGTGCGTCCTTGTTCATCTACGAGACTTTCTTCAAATAGGCGCCTCTTACCCACTACCGTCCGATGACCTTGGTCAGCTGAGCGAGATCAGCGACCATGGCTGTGTCGCCCGTCACTGAAAGCTTGCCCCTGCCTTGGTCCCAGGTCAGAGTCGCGGTCCTGCCCCGACCCTTTTCGTAATCGTAGCTCGTCCCGTCATCGTCATAGAGGGCGAAGTGCACATCGTGGCCGGGATAGACCCGCACCTCGATCAATGCCTGATGTGTGGCCGTGCTGGACTCCTGAGCACCCAGCGGCAGGATCGAGCCGGCGCGTACGAAAACCGGGATGCGATCGATGGGCGCAGCGGCGGTAATGGTCTGGCCGCCCGCGTATTCTTGATTGGTCCAGAAGTCATACCACTCGGTCCCCGCCGGCAGATAGACCGTGCGACTGGTCACTCCCTGCTCGGTGACGGGCGCCACCAGCAGCGCTGGACCGAGCATGTATTCGTCGCCGAGATTGCTGACCGCCGGATCGTTCGGAAAGTCCATGAATAAGGCGCGCATGAATGGCGCGCCGGTCTCATAGGTCTCATGACCCAGGGTGTAGAGATAGGGGATCAGGCTGTAACGCAGGCGCAGGTACTGGGCCATCACACCCTCCGCCTGCTTGCCATAGGCCCAGATCTCGGTGTGCTTGCGGTCGCCGTGCAGGCGCAAGGTGGGCAGGAAGGTGCCGTACTCGAACCAACGCACCATCAGCTCCGGATAGTCGTCATCGCCACCAACCGTGTCGCGCGCGTCGGTGGGGTCGATCAGGAGCGCCCGGGCGGCCTTGTGCTGCGTGGGCAGCGGCTGCCAGCCACCGATATCGTTGCCCCAGTAGGCAAGGCCCGCGGCCGTGAAATCAAGACCCGTCGGCACCTGGCGGCGCAATGCGTCCCAGGTCGGCTTGATGTCAGAGGACCAGAACAGGGCGCCATGGCGCTGCGCGCCGATATACGCTGCCCGCGCCAGTATCAGGCTGCGCATCGTCGGCCGATCGCGGCGCGAGCCCTCGGCCACGCCCCCGACATGCAGCAGCGGGAAGACATTGTGGTAGCGGTCGCCGGAGCCAATCGAGTAGAAGAACCCGTCCGGCACCAGGTCCGGCTCGGTCTCATCGAGCCAGAACCAGTCGAAGCCGTGCGCGGCGATGTTGTCGCGGATCTTCGACCAATACCAGGCGCGCGCGTCGGGATTGGTGGAGTCGATCAGGGCGCCGGCGCGGTCGCTGCGCTCGGGCAGACCATCGACGGGATTGCCATTCCTATCCTTCAGCAGCCAACCCTTCTCGGCCAGAAAATTGAAGTAGCGCGACTCCTTTTCGAACCGCGGCCAGACGCTGATCAGGCTGTGATAGCCCTCATCGTGGAGCGTCCTGTTCATCGCATCCGGATCAGGGAAGGCCACCGGATCAATGTCCAACTGGCCCATCCGTGTCCAGTAGAACCAGTCGAGTACCATCACATCCAGCGGATAGCCGCGGCTGCGATAGCCGTTGGCGACGGCCAGGATCTCCTGCTGGCTGGCGTAACGCGCCTTGCTCTGGATCAGGCCGAACGCGGCCTTCGGCGGTAGCGGCGTGGTTCCGGCCACCCGCCGATAGCCCGCGTAGATCTCGTCGGTGGTCTTGCCGGTGATCACGAAGAACGACACGCGTTCGCCGACCTCGGACTGCCAATGGGTCGATCCGTTGACGGCGGCCGAAACGTGGGTAGCGGAAGGATTGTCCCACACGATGCCATAGCCGCGATTGGTGACCATGAATGGCACGCACACGGTCTCACCGGCCGGCGCGTCGTAGTTGTGCTTGCACTCGATGGTGCGGCCTCGATAGTCGAGTACGCCCTCCTGGTTCTGGCCCAGCCCGTAATAGTGCTCGTCCGGGCTCGTGCTGAAACTGGCGCCCACCCGATAGGTCTTCTCACCGCCGACCACGTGCGGCGCCTTCTCCCAACCGCTCATCTGCGTCAGCACTTCGCCTGCAGCGCCGCGCAGGGTGATGAACACCGACGGCAGCGAGGGGGCGAAATAGCGGGCCATCTGGTCGGGCGGCCCCGGCCAGTTCTGCGGCGCGACTTCGACGCTGACGCCTGCGGCGCTGAACCGATCGCCCGCCTGGGAGGTAGTGTGCGTCCAGCCGCGGGCGTCGCTGTCAGCGGTGAAACCGTAGCCGGGCTTATCGGTGGCCAAGTCACGCTCGTCGCTGATGGTGACGCGCACCACATTGGGCGCATAGGGCTCAATGGCGACATAGGCACCGTAGCGGTCAAGCACCGCCAGCGGCTTAGCGTGGGCCGCGGATAGGCCCAGGAACAACAGCACAGCACCCGGTCCGGCAAGTCCCCGCATGGAGCGCGCGTGCAGTGGAGATCTGTTCATGTTGCCGCCAAGCCGGATGTGTTGCGGTACGTGTGGGTCGTTATACAGTACATGCTTTACGCGGAGGATCCTCCAATGCGGCTGCAATCCCGGGCGCGCGCACTGCTGATTGGCGGCCTTATGTTGGCCGGCGGCCTGGCCAGGTCGGCCAACGAGGCTGAAAGCCCGCCCATGGGTTGGAACAGCTGGGACGCCTATGGCTTTACGCTCGATGAGCAGGCCTTCAAAGCCAACGCCATCCAGCTGGCCCAGCTTCGCTCCTATGGCTGGACTTACGCGGTGATCGACGAAGGCTGGTACATGGACAATCCGCGGGGCGCCAAACTGGCTGAGCGCAGTTATCAACTCAACACCGCGGGTCTGTTGATCCCTTCGCTCCCGCGGTACCCATCGGCTCTCCATGGCGCGGGATTCAAGCCTCTGGCGGATTGGGTCCACAGCCGGGGACTGAAATTTGGCCTGCATATCGTCCGCGGGATACCGAAGCAAGCGGTCGAGCGGAATACGGCCATTGCCGGGACCGCATTTCACGCCGCTGAGGCGGCCGATACCACCGAGACCTGTCCGTGGGACGATGGCAATTTCGGCGTCCGGAACAACGCTGCCGGCCAAGCCTTTTACGATTCCATGATCCGCCTTTACGCGCAGTGGGGCGTCGACTTTCTAAAGGTCGACTGCATTTCGGCACACCCCTTCAGGGCGAGCGAGATTCGCCAAATCCATCAAGCGATCCAGAAGGCGGGCCGTCCGATCGTTCTGAGCCTCTCCCCCGGACCCACTCCGCTGGAACAGGCGCAGTTCGTGAAACGCACCGCTCAAATGTGGCGCATCTCAAATGACGTCTGGGACGGTTGGCGGCTCGACGGTGACACCCATCCGTCCGGCTTTCCTTCCGGTGTGGCGAGCGCGTTCGACAACTTGGCCAAATGGAATCCGTTCGTAAGGCCCGGAGCGTGGCCCGACGCCGACATGCTGCCATTCGGCGCCCTGAAGCCAAATCCCGGCTGGGGTGATCCGCGCAACAGTCGTCTGACGCCCGACGAAACGCGATCCCAGTTCACGCTGTGGGCCATCGCCCGCGCACCTCTGATCCTTGGGGCCAATCTGACCGAGCTCGACAAATCCACCCTCAGCCTGATTACAAATCGTGCGGTTATCGGGATCAACCAGACCGCCTGGGCGAGCCATCCGATCGCATTGCCGGCGGGGTTTGAAAACTTCCGCGCCTGGGAGGCGTTCGCGGGTCATCGGGCTCAACCGACCCGCTATATCGCCATCTTCAACCTCGATGATCGGCCGGCACACTTTTCAGCCCAATGGGCGCAACTGGGTCTTCGCGAGCGGCAGGCGGTGCGGGATCTTTGGCGTGACGAGGTGCGCCCGATTTCCCCTGAGTTATCCGTAGACCTGCCCGCGCATGGCAGCGCCGTGTTCAGGGTGGAGTAGTCGCGCATTCCGGCTAAGACGGGCGGTCGTTGCCGGGCCTGATGCGGATTGCGCAGCAGACTGGGAGTTCAGCGCGGGCCGCAGTCCAGAATGGACTGATTGGCGCACCATGTGGGATAACGAGGTCACCTTTGATCGTGACGATGAAGACATGAGCACGGATGAACCGGCGCTTTCTTAACCGGCGTCAATTCAATGCGCGTTGTGCGGCATTCGGGTTAACGTTACCCGTTATCAATGCAGTGCACGCATTGCAGAGATCCGCGCAGTTTCTCAGCGCTGCCGGCGCGGCGTCACCGGTCGCGGGGCATAACGTTTACCTGCCGGATGTGACCGCGGTACCCGTGCTCGGTCAGGGCGCCTGGCACCTGGGGCAGGGGAGGCATCCGTCGGCCGTTGAAGAGGAGGCGGTCCGCACGGGCATTTCGCTCGGTATGACGTTGATCGATACTTCCGGAAATTACGGCAATGGGCGCTCTGAGCAATTTATCGGTCGCGTGATTGCCGGTCAGCGCGATCGTATATTTCTGGTTTCCAAGGTGGAGGCCGACGAGGTGACTGGAGATGCCATCGCCCGTGCTTGCGCAGCAAGCCTGGCCCGGCTCGGCACGAGCTATCTCGATCTGTATTTGCTGCATTGGCCCGTCCCCAGCACGCTGTTTCCCGGTGTCGTCGCGGCCTTCGAACGACTGCGCGCGGCGGGGAAAATTCGCGCATGGGGGGTATCGAACTTCAACCGGAGCCAGATGGAGGATCTGTTCCGTGTCCCCGACGGCCATCGTTGCGCCACCAATCAGGTTCCCTACAGTCTCTATGATCGCCGCATCGAACGCGAAGTTCTGCCATGGTGCGTGCAGCACAATATGCCCGTGATGGCGTATTCCCCATTGGGTGGCGACAACAGCCCTTTGGTCAACGATCGCACGCTGGCACAAATCGGCGCTGCGCATGGATGTTCGGCGGCCGCCATTGCATTGGCCTGGCTCATCCACGGCGGCAAGGTCATCGCGATTCCCGAATCCGGATCCCCGGCACATGTCAGGGCAAACGCTGCCGCGCTCGCCACGACACTCACATCGGCCGACATGGCGACCTTGGATGCGACGTACCCGGTACCCTCCGAAGCCACCGAACTCCTGCGCCGAATTCGACGGCGGCTTTCACACTGGTTTCAATGACCGGCCGATAGCTCGGCATAGTGGTCATAAATGATAAGTATGCGAAGTAACTTATTGGTTGTTAAAGATATGTTCTTCGCAGCCTGTCGCAGTATGCCCTGGCCGCAAGCGAACGGATAAGGACTGGTCGTCGGTCATCACGCAGCTGCGGGTTTGCCTGGCATCCCCGGGTTGTACCTGGTGCGCTGGCTATGCCACAGTCGCAATTCCGATCGCGCGCGTCTTTCGCGCGGCGCTCGAAGGCGCCCTGGTCTAAGCTGGAGCGCGTCAGTCAAAAAAGGGCCTGGTAAAGGCCATGCGTTTTTGTGTGTCGCAGCATAATTGCATCGAACTCTGTGCGAACCAGTGCGCGTACACGCTCAGTGTCGGACCAATTCACGCCAACTATCGCAGTGACAGTGGGCGCAGGCGCATTCTTGTAGTAGCCAACTTTGGGAGACAGATTGCTCGATGCTGTTGCTCACCGCAAATGGGCATCGTGACGTTGAGACAGAGTGAATTTCATGGCCGCCAAGAACAGTGTAGATGCGCGCGTGCCCAGTGTTGGCGGTGCGGAACCATCCAGTCCGGCCGCTCGGCGCACCAAGGTTATTATCGTCGGCGCGGGCGACGCACTCCTCATGGAGATCGGCCCCGCGCTCAGCGATCAATATCATTCCTACAGCGTGGACACGGCCCACGAGATCTCCGGTTTGTCGGCAAGTCACTGGATAGGCGTATTTGACGCCAGCAATCAGGCCGAAGGCCGGAGCGCCTTCGCGCAGCTTGAGTTGCAGTACTACGAGCAGCCATGGATCGTGGTGTGCGCCGATGACGACCGCCTCAACTGGCGTGACGTTCTGTCTCGCGGCGGCGCCTGTGCGGTTATCCCCCGCGGTGAGCTCAGCGTTCCCATCTTTGCGGCCGCGCTCGAAAAGGCGACGCAGCGGCTAACGGTTGTTCCGCGTGCGGCTTCGACCGCTGCGCAACCCAATCCAATGGTTCCTTTGCTATGGATACTCGGCGCCGCGTCAATCGCGGTGGCTGCAGGCGCGGCGTGGTGGATGAGCCACTCACGCACGCGCGCACCCGCGGCAGCCGTGCAGAATCGCCAAAATCCGCCCTTGGCCAGTGGCAGCCCTGGGGGGCGAGTTCCGGCGACCGGAGGTGCTGGTCAGCAGGCCGCGCCTCAGGGCGTCGAGTATCTGCTGTCCATGGCGCGAATTGCATTCCGCGACCCCACAGCACAGCTGCCCAAGGCCGACGCCGCGCTGCAGGGAACATCGGCTCTGGAACTATTTGGCGCCGTCCTGGCGCAACAGCCTACGAACAAAGAAGCCCTGGACGGCGTGCACCGCCTGCAAGCCGTGGCACGCCTGCGCGTTCAGAACGCCATTGCGGCCGGGGATGCGGACACGGCAGCGCGCCTGGTCGCCATCCTGCAGCACGCCAACCTTGCTCCCGAAGAACTGCGCACTCTGGAAGCCTCGGTCGCTGCTACCCAGCTCAAGCAGCTCACGATACAGGCCAGGAGCGCCCTGGCTGCCGGCAACTTACCCGTCGCGAGCGCGCTCATCGATCAGCTGCTGGCACTGCATGGGGAGCGCGCTCCCGTACCCGAACTGCGCAAGGAGCTGGCTGCCCGCAAGCTCGCGGTGCAGCTGGCCGCCGCTGCGGAGCAGGTGCGCGCCGCCATCACCGCAGGTTCGCTGCTCGCGCCCGAGGGCGACAATGCCCACACACGCTTCCTCGTCATGCGGGAACTGAATCGCACCAGCCCGCAAACCCTGGCCGTGCAGCACGATCTGCTGCTTGCATTGCTGCGCCGGGCCCAGGCTGCCATCAGCCGCCAGGATCTCGATGGCGCCCAACAGATCCTAACGGTCGCGCAGGACTTAGGCAGCAAGACCGAACTGGCCGAGACACGTGGCAAGCTGGATGCAGCCATCAGCTCAAAACGTGCTGCGGAGGCCGCCGCTGCGGGGTCGAAGCCCGCGCGGGCCGGCGCGCCGGGGACCGAGGCCAACGCTGCCGCTGCGACCTTCCTGTCGCCAAAACCGACGCACAACATGCAGGTCGACTTCCCGCCCTTCGCGCTGGCAGCGAACATTCAAGGCTATGCCATCGTCGAATTCATGCTGAATCCGAACGGTAGCGCCTCCGCCGCCGCAGTCGTCGGATCCTCGCCACCGCGTACGTTCGATGGCGCCGCCCTCGCCGCCGTCCGGCGTGCCACCTTTTCGACCAAGGACCTCGCTGATCCGAAGAAGGCACAGCGGGCGCGCTTCAAGATCAACTTCACCCTGGCCGATAATGCAGCCCAGTCGACAGCCATCAGCAAGACGGTACCGGCCGCTGCCACGGCGGCGGCGACCGGCGCGGCGGCGCCGAACCCGCTGCAGATCCTGTCACCCCGGTCGACTCAGCCATTGCAGGTCCAGTATCCGAAGGTCGCGCTGGCTCTCAACCGTACGGGCTATGTGGTCGTGGAGTTCATGCTCAATCCGGATGGGACGCCTGGCTCACCGACCGTCATCGAGTCGGTGCCGGCGAAGATGTTCGACTATGAAGCCCTCATGGCCGTGAAC
>Ga0182030_10000200_pt1 | contig 104132 bp, 83 predicted proteins | sample 812S3MmetaG_FD_121299 | JGI IMG/M metagenome (GOLD analysis project Ga0182030, IMG submission 121299) | Permafrost microbial communities from Stordalen Mire, Sweden - 812S3M metaG (Illumina Assembly) | ecosystem: Environmental > Terrestrial > Soil > Wetlands > Permafrost | place: Sweden...
CCAAAATAAGCTCAGCTCAAGCAACCCCAGCAAGCCTCCTGTAGTGCAGACCTTCGGGGGCCGACCCTAACGGCATCAATCACTTAGCGTCGCCGAAGCCTCGAATCCGCGAAGTCCGGCTAGTCATGGCGGCATAGGCTTGGTTGAACATCATCACCGACGCGCGGGCATCGACGCGCCAATGACTTCCAGCGAGACCCACTCGCGAAAGCGAACTCAACGATTGACTTGCTCGCGGCGATCCCGATGGCCCAACCTGACGATATCCGATAATGCGCGAGCGTCCGCAAATGGTAACGGTACATATTGCGCATTCATTCTCTGCGCAAGATCTCTCGCAAGCACGTTAGGATGCGGCGAAGTATCGATGAATAGCGTAGTGATCTTCAACGCGCGCACGGCACCGGCGGCGTGAAGAGATTCGGTCTGAGCGGCCTCGCGTCCGGCGCAGCCATTACGCGCGACGTTCGCACGACCATCGGTGAGCAACACGATCGTAGGCGCCTGTCCGCGTCGCTGGGCTTGGATAGCCGTGGTTGCTGCAAGGTCGATCGCCGCGGCCATCGGCGTACCTCCCCCTCCCGCAAGGTCGGCGAGACTGCGCTTCGCGCGTACCAGCGAGCGTGTCGGGGGCAAAAGCATCTCGGCAGTACGTCCCCGGAACGCTATCACCGCAACTTGATCGCGGCGGGTATAACACTCCGCCAGTAGCAACTCGACCGCCCCCTTGGCTTCCGCGAGGCGATGCAAGGCCGACGATCCCGATGCATCCACCGCAAATACGGTCAGAGTCTGCGTACGCTGGCGATAGCGCGTTACCCGAAAATCCTCGACGCTAATCCGCACGCTCGAGCCAGCTTTTCGGCCACGTAGGCGCTGCCAGGGTGCAGCGGCACGCAGAGTCTCGATCACGTTCAGCCGAGCATCGCCGCGCGGCGCGCCGGCGCGGGTGCCGCGCGGCCGGCCTCGAGCCCGCGCACTGCAGAGTGCGCCGGCTCGCCCCGCCGCAGTGGATCGCGCGACCCGAGCGCCAGTCGAGGAATACAGTCGTGCGAGCAATCCGTTAGGTATCGCCGCCCGAGTCGCGGCGAGGACGATGTGATCGACATCGCTGAGATCACGTTGTTCGGGGCTCGCGCCCGAGCTTTCACTTGTGCTCTCGCCTCTGGCTTTGCTCTTTTCGGCGGCGTCCTCCTCCGGTAGCGAATCGGTCAGATCTCCGTGGGCGCGATCAGAGCGTTGGCCGGACTGGTCTTCGAGCCGGCTTTCTGGCTGCGGCGCGGTCGCGACGGTGGCTCGCGGCGCGAGCACCAGTTTGGCCGCCAGAACCGCGTCCTCCTCACGGAGATCGACACGTCCGTCGAGGGCCGCCGCCGTCCGCGCCACGCGCGCCGCTAACACCGTGACCCGCGGCGATCCTGCTCCGAGCGCCACGGCGGTGACGCAAAGAGCGGTCAGCGTCGGCGCATCGAGACGTACTTGTGGCAACAATCTGCGCGCGGCGAGTATCTGCTTATCGTCGTGCTCGGGCACGAGAATCGCCCTTGCGCTCAGCCCGTTGAGGTCGAGCAGAAAAGCCAGCCGATCGGAAAGCGAGGTCGGGATGAACTCTTCCTCCGACATACCTTCATCGAGGGCCACGATTCCGACGCTCGCCGGGTGGCGAATGAACACCCCCTCACGCGGCATGACCACCTCTCCGGCGTCCAGAACCGCCGTGAGACAAGCCGCGGTGTGGGCCGTCAGCCGCTCCGCCATGCTCACCACCACCACGCCAGCATCCGCGCCGGCCAACACACCGCGTTCGGCCACGACTCGTTTCGCCTGGATGGTCGCGGTCAGATCCAGCCCTCCGAGCAGCCGGCCGTCGGAAATGTTGAAGGGGATGCGGCGAAGCGGCGTTCCCGGCGGCAGCAGGTCCCGTAATATTTGCAACCATTGGTCGCGAGCCGGGTGTGCCGGCGACCGGATGCAAACTCCGCCGGTTCCGATCGGATCGACCGCAAAGAGCGATGCGACCATGGCCGCGTCGCTGAGCGTGCTCACGAGCCGAATGCCTCGTGAAGCGCCCGCTCCACGCGCGCCGAGGATCCTGACTCATCGAGTGGATCGCGCCTCAAGCGATGTCGCAAAACCGAGGGCGCCAGTCTGCGCAGGTGCGAGACCGCCACGGCGCCTGCCAGCTCGAAACTCGCGAGAGCACGCGCCGCGCGGATCAAGGTGAGCTCGCCGCGCACACCGTCGGTACCTAACTGCATGCAAAGTTTTGCGGCACTTTCCAGCACGGCATCGGCGACCTCGATATCCGCCAGCCGCCTGCGCCCGGCTACGATGCGTCGGCGCAGATCAGCATCTCGCTTCTTCCACTTCGCCGTGAACAGCGCCTTGTTGCGCTCGAAGTCATCGCGGCGCCTGATGACGTCGACGCGCTCATGCAATTCCGTCGGCGTTTTGACCTCCACGGACAGGCCAAACCGATCGAGCAATTGCGGACGCAGTTCGCCCTCCTCGGGATTGCCGCTGCCGATGAGCACGAACCGGGCGGGGTGGCGCACGCTCAATCCCTCGCGCTCAACCAGATTTTCACCCGAGGCGGCTACGTCGATCAGCAGGTCCACCAGATGATCCTCGAGCAGATTGACCTCGTCGATGTAGAGAAAGCCCCGATTGGCCCGGGCCAGAAGCCCCGGCTCAAACGTCTTGATCCCCTGCGCCAGAGCTCGCTCCAAGTCGAGCGCACCGACCACCCGGTCCTCGGTGGCGCCCAATGGCATGTCGACCATCGGCACGGGCACCAGTCGGCCCTTGAGCGCTCCGCACCGCGTCTTATCGCGACACTCCTCGCACAGCGCATCGACGTTTGCTGGATCGCAAGCATAGCGGCATCCAACGACCGCGCGCATCGGCGGCAAGAGGGCGGCAAGCGCCCGCACCGCGGTAGACTTTCCCGTGCCGCGATCGCCGAATACGAGAACTCCGCCGATGCTCGGATCCACCGCCGCGACGATCAGCGCCAGTTTCATTTCCTCCTGTGCGACGATCGCCGAAAACGGAAAGACCTGGCCTCGACCACCCTTCGCTGCGATAGTTTGCTTTGCATGATCCTGCTCCCTCTTGGTGAGAAGCATCATTGGGCGTCCCAACGCAATGTCAGATACAGCACATGAGCGATGAGCGCGAAGATGAGCCACGTCGCAATGTGTTGCCAGGAAAGCCCCAGAAGCGCCGCACGCAATGCAAGGAGGAGGCCCATTCCGGCCGCTAGACTCGCCGCGAGTTCGGTTGGGACGATGCCCCGATGCATCCTCGAACGCACGAATGCGAGTATTGCGAGCTCGAGCAGCATCAGTGCGACGATGAAGTCGATGATGCGAGCGCTGGAGAACAGCTCACCCACCGGTCACGAACGGAGTGTTGAGTTGCACGACTTTCCAGTTGAGCACCGCCGCAAAGCTCACCCATGCAAGGTATGGAGCGAGCAAACACGCCGCGGAGCGGGATCCGCGGCTCATCAGCACGATGAGAATGACGATTGACAGCCACAAAAAGCCTACTTCATACAGAGCCAAATCGGGCCGTTTGAGCCGGAAGAACAGCAAGCTCCACAAGGTGTTCAAAAAAGCATTGAGCGCGAACGCCGCGAGGACTTGCAAGCGAGCGCTCCGATCCACCGATCGCTCCCAGAACAAGATTCCGGCGAGTGCGGCAAGCGCGAAGATCAGCGTCCACGCGGGCGCGAACATCCAGTCGGGAGGCTGCCACACGGGCTTTTGCAACCGGTAGTACCAAGGCCCCAAATCCGTGGTCAACGCGCCAAGCCCTGCCACAGCCATTGCCGACAATGCCGCCGCAATCACTGGCTTCGAGCGACTGCCTCGCGCGCCGATCACGCTCGGACGATCCCTAGGAGGTGCGCCATATCCTTGGCAAAGATGCGAATGTGCGTGAGCGGCTTTGCGCGCACCAGCTTCTTGTGCATGTACGCCTGCCAGGTCAACCGTTGCACATCGGCGTCCTTGCAGATGCTGACGAAGCGCTCGCGGCGCTGGTCACTCGAATACCAAAACCGCTGCATGATCCCCAATACCCAAAACACGGTTCCGTGCGCCTTCATGAAATCCCGGCGAGCCCGGGAGAGCGCGCGCACATCCCCCGTTTTAAGCAGCTGGAATACGGCCGCCGCGGCGAATCGTCCACCGGCCATCGCATAGTAAATACCTTCACCCGAAGCTGGCGCGACGACGCCGGCGGCATCTCCTGCCAGCACCACGTCGCGTCCGTTGTCCCAACGCCCCAAAGGCTTCATGGGTATCGGCGCGCCCTCGCGGCGCACCGTCTTCACATCGGCGAGGTCAGACGCGGCACGCAGTTCTTCGGTCGCCCGGCGCAATGAGAATCCCTTTTGCGCGCTCCCGACTCCGACGCTGGCTGTTTCGCCGTGAGGGAATATCCAGCCGTAGAAGTCCGGCGATAAGCGGCCTTGGTAGTACACATCGCAACGAGTGCCGGAGAACTTCTGCGTGGCGGCCCGCGGCACTTGCACGATTTCATGGTAGGCAGCCACGTAGCGAATCCGCTTCGCCCCGGGAACGCATTGCTTGGCCACCTCGGACATCGCGCCATCGGCTCCTATGATCGCGCGGGCGCGTACTCGATTCGAGACCGATGCATCAGCCACCGCGGACCCGGCCGGTTTGGAACGATAGTGAACTATCGACACACCGTCGGCGCCTCTCGTGATGCGTTCGAAGGTTCCTTGGCAAAGATCCGCGCCTGCTGCTTGCGCACGACGGCGCAACCACTCGTCGAAATGTTCGCGATCGACCATGCCGACGAAACCTCCTTCGATGGGCATATCGACCGCGACATGCGCCGGGGAGATCATGCGCGCCGAGTTCACGCGCGCAACCAGGAGTGAGTCGGGAATGGCGAATTCCTCGATCAGTTTGGGTGGAATTGCCCCGCCGCATGGCTTTATGCGCCCCGCCCGGTCGAGGAGCCGCACCTTTAGCCCCGAGCGCGCCAAGTCCGTCGCGGCGGTGCTGCCCGATGGGCCGCCACCCACCACGACCACGTCGAATGTTTCCAGAGAATCCGTCATCGCGCGCCCGCCAGGAGCTTCGCCGCGCGGCGGCGCTTGTTCGCTGAATCGGGTTGCGCGGCAATTCGTTGCCCGGCGAATCCGGTCGAGACCAGGAACAGCGCCGCTTCCGCGCTGAACACGACTGCGAACGCAGCGACCGGTGATCCGATCACGTAGCGAATCGCATCGACGATGAGGGTGCCCAGGATACCGCCGAGCGCGAAGCCCACTGCCTGCGCAGCACCCCATAGGCCGATGCGCACTCCGGCGTTCCCGGCCTCGCCCCGAGAGCTGAGTTCCATCATCGATCCAATGGCTCCGGCGGCGAATACCCCATTGGACAATCCCAGCGCCACCACGAAGATCGATAACTTCGGGTGCGATCGCAGCACATCCGCGCAGGCGAGGCCGAGCAGCGCGAGTGCGGAGGCGACACAGCCGCCAAGCGTCCAGGATCGGAGCGATCCCCACGGCCTGGCTCCGCTGCAGGCGATGCCCACGACGACTAATCCGATCAGCACCATCGAATGCCAGAGCCCCGACAGTCGTGTGGATTCGCCCAAGGTATATCCGTAGATCAAACCGGCGAAGGGTTCGAGCAACAGCTCCTGCGCACTGTAGGCCAACATCGATGTAAACACGAACAAGGTAAAGCCGCGCACTTCGGGGTCCGCCCAATTGCGACGCAAGGCGGTTTTGAAAGAGCCGGTCCCCGCTGGTCCCTTCAGCGCCCGGGGTGCGGCGGCGCTCTCCACACCCCAAACCGCGAGCGCTGCGACCGCAAAGGCGACAATCGCCGCGTACGCGATCACCACAACGAGTCGATGTGGGGAGAATGGATCCAAAAAGTGTCCGACGGCGGTCGAAGTGATGGCAAATCCGGCAATCATCATGACCCACACGATCGTGGCCGCGGCGGCGCGGCGACGCTCATCTACACGCTTCGCTAATAAAACCAACAGCGATGTGCCGGCAGCGCCTACGCCCAGCCCGACCAGTGCGTAAGCGATCACCGCGAGGGCGAGCGCGGAGATGGGATTCTGCTTGATCCCGACCGCCGCCAGTGCGCATAACACCCCGCCGAGCGATAGCACGGCCATGCCGCCTAGAATCCTCGACGTGCACCGCCCGCCTCTATCCGATCCATGGCCGAATCGGGGGCGAATCAGCTGCACGGCGTAATGCAACGCGACCAGGAAGCCGGGCAGGATCGCGGGCAGCGCATATTCGACGACCATGACGCGATTCAGCGTTGAAATCACCAGTACGACGACCGAGCCGAGCGCCGCTTGCACGAGCCCCAAGCGGATGATCCCGAGCCAGCCGAGGGGAGAGGCCGAGATCGTCATGACGCGAGGCTCCTCAGTGCAAAGGCGCTGACCATCATGCCGGCCACAAAAAGCGTCACACCGGTGCCGTTGTACCAGGGCGCCCGCTCGCGCGGATTGACAAGCAAACGACGCATCAGCAGCAATTGAGCGCCCAGGAGCGCCGCAACCACCATCGCCTGATGGAGTTGGCCCCATGCCAGGAGCAGCGCGCCGACCGCGAACTGCGGCAGCGCCATAGTGACGCATGCGACTTCGCCCGCGTGCTCGGCGCCCAATTTCACCGGCAGAGACTCCACGCCGGTGCGCCGATCTCCTTCGATCGATTTGAAATCGTTGAGCGTCATGATTCCGTGCGCGCCGGCGCTGTATAGCGCGGCGATTGCCACGATTCTGATCGTCGGCGCGACACCCCCGGATGCGACCACAGCGCCGGTCACCCAGGCGAGTCCCTCGTAGCAGGCGGCGCATGCCAAATTACCCCACCAACCATTCCGTTTCAGCCTGACCGGCGGCGCGCTGTAAGCCCACGCCAGGATCAGCCCTACGGCCGAGGCGCCGAATACCCATGGCCCCAACGCGGCCGCACAGATCATCGACAATAAGCTCCACAGAAACGCGACGAAGAGGCCCCACCGGCCTGGCATGCGGCCCGACGGAATGGGCCGGGTCGGCTCGTTGATCGCGTCGACCGTACGGTCGAACCAGTCGTTGACCGCCTGACTGGTGGCGCAAAGCAAGGGGCCCGACAGCACGATTCCGGCGAGAACGAGCGGCCAGCGTCGTTGCCAAGGAGTCCCGGACGAAATGACACCGCAGGCAAACGCCCACATCGGCGGAAACCAAGTAATCGGTTTGAGCAGCTCCAAAACCACCGATGCCGGAGGTAAATCTTGGCTTATGACGCTGGCGGCAGGACGGGACACTTCCGACGCCTCCTCAACTATTCGAAATGCTCGGTCTCGGCGGAGTCGAGTTCCCCGAGCCCGTAGCGGCGCAGCTTCGCATACAAGCTCTGCCGGCTGAGGCCAAGAATCTCGGCCGCCGATGCGCGATTGTCGCCGGTGATTTCAAGGGCAGCTTCGATGCACAGCTTCTCGATCATGTCGGTCGACTCGCGCACCAAATCCTTGAGGGGCACGCGTCCTACCAACTCGGTGAGCTGCGCGACGGAGCGCGGCTTGTCGCGACTCACTTGGCGATCGAAAGTCACTCGTTGCCCGACATCGCGTATCGTGAAACCGAAACACGGCTCGTCGCCGTCGATGACGGAAACGGCGTAGATTTCCACATCACTGGTCGATCCATATTCGCCCCGCAGCTGCGTGGCAAACATTCGCAGCGAGCCGTGTTCTCGCAGCTGAGCCGTGAGCAAATTGAAATCCACCCCCGGGCGCCCGAGCCATCGATCGAGCGACTCGTTCCGTGACTGCTCCTCCGTGGCCAATTGCGCCAGATCCAAGAATGCACGGTTGCAATACAAGATGCGTCCGTCTAGGTCGGTGACGACGAAACCCTCGGGCGCGCTCGCCACGATCTCGAGCACCTTCGAATGTTGCGTGGGCGCCGTAGTCGCGATCCTGCCGGCATTCAAATCCGTCAACCGGATCAAGAGAAATGAGGCTTTCTCCTCGCGAAACAGCGATGCCGAGGTCACGAATTCCCGCGCTCCGTCGACGGAGCGCACCGTCACATCGTCGGTCCGCCCGGTCGCCCGGACGGCTCCCATCAGGTCTTGCAGCGCGAGCGAACTTGGCTCGTCGAATCCTTCCGGAAACAGATGTCCTACCAGGCGTTTGTTGCCGCCCCCCAGCAGTTTGCCCGCCGCCGGATTGGCTTCGACGATCTTGCGCGTGGCCGCATCGACGATCAGCACCGCTTCGGAGGACACCTGGAACAGCAGACGATGGCGCGCCTCCGTCTGGCGCAGCTTGAGATACTCGCGCTCCATCGATTGTTGGGTGCTCATCAGCTGCTGCTGGAGCTCCGCCATCGGCTGCATGCTGCGCCCGAACGCGACCACGGGACCCGCGTTGACCTGAATGGCGGCGTACAGCACGGGCAGATTCGTACCGGTCGCGGACCTGTGATTGACCATGCGCCAGCGGGGCATTCCCTTGGCCGTCGAATCGCGCAGCAGCGCCTCGACCTTGTGCCGACTATCGGCGGTGACGGTTTCTGCCCACGGCTTGCCCACCCATTTTTCGGTCAGTTCGCCGGCGAGTTCATCGTTGCCGAAGGACACATCGCGAATCACGCCGTGCTGCGCGTCGGAAACCACGAGCGCGACATCGGACGCGACCGTGATCAAGCGGGAGGCTGTCTCGCTATCCAGATCGTTGAGCCACTTCTTCGCACTGCTAAACAGCTTCACAACACTCCATTGGACTCGCATATCCATGATCGGACGTGCTCACGCGCTCGAGCTTCGCAATTCAGGCGTCAATCGGTCCTCGCATGCCGTTGCAGATACGCTCCGCCCGCAATACCGCCTGAGGCCCGTCGGCGGCAGTCGCATCTGCCCCCACCAATCGAGCCAGTTCCGGCCGCTCGACCAAGATGGGGCCTCCGACCAGAATGCCGACCCCTTGGTTGCGAGACTCCCGCCGAATCAGGCCGATGGTTTCCGTCAATGCGTCGAGCCGCGCTTGCGTGCCGACCGACAAACCGATTACCGCAAACGAAATCTGACGCACGATTTCCACGATCTGCGCAGCCGACGCGGGAAATTCGTGCCACACGTCCCAATCAGCGCGCTTCAGGAAATGGGCCACCAAGGACAGCCCGAAAGTGTGTTGCTCGCCGGGACAGGGGGCGAGCAGGATACGGCGATTGACCTTGCGGTCGAGCTCATTGGTACCGAACTCGGGACTCAGCTGCCGCAATAGCTGATGGAGCCGGCACAAACCCACTGTCACCTGCATGAAGTCGCACTCGTCGTGCTCCCAGAGCATGCCGAATTGCCGCGCGGCCGGCGCGAGCAGTTCCAGACAGACCGCCTCGAGAGAAGCACCGCGCTGGCGCACTGCTTCCACGTAGGCGACTGCCACGCTGACATCGTGCGCGATGAGCAGCCGCACGAGCTCACTCACATCCGAGCAGTCCGGAGACCGGCTCTCGGTTGCGGGCGGTTCGCGGCCGCGATTGACCCCACGCGTCAACACCAGGCGCGGCACGATCTCGCTTTCGATCGTTCGCACCAGCCGCGCGCGTTTGATTTGCGATTCCGACAATGGCGTTTCGGGTTCCGCCAGGGCCGGGATGGCCGGCTCTGTGCCCGGCGCCTTCCCGCCCTGCGAATGACAAGCTCTCGACGCCCCCGCATCCGTCCAGTCTTCCGAACAGTCACCCATGCGCATTGGTTCCAACCCTCCAATGAGAACGCGGGTCCCAGCGCCCGCCGCGATAGCCTCCTTAATAGAATCGGAGGTCGTGTTGTGCATCACTCTCTCAACTCAAATCTCCCTCACTCATCTGGCACCGACCATCTCAAGTTCGGCTCCGATTGTCAATATTGCCTTACGTATAGATCTGTTGACACGTGGGAGCGAACGGCGCTAGGGTTACGACACCGTGGCCCTGTACTCAAAAGAAGAGCGAGCCAAGCGTGACGCATCGCCCTGGACAAAAGTCCAGGGGGTGCTCGCTCCGATACAGTTCGTGGTGTTTTTGGTGAGCGCGACCCTGGTCCTGAGATTTCTGGGGTCGGGAACGGGCTTCGAGGCAGCAACGATTTCGGTCGTCATAAAAACCCTCGTTCTCTACGCCATCATGATCACGGGCTGCATCTGGGAACGTGAAGTCTTCGGCCGCTACTTGTTCGCAGCGGCATTCTTTTGGGAAGACTTTGTCAGCATATTCGTGCTTGCGTTACACAGCGCCTATCTGGCTGCGCTGTTATTCGGCTCGTTGCATGCGCGCTACCAAATGTATATTGCGTTGCTAGCGTATTCCGCCTACTTGCTGAACGCAACGCAGTTTCTGATTAAACTTCGCGCCGCCCGGCTGGAGAGCGCGGGCGATCGAGCGCCCGCAAATGATCGAGCCGGCAGGACTGATCCGCTTCAGGGGTCGACCGGGCCGCGGCCATCCTCGGGGCTCGCGGCATGAGTATGGGTTCCGACATGCCGGGCGCAAGCACGAGCTCGGGCGGCGGTAAGCTACGCTTCGCGACCGAGCGCGGCCAGCGCGAGGTTTTTTGCGGACTGACCGGCATCATCTGGCTACACCGTAAGATCCAGGACGCGTTCTTTTTAGTGGTGGGCTCGCGCACTTGTGCGCATTTGATTCAGTCCGCCGCAGGAGTGATGATCTTCGCCGAGCCTCGCTTTGCGACAGCGATCATCGATGAGCGAGATTTGGCGGGGCTCGCGGATGCGAATCTCGAGCTCGATCGGGTCGTGAACCAATTACTGGTCCGGCGGCCGGACATCAAGTTGCTGTTCCTGGTGGGATCCTGCCCTTCCGAGGTCATCAAACTCGACCTATCACGCGCGGCATTGCGGCTGTCGAGAGCGTTCTCACCGCAAGTCAGGGTGCTGAATTATTCAGGAAGCGGCATCGAAACCACCTTCACACAGGGCGAGGACGCATGCCTCACGTCCTTGGTTTCGAGCCTCCCAACAAAGGATGACGATGCGCCGCCCAATCTTCTGATCGTCGGTGCGCTCGCCGATGTCGTGGAAGATCAGCTGGCGCGTATCTTCGCTGACCTGGGCATCGGAAATGCTCAATTCTTCCCGCCCCGACGTTCCACCGAGTTGCCCGCGATCGGTCCGAACACGCGGTTCTTGCTGGCGCAACCGTTTTTGGCCGACACCGCGCGGGCGCTCGAGCAACGCGGAGCGCGCCACATCCACGCCGTATTTCCCCTCGGAGCGGAAGGGACGCTCAGTTGGCTTCGTGCCGCCGCCCGCGAGTGGGCGGTGGACCCGGCGCGATTTCACCGCGCGACTCACTTGGCCTACGACCGTTCCCAACGCTCACTGTCTCGCTACCGGGAACAACTGAAGGGCAAGCGCGTTTTTTTCTTCCCCGACTCGCAACTCGAAATTCCGCTCGCGAGATTTCTCGCGAGCGAGCTATCCATGCAGCTCGTCGAGGTGGGCACGCCGTATGTGCACCGCGCACATCTGTCTGCCGAACTCGAGCAGTTGCCGGCCGGCACTTTGGTGGTGGAAGGTCAGCACGTCGAGAACCAGCTCGATCGATGTTACGCCGCGAAACCCGACGTGGTCGTCTGTGGGCTGGGGCTGGCGAATCCCCTGGAAGCGAAGGGCCTGACTACCAAATGGTCGATCGAGCTGGTTTTCGCTCCCATTCAAGGGTTCAACCAGGCGGCGGATCTGGCGGAATTGTTCGCGCGACCTCTGGTGCGTCGTACCCGGCTGGTGGCGTAATCATGCAGCTCACGGTGTGGACCTATGAGGGACCGCCGCATGTCGGGGCCATGCGAATCGCGACAGCCATGAAGGATCTGCACTACGTGCTGCATGCCCCTCAGGGCGACACGTACGCGGATCTTTTGTTCACGATGATCGAGCGATCGGCGCGCCGCCCGCCTGTGACTTACACGACCTTTCAGGCGCGCGATCTCGGCGGCGACACGGCAGGGCTCTTCCAACGCGCCGCGCGCGAGGCGTACGACCGATTTCATCCCGCCGCCATGCTGGTCGGAGCCTCCTGCACCGCGGAATTGATCCAAGACGATCCAGGAGGGCTGACGCGCGCCCTGGGTCTGCCGATACCGGTGGTGCCCCTGGAGCTTCCCTCCTATCAGAAAAAGGAGAATTGGGGCGCCGCGGAGACGTTCTATCAGATCGTCAGAAAGATGGCATCGCCCGACGCGCCGGCACCCGGCTTCAAGCGGCCCGCACGTGAGGCCGGCATTCGCGCCAGTTGCAATATTCTCGGCCCGACGGCGCTCGGATTCCGGCATCGCGATGATCTGATCGCGATACGGCAAATCCTCACGCAACTTGAGGTCGATATCAACGTCATCGCTCCGCTCGGAGCGAGCCCTGAGGATCTCAGTCGTCTCGGTGAAGCCGATTTCAACGTGGTTCTGTATCCCGAAATCGGCTCGAAGGCCGCCGGGTGGCTCTGCCGCACCTTCGATCAACCCATCGTAAAGGCGATTCCCATCGGACTCCTCGCTACCCGCGAGTTCATCCATGAGGTGGCCTTGCTGTCGAGCGTGGATCCGGCGCCCGCGCTCGATGGCACTCCGTCGCGTTCCGGCTGGTACTCGCATTCGGTCGACTCGACCTATTTGACCGGCAAACGTGTCTTCGTGTTCGGCGACGCCACTCACGCCATTGCCGCGGCGCGGATCGCGGCGCAGGAATTGGGCTTGACCGTCGTGGGACTCGGTACCTACAGCCGCGAATTTGCTCGCGAGGTGCGCGAGGCGGCAAAGAGCTACGACGTCGATCCCTTGATCACGGATGACTATCTCGAAGTCGAAGCGTGCGTGGCGGCGTTGCGGCCGGAACTGGTTCTCGGAACGCAGATGGAACGGCATATCGCCAAACGCTTGGGGATAGCCTGCGCAGTGATTTCCGCTCCCGTGCACGTCCAGGATTTTCCTGCGCGCTATTCGCCGCAAATGGGATTCGAAGGAGCCAACGTGATCTTCGACAGCTGGGTACACCCATTGATGATGGGTCTCGAAGAGCATTTGTTGACCATGTTTCGCGGCGATTTCGAATTCAACGATGCGGCGCCCGCTTCACATTTGGGATCCGCCGCAATCATTCCGGATGAGCCCGCGAAGGCCGCCGCTGGCGCGGCGGCCTGGGCGCGGGAAGCGGAGCAGGAGTTGGGAAAAATTCCTTTCTTCGTGCGCGGCAAAGCGCGGCGTAATACCGAGCGCTTCGCGGCGGAACGCTCGGTCAGTCTGATTACCTTGGAGACGCTCTACGATGCCAAAGCGCACTACAGCCGCTGACGGCACTGAGATCCGTGTCGTCATCGTGACGATGGACTGCCATCTATCGAGCGCCGCGGCTCGAGCCGCACGGCGCTTGACCAAGGACATCCCGGGGCTCTTGCTCAACGTTCACGCGGCGGACGAATGGGGCAGCGATCCGAAGGCGCTGGAACGCTGCATCGAGGACATCACTCGCGGCGATATAGTGCTAACCATGATGCTGTTCATGGAAGAGCATTTCCGCCCCCTGCTCAAAGCTCTGCAGGACCGGCGCGAACATTGCGACGCCATGGTATGCGCGATGTCCGCGGCCGAGGTTGTCAGGCTGACGCGCATGGGTCGCTTCAGTATGGACGGCAAGCAATCCGGCCCTCTTGCACTGCTCAAGCGACTGCGCGGCGCCAAGAAGGAGAGCCGCACCGCCGGTGCCGATCAGATGAAAATGCTGCGCCGGATACCGCAATTCCTGCGCTTCATCCCGGGCACGGCGCAGGATGTGCGCGTCTATTTCCTCACGCTGCAATACTGGCTGGCAGGTTCGGAAGACAACATCCTCAATATGGTGCGCTTGCTCATCGCCCGCTATGCAGCGGGTCCGCGCCGCGCTCTGGCAACCCTGGACAGCATCGCACCTGCCGTCGAGTATCCCGAAGTCGGGGTCTACCACCCGCGCATGAGCGCAAGGATCGGCGACCGCTTGGAGGATCTACCCCTACAGGGTTCGAAGGGTACAGTCGGATTGATCCTGCTGCGCTCCTACCTGCTGGCCGGAAATGCGGGCCACTACGATGGTGTGATCACGGCTCTCGAGGCGCGCGGATTGAAGGTCATTCCGGCATTCGCGGCCGGGCTGGACGCGCGTCCGGCCATCGAGCGGTATTTCCTCGAGGACGGAGCCGCGCGCATCGACGCGCTGGTGTCCTTGACGGGCTTCTCCTTGGTGGGTGGCCCCGCGTACAACGATTCGAAGGCCGCGGAAGACACGCTCGCGCAACTCGACGTGCCCTATGTCGCTGCGCATCCCGTCGAATTCCAAACCATTGAGGAATGGGAAAGCTCGGAGCGCGGACTGTTGCCGGTGGAGTCGACCATCATGGTCGCCATTCCCGAGCTCGACGGGTCGACCGGCCCCATAGTGTTCGGCGGGCGATCTCAACGCTCCGGATCGTCACGAGACATGGTCGTGCATCCGGAACGAGCTGCCATGCTGGCCTCGCGCATCGCCAAGCTGATCGACCTGCGTCGCACACCGCGCGCCGATCGGAAAGTCGGCATCGTGCTGTTCAACTTCCCGCCGAATGCCGGCAATACCGGAACTGCCGCGTATCTTTCGGTGTTCGAGTCGCTTTTCTCCACACTGCAAGCCCTGAAGCGCGCCGGATACCGCATCGAATTACCCTCGGGGGTGGACGAGCTGCGCCGGAGGATCATCGCGGGCAACGCCCTACAATTCGGCGCGCCGGCCAATGTGCACAAGCGCATACCGGCCAATGAGCACGTGCGTCGCGAGCGGTTCTTGAAAGAAATCGAGGGGCAGTGGGGTCCCGCGCCGGGCAAGCAACAAAGCGACGGCTCATCGATCTTCGTGCTCGGGGAGTGTTTCGGCAATGCATTCGTAGGCGTCCAGCCGGCGTTCGGCTACGAGGGCGATCCGATGCGCCTCTTGTTCGAGAAGGGATTTGCGCCGACGCATGCATTCTCTGCGTTCTATCGGTTTCTGCGCGAGGATTTCGGCGCTCATGCAATCCTTCACTTCGGTACCCACGGCGCGTTGGAATTCATGCCGGGAAAACAGTCCGGCATGTCGGGCGCCTGCTGGCCCGACCGCTTGATCGGCGATGTGCCGAATCTGTATTTGTATGCGGCGAATAACCCGTCCGAAGGAACCCTCGCCAAGCGGCGCACCGGCGCGACACTGATCAGTTATCTCACGCCGCCCATCGCGAATGCCGGTCTGTACAAGGGCCTGATCGATCTTAAGTCCTCCGTCGAGAGTTGGCGTGCGCTGACCGACGCTGAGGCGGTGCGACGCGACAACCTCGCGCAGCTCATTCAATCGCAGGCGGCCAGCTTGGAGCTGGCGTCTGCCGAACCTGCGTGGGGAAGCGGCGCCGCGGCGCGCATCGTCGGGCTCGCGAAGCACATCCTCGAGCTCGAGTACACATTGATTCCTCATGGTTTGCACGTCGTCGGGAGACCTCTCTCCCCGGAGCAGCGGGTGGATTTTCTAACGGCGGTAGCGGATTCCTCTTGTGCCGAGGGCTCCGAGCGGGTGGCGCCGGGCCGGGCCGTGGTGCAGGCATTGGTTGACGGTCTCTTGCCGGCATCCGCGCTCTCCCGCGCCGGGCTGCCTGTCACCGAAGCGAATCTCAAATTGCTGCGTGAGCTCGAGCTCGCCGACGGCCTGCTCGGCAAGGACACTGAAATTGATGCCATATTGCACGCGCTGGACGGCGGGTTTTTGCGTCCCGCGCCCGGCGGGGATGTGCTGCGAACGCCGTCGGTGCTGCCGACCGGCCGCAATCTGCACGGCTTCGATCCATTCCGAATTCCGAGTCTATTCGCCGTGACGGAAGGGGCGCGTCAGGCGGCCAATCTGATCCATCGCCACATGTCGGACGGCAATCCGTACCCTGAGTCGATCGCCCTGGTGCTGTGGGGCACGGATAACCTGAAAACCGAAGGCGCACCGATCGGCCAGGCACTTGCGCTTATCGGGGCGCGGCCGCGCTTCGACGCCTACGGGCGCATCGCGGGCGCGACATTGGTGCCGCTCGAAGAGCTCGGGCGTCCGCGCATCGATGTGGTGGTGACCTTGTCCGGGATTTTCCGCGATTTGCTGCCGCTGCAGATCAAGCTTCTCGCCGAAGCGTCGTTCTTGGCGGCGTCGGCCGAAGGCGAACCGCTCGATCGGAATTTCGTGCGCAAACACGCTCTGCGCCATCAACAAGAACACGGCTGCGATCTCGAGACGGCGGCGCTGCGCGTTTACGGCAATGCCGACAGCACCTATGGCTCGAACGTCAACCACCTGATCGAGAATGGCCGGTGGGATCAGGAAGATGAGCTTGCGGAAACGTTCTCTCGCAGAAAGTGCTTCGCCTATGGACGCTGCGGACGACCGATGCAGAAAGCGAAGTTGCTCGCGAGCGTATTGGCGGGCGTAGATCTCACCTACCAGAATCTCGATTCGGTCGAGCTCGGTGTGACGACCGTGGACACGTATTTCGACACCTTGGGCGGGATCAGCAGCGCGGTGCGCCGGACCAAGGGCGCGTCGACGCCCGTGTACATCGCGGACCAAACCGCGGGCACGGGTTCCGTGCGTACTCTGAAAGAGCAAGTCGCGCTCGAGACTCGCACCCGCACTCTGAATCCAAAATGGTACGAGGGCATGTTGGAGCACGGCTACGAGGGCGTGCGGCAAATCGAAGTACATGTGACCAACACGATGGGGTGGTCCGCCACCACCGGGGAAGTGCAGCCCTGGGTCTATCAACAAATCACGCAGACCTTCATCTTGGATGCCGAGATGCGTGGGCGCTTGGCCAAGCTCAATCCGACGGCGTCGGCGAAAGTGGCGAATCGGTTGCTGGAAGCTTCGGAGCGCAAGTACTGGCAACCCGATGACCGGATGCTCGCCGCACTCAGATCGGCGAGCGAAGAATTGGAAGACCGACTGGAGGGCGTTTATGAAGGGGTCGCCGCATGAACATCGCCGCAGTACCGTTATCGACGCTGAAGCATCGGGCAAACCGGCCGCTCGATGGCGAGGGTAGCGTGCAAGTACCGTTGGACGCTCATCTCAGGATCGGCAACGCGAAGGTGTTTGCGGTATACGGCAAGGGCGGAATCGGCAAGAGCACCACCTCGTCGAACCTGTCGGCCGCATTCTCGAAGCTCGGCAAGCGGGTATTGCAAATCGGTTGCGATCCCAAGCACGACTCGACGTTCACCCTCACCAAGCGCCTGATGCCCACTGTGATCGATGTGCTCGAGTCGGTCGATTTTCATTCCGAGGAGCTGCGTGTCGAGGACTTCGTCTTTCAGGGCTACAACGGTGTGATGTGCGTCGAGGCCGGTGGTCCCCCTGCCGGCACGGGATGCGGCGGGTATGTCGTCGGCCAGACGGTCAAGCTCCTCAAGGAGCATCATTTGCTCGAGGACACGGATGTCGTGATTTTCGATGTGCTTGGAGACGTCGTATGCGGCGGCTTCGCGGCGCCGCTGCAACACGCAGATCGGGCCCTGATCGTCACGGCCAATGATTTCGATTCGATCTTCGCGATGAATCGTATCGTCGCGGCAATCCAGGCGAAATCGAAGAATTACGCGGTGCGCCTCGGCGGAGTCATCGCCAATCGCAGCGCCGGCACCGATCAGATCGACAAATTCAACGGCCGGGTGGGCCTGAAGACGATGGCGCACTTCCCCGATCTCGACGTCATCCGGCGAAGTCGATTGAAAAAAGCCACCTTGTTCGAAATGGAGGAATCGCCCGAGCTCGGTGCCGTGCAATCTGAGTATCTGCGCCTCGCGCGAGCTCTGTGGGATGGAACCGACCCCCTCGTCGCCGAGCCGATGAAGGACCGCGACATCTTCGACCTATTGGGGTTCGACTGATGGAATCGATCGGCTATCACGAGCGTCGCGGAGAACTCGAAACTTATTTCGACAGAACCGCCGTCGAGGCGTGGGCGCGGCTTACCTCGACCACTCCGGTCAGTAGCATTCGCGCGACGGTGCGCGCCGGACGCAATCAGATGCGCGGCACCCTTCTCGGTTGGCTGCCGAACGATTTGACGGCACGCCGCGTTCTGGACGCCGGCTGCGGCACGGGCGCCCTCGGCGTCGGGGCGGCGCAACGCGGCGCCCGAGTGTTAGCCATCGATTTGTCGCCGACGCTGACGGACCTGGCGCGGGAACGTCTGCCTGCGCGGCTTGGTTTCGGCAGCATCGAGTTTCGTGTCGGAGACATGTCGGATCCCGAGCTCGGAGAATTCGACCATGTCGTCGCCATGGACTCCTTGATCCACTATCGCTTGTGCGATGTGCTGGCCGTCGTGTCAGGCCTCGCCGCCCGCACTCGGCATTCCATCCTATTCAGTTTCGCGCCCAAGACACCCGCCCTCGCCCTCATGTGGACGGTCGGCCGTCTGTTCCCGCGCCGGGATCGGGCACCTGCGATCGAACCGATTGCCGAACACGTGCTGCGGCGGCGATTGGCGCTCGAGCCCGCATTGGAACAGTGGCGCGTGGGGCGCACACAGCGCATCGCGAGCGGGTTCTACAAATCCCAGGCATTGGAGCTCGTCCGAAAATGACACGCCTCGGCAACGCAATGACCCGCCGATGGATGAAGATCGGCACAGAATTCCTGCCTTTCGCCGATGCGGTGACCGCGGAGTTGCCGCTTGGGCGGCTGCTTCGATTGTCATTGTTTCAAGTGAGCGTCGGGATGGCCATGGTGCTCCTCATCGGCACGCTCAACCGGGTGCTGATAGTCGAGCTGAGTGTCCCGGCATGGCTGGTGTCCTTGATGGTCGGTCTACCTTTGGTATTCGCGCCGTTTCGCGCATTCATCGGCTTTCGCTCGGATAATCATCGCTCGGCATTGGGCTGGCGCCGCGTGCCCTACATCTGGATGGGTACGTTGTTGCAATTCGGCGGTCTCGCAATCATGCCGTTTGCATTATTGATTCTTTCGGGCGATACGCATGGTCCGATCTGGATCGGCCAATTCGCCTCAGCGTTCGCGTTCTTGCTGGTCGGAGCCGGACTGCAAACGGCGCAAACCGCCGGTCTTGCCCTCGCGACCGACGTGGCGCCCGAAAGCTCCCGCCCTGATGTCATCGCCTTGATGTACGTCATGCTGCTCGTCGGTATGGTGACGAGCGGACTCGCATTCGGCAGATTGCTCGCGAACTTCAGCGAGCTGCGTTTGATTCAAGTCGTTCAGGGTGCGGCGGTCGTGACCATGGCGTTGAACCTTGCGGCGCTTTGGAAACAAGAAGCGCGCAATACGGCACGCGCGGCGGTGGCCGCATCGAGCGCCAAATTCCTGGATTCCTGGCGCCAATTCTGCACGCACAGCCGCGCGATCCGCTTTCTGGTCACGGTCGGCCTTGGCACGGCGGCATTCAACATGCAGGACATCGTGCTCGAGCCGTACGGCGGAGAGATTCTGCACTTGCCCGTGGGCGCGACGACGACACTGACCGCGATGCTGGCGGGAGGAATGTTGGCGGCGTTCTCGTTGGCCGCGCGATTTTTGGGGCACGGCGCGGACCCCTATCGCATTGCGGCATACGGTGTGGTGATCGGCTTGTTCGCATTTGCTGCCGTCATGCTGGCGGCGCCGATGGCTTCGCCGCTCCTGTTTCGACTGGGCGTCCTGTTGATAGGATTCGGCGGCGGCTTCTTTTCGGTCGGCACCTTGGCGGGCGCGATGGCGCGGGAACGCAACGGTGAGAGCGGACTCGCATTGGGGGCCTGGGGAGCGGTCCAGGCCACGAGCGCGGGCCTCGCAATCGCTTTGGGCGGCGCCGTTCGTGACGGGGTCGCGAGCCTCGCGACGCGCGGTGCGCTGGGTCCAGCCATGACGGGCCCATCGGTCGGCTATGGCGCCGTCTACCAAATCGAGATCGTGTTGTTGTTTGCCGCGCTGGTGGCGATCGGTCCGCTGGTGCGATCGGGGGCGAACTCGAGCCAATCGGCGAGATACGGATTGGCGGAGTTTCCGAATTGAATTTCTCTTGAGGGGATGGCGATGAAAATAGGCGCAGTGACCGGGTATATCGACGTTGCTCAAATCGCGCTCTACGCGTTCTGGATTTTCTTCGTAGGTCTCATCATCTATTTGCGCAAAGAGGATAAGCGTGAGGGTTATCCCCTGGAATCGGAGCGCTCCGATAGAGTGCGCGTGCAAGGCTTTCCGGCGATGCCTACTCCGAAGACGTTCAGGCTCGCAGGCGGCGGCACGGTAGAGGCCCCGCGCGCCGGTGGCGACGCCCGTCCTATAGCGGCGCGGCCGCTGGCCGCGCACCTGGGAGCGCCGCTCTGGCCCACCGGCAATCCCATGCTCGATGCGGTCGGTCCTGCGTCCTATGCAGAGCGGGCCAATCGTCCCGATACGACCCTCGATGGCCGGCCGACGATCGCTCCATTGCGCCTGACGCCGGGTTTTTCGGTCGACGGCAAAGATCCCGATCCGCGCGGGATGCCGGTCTACGGAGCGGATCGAGAGCCGGGCGGCACCGTGTACGAGATCTGGGTCGACCGCGCGGAGCCGCAAATCCGCTATCTCGAGCTCGCAACGCCCGTCGGTCGACATGTGCTCTTGCCGATCAGCTTCGCGAAGATCGACGGCGCCAGGAAGTGCGTACGGGTGCGTTCCATTCTTGGGGCGCAGTTCGCGACGGTACCGAGTATCGCCAATCCCGATCAAGTTACGCGGCTTGAGGAGGACCAGATCATGGCTTATTACGCCGGCGGAACACTCTACGCGACGCCGGCTCGGGCGGAGCCTATTTTATGAGCCACGATGATTTCGATTTTGAGCCCGTCCGCGGCTTGCCGGCGGCGCTTCCCGAGGGGGAAACCTTGTTATGGCAGGGCTCGCCGAACTGGAAGCCGTTGGCCGTGCGCGGATATCACGTGCGCAAAGTGGCCGTGTACTTTTGCGTGTTGGTGCTCTGGAGTATCGGATTTGGAATCGGCAACGGACATACGGTATCCGCGATCTTGGTGTCCAGTGCGTTGATCATCGCTCTCGGCTGCGTCGCGATCAGCGTGCTCTCGCTGCTCGCCTACTGGAACGGAGCGTCGGCTGTGTACGGCATCACCAACCGACGAGTGATCTTGCGCCATGGCATCGCCGTGCCGCTGACCATGAACATTCCCTTCACGCTCATCGAGTCGGCTGACCTCAAAGCGTATGCCGATGGCAGCGGCGACATCGCCCTGGCCCTGGTTCGAGGACAGCGCGCGGGTTACTTGATTACCTGGCCGCATCTGCGGCCGGGGCATTTCACGCACCCGCAGCCGAGCTTCCGGGCGATCGCCGACGCGCGCAAGGCCGCCGATATCCTCGCCGCGGCATTGGCCGCGGATGCCCGTTCGAATTCGCTGCGTGCCGATATGGATCCCGCACCTCCAACGAGGCCGGCGATGAATCCGCCTCGAGCGGCCGCGGCCTGAGGGATCCCAATCATGAACGAGCGAGCCGTCGACCGACGCCTTCCGCAAGGCGCTCTGATGGGAGCCGGGACGCTCGTGGCGCTGTCGCTCACGCTGGTGGGAGCGGCACGCCTCGCTGGCTATGAGCCCGCGAAACCGCCGCCGAGCGCGGCGATCGAAAGTCGCGAGTTGCGTTTCGAGGACCGGACTGACGGTGCCGTACTCGTCTATGCAAATAAGGACGATCGGCTGATCGACATTCTCCAACCGGGCACAAACGGCTTCGTACGCGGAGTACTTCGCGGCTTGGTGCGCGCGCGCCGGGCCGACCACGTCGGCCCGGAGCCTCCGTTTCGTCTGACGCGCTGGGCCGACGGCAGATTATCGCTCGACGATCCTGCGACCGGCCGGCACGTGGATTTGGAGGTATTTGGCCCGACCAACGCCGGGGCCTTCGCGCAGATCCTAATGGCGGCGACCGCCCCTGAGGACAAGTCATGACCGACGAAGTGATCGGCATTTCGAGCACCGCGGAAGCGACCCGCAAGGCCGAAGCGAACACCCTGCTCACGCCGCGATTCTATAAGACCGACTACGCGGCCTTGGAGCGCGTGGACGTGACGAGCGTACGGGTCGAGTGGAACCAAATGATCGCGGAATTCAAACAAGACCTCAATCGCGACCACTTCGAGCGCAACGAGCTGTTCGACGCGGAAGTGAGAAAGCTGCCTGCGAACCTGCATCAGGAGTTTTTGGATTTTCTGATCAGCTCGGTAACGGCGGAATTCTCCGGCTGCGTCCTTTACAGCGAGATCAAGAGGCGGGTTTGCAACCCCGAGATTCGGGAATTGATGGGATTCATGGCGCGTGACGAGGCGCGCCATGCCGGCTTCATCAATCAGGCGCTCAAGGATTTTGGCGTGGGCGTCGACTTGGGTTTTCTGCGGCGCGATAAGAAATACACCCACTTTCGCCCGAAATTCATTTATTACGCGACCTATCTTTCGGAGAAGATCGGCTACGCTCGATACATAACGATCTATCGGCACTTGGAGAGAAACCCCGAGAGGCGCTTCCATCCGATATTTCGCTGGTTCGAGCGCTGGTGCAACGATGAATATCGGCACGGCGAAGCCTTCGCGCTGCTGATGCGCGCGAATCCGCACTTGCTGCGCGGGCATAACAAGCTCTGGATCCGCTTCTTCCTGCTGGCGGTGTTCGCGACCATGTACGTGCGCGATCACAACCGCCCGTTGATGCATGCCGCTTTCGACATGGATCCCACCGCGTACGATTTCACCGTCTTTCGCATTACCAGCGAGATATCGAAACAGGTCTTTCCCATTTCTTTGGACTTGGACAATCCGCGTTTCTATCGGGGACTCGAGCGCCTCCGCCGCATTGCCGCCGCGAGCGAAGCGGCGGTGCAGCGTGGAGGCATCCTCGGGCGCATGAAGCGCATCGTATTGGTCCCCGCCGCCGCGCTCGCATTCGCGCGGCTCTATCTGCTGCCGGTCCGGCATCATGTATTGCCGGAGACCGTGCGCATGGCTCCCGCTTGGTGATGGCGCATGCGGCTTCATGAGGCTCGCAGCTGGTGACGGAACTAGCTACCCCCGCAACCTATGCGTTGCTCTTGTGGTGGTTCACTACCGGCATCATTTTGTTCCTGGACGGATTGCCGCAAACGACTTTTCGCCTGAGCATGGCCGGGGCCACCGCGATCTTGCTGCCCACGCTCTATGTGTTGCGATCGAGCGCGGCCGATCTCAGCGTCAGCGGCGCGTATGTTGCCTTCAGTTGTGCTGTTCTGGTGTGGGGTTGGCTGGAGATGAGCTTCTTGATGGGCTTCATCACTGGTTCACGCAGGTACGCGTGTGGGGCGCGCTGCGTCGGCTGGCGCCATTTCGTGCACGCGACGCAGGCGATCGCGTATAACGAGATCGCAACGCTCCTCGGCGCGTCCGTTGTGCTGCTCGCGACCTGGGGCGAGCCAAACCGCGTCGCGCTTTGGACGTTCACGGTGTTATGGGTGATGCGCCTCAGTGCCAAGCTCAACCTATTTCTCGGGGTACCTAACGTGGGCGATAAATTTCTGCCCGCGCATCTTCAGTACGTGAAGAGTTTTTTCAGGAAACGCTCGATGAACCTCCTGTTTCCCCTCTCCGTCAGCGGATCGACCGTAGTTTTGGTATTGCTCGCGCAGAAATACAAGGCCGCCGCCGACGCGGCGCATGGCGTGAGCTATGCCTTGGTAAGCAGCCTTCTCGCATTGGCGGTGCTCGAGCACTGGTTCATGGTCCTACCGCTGCCGAGCGAGAGATTGTGGAATTGGGCGTTGGGCGGCAAAAGAGCTGGCCCTAAGGTGCCCTCGTGCTCATCTCACGGATCACGGCCTCGAGCAGACCGAGTCCGGCGATCAATTGGTTGAAGTCGCATTCGTCCCGTTCCCACAGCTCCCCGAGTCGACGCGCCGCCGGCGCGATCAGCCCCAGCCACTTCTGTTCGTGTGACGTCCCCCGGAGCGAGATAATTCGGGCGATCTCGGCTGCCTCTATTTTTGTTCTGAGCAGCAGAAGCCGTGCGAGTTCCGCCACGGTCTCGGGGTCGGGTGCGTCACTCACCGCCATCAGGGATCCCGACACCGACACGAGCAGGCGCGGAACGATCTCGCCCTCGATGATGCGGATCAATCGCGCCCGGCGCCCGCCCTCGTCCTGCACCGCACCCGCCGGGTTCGCCGCCACTGAAAACTTGGCACTCGATTGCGTCGCCACAACCTTACCGGAGTTCTCGTCCGACATTCTGCCCCCTGCTGATTGTCGCGGACTCCTTTTCTCATGGAGTTCGGCTGGCACCTTACTCGGTAAGTCGCGATGAGACAACTCTGCGCCGCGGCGCCATCTAGACTCGCGAGGACAGCGCTCTCAATTCAAGCGCGGTAATTCGCGGATGGTGAACCCCCAACAGGTATTGGCGCCGTCCGGAACGGCGACCGCGCAGACCTCCACTTCGAGCCGCGAATTCGATTCGATGCGGAGCGCCGCGGTCATCACTGAGGTGGCTCGGCGCAGCAGCATTTGGTCGCGTAGCTGAGCCAAGTCACTCTCGGAAAGTTCGAGCCAGCGCAGCAGAGACTTTCCCAGTGCCTGATCGGCTGAGCCGAGTTGAATGAGTTCTGTAAATGCTTGATTGGCATACTCTATTCGCATTCCCGAGTCGGTAAGTAGAAAGCCTACAGCGGCCCCCTCGATGGCATCCAGGACCGGCGACTCCGCGGGGTCTCTATCCGCGGACGGCTGATCGCCTCCAACGCCGGACCCAAGCGCGAGATGGATCAGTACATAGGCCCCCGTATCAGAACGGAATAATGAGAGCTTGGCGCGCAGCTCCGCGCCGTCACCGGCCGAACGGAGGGTCACGCCGTCCACGACCCCCGCGGTACGGGCTACCTCCAAGGAACGCGCCAGGTCGGCCGTGCTCGAAGCGTCCAAGAGTCCTTCGACAGCCGCACCTACGAGCGCGCTGTGTGAGCGTCGCAACAATTGAGCCGCTGCAGGATTCGCTTGCACGATATGGTTCGTTGCAGCATCGATGATGATCACGGGCTCGACCGCAACCGAAAAGAGCCAATCGCAAGGCAAGCCAGGATAACCGGTCGGGACTCGCGGGTTGGGCGCGCGCAACCCCGCCGCGCCGGCATCAGGATCGCTGCCGGCACGATTCAAAGTCGCATCGGACTGCTCCCGGGCCCGCAAAATCAACCACTTAGCTATGGGCATGGATGCCTTTGACACAGAACCTCGGCCCATCCTTTGAGAATGTGGTCAGAAACCTCTGCCGCCGCGCACGTGCGGGGTCGGCTAGACAGGTCCTTGCGGCCCTGCGTAGCGTAGCGAGGCCCGCACCGCGGGCACATTCCTATTTCCCGGAGGTAGGAGTACCGGGTACCAGGTATATCAGCACGGGGGGTCCTACAGGGAAACAATGCCTTCGCGGATCGCGTGTTTGGTCAGTTCGGCGATGGTGCGCAGCCCCAACTTTCGCATGATGTTGCGCCGATGCACCTCGACCGTGGCCACGGAGACGTGCAGTTGCTCTGCGATCGCAGGCGAACGAATGCCTTCTGCGATCAAGCGCAACACTTCACGCTCTCGGCGCGCAAGCGGCTGTGCCTCCCCCGCCAGGGGGCGATCGCGCACTTCCGAGGCCAATGCCCCGGCGACCTCGGGTGAGAAATAGCCATCGCCCGCCGCTACCGCGCGAATCGCCCGAACCAACTCCGTCCCGGCCGCCGATTTGGTTATATACGCCGAGGCGCCCGACCGCAGCATAGCCGTTACGAAGCGCTTGTCCGCAAAAGCCGAGAGCGCCACGAGCTTGGCGCGGCAGCCTGCATCTCGCAGGCGCGCAGCCACCTCGATGCCATTGACGTCCGGCAGTCTGATATCGAGCACCACCACATCGGGCTTCAAGTCGCTCGCCAACTTGAGCGCTTCGTGCGCATCGCCCGCCTCCCCGACAACTTCGATATCCGGCACCTTCTTGAGAACTTCGCACAGTGCCTCGCGCACCATTCGATGATCCTCGACGAGAACCACGCGTATGGTCACGGGCGTCTCTCGGCGGACGCGCCCGTCATGAGCGGGGCGGTCAGACGGGCGACAGTACCGCCGCCGGGCACGGAACGCAGCTCGACCGTACCGCCGATCAACGATAATCGCTCGCGCACACTGATCAATCCGAGCCCCCGCTGTCGAGCACCGAGCGCGGTGGTCGCGTCGTAGCCCACCCCGCTGTCGGAAACACGCACCAGGATCCGCTCATCGCGGCATTCGCACTCGACCCTCGCCGAATCGGTCTTGGCATGCTTCGCGACATTGATCAAGAGTTCGCGCACGGCTCGATACAAAATTGAGCGGGCCTCCGGCGCCAGGGGCTTGGGAAGACCATCATCGACTACCTCGACCTTGAGCGCGAATGTTCTCTGGATTTCCTCACCCAACCAATCGAGCGCCGCGGACAGGCCCAATTCATGCAGCACATCCGGCGCTAGCTGTGCCGCCAGCGATCGTACCGCGCTGTTGGCCCGATCGATCAACGCTCCGACTTCGTTCGCCGTGTTGCGGACCTCGCCGCGTTTGTCGTTGCACAGGCTCGTCAGGCGTATGCGCGCGGCGGCGAGCGTCTGCCCAAAGTCATCGTGCAAATCGCGCGCGATTTGGCGCCGTTCCTGCTCCTCCACCGCTTCCAGGTCGGCGAGGAGCGCTCGCAATTGCTCGGTGCGCTGCGCCACCCGCTTTTCCAACTCTTCGGTCATGGCGCGGGTAGCTTCGATGTCCCGCTCGCGCCGCGCAAGATCCACACTTTTCAGTACGCTTTCCAGGAGCACGACGCGCAGAGCTTCCGCAGCTTCTAAGTCTGTCTCCGACCAGGGCGTCGAGTGCATTCGAGTGACCTCGAGCCATTCCGCAAACGAGCCGCGCGGCGTCAACCGGACGCCATGCCGATCGACCTTGGTCGGCTTCGACGGATCGCCCGCCCATCGCACCGTGCGGCCGATTTCCGGACGAAACCACAGCACGTAGTCACGAGGCACGCGCGACAGGCTCACCGACAGGAGGCCGCTGGCTATGGCGGAAAACCCCGCTGCCGGCAGGTATTCAGAGGAAAGGTAGTCCGTCGCAAACAGGGGCCGATTAGTCCCATTGAGCCACTGCACCAGTGCGAGAACAGCCTCGGCCGGTGGTGTATCGCCGACCCGATGCAAATGGCCGTCGAGGTAGACCGCGGCGCCGGTTGCTCCGACGTAGCGCCGTAGATCCCACCCAGCGAGCACCGCGCCGATGTCGCCCGCCCCATTCAAATTGGAAACGAGCTCCTGACGAGCGCGGCGGGTCTCTACCTTGAGTACCGACGTCTCGGCCTGCTCCTTGGCTTCGATCTGCAGTGACAATATCTGCGCAAAGGTCTCGCAAGCAACTCGAACGTCCGCGGGGGCGTGACGCGGCGAATAGTGATGCAACACGAGCATTCCCCAAAGCTGATCCTTGAAGACGATGGACGCGGACAGCGAGGCGCAAACTCCCATGTTGCGCAAGTACTCGAGGTGTATCGGCGAAACACTGCGGAGATCGCAGTAACTCATGTCGATCGGCGACCGTGTTCGCGGATTCACCGCCGGCTGCAAAGGCGCCGCGACATAGTCGATATTGGGAATGGCGCGCAGCCAATTGCGCCGATAGAGCTCGCGTGCCTGCTTCGGAATGTCCGATGCCGGATAGTGCAATCCCAGGAACGATTCGAGTCCTGCGACGGCATCCTCGGCAGCCACCACCCCGCTCTCGTCCGGGAGGAAGCGGTAAACCATGGCCCGATCGAATCCGGTAGCGGCCCGCATCGCGACAGCGGCCGCGGCACAGCATTCCTCGACGCTCGCGGTGAGTCGTACTGCGGACACCAGCGTCTTCAGACGGGCGATTGGATCGTCCGAGCGGCCGGCGGCGCGGCGCGCCGGCTCGAGCTCGATGAAGACGGTGCGGTCCATCGCATGCACTGTGAGATCGAGCCGCAGAGTCCCACCGCAGGAACTCGCGCCGAGTTGCATGATCGGCGCGACGAAGGCGGACGGCGCGCCAAGCCGTTCGGCAACGAAGGCCGCCGTGTCTGAATCGAGTACCTTGGACAGCGGTTGACCGAGGATTCGCTCGGGATCGGCGCCGATCAACGAGCTTGCGTCTCCTGCAAGTTGCTCGATGATGAGTCCCTTGCGATCCACGACCAGGAGCACGCCGTGAGGTTGAATTGATCCGGGAATATGGATCGGCTCACGGTCGCAGGTGGTTAGGTCCGCTTCGCCGAACCGAACTGCGCTATCACCCATCGTGGATCCCGCATAGCCAGCCGTCGAGGGACGTAAATGTCGCGACAGCAGCCTGTGTCGCGCGAAAGCGCCGCTCGGGTCCATCGCACCACGCATCGAGAGCGACGCCGAACCCGCGCCACATCATACCGACGTCCTGACCGTAGCTTGCCAGGAAGGCCGCTCCGCTGTCCGTCGTCAACCCAAGGCGGCCATGCACGAGGGGCAAGAGAGTGCGGCCGCCGAGAGTTGCGCCTTCAATAACGTAGACACAGCCGAATGCGGCGGCCGCATCTACACAGTCGGGAACCGTCTCACAATGCGGCAGCCGCCCGAGCGCCTGCGAATCGAGGCCGAGTGCAATCAAATCACGCGTAAGCAGTGGAATCTTGCGACGCTTTTCGTAATCGGCGAGCGCCTCGCCGAACACATGAGGGCCAAGCTGCCGCTCGATCGCGGCGCAGAAGCCCCACATTTTCTGAAGGTGTACTCGATAGGCTATGGGGTCGGTAAAGCGGCTCTTGACGTCAAGGCGTTTCTCAAGCCGCTGATGGGAGCACCATGTCGCCGAGCGCAACTCGGCAATCGCACTCATTGCCAAACTCTGCTCGCCGCGAGGGATCCGCAGTGGATGTCGAAAGTGGTGATCATGTGCGGCGCCACCTTACCCAATATAGTTTCCTAGATCAAACGCGCCTCCGTTTCCGCCTCTATTACGCTGCTTCATCGCCTCGCTTCAGGCCCGCCGTGGGGGACCGATCGCCGATTCACTCCCTCAGGGTCGAGTCGGCTCCAGCGCCGCCGTCGGCGGCGGTGACTGTGACCCGCCGGCCGGAGCCTCATGACGAATCTCTCCCTGAAGCTCGGGATAGCTCTTTGCCATGCTCTCGCCGTAGAGTGGCTTGAATACGCCCTGATGGCAGGTTGCGCAGTTCACCTTGGCAACGTCGCCCAAAACACCGAGCCGAGGTTGCGGAAACGTGGACGTGAGCGGCACCAGGTAGTTGCTGTTCAAATCGCGGGCCAGGCGAATGCCGTACCAGGCCGTGGTGCGTTTTGGGGTGCTCGCGTCCCACACCGCGAACGAGCGCGAATTGTGGCAATAGACACAATTCACACCCAGTGCCTGAGACATGGAGATCATCAACCCGTAGGTGGCATCGGTCTGCTTGATGGAGGTACGGTTGCCGCCCGCCAACGCGTCATTCGAGATGACTCGAATATTGTGATCCTCCAACAAAAAACGCGTGTAAGGGTCGTAAGGGAGCGCGCTCAGCCCGACGCTCGGCGAGGGTTTGTTCTTGCCCGCATTGCCGGCGATCAGTCCCGTGGCGCTCGACTCGCCGGGATTGGTAAACCAGACGTGCTGCGGCACCGCGTTGCCGCGGTGGCAGGTATAACAGGTGACACCCGTCTCCCCCACGTGGGAGCTCCAATCGGAGTTGATGTGACGCACCATCTGTATCATGCGCCGGGCGACCACCTTGGTGTAGCGTTCGTCGCTCGCCATGTTGCTGCCGTGGCAATAGCCGCAGCTCTGGTCGGGAGGCGCGACCCATTGGGTGATGGCGAGCATCACACGCGCGAACTGCGCGACGTTCAAATCCTTGAGGACTTGGATATTCTTATACACGCTGCTCGCCTGCGGGCCTTCCGCCGAGGCCGCCGGGAGCGCCGCCGGCAATTGATTCTTGGCCGCCTTCAGCGCATCGAGCCGGGGGTTGATGATCTCCTCCATGCCCAAACCGCGATACCCGGTCTGCACCGTATCCATGGGCGGCCGCTCGCATGCGCCGAGCCCCAAGCAAAGGCCGAGCGTGCCGATCATGGCGAAGAGGCCGGTGGGAGCTCGATGGGTCGTACTCATTTTTGAGCTCCCGTGAGCGTGGCTGGGTCGTTGACCGGCGGAAACACGTGCGGATACATCGGCGCTACATGATGTTTGACCGCCCACAAATACCAGTTGTCGACCACAGTACCGGTGAGCAAAATTCCGATGCCGCCGACCAGCGGACAAAGCACCGCGAACCACCAGGCCCAACGATGGATGGATTCCATCGTCGCATTGAAGCCCATGGTCCAGCGCCAGAAGAGCGCGGCACGTTCGGCCGCGGTGCCGCGGTCGACGATTTGCTCGAGCTCGCGATCGCCGCCCAACCGGCTGACGGCCAAGATGGTGCCGCCATGCATGGCAAACAAAAGCGTTGATCCGTACAAGAATGCGATCGACAGACAGTGGAACGGATTGTAAAAGAGATTACCGTAGCGAATCGAGAACGCTGCGGTCCAATCCAGGTGCGGAAAGATACCGAAGGGGACCGCCTCGCCAAAGCTGCCCATCAGCACCGGCCGGATGATACCCAGAACCAGCATCAGCCAAATTGCAGACAGGAAAGCCCAGGCGACGTGAGTACCCATGTTGAGCGCGCGCGCGCGCCGATACATGCGAAGCCACCACAAGAGCACCGAGCACGTGAGAAAGAAGCCCGCCATCAGCCACCAGCCACCGTCCTGCAAGCGGGGGAAATGTAGTCCGTTGGAGGGCGCCGGCGGCTCGAGAGCCAACCATGGCAATTGGCGTATGAACTGCACCGGATTCCAGTGCACCGATGCGAACATATTGAGGCCGATGATCTCGAAGGAAATGAAGCCGCAGATCAGCGACAAAAGTCCGGTCGTGCCCAAATAGATGGGCCCGATCTGAGCGTCGCCGAAGCGGCCGAGGAAATGGCTGAATGTCCCCTTTCCCTGACGTCCCCACGCTCCTCTCGGCAGCGCGACGCCGGCATAGGCCGGTGCGTGAACTTGTACGCGAGTGAATATGTTTTGATATTCGGCCATGTTATTCCCCAGGCAGTTCGTTCAATTCCAGATCGACAGATTCAACCACCAGCCCCACCATTCCGGCCAACCGCGGGTCCAGAACGGTCCACTGATCAGGATGCAGATGGCGCTCCAAAATGCAGCGCTGACTGCGAGGAAAAGACCGAGTCGATGAATTCCCAGCGAGCCGATGGAGTAGCCGATCGCGTCCCGAAAATAAGTATTCTCATGCTCCGCGCTCTGGACGGGCCCGGACTTCGGATTCGACGCCGATAGAATCACAGCGCCATGCAGCGACAGCGCCAGGGTCGTGGCGAAGAAGAAACTCACCGCGATCATATGAGCCGGGTTGTAGTGAAAATGTAGGTACTGGTAGCCGGTGTTGGACACCCAGTCGAGATGACTGAAAATGCCATACGGAAAGCCGTGGCCCCAAGCCCCGAGTAGCAGCGGGCGAAACACCTCGAGCGACACGTACGCAAAAATCGCAACGCCGAACGCGAAAGGCACGTGATAGCCGATGCCGAGCTTGCGGCAAATCTCTACTTCGCGAAGCGCCCAGGAAACGAACGCGCCGAAAGCGCAGATGGTGATCAGCTGCCACAGCCCGCCCTCCCGCAACGGGGCGAACGCTAGGCCATACTTGAGGTCGGGCGGCGCGATATTGATCTGCCAAATATTCCAGGTGGGACCTATCGCCGCGCCCCAGACGATCAGAGCCGTTCCGAGCAGCGCGAAAAACGCGGTGGTGACACCGAAGAATCCGACGTAGAAAGGTCCCACCCAAAAATCGAATAGATCGCCGCCCAATAGGGTTCCGCCGCGTACGCGGTACTTTCTTTCAAAGTTGAGCATCGCCATTGTTGTGCTCTCTGATCAAGTTATCACACCCCAAAATAGACCTGCCGCGTCCGGCAGCGACCAAGGTCCGAGCTCACTGGAGTTCGGTCCCTGGCCGCCGCCATCAGCAAACAGCGCTAGGGCTTTGCCGGGTCGGGCAGCGATGACATGTGCTGCGCGGCGGCCGACGGCGGCGCGTGCCCGCCGAGCCAATTGAACCGGTCCGTGCTCAGCAATATGAAATGAATCAAGAGTGCCAACACGAACAGGAACGTGAACAGCGCAATCAAAGCTCTGCGCGGATCGAAGAGAAGCCAAATTCGCCACATTGTCTGATCTCCTTCTGGGAAGCCGTGATCCGAGACGAGTGCTAGCGAGCGGCGCTCACAGCCACGGCCGCCACTGCCACACAAGAAAGTGGGCAACGATCGCGATCACCGTGAAAATAATGAAACTCGTCACAAAGATGCCATGAAACTCCTTGGCCTCCTTTTCCGTTAGCCCCGATAGCGAGCGATGTTCTTCAGCCATACCTCTCACCTCCACAAGCAGCCTCTCGGCCGTCAACTGCGCTTGAATCGCGCAACACAAGAACCGCGGCGGTTGCAAGTCCCGTCCCGGTACGCCTTTCGTCCGACAATCCCTCGGACGAATTCCTCGACATCGGGCGGCGGCTGATTGGCACTTAAGCAGACTCCGTCCGCTTCGCGGCTGCGCGGGTGCGCGGCAGTCGCCCGATGTCCACGTAATCATCTCCCGCCAGTCGCGCGGCTCGTTCGGCGGCATCGCGCAAACCTTTGGCCGCCGAGATGCGCACAAGGACCGGTTCGGCCGCTACCAAGTCGTCCAGTGCTTCCTTCGCCGCGTCGGTCCAGCGCAGTTCCCGATGTAGGCGGCATGGCGTCGCGTCGACTTTATCGAGCTCGCTCGCCAACGGCAGGATGTTGAACAATGCATCGAACAGCGCATTGCACACCTCCTGCACGATAAAAGTCGCGCCGCTGTACCCCATGAACGGCGTTCCCGTGTGTCTTCGCACGATGGCTCCCGGAAAAGAGGCCGGTATGTACATGGCGCGCGCGCCCTTCTCCGCCAGGTACATGCGCTCGTTGAAGCTGCCGAACATGATGAGTGGAGGCGAGTCTGCGATCGCCTTGCGCACCGCTTCGTTGTCTGGTTTGACCCCTGCCCGGCGCGCAAAAGAGAACGTGCACGGCAGGCCCATTTCGGTTTCGAGGAAATGCCGGATGCCGCGTGCGTAGGTTTCGTTCGCTACCACCGCGAAACTCGCGGTACCGAAAAAATCCTGGGTCACGGACCGCCAGAGGTCCCACAGAGGTTTGATGGTCGTGTGCTTTTCGCGCGCGATGAACGGCTCCGGATCCAATCCCGTGAGCTCGCCGAGTTTACGCAAGAACTTGGTGGTGCTGTGAAGGCCGATGGGCGCCTGTAAGTATGGGCGTCCGAGCGTTTCGCACAACAGCCGCCCGAACTCACGATACATGCAGATATTCACCTCGGCATCGACCAGCAGCGGCACATCTTCCAGATGACTTCCCAACGGAAAGGTGAGATTGACCTGCGCGCCGATGCCTTCTATGAGTCTTCGAATCTCGAAAAGATCGCTCGGCGTGTTGAAGACGCCGTAGGTTGGCCCGATGATATTGACGCGCGGCTTCTCGCCTTCCTTGCGGGGCTTTACGGCTGGAATTCTCTTCTTGCCGTATTCGGTCCACAGCCAGTTCATGGCGCGATTCGCGCTTTGCCACTGATCTTCGTCGATGGTGCGCGGCAGGAAGCGCTGAATATTCGTGCCTTCGGGTGTCACACCGCCGCCGATCATCTCGGCGATCGAGCCGGTTACGACGACCGCGGGTAATTCCGGGTTCAACGTACGGTGCGCGCGCTTCATCGCGCCTTCCGTGCCGTGCTGGCCCAACTCCTCCTCGGCGAGGCCCGTGACCACGATGGGTAACTCATGCGGCGGCAGCCCGTCCGTGTAATGCAGCACGGAGGTGACCGGAAGGTTCTCGCAACCCACAGGACCATCGATGATGACCTGCAGACCCTTGATCGCGGTAAATACGTAGACGCAGCCCCAGTAGCCCCCCGCGCGATCGTGATCGAGCACGAGCATCAGACCATCTCCTCGGATCTGCGCTTGGCCGCGAGCTTTGCGAGCTGGGCCTTGTATTTCTCACGAAATTGCGGGTGATCCTCGGGCAGCGTCTGCCACACCCCCGCGGTCGATCCGGTTCCGACACCCGCGAAGAAAGCCGTCATTTCATCGAAGCGCGCGCGATTGCCGAGCGCTGCATTGATGACTTGAGCCAGGGAGCCTGCCCCGGCCGGACCCATCAGCGGGCGCGCCGAGATCAGATTGGTGAAGTACAAGGAGGGGATTGCCAGCTCCTTCGCTTTTTGCACGACGGGCGTCGTGCCGATTGCCAAATCCGGTTTGAATTCGTGCACGGCAGCGACGTCTTGCTCGAGCGAGGCGCGATAGCGCAACTGCACGCCCTTGGCTTCCAACCATTCACGGTCGGCATCCGACCACGGCGTGCGCGGACACGCCGTGCCCACATAGCGCACATCCGCGCCGCATTCGATCAAGAGACGTGCGACCAGGAGCTCCGAGCCTTCGTATCCCGAAACGGTGATGCGCCCGCGGATCGGGGATTTCACGAGCGCTCCCTTGATCGCTGGCAGGATTCTATTCTGCGCGGCGGCGACCCGATCTTTGGGTATGCCGCAGGTCTCACCGATCGATGCGAGCCAGGCAGCCGTCCCATCGAACCCGACCGGCGCCGATCCCACGATGGGTCGTCCCGCGGCGCTGAATTCGCGCAGCGTCGCCGTGTAAAAGGGATGAATCGCCGCGGCAACCGCGCAGTCCAAGGCCGCATAGAGCTCGCGCCATTCGCGCGTCGGTACCACCGGCCCCGCGGCCAATCCCAAGGGCTCGAGCATCATTCCGACACCGACGGGGTCCGCCGGGAACATCTCTCCGACCAAGCTCACGGTGGGTTTCGTGCTGCGGCCCCCGCGCGGCGCCTGCACAGGACCTTGCGATGCCTCCGATCGGGCATACTTGAGCATCGCGCCCGCTAGGACATCTTTCGCCTCCGCGTGAGTGGGAACGCCGAATCCCGGCACGTCAATGCCGATGATGCGCACGCCATTGATCTCCTTCGGCAGCAGTTGCAGCGGAACTCCCGATGCGGTGGGTACGCACAAGTTGATGATCACCACCGCGTCGTAGAGCAAGGGATCGGCGAGCTTAAATACCGCCTCGCGAATGTCTTCGAACAGTTTGCCGGTCACCAGCGTCTCGGAGTTGAACGGCACGTAGCCGACGGTGCGGCGCGCACCGTAGAAATGCGAGGTGAAGGTAAGGCCGTACACGCAGCAAGCGGACCCGGAAAGTACGGTGGCGGTGCGGCGCATGCGCAAGCCCACGCGCAGCGATCCAAACGCAGGGCACATGCTTTGCGGCTGATCGTGTGGACCTGCCGGATAATCGGCCGCATACCGCTGCAGCGTCTCGCTCTTGCCGGCGGCCGCGGCGGCGCGGCGCAATTGCGCCTTGCCGCCGTGACAGCCCAACCCGTCACCCGGCGGCGCTACTTCCGGAGCCGGTAAGACATCATGATCAGGTGAGGCACTCATAGGATCAAACCGTGTCGTAGACGATCTCTAACGTGGCCTTCTCGACGATGGAGCCGCCGCACATGTCTTCTTGCGTAGCGGGATCGAGCACGACGTTCCGGCCCACCGCCTCACCTTTGAATAAACCCAGCAGGCCGTCCTGGGTCAACGGTTTCGGTCGCAGCGGCGGCGCGACGGCGACGTTCGCCGCCAACCGCTCGAACAGTGGCCCCCAAGTCGTGCCCGGCCGACCGACGATGTCGTAATTCGCGCTCCTGCGTCGGATGTCCTCATTGGCTGGAATCGCGGCCAGAACGGGAATACCGGCAGCCTCCGCGAAGGCCTGCGCCTCGCCTGTTCCGTCGTCCTTGTTGATGACCAGTCCGGCGACACCTACGTTTCCGCCGAGCTTACGGAAATATTCCACCGCCGAGCACACGTTGTTGGCGACGTACAGCGATTGCAGATCGTTCGATCCGACCACGATCACCTTCTGGCACATGTCCCGGGCGATCGGCAGACCAAATCCGCCGCACACCACATCGCCGAGAAAGTCGAGCAGCACGTAGTCGAACCCCCACTCGTGAAACCCCAATTTTTCGAGCAATTCGAAGCCGTGAATGATGCCGCGGCCACCGCAACCCCGCCCTACCTCCGGACCGCCCAGTTCCATCGCAAATACGCCGTCGCGCTTGAAGCACACATCGCCGATCTTCACTTGCTCGCCGGCGAGCTTCTTCTTGGCTGAGGTCTCGATTATGGTTGGGCATGCGCGGCCGCCGAACAGGAGCGACGTCGTGTCGCTCTTCGGATCGCATCCGATCAGCAGCACCTTCTTGCCGAGCTGCGCCATCATGTAGGATAGATTGGCGAGAGCGAAGCTCTTGCCGATACCGCCTTTGCCGTAGATGGCGATCACCTGTGTGTCGCGGCCAGGCTCGGCCGTTGCCACGGCGTCCGGCTCGATCGCGGCCTCGGCTCGGAGCGCCCGCAGCCTCGCTTGTTCGGCGTGCAGAGCGGCGGGGCTCGCTGAGGATGTGCTCATGAATGGGCTCTCCAGTCCAGAATCATTTTGAGGCACGAGGGATCGGTGAATGCCGTGCGGTATGCCGAGGGCGCATCGGTCGCTGCTTGTCGGTGGGTGATCAGTCCGTCCAGATTCAACTCGCCGGTCTCGACCAACTCCTTGACGGCGATCAAATCGGCGTCGCGCCATTCGGCAGCGATGCGGATGCGCGCCTCGCGCATGAATGCGGCGGGGAACGCAAACGAAAGAGACTCGCTGTAAAAGCCCGCGAGCACTATCTCCCCGCCCGGGGCGAGGCGCGCGACCAACGTGTCCAGCAGCTTACTGTCGCCGCTCACGTCGTAGATGGCGCGGTAATCGCGACGCGCATCCGCATCGGGATGGATGACTGCGTAGCCCAAAGCTCCGGCGACCCGATTGGCATTGCGCTCCCACACGACGGGAGCGGTGCCGCTGCGCAAAGCCGCGAGCCGGGCGATCAAACGACCCAGCACGCCGTGGCCGATGATGAGATCGGGCGGCTCGCAATTCTTTGCCGCCATCGCATGATGCGCAGTGGCCGCCAATGCGAGCAATATGCCCCGCTCGCCCAGAGCTTCGTCGATCGGCGTCACCCGCGCGCCGGGCACGACGACTCTGGCGGCTGCGCCGCCGAACAGTCCCCTGACCTCGCCGAAGCAGCGCGCACCTGGAACGAAGACCAACTCGCCGCTGTGCCGGCCGCAGCGGGAGCCGGCGTGAGTGATGCGGCCGACCGACTCGTAACCCGGCACCAGCGGATAGCCAAGCCCAGGAAACGAGGGCATGCGACCGGACCACAGCAGTCGCTCCGTGCCGGTACTGATTCCGGACCACTCCACATCGACGATCACATCCTCGTCCCCCGGAGCACGCAGATCCAGACGGCTCAGCACCAGCTGCTCGGGCTTCTCCAACACGACCGCCAGCGTGTTTAGCGAGGAGTTGGGAACGTATTGACTCATGCGCCGCGGATGCCTTCTCGACGGGTCATTGGTGTGTAATGTAACGATACTCGTACTATTTAATATGTCAATCTTTTGGAACACTTTCTATGCTGTGCCATGTTTCGCGAACCTCAGAGGCCTCGGCGAGCCACGATCAGGCGGCTTTGCAAGGGTTGACGCGTACCCACGACCTGGGTCTTGACGAATCCGGCGTTAGTGAGCATACGTTGCAGTTCTTGCGCCGTTCGCGGCCTGCCGCGACCCATGGCCAAGAGATAGAAGCCGAAATAAGCGTCACCGACCGGCTCGGCGCCGGGAGTGCCCATCATTGGTTCGGCGAGCAAGAGAACGCCTTTGGGTGGTAAGGCTCGATGCACGGCACGCAAAATCGCGGTGGCCCCGTCATCGTTGTGATCGTGGATCACGCGTATCAGCGAAAGCACATCCGCGCCGTCCGGCAGGTTCTGCCTGAGGAAGTCCCCGCCCACGCTTTGTGCGCGCGCGGCGAGCCCCTCGGTCGCGAAGCGCTGCGCGGCGCGCTCCGCCACCCCGGGCAGGTCGAACAGGATCAGGCGGAGCTCGGGGTACCGCTTGGCGGCCGCGACCAAGAAACTACCGTCTCCGCCGCCCACATCCATCAGGCAGCGATGTTTATGGAGTGGATACGCGTCCAATACTTCTGCCGCCACCAACGGTTGCGAGTCGGACATGAGCGAGGTGTAGTGCGCCGTTCGCGCGCACGGCAGCAAGGCGGGATTGTCCGATTCGCAATACGCCCAATACCTGGCGAGTTCGGTTTGGTGCCGATCCCCCCGCAATAGGCCGACGGGATCACCCAGATCGGCGTACAGCAACCTGTGGTGCTCGATCATGGCGGTGACCGCCGGGTTGCCTTTCAAGGCGGCACCCAATGAGCCGAGCCCGAAGCGACACATGCCGCGCTTCTCCACCAATCGCAGCGATGCCGCGGCCTCCAGCAGGCGCTCGGTGGACGCCGGCGGCAATTGCAGACGTGCAGCGATTTCCGCAACCGTGTGCGGTCCCGTTGCCAAAAGATCGAATAATTTGAGCCGCACACAGGCAAAGAGAATCTGTGAATAGACGAAACCCGCACACACGTCGAACAAGGCCCTCGCACGGCGGCGCGCGGTCGGACGCGTCACCGGGAAAGCCGCCGCCCAGCGTTGAAAGCGCGGACTGGACAGCCATCGGTCGCGAATCGCGAGATAACGGTCAGTCCATGGCACGGGGAGTGTTCAAGCCGCGGGTCGAGCCAATTGGCGCGGCAACAAGCGGCTGGTTTCGGCCAGGATGTGTGTCCGCAAATCTGCCTCGCCGGGGCACGCAGGAATGGTATCTATGGCCACTCGAACCAGCTCCTCCAGCCGGCCGATGGCCGAAGCGATGCCCAATCGATGGACTGCGTTGGGTCGACCGAGGGCTTGATCCCGCCCCGTAGGCTTGCCCAATTCTTGCTCGCTCGATACGACATCGCGGATATCGTCAGCGATCTGATAGGCCTCGCCGAGGCGCTCCCCAAGCAAACACCAGGCGTCGCCGTCGTAGCCGGAGGCGCAGGCGCCCGCCGCGGTCGCCGCGGCGAATAGAGATCCGGTTTTGGCTTTCTGATACGGGGCCAAGGCGATCTGCTGCTCGCATTCCCAGGCCTGTCCGGCTGCAATGCCGTGCGGCGCCCCGACCGCGCACGCGATGATCGAGACGAGCTTCCCTAGCCGCGTCGTCGCTGACTCAGCGGCACGCGCGAGCGCCTGAAACGCGAGCACGATGAGCGCATCGCCCGCGAGTATCGCGATCCGCTCTCCGTATGCCTTGTGAATGGAGGGCCGGCCGCGCCGGGTGGCCGCATCGTCGAAACAAGGTAGGTCATCGTGGACCAGGGAAGCACAGTGCAATATCTCGATGCTCGATGCCGCAGCAGTCGAGAGAGCGGGATTATCTTCGGCACAGGCGCGAGCCACGGCTAGGCAGAGTCTCGGCCGGATTCGCGCGCCGCCGGGAAATACGGCGCTGCGCATCGCCGCGATCAATAAAGGCGGACCCCCCAGCCCCTGCGTGAGCCCGATCGCCTGAGCCAACGATTGCTCGATTCGCGTCTTGGCGTCCACGAGGTCCAGCCCCCTATGTAAAATATTCTTGTCAGTATATACTGTAATTAAATATAGACACTCACTCGATCAGGGTCAATGCTTATCGGAGGGCCCCAAATCAAAAAATTGCGCATCGCGATCATCGGCGCGGGACTGGGGGGGCTCGCCGCGGCGCTCGACCTCTCGCGGGCCGGCTTCGAGGTACTTTTGTTCGAGCGTGCCGAGGCGGCGGGTGGAAAGCTCCGGGAAGTATCGGTCGGCGGTCAGCGCATGGATGCGGGTCCCACGGTATTCACTCTCCGCCGGGTGTTCGATGAACTCTTCGCGGCTGCCGGCGAGAGCCTGGATCGGCATCTCAGGCTGATTCCGGCCGATCTCCTCGCAAGGCATGCATGGGGCCGAGCCGGATACTTGGATCTGTTCGCGGATCCCGCCCGATCGACAGAAGCTATCGGGAATTTCGCGGGCAGTCGTGAAGCCCGAGCGTTCGTCCGCTTCATCACCCAGGCCAAACGCATTTACACGACGCTCGAAAATACCTTCATCAAAGCGGCACGGCCTTCGCCGGTCGGCCTCGTGCGGCGCGTCGGCATTCGCGGCCTCGCCGATCTCTGGAACATCCAACCATTCTCGAATCTATGGCAATCGCTCGGAGGCCACTTCCATGACGCGCGACTCAAGCAACTGTTCGCTCGTTACGCGACCTACTGCGGATCGTCGCCCTTTCTCGCGCCCGCCACCTTGATGCTCGTGGCGCACGTCGAGCAATCGGGGGTTTGGTATATCGAGGGCGGCATGCACCGGCTCGCCGTCGCGCTCGCGCAGCTGGCAGCGCGTCACGGGGCGGTAATGCACTACGCAAGCGAGGTCACGCAGATCCTGGTGGAGAAAGGCCGTGTATGCGGTGTGGAGTTGAGCGGCAAAGAGCGCATCGCGGTCGATGCGATCGTGAGCAATGCGGACACCCACGCGCTCGCCGGCGGATTGTTGGGCCGCGACGTAACGGCCAGCGTCAGCCCGACGCTCGCAGCCGAGCGGTCGCTGTCCGCGCTGACCTGGAATTTGCTCGCGCGGACCGAGGGCTTCGCTCTTGCCCACCATTCGGTGTTCTTCAACGCCGACTATCGCGCGGAGTTCGACGACATCTTTCGCCGCCGCCGGCTGCCCGCGGCTCCCACGATCTACCTATGCGCGCAAGACCGGCGCGACGCCCGGGGCGTCGAATCCGGGCGCGAAGAGCGACTAATGTGCCTGGTGAACGCTCCCCCAATCGGGGACACCCATTCTTTCGACCGCGCGGAGATCGAGTCATGCGAAACCCGAGTATTTGGACTGCTGGAGAAATTCGGCCTCACCATCCATCGACGATCGAGCGCTACGCTCGCAACCAGTCCGTCGGATTTCAATCGGCTTTTTCCCGCGACGGGGGGAGCGCTCTACGGGCCGGCTTCCCACGGATGGAGAGCGTCGTTCAAACGGACGGGCTCGCGCAGCGCACTTCCGGGCCTGTATCTGGCCGGCGGCGGCACTCATCCGGGTCCGGGGCTGCCGATGGCAGCCACCTCAGGGCGGCTCGCGGCGGCTTGCATTATCGCGGACCATGCTTCGATCGCCCGGTGCCGCGCGGTGGCTATGCGTGGTGGTACATCGACGCGCTGAGCGACGATCGGGAGCACGCGCTCACCCTCATCGCCTTTATCGGCAGCGTGTTCTCTCCCTACTATGCGCGGGCGCGCCGGCGCGGAGATGCCGATCCACTGAACCACTGCGCACTCAACGTTGCGCTCTATGGGCCGCGCGCAAGCCGATGGGCGATGACCGAGCGGGGCGCGCGGACGGTCGAACGTGAGCAATCGATCCTATGGATCGGGCCGAGCGCCATGTGCTGGACGGGCGATGCGTTGCACGTCGCCATCGATGAGATCTGTACGCCGCTGCCCCGCCGGTTGCGCGGTTCGATCCGCTTAATTCCCTCCGCGCTCTGTGATAGAAGCTTTGCGCTCAATGGCGCGGGGTCACATCGATGGTCACCGCTCGCGCCTTGCGCGCGAATCGATGTGCGGCTCTCCGATCCGGCTGTGACCTGGTCAGGAAGCGGCTATTTAGACTCGAATGCAGGCGATGCGCCTTTGGAGGATGCCTTCGAATCCTGGTGCTGGTCGCGGGCGAGCCTGCCCGACCGCTCGGTCGTACTGTACGATTTCAAGCCGCGCGGGTCGGACCTGCGCTCAATGGCGCTCGAGTTCGACCGGCACGGCACCGCCCGGGACCTCGAGCTGCCTCCCGTGGCCCAATTGCCCGCAACGGGCTGGCGGCTATCGCGCCAAACGCGCGCGGATTCTGCACACGGGCTGCGTGTCGTGAGGACCTTGGAGGATGGTCCGTTCTACAGCCGCTCTCAGTTGGAAACGAATCTGCTTGGAACACGCTCGCCGGCGATTCACGAAAGTCTTTCATTGGATCGGTTTCGATCGAGCTGGGTGCAGTGCTTATTGCCGTTTCGCATGCCCCGAATCGGCCGCTGATCTACCCCAACGCGCGGTCGCGGCGCTCGAGCCTTACGAATAAATCGACCAGCCAGGCCACTCGATCCTCGACTCGCGGCCAACCAGCGCGCTTGCGTGACCAACCGAGCGAAGCCGCGGCGGGTTCCGCGCGCCGGGGTGGTATCGCGTCGAGCAAGAATCGGGTTTCCTGCAAAATTTCTGGAGTTGATCTCGCTGAGGCCGCTGCGGGAATCAGGGCGCGCGCGATAATTCGGGCCTTGCGGGATAACGGAACGACTGCACGTCGGTTGACCGAATCGAAATTCCTACGCGCGAGCTCGTGCCCGATCTCGGAGTACAACAGACGCGCCGCGTACATTCCGGGCCGGCAAGCGGAGGGTAGCTCAGCAATGGCCGCGTCGCTCCGCGCGTAGAGCTCCTCCGCAGTGCGCAGCAACCGTTCGATTACCATGGACAAACTGTCATTGAAAATCGGACGCAGCATCCACGCATCCGGTTCGATCTTCGCCGCACGCATCCAATCGAGCGGCAGGTACAAGCGCCCCGAGCGTGCATCTTCGCCGACATCGCGCGCAATATTCGTCAGTTGCATGGCGACCCCGAGATCGCAGGCGCGCCCGATCAGAGCCGGATCCCGCACATTCATCACCATCGCCATCATAGCCCCCACCGTGCCGGCCACGCGGACGCCATATGCCTTGAGCTGCGACAGATCTTCGTAGCGACGATTCACGGAATCCCATTCGAAACCCTCCAACAAGGCGAGCGGCAAGGATTTCGGAATTTCAAAACGCCACACCACTTCGGCAAACGCACGGTCGGCCGGCACGTTCTCTGGGTTCCCCTCATAGATCCGATCGAGGCGGGCGCGCAACTCTTGCAGCGCTGCCGCTTTGTCGATTCCACAATCGATCGCATCGTCGGCGATGCGGCAAAAGGCATAGAGGGCCGCCGCGGGTTCTCGAACGCTGTTTGGCAAAAGGACGGACGCCGCAAAGAAACTGCGCGAGCCACCCTGTAACAGGGCGCGGCACACCGCGGTATCGGCGGAGGAAGCGAAAGCCCGATCAGACAAATGCGCTGGCATCGGGCACTACTTTATCAAGAATGCGCGCGGAAGAAAGCACTCCCGGCAATCCAGCACCCGGATGGGTCCCGGCGCCGACGAGATAAAGGCCCTCGATATCCTCGCTCCTGTTGTGGGGTCTGAACCACGCACTCTGCGATAGCACCGGGGCCAACCCGAACGCAGCCCCTCGATGGGATAACAGTCGGTCTCGAAAATAAAGCGGTGTAATGATCCGCGAACTGATCACGTGTTTCTCCAGATCGGGCAGCACCGTCAGACTCAACCGCCGGGAGATCGCGAGTCGATAGTCCTCCGCCTTGGCATCCCAATCGGTATGGCCGTCGAGGTGCGGTACCGGCGAGAGTACATAGAAAGCATCGCAACCCGCGGGCGCGAGCGAGGGATCCGAGGCCGTGGGCCGATGCAGGTACAGACTGAAATCATCCGCCAGGACCTTGTGCTCGAAGATGTCGTCCAGGAGCTCTCGGTAGCGTGGGCCCGCCAATATCGTATGGTGCGGCACATCGATGTATTGCCGCGCCGTTCCGAAATACCAGACGAACAAACTCATTGAATAGCTTGCGCCGGCAATTTTCCGATCGGTCCAGCGGCGCCGCGAGGAGGCGGGCAAGAGATCCAGGTACGTCGTGGCGGAGTCGGCATTGGAGACGACGATATCCGACGCCAGCTCCTCACCCGTGGAGAGCCGGACACCCCGCGCGCGCCGGCCGGCAACCATGATGGAAGCGATCCGTGCGCCATAGCGGATGCGGTTCCCTTGGCTGTGAATCAAACTGACCAGCCCGTTCACGATGCTGCCCGTCCCGCCCATTGCACAATGGACACCCCAACGACGTTCGAGGAATGCAATCAGCCCGTAAATCGATGTCGTAGTAAACGGATTACCGCCGACGAACAATGGATGGAAGCTCAACGCGAAGCGCATCCGCGGGTCTTTCACGTAGCTGCAAACCAAGCCATAGATGCTCCGGTAGCTGCGCAGACGCAACAAATCGGGCGCCAATCGCAACATATCCGCAAACGAGTCGAACGGTACGTGCGCCAGCCGCTCGAAGGCAACCGTGTATATCTCCTCGCTGGCTTTCAAGAAGCCCCTGTAGCCGTCCAGATCCGCGGGCGCGAGTCTGTTGATTTGCTCCGCCATCGCTCGATCGTCGTTGGAACAATCGAGGATCTCTCCGTCATTGAAGCGAATGCGATAGAAGGGCTGCAAGGAGCGCAATTCGACGTCATCGGCAAACCGGCGATTGCATAAACGCCACAGTTCTTCCAGCAAAAAGGGAGCGGTGATGATGGTGGGCCCGGCATCGAAGACGAATCCATCCTGGCGAAATACATAGGCACGTCCGCCGGGCGCGTCCAGTTGCTCGAGCACGGTGACGCGATATCCGCGGGCACCAAGACGGACGGCGGCGGCGAGTCCGCCGAAACCGCTACCGACCACCACGGCATGTGGCTGATCGCGACCGACTATTCGAACTCCGGCAGATTCGACCATGACGGGCCAGTCTAGCAGGGGCCGTGAACGCGCAGAATGGAGCTCACGCTACGCGGCAGATCTTCAAGATCTCTTGGGCCACGATCGCCGGCTGTTCCTCGTGCGCCAAATGTCCCAAGCCGGGCAGTGCGTGGATGGCGGCATTTGCCGCGATCTGCTTTACTTTCAGCGCTTGTTGCGGTGCTACCGCCAGGTCGTTCTCGGCCACCATCAGGGCTAACGGAGTCTTCAGCCGCGGCAAGTCACGCTGGAACGAAGACAGATCCCAGTTCGCCATCATGCTGAGAGCGCCTGTCACGTGCTTGGGGTTCCCCACCAGCCGCGCATAGAGTTCAATACCCTCACCATCCAGTGTGGAGCCCGTACCCGCAATCATCCGTGCAACTCTTGCTGGGTTGCACGCGCACCGCGCAATCAGTCGCGACATCATCGGGCTGTCTGCGAGAAAACGCGCGATTGGCGCCAAGAGCATGCCGGTCGCACCGGCGAACGGCATGAAAGCGCCGTTGATGCTCACGATCATCCGCGGAGCGATGTACCCATCCAATGTCATGCGGCAAAGGATTACAGCGCCGGCCGAGTGCCCCACACAATAGCCGGGGTCTACCTGAAGTGCGCGCAGTAAGGTTGCCAGCGAGTCGCTCATGCCGTTGATCGAGCTGCGCACCGCGCTCACGGAATCGGTAAACCCATGACCCGGCAAATCTACCGCGAACACAGAGTATTCCCGCGCGAGTATCGGCAGCACGCCGCGCCACGTATGCATTGACGCGCCGGTACCGTGGACCAACAGCATCGCGGGTCCGCGGCCCGCCTCTTGCACATGCCAGCGGATACCGCTCGCCTCGACGAAGCGGCTCATTTTTGGATCGGCCAATTCGACCTTTCACGTTCCGACAAGCGGCAAATCTCACCACGAAGTTCGAACCAGTATCCCCGTGGCCCTGACGTCCGATGGCAGTATACTCGAACGGTATCTGAACTTGAGGATGAGGATCGATGGCATACTCCCTCCCGATGGGGCAAGTGCCGGCGTCGCCAGCCGGACGAATGGGTGTATTGCTCGTCAATCTGGGTACACCCGATTCCCCTTCCTATTTCGCCGTGCAGCGCTACCTGCGCGAATTCTTATCCGATCGGCGCGTCATCGATACGTCCCGCTTGTTCTGGCTGCCCTTGCTCTACGGAGTAGTGCTGCCATTTCGTCCCATCAGAACCGTGCGCAAGTACCGTAAAGTCTGGATGCAGGGTGGCTCCCCCTTGGCCGTGTACTCCAGGCGCCTTGCTGAGAAGCTCGAGGCGGTGCTGCAACGGCGTTTCGCAGATCAGGTGCGCGTCGGTCTCGGCATGACCTACGGAAACCCGAGTCTCACGCACGCCATTGGGTCGCTGGCGGAGCAAAACGTGGAGAAGATGCTCGTGCTGCCACTCTACCCGCAGTATTGCTCCTCGACGACCGGGTCAGTGTTCGACCGCACTGGCGATGTCTTTCGGCGCAGGGATTGGCGGCCTGAGACGCGTTTCGTCAACGGCTACTTTGACGACGCCGGATACATCGATGCCTTGACGGCGAGTATCCAGAAGCACTGGGCAGAGGTCGGTGAGCAGTCGCATCTGCTCTTTTCCTACCACGGCATTCCCGCCGTCTATGTGACTGAAGGGGATCCCTACCGAGCGCAATCAGAAGCAACGACCCGATTGGTGGTATCTCGATTGGGGCTCACACCGGAGCAGTGGTCGCACTGCTATCAATCGCGTTTCGGCTCGGTGGTTTGGCTGCAGCCCTATACCGAAGACACCCTGAAGACTCTGGCGAAGCGCGGTGTGCGCCGAGCGACCGTCGTGTCGCCTTCCTTTGCGGTGGATTGTCTTGAAACACTGGAGGAGATCGCGATCGACTACCGGGACCGTTTCCTCGAGTTGGGCGGTGAGCGATTGACGCTGGTTCCCGCCCTGAACGATGACGACCGGCATGCGGAGATCTTGGCGGCCATTGCGGAGCGCCATCTTCAGGGTTGGGCGATGAGCACAGGGCGCGAGGCAAGGGGCTAGCGTGGATTTTGCCGTCCGCCTCACTCACTCTGCGCTGAGACCAGGATATGACGGACACGCAAACTGTAGCCGGGCACCCTGGCACGCACTCGGTATCGATCGTCGGTTGCGGGTATACCGGCCGGCGTCTGGCGGAAAGGTTGCTGAAATCCGGTTTACGTGTGTGCGGTTTTGCCACGCGCGCCGCGAGCTTGCGGGAAATTGCCGCGACCGGCGCCGAGGCGCTGCCGCTCGATCTCGATAGGGCGATTGCGCCCATCGATTTTACCGGGCAGCTTCTTTACTACATGGTACCGCCAGCGCCTCAGGGCGGCGATCTACGGCTGAATCGATTCCTTGGCGCCTTGTTAGGCGCACCGAAACGCTTCATCTATTTGAGCACCACCGGCGTATACGGTAACCAAGCGGGCGCGCGCGTGAGCGAGGACACCCCGCCCGCCCCGTGTAGCGCACGGGCGGAGCGGAGGCTGGCGGACGAGAACGCGTTACGTGCGTGGTCGGAGTCGCATCGGGCGTCGTGGTGCGTACTGCGCGTGAGCGGAATCTATGGTCCCGGCCGTCTTCCCATCGATCGGCTGCGCGGCGCCGTGCCGGCCGTCATTCCTGAGGAAGCGACGCCCAGCAGTCGGATTCACGTGACAGACTTGGTTACGGCGTGCGCCGCCGCGGGTTTCTCGCACGCTGCAGACCAGCGAATCTACAACATTACCGACGGTAGCGAGCATAGTCTCACGGAATATCTGCGGCGTGTGGCCGCAATTGCCCGTTTGCCCTTGCCGCCGCTACTGAGCCGCGCCGAGGCGAAGCGAGCTCTCTCACCCTTGTCATGGTCGTTTCTCGCCGAGTCGCGCCGTGTGGATAACAGCCGAATGCTCAAAGAGCTTGGCGTCGAGCTCAAATATCAGGACCTCGATGTGGGGATTCGCGAAAGCCTCGAGGAAAGCCCGTTGGGTTGACAGTGTCGCGGCTGCATCCGCGGCCGTTTCCGCCCCGTACTTATCTCCAGTGACCACACAATCCACGTTCCTGCCGCACGGCCGATGGCCGGACGCCGAGCCATGAAGTTCCGTCCGGAGGCGTGCCTGGTTCTGTTCGCGCTGCTGTGCACGGGCTGCGATACCAAGCCGCCGCTCGCCGTGGTGCCGCGCGTGGACATCCCGAGGTTCATGGGCGACTGGTACGTCATTGCCAGCATCCCGACGAGCATCGAGCGCCGCGCCTACGGCGCGCTCGAGTCCTACCGCCTGGCGCCCGATGGGCGTGTGCTGACGACCTTCACCTTCCGGGAGGGCAGCTTCGACGGCCCGGCGAAGCGTTACACCCCGGTCGGCTTCGTCGATTCTGCAAGCCACGGCGCGGTGTGGGGCATGCGCTTCGTATGGCCGTTGCGGGCCGACTACCGTGTCATTTATATCAATCCTGATTATACGCAGACCGTTATCGGGCGGCAGGCGCGCGATTATGCTTGGATCATGGCACGGGCGCCGCAGATCACGGCTGAGGACTACGGGCGCCTGGTGAGATTCCTGGCAGGCGCCGGCTATGACGTCACGGCCCTGCGCCGCGTGCCGCAGCGGCCGGCGCCGTGAACCGGCCGGAGTTGCTTGCGCCCACCGGCAGCATCGTGGCATACACCTGCAACAACCAGCGAAGCGCGGCGATGCCGTGGAGCGCCGCAAGCCACCAGCAACCGAGCAACCTACATGCGATCTCTACATGTCTGAGCCCAACACACCGAGCTTCGCCCCCGATGCTCCCTCCCTCGAGTCCCTGCTCGCGCAAGTGGCGCTCGGCGACCGCGCCGCGTTCGAGATCCTTTACCGCAATACCTCCGACAAGCTGTTCGGCATCTGCGTGCGCGTGCTCAACGAGCGCGCCGAGGCCGAGGAAGCCCTGCAGGAGGTCTTCACCAGCGTCTGGCGCAAGGCCGCGCAGTTCGATGCCGGGCGCGCGGGTGCCATGAGCTGGCTCGGCATGATGGCACGCAACAAGTCGATAGACCGCTTGCGCGCGCGCGGTGAGCGCACAGCGCTCGGAAGCCTCGAGCTGGCCGCCGAGATCGCCGACCCTGGCGCCTCCCCCGCCCAGCACACCGAGGCGTTCGCCGAGCGAGCGCGCCTCGCGCGCTGCTTGGAAGAACTCGAGCCGCGACGCCGCTCCCTGATCCGTGAGGCCTTCTTCGGAGGCTTTACTTACGACGAACTAGCGCGCCGTGCGCAGGCACCGCTCGGCTCGATCAAGAGCTGGATCCGCCGCGGGCTGATGCAGCTGCGCGTTTGTCTTGAGTCATGAGCGCGAATCCACCACCACCCCAAGCGCCCGGCCCTACCGGGGCTGAGCCTCCGGACGACGATTTACTGGCGGGCGAGCTCGTGTTGGGTGTATTGGGGAGCGCCGAGCGCGCTTCCGCCCAGGCGCGCGGCGAGCGCGACTCAGCCTTCGCGGCTCACATCGCGCGCTGGGAACGACGCTTCTCACCCTGGCTCGAGGAATACTCGCGTGTCACTACGCCGGCGCACCTATGGCCGCAGATCTGCCAGCGCCTAGGTTGGCGGGGAACGCCGGCGCATGCCGGATGGTGGCAGAGCCTGGCACTGTGGCGCACCGCCACCGCACTCGCGGCGCTCCTGGCTGTGGCGCTCTGGCTCGCGCGTCCGCCGCCGCCGCCACCAGGTGCTGCAACGACGCCGGCGCAAGAGGCGGCCGCGGCGAAACCCGTGACGACGCTCGCGCGCGCGGACGGCAGTCCGGGCTGGCTCGCTTCGGTCGACCGTGCCCGCGGCAGCGTGCTCATGGTGCCGGTGCCGAGCGCGCCGGATGCGGAGGGCCGCGTGCCCGAGTTATGGATCATCCCGGCCGGTCACGCGCCGCGCTCGTTGGGACAGGTGTCCACCAATAAGTCGCACACCGTCAAGGTGCCGCAGGACGCGCGTAACGCGCTGGTGCCGGGTTCGGTGCTGGCGATCACGCTCGAGCCTTCGGCGGGGATGCCCCACGCCGCGCCGTCCGGGCCGGTCATCGCCAAGGGCGCAATCCAGACCTGAGCGCGGGGCGAAAAAAAAGGCGCCGCCGCCTGCATCCCGAGCGCGCTGTGGCGCGTATTTCCTTCAAAGAGTGTCCTTTGAGGAAATTTGCATGCCCGCCGCAGCTTCCGCCCATCTCGCCCGGCTATCCGCTTGGACGGCACGGCGCCTCACGCCGGCGCCGGGGCACCTGCGCCGCGCGATGGAGCGCTGACGCCGTGCGCATCGCGGTCATCGGCGCGGGTATCTCCGGCCTGGTGAGCGCCTGGCTTTTGTCGCGCGAGCACGAGGTGACGCTGTTCGAAGCGAACAACTACCTCGGCGGCCACACCCACACCCACGAGCTCTGCGTCGGGGGCGAACGCTACGCCGTCGACACCGGCTTTATCGTGCACAACCCGCAGCACTATCCACTCCTCACTCTGCTGTTTCTCGAGCTTGGTGTGGCCTCGCAGCCGACCGCCATGAGCTTTTCGGTGCGCAGCGAGCGCAGCGGTCTCGAGTACAACGCCACGACGCTGAACACCCTGTTCTGCCAGCGCCGCAATCTGCTCTCGCCGCGCTTTTATCACATGCTTCGCGACCTGGCGCGCTTCTACCGCGAGGCGCCCGCGCTGCTTACTTCGGACGCAAGCGGGGTGAGCCTCGGAGATTATCTCGCCGCCGGCGCCTACGGCGCGACTTTTCGCGACGAGCATCTCGTGCCGATGGCGGCGGCACTGTGGTCGGCACCGGCCGCAGCCGTGCTCGACTTCCCGGCGAAGTTCCTGGTGCGCTTCATGGCGAACCACAACATGCTGCGGCTTGCTCGGCGGCCACCGTGGCAGGTGGTTCGCGGCGGTTCAGCGACCTATGTGCGCGCGCTGCGGGCGCGCTGGTGCGTCAAGGAACGGCTTGCTTGCCCGGTGCGCCGCGTGCGGCGCGACGAGTGCGGGGTGACGCTCGTGAGCGCCGCGGGCAGCGAGCGCTTCGACCAGGTGGTGCTCGCCTGCCACAGCGATCAGGCGCTTGCGCTGCTTGAGGATGCGAGCTCGCTCGAACATGCGGTGCTCGGCGCGATCCCCTATCAGATGAACGAGGTCGTGCTGCACACCGATGCAGCGCTCCTACCGCGCAACCGACGCGCCTGGGCGGCCTGGAACGCACTGGTGCCCGCCAGCCCGAGCGATCGCTGCACGGTGAGCTACTGCATGAACCTGCTGCAGGGACTCAACTCGCGCGACCCTTTCATCGTGAGCCTCAACCCGCAGGCAGCGATCGCGCCGCAAAGGGTGCTGCGGCGCCTGGCGTACGCCCATCCGCTGTTCACGCGCGCGGCGGTCGCCGCCCAGGCGAACCGCGACGCTATCCAGGGGCACCGCCGCACTTGGTTCGCCGGCGCATATTGGGGCTTCGGTTTTCACGAGGATGGCGTGCGCAGCGCCGTGGAGGTGTGCCGCGCGCTCGGCGTGCGCGCCAGCATCGCGCGATGCGCACCGCGGGCGGCGGATCCGATGTCCGCGCCTGTGGCGGACGTCGCAGCGTGAGAGCGAAACTCGAACCGCCGTTCGCGAGCGCCATTTACGAAGGGGTGGTGCGCCATCGCCGTCACGCGCCGCATGCTCACGCCTTCAGTTATCGCATGGCACAGCTCTACCTCGACCTCGCAGAGCTCGAGCGCGCGTTCGCCGGGCGCTGGCTGTGGTCAGTCGGGCGACGCAATCTCGCCGAGTTCCGCCGCGCTGACTTCCTCGCCCCCCCCGAGCTGCCCCTCGACCAGGCGGTGCGCCTCTGCGTCGCGCGCGAGCTCGGGCGCACTCCCGGGGGGCCGATCCGGCTGCTCACGCATTTGCGTTACGCGGGCTGCGCCTTCAACCCCGTGAGCTTCTACTACTGCTTTGCCGCGGACGGAGTGGAGCTCGACTGTATCGTTGCGGAGATTACCAACACGCCCTGGCGCGAGCGCCATCCGTACGTGCTGTGCGCGAAGAGCGCCGTACGCGAGGGCCGCACATTGACGTGGAGCTTCCCCAAGCGCTTTCACGTCTCGCCGTTCGTGCCGATGGAGCGGGCTTATAACTGGCGGTTTACGCCGCCCGCCGAGCAACTCGGCGCGCACATGCAGGTGCTCAAGGGCGCGGAGCTGGAATTCGAAGCGACCCTGACGCTGACGCGACGGTCACTCACCGGTCCAGCGCTCGCGCGCGTCCTCGCCCGCTACCCGCTCATGACCGCGCATGTGATCGGCGCGATCTATTGGCAAGCGCTGCGCCTGTGGTTGAAGCGCAATCCTTTCTATCCCCATCCCCGCTTCCACGCGAGACTCCCATGAATGGCCTCACCGGCACTCTGGGCGCGAGCCTCACGGCACAACCGTTCGACCGCCTCGCGCGCCTGTTGCGCGCCCGCTCGCACGAGCGTCTCGGCGCGCTCGCGCACGGCTACCTCGAGCTCGAAGATAGCTGCGGGATACGGGCTTTCGGACACCGCGGAGCAGACCTGCATGCCCGTGTGCGAGTGACCCATCCTGAGTTCTATTTCGCGCTGGCCGCGCGTGGCAGCGTAGGCGCCGCCGAGGCCTACATGGCAGGTGCATGGGACTGCGACGATCTGGTCGCGTTGGTGCGAATCCTGGTGCGCCATCGCGAACTGCTGGACGGACTCGAGGGCGGCACGGCGCGCCTCGGCGGGTGGCTGCTCAAGGCGGCTCACCTCTTCCGCCGCAACACGCTCGCCGGCAGCCGTCGCAACATCGCCGCGCACTATGACCTCGGAAACGAGTTCTTTCGTCTGTTCCTATCGGCGGACCTCATGTATTCCTCGGCCCTGTGGGAAGATGCGGTAGAGGACACGCTCGAGCGTGCCTCGGCGCGCAAGCTCGAGCGCATCTGTCGGCAGCTCGAGCTCAAGCCCACCGACCACGTGGTCGAGCTTGGCACTGGCTGGGGCGGCTTCGCGCTGTACGCGGCTACGCACTACCGCTGCCGTGTGACCACTACCACCGTCTCGCGCGAGCAGGCTAGTCTCGCGGCGGCACGCGTGCAATCGGCGGGGTTGACCGAGCGGGTCACGGTGCTGCGCGCCGATTACCGCGAGCTTGCCGGCCGCTACGACAAGCTCGCCTCCATCGAGATGATCGAGGCGATCGGCGAGCAGTACCTCGAGACCTACTTTGCGCGTCTGGGGCAGCTGCTGAAACCCGAGGGATTGGCATTGCTGCAGGCGATCACCATCGAGGACCACCGCTATGCACAGGCCGTACGCTCGGTCGATTTCATCAAGCGTCACATCTTCCCCGGCAGCTTCATCCCCTCGATCCAGGCAATGCTCAGAGCCAAGACACGCGCGAGCGATCTGGCGCTCGTGCAGCTTGAAGATTTCGGGCTCTCCTACGCGCGGACTCTCGCGGCCTGGCGCGCCGCGTTCCTCGCGCACCTGGACGAGGTGCGCGCACTAGGATTCGATGAACGCTTCGTACGCCTGTGGAACTTCTATTTCGCCTACTGTGAGGGCGGCTTCCGCGAGCGCTCGATCGGTCTCGCGCAGCTGACCTTCGCGCGCCCTGCCTACCGCCCGAGCGGAACTCTCTGATCCCGTGAGCACGCTCGGCAACATCCTCGGTTATCAGGCAGTCTGGCTCATCGCCGTTTATGGCGCGGGCGCAGAGCGGGCATCACCCGCGCTGTGCGCTGCCGGGGTGTTCGCCGCCTGGCAACTGGCGTGCTCTGCCGAGGTGCGCGCGGACCTGCGACTGATTGGGCTGGCGCTCGTATGCGGCGTGCTCCTTGATGGCTCGCTCGCACTCTCGGGCCTCGTTGTTTATGCCGCACCGGCGCCCGCGTTGCCGCCGCACGGCGCACCGCTGTGGATACTGGGGCTGTGGACGGCATTCGCGCTCACGCTCAATCACTCGCTGTCCTGGCTCGCACGACGGCCTCCCGCGGCCGCCCTGCTCGGCGTCTTCGGCGGCCCGCTTGCCTACCTCGCCGCGGCGCGCCTTGCGGGCGCGGTGCAGCTCTCCCCACCCGCCTGGCGCGGCATCGCCGTGCTCGCGCTCGGTTGGGGAGTGGCGCTCGCGCTGTTGGCATGGCGAGCAGCGCCGGCGGCAGCGGCGCGGCCGTCCGCTCGGGCGACACCATCATGAGCCGCCTCGAAACGCTCGCCCTGATCTACGTGCTCGCGGTGCTCGCGATGTGCGGGGGCTGGCTGTGGCAGCGGCGGCGACGCAACGCCGGGATCGTCGATGTGATCTGGTCGGCGGGTCTCGCCGCGGGTGCGCTGCTGTCGGGTCTCGCGGGCGGCGGCCGTGCTGAGGCGCGCGTGCTGGCGGCGGTATGTGGTGGCGCGTGGGGAGTGAGGCTGGCCGGCCACCTGTGGCGGCGCGCGCGCAGCGAGGCTGAAGATGGACGCTACCGAGCACTGCGCGAGCGCTGGGGCGCGACACAGGGCAGGTGGTTCGCCCTGTTCCAGTTCCAGGCTGGCTTGGTGGGGCTGTTCTCGGTGCCATTCGTGATCGTCGCCTGGAACGGCACACCGCGGCCGCTCTGCCTGGCCGCCGCGGCCGCGATCTGGTGTCTGAGTGTAGCGCTCGAGACGCTCGCCGACCGCCAGCTTGCACGCTTCCGCAGAGATCCAGCCAACCGCGGCCGCACTTGTCGTCTGGGGCTGTGGCGCTACTCGCGCCATCCGAACTATTTCTTTGAGTGGCTGCACTGGTTCACCTATGCCGTAGCCGCCATCGGTGCCGCGCACGCCTGGCTGGCCTGGTCTGGACCGCTCCTGATGTATGTGTTCTTGCGTTACTTTAGCGGCATCCCCTTCACCGAGGCCCAGGCGCTGCGCACGCGCGGGGACGACTACCGCGACTATCAAGCTTCCACCCCGATGCTGTTCCCCTGGCCGCCGCGGCGCCGTAGAGCATCAACGGCCGCAAGGACGTAGAGACATGACCACTTTCGATGCCCTCGATTCCCACGAGCCGTCGCCCGCGCGCGCGGCCCCCGGCCTGCTCGGACTTGCCGAGCGGGCGCTGCTTCCAGATATCCTGCTGCGTGTGGGGATTCGCCGCCAGTGCGCGGCGCGGCTGCGCGCCGAACGCGCGGACGGGGCGGCGGCACAGGAAACCCGCCGGCAGCGGCTACTTACGGAGATGCGCACCGGGCCTCTGGCCGTCCACACAGCTGCCGCCAACGAGCAACATTACGAGCTGCCGCCCGAGTTCTTTGAGCAATGTCTGGGTGCGCGCCGGAAATACTCCTGCGCCTATTACCCTCCCGGCGTTGAGACGCTGGATTTGGCCGAGGAGGCGATGCTCGCGCTCTACGGCGAACGCGCGCAGCTCGCCGGCGGCCAGCAGATCCTGGAGCTCGGCTGCGGCTGGGGCTCGCTCACTTTGTGGATGGCCGAGCGCTACCGCAATGCGCACATCGTCGCGGTGTCGAACTCCAGCGCGCAGCGGCACTACATCGAGGCGCGGTGCCGGGCTCTCGGCCTCGACAACGTGAGCGTCATGACCTGCGACGTCAACCACCTGGCGTTGCCCGCTGCGCGCTTCGACCGCTGCGTCTCCATCGAGATGTTCGAGCATATGCGCAACTATGAGACGCTGCTGGCGCGCATTGCCGCGTGGCTCAAGCCCGACGGCAAGCTGTTCGCGCACGTGTTTGCGCACCGTACCCTGATGTATCCGTTCGACGTAAAAGGAGCGGACAACTGGATGGGGCGCCACTTCTTCACCGGCGGCCTCATGCCTGCGACGGACACGTTACTTTGGTTTCAGCGCGACCTGACGCTGGAAGCACGCTGGCTCATCGACGGCACTCACTATCAGCGTACCGCCAATCACTGGCTCGCCAACCACGATGCGAATCGCGCGGCCGTGTCGAAGGTGCTGGCGCGCGCATACGGCAGCGACGGCGCGGCGCTCTGGTCACAGCGCTGGCGCATGTTCTGGATGGCCTGTGCGGAAACGTTCGGCTATGCCAACGGCCAAGAATGGCTGGTGGCGCATTATCGATTTGTGCGGCCGTGAGTCGCGGGCTGCACCTTGGGTCCCGTTCCGGTAGACTTGGAGTTCTAGCCGCAGCACGATCAAGGCCAACGCATCATGCCCAAGATTGCGCCTCCGAATATGACCGAGCAGCAGCGGAAGTGGTTCGCTTCCATTCGGGACGGATTGCAAATCGAGACAGGCAAGTCTCTTGCTGAATGGGTCGCGATCGCCAAGAAGTGTCCCGAGACCGGTACCCGCGCGCGGTTAAAGTGGTTCAAGGTTACACATGGCCTCCTGCAGAACAGGGCAATGCACGTATTGAATGAGGCCTTCCCGAATCCGGTTGGCTGGGATCAGCCGGCTGCGCTAAGGGACGCGCTCTGGGCGGACGCATCGTCGCGCGCCATTCTCGATGCAGTCGAAAAGCTGGCACTCGCTCTGCCGAATGTAATCGCGAGTCAGCGCAAGGGCTTTACTGCCTGGTCGCGAACTTATCAATTTGCCGCCTTACGTCCGGTGCGGGGTGCCATGGCGCGGCTCGGCCTGGCCCTTCCAACTGATGCTCATGATTCTCTGCGTCCGGCGAAGAATGAGGGTTGGTCAGAGCGCCTGAAAACAACGCTGGTGCTGCAGTCGCCCCGCGATGCGAACAAGCAAATTGCTGCGCTTTTGAAAGCCTCGTGGGGAGCGAGCTGACCAACAACTCCCGGCGAGGAGACATGGTCGAGGACTGTCGGGCAGGTCTGTAGGCGAATGCGAGCAAGCAGCAGCGGTATGCGCGATGAGCAGCAGGCGCTTCATTCAAGCGACTACTCGTGGCCCGTAACCCGCTCCGGCACCGGCTTCACGCGATCGAACCGCGTGTACCAGGGCATCAGCAAAAAGAAGGCGAAATACAGCAAGGTACAAACCTTGGCCACGTCCGGATAGATACCGGACGGCGGCTTCAATCCGCAGATGCCGAGCGCGATGAACGCCGCCACGAAGATCGTCAGCATCACCTTGTACAGCGGTCCACGGTATCGGATGGACGCGACGGGAGAGCGGTCGAGCCACGGCACGAAGAACAGCACGAGGATGGAGGCTCCCATCACCAGTACGCCCCAAACTTGCGTGCCGGCGAATGAGGGCACTGCGCGCAACATGGCGTAGAACGGCGTGAAGTACCAGACGGGCGCGATGTGTGGCGGCGTTTGCAAGGGATTGGCCGGCGCGAAATTCGCCGACTCGAGGAACAGCCCGCCGAATGTCGGCGCAAAGAAGATCACACCGGCGAAAAACACGAGGAATCCCATGACGCCGACCAGATCCTTCACCGTGTAGTAGGGATGAAACGGAATACCGTCGAGCGGGCGCCCCTGCGGATCGTTGTGCTTGTGGATCTCGATGCCATCGGGATTGTTGGAGCCGACCTCGTGTAGCGCCATCAGGTGCGCGATCACCAGGAAGACGAGCGCGAGCGGCAATGCCGCCACGTGCAGCGCGAAGAAGCGGTTGAGCGTCGCGTCGGCGGTGACGTAGTCGCCGCGGATCCAGTCTACCAACCCAGCGCCGATCACGGGGAGGCTGCCGAATAGCGAGGTGATCACCTGCGCTCCCCAGAAGCTCATGTTGCCCCAGGGCAGAACGTAGCCCATGAAACCCTCCGCCATCAGCACCAGGAACAACAGGCATCCGAAGATCCAGAGCAGCTCGCGCGGCTTGCGGTGCGATCCGTAGAGCAGAGCCCGGAACATATGCAGATAGATCACGATGAAGAACGCGGAGGCGCCAGTCGAGTGCATGTAGCGGATGAGCCAGCCCCAGCTCACGTCGCGCATGATGTACTCGATCGACGAGAATGCTTCCGTCGACGAGGGCTTGTAGTTCATGGTGAGAAAGATGCCCGTCACCAACTGATTCACCAGAACGAAGAGCGCCAACGATCCGAAGTAGTACCAGAAGTTGAAGTTCTTGGGTGCGTAGTACTCGGAGACTTGGCTCCGCCATAACGCGGTCAACGGGAAGCGCCGATCGATCCATCCGATCAGTCCCTTGCGCGAGCCCGCAGGTTCATGTGAGGCAGCCATGACTCAACCTCGTGCGCTTGGCGAGGAAGCCCACGTTGAAGACCATAGACTTACGCCCACCTCGGTGTCAATATAGATATACGTAAAATACTATGGACACATCACTGAATGCCTCCGGCCAACTACCGGGGCGTCTCTGTGTCGCCGTACTTTAGGAGAGAGAAATCCCTCGCCGACCGGTCTAAACGAATCGGCGCCCTGGCTCGGCTTCTCGACCATGTGCAAGGTTTCAACGAAGTCTGGATTTGCAATCGCACGTTCATCGCGCGGCGCTTAGCAGCGCATGCGGTGTCCCTCCGGATCGAAAGGTGCCCGCGAAAGAATGCGCGCGACCCGCGACTCGCCGACCACGATGACGACGAGAGCGCTATTCGCCGCTCGCGCGGCAGGGGTGATGTAGCCCATCGCCAAGCTCTTCTCTACGCAATGACCGTAACCCCCGGAGGTCGTGAAACCGACGTAATCCCCGTTGAGGAGGATGGGCTCGCCGCCGGCGGCGTCCGCATCGGTGGCGTCAATCTCGAAGAGCGCGAGTTCGCGCGCCGGAGTCAGCTCGCGCTCTGCCAGGGCAGCGGTACGGCCGATGAAGTCTGGTTTGTCGTAGCATATGAAGCGGGTGAGGGCCGCCATGCGTGGGGTGTAGTCGCGGGAGTATTCGCGGGACCAGATGCCGAAGCCCTTTTCCAAACGCAGCGAGTTGAGGGCGTAGTAGCCCACCCACCGCCCTGCACATCGAGCGCGGGCCGCTTCGATGATCCGGTAAACAGCCGCCATGTGCCGGACGGGCACGTAGATCTCGTAGCCGAGCTCGCCCGTCACCGAGAGTCGCGCGACGATCGCGGGCGCGAGCCCGATCGTCAGGCGCCGCACGCCCATGAACGGCAACGCGGTTGCCGACACATCCTCGTGCGTGACCATCGCGAGCAGGGCGCGCGCGCGCGGACCGAAGAGTGCGAAACCGCCGAGCGAATCGCTCGAGTTATCGAGGCGCGTCCCCGTCGTACCGAGATGAGCGTCGAACCAGCGGCCGTGCCAGGCCTGCAGATACCCTGACCCCAGCAGCAGAAAATCGTCCGCCGCGAGGCGGAGCGTGGTGAGGTCCCCCATCAGGCGCCCCGACGCGGATAGCATCGGCGTCAAGCGGACGCGTCCGACCTGCGGCAGGCGGCCGGCAAGGAGCCGATCGAGTCCCCGTGCCGCACCGGTCCCCGTCACCCGGTATTTGCCGAAGCACGAGATATCCAAAAGCCCCACGGTTTCGCGCGCCGTACGGCACTCCTGCTTCACCAGGGGGAATGCGCTCGAGCGGCGCAGGGCCGGCGGCTCGGGGTGGGCATCGCGCGCGAAGTATAACGGCACCTCCTCGCCATAACTCACGCCGAAGACGGCGTTCGCTTCTTGGAACTCCCGGTAGAGGGGGGACGTTTTGCTCGGACGACCCGCCGGCCACGTTTCGTTGGGATAGGCGATCTGAAATCGGCGCGCGTAGAATTCGCGCGCCCGTTCGATGGCGTACGGGCGGGTTGCGTACGCGCCGAAGCGCGCAACGTCCATGGCGAACACGTCGCTACCCGGCTCGCCTTCGATCATCCATTGTGCGAGGGCGAGACCGACTCCGCCGCCTTGCGCGAAGCCAGCCATGACAGCGCACGCCGCCCAGTAGTTTCTAAGGCCGGGCACGGGACCCACCAACGGGTTGCCGTCGGGGCTGAAAGTGAAGGGGCCATTGACCACTTTGCGGATACCGACCCGCGACAGCACCGGGAATCGGCGAAAGCCCCTCTCGAGCGCGTCCGTCAGTCGATCGAGGGCGGGCGGCAACAGTTCGGTGGGCCCGTAATCCCAAGGCGCCCCGTCGACGGCCCATGGAGTCGCATCCTTCTCGTAAACACCGAGCAGTACCCCGCCGAGCTCCTGCCGCAGATAGATTTCGCCATCGAGATCGAGCACCAGCGGCATTTCAACCCCGGTGTTCTTGAGCTCCGCAAGATCTTCGGTGAGCAGATAGTGATGCTCCAGGGCGACGACCGGCAATTCGACGCCGGCCATTTGGCCCACTTCGCGCGCCCACAAGCCGCCTGCGTTCACCACGTGCTCCGCGAATATCGTTCCCCGATCCGTGATCACTTTCCAGCCCTCGGCGGTGCTCGTGAGCTCGAGCACCTTCGTGTGCCGGTAGATCTCCGCCCCCTGGAGTCGCGCGGCCTTGGCGAACGCGTGCGTGGCGCCGCTCGGATCCAGGTGCCCCTCCAGCGGGTCGAAGACACCTCCGGTCACGCCGGTGACATCGATCAACGGACACAGCTCGGCAATTTCCCGCGGACCCACGAGCCGAGTATCGAGGCCCAAGACGCGGTGGCGCGCCCAATCGGTACGCAACATCTCCCAACGCTCTTTTGTCGCAGCCACATTGAGACCACCCGTGAAATGCAGCCCTATGTCCTGGCCCGAGAGCATCTCCAGCTCCCGGTAGAGCCGCACCGTGTAGGCTTGCAGCTTCGCGACGTTGGCATCGCTGTTGAGCGCGTGGAAGCCGCCCGCGGCGTGCCAACTGGAACCGGCCGTCAATTCCTCCCGCTCGCACAGCGCAACGTCCGTCCAGCCGAGCCGGGTCAGGTGAAAGAGCACACTGCAGCCGACGACGCCGCCACCGATGACGAGCGCCTGAACGTGAGTCTTCATGGGACTCCTACTCCTTGATGTGTGCTCATGATGACCGCGGAGTGCCCGATGCAGTGCGACTCATGGAGGCGATCGGAAGCAAATTGGAGGAACCCAGGTTTATCATTCGTCCTGCGCCGCCGTGGGCGCGGCCTGGGTCACTCGGGCGCTCCCTTTTCGCTTACATTGGCAGCTCACGAGCGTTGAGTGAGTACAATGACTTCCATGGCTCAGGGAACCCTCGATCTACAGGCACTGATCGCACGCCAGCGCGCCGGCTGGTCGCTGGAACAGGCGTTCTACACATCCCCCGAGATATTCGAAATCGAGCGGCGGAGTTATTTAGCGCAACAGTGGTTCGTGCTCGGACACGGCAGCGAGATCAAGGAGCCGGGCTGCTACATGGTGCGCGAGTTGCTGGGCGAGTCCATCATCGTGTTACGCGACGAGAGCGGGCGCGTGCAGGCGTACTACAATGTGTGCCGGCATCGCGGCTCGCGGCTCTACACCGAGGACGGGCGCGCCTCCCACTTGGTCTGTCCCTACCACGCATGGGGATATCGGCTCGATGGAACGCTGCGCGCCGCCGCGGCTCTGCCCCCCGATGTCGATAGATCGCAGCTCGGGCTGCGTGCGATCAGGGTGCGGGAGTGCGCGGGTCTGATCGTCGCGAGCTTGGCGGGCAGCACGGAGACCGCCGACACCCTGCAGCGGGAATTCGCCGAGGGTCTACGGTATCACGGCATCGATCGGGCGCGCATTGCCGCGCGACGCAGCTACCCCACGGTGGGTAATTGGAAGCTGGTCATCGAGAATTTCGTCGAGTGCTATCACTGTCTGCCGGCCCACCCGGAATATTGCCGGGTGATGAAGCACGTCGATGTCGTCGCGCGCGAGCCGAATCCCGCTGGGCAGGCATGGGAGGCAACGGTTGAGGCGTGGTTCGAGCGCGAGGCAAACCGCGAGTCTCCGCTCATGCAACGGCCGAAGCTGCTCACTTTTCCACTCTGCGGCAGCGGCCGCTCGCCGATAGGCGGGGGACGCAAGACGCAGTCCGAGGACGGCGCTCCGGTCGCTCCGCTGATGGGCCGACAACCGCGCTTCGACGGCGGCGCCAGCAGCTTTCGCTGCGAACCCTTCATTTTTTTCGTCGCGCTCAACGATCATGCGGTGATGTTTCAGTTCGCGCCGGTCGCGTCGGAACAAACCGGCGTCACCTTGAGCTGGCTGGTCGACGATTCCGCAAGCGACGCCGAGGTCGATGTCGAGCGCATGATCTGGCTCTGGGACGTGACCACGAATCAGGACAAGCGCTTGATCGAGCGCAACGCCGCCGGAGTTCGCTCGTGCGCGTACCAACCCGGCCCCTACACGCAGCTCGAAAGCATGCCCGCGCGGCTCGTGCAGCGCTACCTGAGCGAGCTCGCCTCGGCGCAGGGGTGAACCATCAGTGCACCGCCGGTGAGCGGGCCAAGGCTCGACGCGCGGCAAGGAACAGCGCGCAAGCCAGGAGGCCTCCGATCATGCCCACGAGGCTGATCGCCCTATCGACCGCGGCCGGCGAACGATAGAGGTATTCGGTCGTCGCGGCGATGAGCGGCGGTCCGCCGCCAAGGCCCACGAGCGTGTTCGTGAACGTGAGCAGGGCAAAGGCCGTACCCCGTAGCTGCGCGGGGATCATGTCCTGGATCGCTGCGACCGCGCCCACCTCTCCCACGGTCGACGTGAAGATCCAGAATCCGAGGCCGAAGAGCACCCCGGAGGCAGACCCTAGCGAAATCGTCGCCGCTGCCGTGGTCGCGAGAACCGCGCCCGCCATGGAAACGAGGAGTCGGGCGCGGTCTCCGCCGCGTCGTGCAGCAAGATCCGCAATCCAACCGCCGAGCAACGCACCTGCGATCCCGGCGCTCGCCGTGATGACTCCGAAATCGATGCCGACCCGGTCCGGAGTCCAGCCGAAAGCCCGTTCGAGCGCCGTCGGAACCCAGGAAACGAGGCCATAATCGCCGATCGAGAGCAGCGCCAACCCGCCATAGAGCGGTAGAAGGCGCCGACGGTCCGCGACGAAATGCTTCCGGGCGGCCGCAAAATCCGTGGCCTCGATCCGGCCTCGCAGCGGCTCCGTGATCGTGAGAACCAGCAGGGGCGCGACGAGGCCCACGATACCTGTCGTCACCAGCACGGCCCGCCAAGGCGCGAGGCTGCCGATGACGGGCCACGCGGCAAAACTACCGCCCTGAGCGAGCGATAAGAGAATGCCTCCGATCGTGATGCCGAGGGGACCGCCGATCACCGAGCTGAGAAGGAATATGCCCAAGGGCAGTCCCCGACGCTCAGGCGGAAACGCATCTGCGAGCAAGGACAGTGCGGTGGGAATGAGCGCGGCCTCTCCCACCCCAAGCAGCAGGCGGCCGGCGAGGAATACGCCGGCCGAGGGGGCCGACCCGCACAGCACGGTGGCTGTGCACCAGAGTGTCGCACCGGCCAGGAGCAGTCGGCGGCGGCTGTACCGGTCGGCGAGACGGCCGAAGGGTAGCGCGGTAAACACATAGACGAGTGTGAAGGCCGGTCCCTGAAGAAGGCCCACTTGCGCATCGGTGAGGCCGAGATCCGCGCGCAGCGGGTCTACCAGCATGCTGAGGATCAAGCGATCGGAATACGAAACGATCGCCGTGATGAAGAGTACGCCGAGCAGCCACCAGCGCGTCCCGGTCCAGGTATGCGCAGCCGGGGGATCCTGACTCACGAAAGGACGGATGAGTTCATGATGGCTGTCCAGGGCGGCGCACGGCAGCAGACGCCCGATCATTTATGCTGCCGGAAGGGCGCCCCGCTCTCCTAGGGTCTTGGACGAAAGACTTAGGAATTCGGACGCTCCGCAGAGAGTCGGCATTTGCCGCCCGCCTTAGCGTTTAGCATGGGAACCGCGCCTCATCACCGCCCACCTCCGGAGACATCATGGGCCAGATCACGCTCGATCATCCCCCGATCCCATCGAGAGTCCGATCGATATTCGCCGATGCCGTGGTATGGGACAACCACACGTGCACCACCATCCGTCCGGGACACGCGGATTCGCTGGCCGAGCTCGAGCGCCACCGCCGCGCCGGCGTCGATATCGTGGCACTCAACATCGGCTTCGATGCGGTGCCGCCGAGCGACGCCATCGTGCTGCTCGCCGACTTTCGCCGCTGGCTGCGCGCGCATGCCGCCGATTACGTGCTGGTGGAAGGCGTCGCCGACATCGAGGCCGCGAAGCGCACGGGCAAGCTCGGCGTGTTGTTCAACATCGAAGGCGGAAACGCCCTGCACGGTCACGCGAGCATGGTGTCGCTCTATTACGAGCTCGGTGTGCGGTGGATGCTGTTCGCCTACAACCGTACCAATGCCCTTGCCGGCGGCTGCCAGGACGTCGACAGCGGACTCACGGATTTTGGCCGTGAAGTCCTCCATGAAATGGAGCGGGTCGGGATGATCGTCTGCTGCTCGCACATCGGCGAGCGCAGTGCGCTCGAGATCATGGAACTCGCCTCCCGGCCCGTGATTTATTCGCACTCCAATCCGCTCGCTAAATGGCCGCACGCGCGCAACATCTCCGATCATGCCATGCGCGCCTGCGCCCGCACCGGCGGGGTGGTCGGCATCAACGGCATCGGCATCTTCCTGGGCGAGAATGACGCGCGCGTCGAAACGCTGGTCGAACACGTCGATTACACGCTGCACCTCATCGGACCGGACCACGTCGCGATCGGGCTCGACTACGCTTTCGACGATGACGAGGTCAAAACGTTCGTCAAGGCCCACCCCGAGACCTACCCGCCCGAGAAATACCCGAACGGCATCGAGATGGTCCCTCCGGAATCGTTCCCGCGAATCGCCGAGCTGCTGCTCGCCCGCGGGTGGAGCGACGCCGAGGTCCGCAAGGTGATGGGGACGAACCTGTTGCGCTTGGCTGAGGAGGTCTGGAAGTGACCGGTTGATCGATGCCCGCCCATCCGCTGCGCTGAGGCGCGGGCTCGAGCGCGCGATTGCCTCGCAGCGAGCATGGCCCTACATTGGCCGCATGCTAGAAAGCTCAGCCGCCCGCGGTCGTCGCGCTCGCAAGGCGTCCCCAGCGTCCGACGGTCCGCCGCAAGGATCGGTCTGCGGCTCGGGCGGTCTCATCCGCGGCCGCGTCGGCCCGGCCGCCACGCTGGCCGATGCCTTCGCCGTGCTCGAGGAAGATTCGAGCGAGGTCGCGGTGATGCGACACCCGGTCCGGAACCTCCGCGGCGCGCGGATCGGTCTCGACCCCGCGGACGGATCCGGCTACTACGATCTCACGCGAATCGGGTCGGAACTGTTCGTGATCGTCGGCAATTTTGCCTACAAGAACCCGCGCGTCGAGCTGGTCCCGGGGGATGGGCGGATCCAGTTCTACTTCAAGCTGAGCGGCGATCTGACTTTCGGTGTGAGCCGCACCGAACCACTGCGGCTGAACCGGCCGAGCTTGCTGGTCTACAAGCAACCGACGGGGGTCGACTTGCAGGAATGGACCGCACCCAGCGCGCTCGAGCGCTGCGTCGCGATCACGTTCTCGCCAGAATACTTGACCGAGAACTTCCTCACCTCGCGCAGCGGCGCGCTACCGGAACTGGCGCTCCCCGGACGGCATGCCGAACAGTTCAAGTACCTGCGCCTCCCCCTCACGGCGTCCATGTTCGAACTCGCCTCGAAGCTGATCGAAAACCCCTACGAGGGGCATTTGCGGCTCGTGTACATCGAAGCGGTCACGCTGGAGCTTCTCTGCGCGGCGGTCGAGGGATTCTCGTCCCTGGCCGGCATGCCCGACGAGGAGTACAACGAGCGCGACCTGCGCTGCCTTCACGTCGCAAGAGACCTTCTGATGAGGCAGTTCTCGCCACCTCCGACCATCCGCAACGCAGCGCGAGCCGCTGGCATGAACGAGACGGCATTGAAACATGGGTTCAAGGCGGTGTTCGGTGAGACGTTGTTCGAGTTTTCGGTACGTTGTCGCATGCAGCATGCGTTGAAGCTGCTCCGCGAGCGAAGCATGCCGGTCGCGCGGATCGCCGAGAGCGTCGGGTATTCTCATCAGACATCGTTTGCCACGGCGTTTCGCCGGCACTTCGGGATGAGTCCGCGCGATGTTCGCCCCGTAAAGCCGCGGTAAGTGGGATATCCCCGCTCCAGGAAGTCGAGTTCCATGCCACGTTACCAGACCTCTTTCCCACACCCCGTCCGAGAGATCGAGAATCTCTGGATCCCGTTGTCCGATGGTTGCCGGCTGGCGGCACGCCTCTGGCTTCCCGACGAGCAGGGGAGGCCTAAGGTTCCCGCGATCCTCGAGTACATTCCCTATCGCAAGCGCGATTTCATGCGGCGGCGAGACGAGGCGATGCATCGCTGGTTCGCCGGTCACGGCTACGCGGCGGTGCGCGTCGACATGCGCGGCTCGGGCGAGTCTGACGGCGTGATGCACGATGAGTATCTCGCCCAGGAACAAGATGACGGACTCGAGGTGATCGACTGGATCGCGCGTCAGCCTTGGTGCACCGGCAAGGTCGGGATGATGGGCAAGTCCTGGGGCGCCTACAATTCGCTGCAGGTCGCGGCCCGCAGGCCGGCCGCTCTCAAAGCTGTCATCGCGGTGATGGGTACCGACGACCGCTTCGCCGAATGCATCCATTACTCGGGCGGATGCTTGCTGAACGACAATTTTTGGTGGGGTTGCGTGATGCAGATCTTCAACGCGCGGCCGCCCGATCCGGCCGTCGTCGGCGAGCCTTGGCGAGCAATGTGGCTGCAAAGACTCGAGGCCGAGGAATTCTGGCCGCAAATCTGGCTGGAGCATCAGGCGCTCGACGATTACTGGAAGCACGGCTCGGTGTGCTTCGACTACGGCGCGATCGAATGCCCCGTCTGGTTCTGGGGCGGCTGGGCCGATCTCTATCGAGACACGCCCTTTCGCCTGGCCGAGCATCTCGAGGTCCCGCACCGGGTCACGGTGGGCCCTTGGGCGCACTTGTATCCGCACGAAGCCGTTCCGGAGCCGGCTGTGGGCTTCCTGCAGGAGGCGTTGCGCTGGTGGGATCACTGGCTGAAAGGCATCGACCGCGGCGTCATGAGCGAAGCGCCATTCGACTTCTATATTATGGAGGCGGTCGAGCCGAAGGCCGCCGGTGGCACGCCGGCCGGGCGCTGGGTGGCGGAGACGCATTGGCCGAGTCGGAGCGTGGCGATGCGCAGCTACGCGCTCAATGTGAACACGCTCGCGGAGGAGCCGGGGACCCCACAGGCCCTCTCCCTGTGCTCGCCGCAGTCGACCGGACTTGCGGCCGGCGATTGGGGCAGTTTCGGCAACCCGGGCGACACTCCCGGCGATCAGCGCGAAGATGCCTTCGGTTCGCTAGAATTCACGAGCGCGCCCCTTGCGGAGCGCTTGGAGATGCTGGGCAATGCGCGAGTGGTGCTCGAGGTCGCGGCGGACCGGCCTAATGCCCTCATCGCAGTACGACTGATCGATGCGGCCCCGAGCGGCGCCACCCACAGCGTCGCCCGAGGATTCTTGAACCTGACTCACCGCGACGGCCGCGAAGCGCCCAAGCCGCTGGTGCCGGGCGAGCGCTACCGCGTCGAGGTACCCTTGACCGGCACCGCCTACGCCTTCCCGAAAGGGCATCGGCTGCAAGTGGCGCTCTCGACCGCGTATTGGCCCATCGTCTGGCCCTCGCCGGAAGCTGCCTCGATCACGCTGACCACAGGAATTTCCCGGCTGCTGCTCCCGGCGTGGCAGGCCGGCCCGGCGGCGGCGCCTGTCGAGCTGCCCGAGGCCGTTTGCGCTGAGCCTTCTCGGGTCACCGTGCTGCGTCAGGGACGCGTCGAGCGCTCAGTCGTTCAAGATCCGGCGAGCGGCGAGGTCACGCATCGGCTGTACGTGGATGGCGGCGTATTCGGCGACTGGGGCAGATTCCGACTCGAGGACATCGGCCTCGAGATGGGCCATGTATTCGAGCGAAACTACCGCATCCATCCGGACGATCCCAATTCCGCCCGTGCCACCATGACGCAGTCATACGACATGGCCCGCGGCGATTGGCGGGTTCAGATCAAGGCCGGGGCCGAGATGACCTCGACCGCCGGTCACTTCGAGCTGACCGCATGGCTCGAGGCGCTCGAAGGCGATACAGTGATCTGCCGCCGCGACTGGCGGTCGAGCATTCCCCGAAGGCAGATGTAGCCATGACAACGTCCGAGCGCGCGGATCCGATCAGTCTCGATCGTTTGCAGCAAGTGCTCCGCCCCATCCGCGAGGCCTGCGGCCTGCCGAATGCCGCGTACATCGATGCCGGCTATTTCACCCACGAGCGCGATCAGGTGATCGGCCGGACGTGGGCGGGGCTCGCTTTTTCGGACTCGCTCCCCGAACGTCCTTACGCGTATCCCATCGACTTCATGGGGCTACCGCTGCTCATCACCCGCGATCGCGCCGGCGTGCTGCGCGTGTTTCACAACGTGTGCAGTCATCGCGGCATGAAGCTCGTGGCCGAGCCTACCGAGGTGCAGGGTGTCGTCAATTGCCGTTATCACTGCTGGGCCTATGCCGCGAACGGCGAGCTCAAGGCGACCCCGCATATCGGCGGTGTCAATCGCCACACCGCCGAGGGCTTCGACAACGCCGCGCACGGCCTGAAGAGCGTTCGCAGCGCCGAGTTCATGGGCATCATCTTCATCAACCTGAGCGGCGACGCCGCGGACTTCGAACAGCACATCGCTGCGCTGAAGCGCCGCGCCGCCGCGCTCCTCGGCCCCGACGGCTGGCGAGAGCTGCGTCCGGGGGCCGCACATGGTCGGCTCGTGCTGGAGGTGCGCTGCAATTGGAAGCTCGCCGTCGAGAATTATTGCGAGGCCTACCATTTGCCGTGGGTGCACCCCGCGCTCAACGATTACTCTCGGCTCGAGGATCATTATTGCTTCGCCGATGCGGCCGAATTCGCCGGCCAGGGGTCGCTCGCCTATCGCTTGAGTGAAGTGGCCGGCACCCGCCTGCCCCGGCTGCAGCAATGGCCGAGCGAGCGGATTCACCTCGCCGAATATCCCGCGCTCTACCCGAACGTGCTGCTCGGCTTCCAGGCAGATCATGCATTCGCCGTCATTCTGACTCCGCTGTCGCCGGCCTCGACTCTCGAGGAAGTGCGCATTTTCTACGTCGGCGACGGCGCACACGCAGACCTCTACGCCGACTGCCGCGCGGCCACTCACGCGGCATGGAACGTGGTATTCCGCGAGGATGTGTTCGCGGTCGAGGGCATGCAACAGGGTCGGGCATCGCCCGGCTACGAGGGCGGTGTGTTCTCTCCGGTCATGGACGAGCCGACTCATCATTTCCACCGCTGGGTGGCAGCCAAGCTAGCGGCAGCGGGCCGTGCCGCGCTCCCGGGGTGAATGACGCCCGCTCCCTGTCGACGCAGCTACGCGTGACGGGGGCGTCCAGTAGTTCATCGGGCGCGACACTTTTCGGTCAGCCGCGAGGCCTCGCGACCTTGTTTTTCATGGAGATGTGGGAGCGCTTCACCTATTACGGGATGCGCGCGATCCTGATTCTGTTCATGGTCTCCGCGGTCTCCGCCGGCGGCCTCGGCATCGACGATTACACGGCGAGCTCCATCTATGGATTGTTCGTCGCGGGCTCGTATTTATTCTCGCTGCTCGGCGGCTGGATCGCGGACCGGCTGGTCGGCGGCCAGCGCGCCGTGGTCGCCGGCGGCTGCCTCATCATGCTCGGCAACGGACTGCTGGCCTTCGGCATTCAGCAGATCTTCTTCGCGGGTCTCGCAGCCATCGCGCTCGGAGTCGGCTTGCTCAAGCCCAACGTCAGCGCGCTGGTCGCAAATCTGTATCCCGAAGGCGGCTCCCGGCGCGATGCCGGCTTCTCGCTGTTCTACATGGGCATCAATGTCGGGGCACTGCTCGGCGCGGTGCTCGTGCCGCTGTCTGCCGCGCACTTCGGCTGGCACGTGGGCTTTACACTGCCGGCGGCGGGAATGCTGGTCGGCCTGGCGCAGTTCATTCTGACGCGCCGCCACTTGAGCGCGGCGGATCTCGCCGTGCCGGTGAATTCGAGGCTCGCCGCCTGGTGGCCGGTCATTGCCCTCGCTCTCTTGAGCCTTGCGGCCGCAGGCTTGCTCGCATCCAGAACGGTGATTCTCGATGCCGTCGCCGCAGGCCGCGCGAGTACCTGGCTGATCGGTTTGCTGTCGGTCTGCTATTTCGCCTATCTGATCTTCTTCGCCAGACTGAGCTCCGTCGAACGCCGTCGCGTCTATGTGATGCTCGCGCTCTTCGTCGCATCCACCGTTTACTACGCAGGTATCGAGCAGACGGGCACTTCGCTCACCCTGTTCGCCGAGCGCTACACGGATCGCCGGATTTTCGGCTGGGAAATGCCGGCCGGCATCCTTCAAGGGGTGAGTTCGATCTTCGTCATCCTCTTCGCACCCCTGTTCAGCGCTTTGTGGATCGCCCTCGGGCGCCGCGGCAGGGACCCCTCGACGCCCGTGAAGTTCGCCGTGGGACTGATCTCCATGGGGATCGGCTTTCTGGTCATGTACCTTGCCTCACTGCGGGTCCTGGACGGCCATCGGGTGTCGCCGATATGGCTGGTGCTTTGCTACCTGGTGCAGATGTGGGGCGATCTGTGTCTTGCGCCGGTCGGACTGTCCTCCATGACCAAACTCGCCGCGCCACGCTTCGTCGGTCAGGTCATGGGTATGTGGTTCCTGTCGATTGCGCTGGGGAACAATCTCGCCGGGCAGCTCGCGACCGAATATGACGCCGGCAATCTGGCGACGCTTCCCGCGTTGTTTCTGAAGATCTTCGGCTGGGGCGCCCTGGCCGGCGGGGTCATGCTCGCCTTGAATGGGCCCCTCAAGCGACTCATGGCCGCTCCTGCGTCGCGTGCCCCGACGTGAGACGAAGACAGGACACCCGCTCAAGCTTCGAAATTCTCAATGGACGTTACCGCCTTCGCGTAGGTATGCTCGGAACATAGCGGTTACGTCGCATCACACGCGGCGAGCCGAATTGACTAACCTCGGCGGGACGCTCCGGTCGCAATTCCTAGCAAAAATGTCGGACTCCTAACGACCGGGCCGCGCCCACTCTGGAATATTGGGGATCGAGATCGGGGCGTTCCGGCATCTCGCACGGGTCGCTCGTGCCGGGTGTCAGCAAGCGCTGAGAACTAGAAATCGGATAATGGGCAAAAAGGGGGCGCCGGCGGCAATTGGGACCGAGCGGCACACGACTTAGACCTGGGAGATATTTGATGGAATATACACACACGCGGCGCTCGGTAAAAGCTCATAAGGACCGGATCGTGCTGCCGACCAGAACCTCTTTGAGCGCTGCGGTGCTCTTGGCCCTCTACGGCGTTCCGCAGATGGCCCTCGCCCAGCAGCAACCGGCAGCCACTGCGCCGGGGCCGAGCGGTGAGCTCGGGGAGATCACCGTCACCGCGACGCGGCGCGAGACGACGATCGAATCGGTGCCCTACAGCCTGTCGGTGGTGAGCGGCGAGGATCTCGCCAAGGCGGGCGTCACCGATCTGGCCTCGCTCGCGAACGACGTGCCGGGACTCTCCTACTACGATTTCGGCGCCCGCAACGCCGGAGCCGAAGTGCCCATCATCCGCGGGCTGAACGCGAGCGATGTCCAGGTTCAGCAGCGGAGCTTCCGCACTTTCGAGCAAAGCCCGGTCGGTACTTACATCGGCAACTCCCCGTTCGACGGCTATCTGCAACTCGATGACATCCAGCGCGTCGAGGTGCTGCGCGGCCCGCAAGGGACCCTCTACGGAGCGGGCTCCTTGGGCGGCGCGCTCAGAATCATCCCCAATGCGCCGGAGCTCGGGAAATTCTCGGGCAGCCTCGATGCGAGCAGCGGCTACGTACAGGGCGCCGCTAAAGCGGCTTACACCACGGCCGCCACGCTCAACGTGCCGATCGGGGACACGCTGGCGTTTCGCGCGGCGGCGAAATTCAGCTATGAGCCGGGCTACAACGATGTCTATGGACTTTTGAAGCGCACGGGCTCGCCCGTCACCGGCATCCCGGTGCTCGCCGACCCGGGCGATCCGGTCAACAGCCCCGGCGTCTTCTACGGCAAAAGCGACTGGAACGACCAGAATTCCTTCACCGGCCGGGCATCGCTCCTGTGGAAGCCCACCGATGCCTTCAGCGCGAACCTCGCATTCATCTACGCCAACACCAACGGCGATGGCGGCCCTTGGGCGAATCCGAGCTTTCCGGGCGGTGCGTACATCATCGACCCGAGGGTGACCTTCCCTGCGGGCGGCATGAACCAGACATTCAGCGCCGTCGATCAGCAATACTGGCGCAGGACCACGCTCTCGAGCGTCGATCTCTCCTATGACGCCGGCTTCGCGACGCTGTCCTCGACCAGCACCTACGCGACCACCTCCGGATTCACGATGTCCGACGGTACGTACATCATCGGTAACATCAACGAGTTCAACACCAAAAACTATTACGGGGGCAATCCGCTCAATCCGCGCTTCATCCAGCCCGGGATATTCGACGACAACGCGCACACCTTCGATCAGGAAATCCGGCTCGTCTCCAAGGCCGGTCCCGACAACATGTTCGATTGGGTGGTCGGCGCGTTCTACGAAGATCAGACTCGCGTCGGCGGTTGGTTCAACCCGGATCCGGGCTCGCCTGAGCGCGCCGTCGCGCAGGGCTGCACCGGCGCCTACTATTACGGAGCGACCTTTCCGGACTGCGCGCCCACGGCCGGACCGGGCGATGAGAACTTCGTGCAGGTGGACACGCAGAACTTCTCGGACAAGTCCGAGTTCGGCGAGCTGACCTATCACTTCACCAGCCAGGGCCAGATCACCGCGGGCTTCCGCCACTTCGAGCAATCGTTCACCGACTCGCAGTCGTATCTCGTCTACACCTACGGGATCCTCATCCCGGCCTCGCCGCACAACGCTCCTGCCTCGAAGAACACCTGGAAAGTCAACCCCTCCTACCAATACGCGCCGGATCAATACGTCTATGCGATTTGGTCGCAGGGTTTTCGACGCGGCGGCGCGAACTCGGTTCCGCCGGTGGGCTTGTACAAGGAAAGCCCGCTGCTCGCGAGCTATGCGCCGGACTCGGTGAACAACTATGAGGCGGGCTTGAAGGGCCGGTTTCAGAACGGCTTGACCTACACCTTCGCGATCTTCGACATTCATTGGGACAAGCCGCAGATCTCCGGCACCCTGCCCGACGGCAACGTGGCGGTTTACAACGCCAACACCGCCATCTCGAAGGGCGTCGAGTTCGAGGTACGCGGGCCCCTACTGCTGCCCGGCCTCACGTATTCGATCGGTGGCGCCTACGCAGATGCGAGACTGAACAGCAGTTTCTCGCTGCCGGCCAACAACGGCGCCGGCGTCATCACGCCCAATGAGATCTTAGGCAGCTCGGGCGACCGGCTGCCGGGGAGCCCGCAGTCGAGCCTGTCTGCGACCTTCACGTACACGCACGATATCGCCGTGGGCTACAACCTCGGAGTCTCCCTCAACGGGACCTATCAGAGCACGGTGCCGATGGCGCTCACGCCGCCGCTCTCCCAGTACTATTCCCAGGCGAACGCGCTCGCGAACCTCAGTGCCACCGTCACCCACAACTCCTGGCGCACCGGGGTCTACGTCACCAATTTGTTCGACAAGCGAGCGGACCTCGGCCCGTTTCTGCCCAACGTGTTCACCAACGGCGGAGGTTTGATTCAGAACAATACTTATAACCCGCCCCGAGAGGTAGGAATGCGGATCGGCTACTCGTTCTGATGTCCAGCGCGGACGATTCGGAATGACGACCAGGCGGCAGGTCCTGGGACTGATCGGCGCGGCGGTTCCGGCCATGGCCGCCGCCGCGCGCGATTCAAGCCCGCTGACGCGGGCTCGGGCGCTGACGACGACCGTCCCGCTCGATGATCCCGAAATCCAGGTGATCGAGAACCTCTGGATCCCGATGGCCGACGGGGCGCGCCTCGCGGCGCGCGTGTTCCTGCCCGCCTCGGCGGGGGCCAAGCCCGCCGGCGCGGTGCTGGAGTATCTTCCGTACCGCAAGCGCGACGGCTATCGTTACCGCGACGATGTCGCTGGCGCGTTCCTCGCCAAGGGCGGCATCGCGCTGATTCGCGTCGACATCCGCGGCAGCGGAGAATCCGACGGCAGCATGGTCGATGAGTATTCCTCGATCGAGCAGGCCGATGCGCTCGCCGTGCTCGAGTGGATCGCGCACCAGCCCTGGTGCAACGGCAACGTCGGCATGCGCGGCATCTCGTACGGGTCTTTCACTGCATTGCAGGCGGCGGCCAAGGCTCCGGCCGCCTTGAAGGCCATCGTCTCGACCTGCGGCACGGAGCAGCGTTACCCCGATGACATCCATTACCGTGGCGGCTGCCTGATCGCCGACCAGTTCGCCTGGGGAATGGAGTGGCAGGTCATCATGCGTGCGCCTCCCGATCCCGAGATCGTCGGCGCGGACCACTGGCGCGCGATGTGGCAGCAGCGCCTCGAGGCAGCCGTGGCGCTGTCGATCCTGTGGAATGAGCATCAGACGCTCGATGCCAAGTGGAAGGATGGATCGATTCAAGACTACGACGCCATTCGCTGCGCGGTGTACAACGTGGGCGGCATGCTGGATTCGTATCTGCCGTCCGTGACCCGGATGATGGAGCGCGCGCCGCAAGTGCCGCAAAAGGCGCTGATCGGTCCCTGGGCGCACAAATGGCCGGGGTATCCGCAGCCTGCCGGCCACCGCGGCACGCCCACACCGGCGGCCAACGGCGCTCCCGGTCCGGCGGTCGATTGGCTGCCGATCGAGGTGCGCTGGTGGCGCCACTGGCTCGAGGGCGAGGAGAACGGGATCATGGAGGAACCGCGGGTCTGGGCGTTCCGCGAGGATCTTCCGGCCGGCGTGAGTTACCCACGCGATACCACCGGCACGTGGGTATCGGCGCGAAGCTGGCCGAGCCCCGACGTCATGCCCCGCACCTGGCATCTCAATGCCCATGGCCTCGCCGAACGCGCGGGCGAGGAGACCCTGCGCGCGCACCACACGGATCTTACGATCGGATTCGCGAATCGTACCTTGAGCCCCTCGGGAGATCCGACGAGCTGGTGGCGTGACCAAGCGCTCGACGACGCCCGCAGCCTCGTGTTCGACTCCGCACCACTTGAGCAGTCCATGGACATCATGGGTGAGCCGGTCTTCAGCCTGCGGTTGCGCTCGGACAAGCCGATCGCCAAGGTGTGCGCGCGGCTCACCGAGGTCACGGCGAACGGGCGCTCGAATTTCGTGAGCTACGGCCTCTTGAATCTCACCCACCGTGAGAGCGACGAGGCCCCGGCGGTGCTGGTGCCGGGACGGGACTATGACGTGCGTTTGAAGGGACATTTCGCGTGTTACCGGTTCGCGCGCGGCAGCCGCATCCGGGTCGCGCTGAGCGAGACCTGGTGGCCCGTGGTCTGGCCCTCCCCCGAGATGGTCACGCTTCAGCTCACCACCGGTGTGTCGCTGCTGGAGCTGCCGGTGCGCCCCACCCGACCGGGTGAGACGCCGCCGTTCGATCTGTTCCGGGACCGCTACGCCGTGCCCGGTGCGGGACCGGCGCCGTACCGGTATCCGCTCGAGGGGGTGCAGATATCCGGTGAGCCGGGAAGCCGCACCTTCAGCCTCACCGAAGGCTCGATCGATCCATCCAATCAGCGCATGATCACCGGGGTCCGCACCACGTTCATGGAATCCTATCGCCTGCGCCGCTCGATCCGCGAAAACGATCCCAACAGCGCAGAGATGGAGGCCGAGGCCATCAACCTCTTCGTACGCGATGAGTGGAGCATCAAGCTGCGCGCTCGCTGCGTGTGCCGCTCGACACCGACGCATTTCATTTGCTCCGAGACCTTCGAGGCGTGGGAAGGCGAACGAGCGGTGTTCTCCCGCAGCTGGGAGAAGAACATTGCCCGAGAGCTGCTCTGAGCTCCGCCGGTCGCTACGCCGGCCGCATCAGGCGTCTTCCGGAAGCTCGATTCCGCGCGCACGCAGTTGCCGGATCAGCGGCGCGAGATGCGCGCGGTAGCTGCGCCAGCGGCCGGACGAGGAGCCATAGATCGGGCGGCGTATCTGCGCCGCGCTCGCGGTCAGCGATACAGCGGTGTTCGCCTGGACCTCGATGGCTTGCTCGCTCCAGGCAAGGCCGCAGTGCCTAGCCAAGGCAGCGCCCATCTTCGCGGGATCTTTCACCAGATCCTCGTAACAGACCTCGTGGATGCTCTCGCCGAACGAGGCACGCCAGTGATCGATGAGCGCTTGGTACGCGGCATAGTATCGCCCGAGCTCCTCGAGCTCATAGCTGAAAGGATAGGCATCCCCGAACAAGGTGCGATACATGGCGAAGCAGCTATCGAGCGGCGAGCGCCGCAGAAGCACCAGCCGCGCCTGCGGCAGCGCGCGGTGAATCGCGCCGAGATAGAGATAATTCATCGGCAACTTCTCGATGACCGCCGAGCCGGCATCGCCGCTTGCGGCGAGCGTCTCATAGCGGGCGGCTACGGCCTCGGGCGCGGCCGCCGCCGCGCGCGCGAACACATCGCGCGAATCGTTCGGCGAGGCCCCGAGCAGCGCCCGGGAGAAATTTTCCGTCTCACCATTCGACCGAACGCCCGCAAGGCCAAGGAGGATCCGCTCCACGAGCGTGGTGCCGGAGCGCGGCAATCCGATTACGAAAATGTAGCGGCTCGAGTCGATGCCGTGCCGCGCCGCGCGCACGGCGTCGGAGCCGAACGTCTCTTTGATGCGCTCGAACTTGCGCTCGTCGGCCGCGACATCGTAGGACAGATGCCGGCGGCGAACGCTCGCCGCCGCGTGGAACCAATGAAACGCCTCCTCGTATCGGCCCAGGTCGTCGAGCTCCTTGCCGAGCGCGTACCCCAGGAACAGCCGCGCCCGGTCGTCGATGCCGGGACGCGCGTGCTCTTCTTGCAGCACCGCGACATGGTTGGCCTCCGGCGTCTGCACCCGAAGCTCGGAGCGCAGCAGATAACTCGGGTACTGCGTGCGATCGAGCGCGATCGCGCGATCGCACGCCGCCTCCGCTTCGGCCAGCCGGCCGAAGCTGCGCTCGCTGGAGGCGAGGTTGTACCAGAACCGCGGGGTGGTGGGGTCGAGGCTCACCACGTGTCGATAGAGGGAGTTGGAGCGCTCGTGCCGGCCCATGAGCCTCGATACGTGAGCGAGTCCGTCATAGGCGTCGGCGATACCCGGTTTGCACGCAAGAGCATGAGCGACCACCTGCTCCGCCTCGGGCGCCCGACCCAGCCGGAGCAGGATGCTTGCCAGCATGCCATGAGCCGGTATGCACGTGCGCTGACCCGCCACGGCGCGCTCGGCAAACGGCAGCGCCTCGCCGAAGCGCCCGGCGCACATCAGGCGATATGCCTCGACATCGGGGCTCAGTGAGGTGGCCATGCAGTTCCGCGATTGCAACTCGAAGCCATTTTATACCGCGAAGGAGTCACCATGACGATCTCACGCCGCGACCTGTTGCGCTCGGCCGCCTCACTGAGCGCGATTCCGCTTGTAATCCGCGGCACTGACGCGAACGCGGGCGCGTGGCGCTTGCCGCCGACGTGCGCCGTCCGCGTGATCGACAACCAATGGATCGAGCTCAAGGACGGCACGCGCTTGAGCGCGCGGCTGTGGCTCCCGGACGGGGCCGGCGAAGCTCGCGCGCCCGTGGTGTGGGAGTACATCCCCTACCGCAAACGCGATCTCTACCGCTCGCACGATGATCTGTGGGGCCACCAGCTCGCGCAGTACGGCATCGCCTTCGCCCGGGTGGACGCGCGCGGCTCAGGCGATTCGCAAGGCATCCTGCTCGACGAATATCTCGATCAGGAACTGAGCGACGGCGTCGAGGTCATCGGCTGGCTGTCCGGCCAGCCTTGGTCGAACGGCAGGGTGGGCATGCGCGGCATTTCCTGGGGAGGCATCAACACGCTGCAGATCGCCGCCCTGGCGCCCCCGCAATTGAAGGCGATCATGCCGATGTGCTGCACGGATACGCGCTACACCGACGATGCGCACTACATCGGCGGCGCACTCGGACTCACCGATCTGCAATGGGGCGTGCAGTTCAAGGCGGTGATGGCGATGCCGCCCGATCCGGCCGTCGTCGGCGAGGATTGGCGCGAGCAATGGCGGCAACGGTTGGACGCCTCGCCGGCGATCCTCGAGAAATGGCTCTCGCACCAGCGCGACGATGCCTATTGGCGTCACGGCTCGGTCTCGAGCGACTACTCCCGAATCAAATGCCCGGTGTACATCGTCGACGGTTGGGTCGATACCTACGTGAATACGGTGCCGCGCATCCTCGCCGGCGTGCATGCGCCGCGCAAAGCATTGATCGGTCCCTGGGCCCACAACTATCCCGAGTCGGCGAGCCCGGGACCGAGCCTCGAGTGGGCCTACGAGGAGGTACGCTGGTGGAAACATTGGCTCGCGGACGAGCCGACCGGGATCATGGACGAGCCGATGCTCCGCGCGTTTATGCCTTACCGGACCGCATCGGAGGTGTATCCGGCAAACGTTCCAGGCCGATGGATCGCCGAGGCGGCCTGGCCGTCGCCGCGCATCGGCGCGCGGACGTGGTACCTCGACCAGGGCCGCCTCTCGAACACGCCCGGCTCCCGTAGTGAGGTGCACTACGTTGGTAACCGTATCGTCGGATTGCAGAAGCCCGAGTGGTTGCCGTTCCCGCCGGAAGGCTTGCCGCAAGAGCAGACACCCGACGACCGCAAATCCCTGTGTTTCGATTCCGAGCCGCTCAAGGCGGAGCTGGAGATTCTCGGCCGACCGGTCGCGCGTATAAGGGCTGCGTCCGACCAACCGGTGGCGAAGATCGCGCTGCGCCTGTGTGAACTCAAGCCGGACGGCACCTCCTGGCTGGTGACCTATGGCCTTTTGAACCTGACGCACCGTCGCGGCGACGAGAAGCCCGTTCCACTCAACCCTGGCGAGTCTTACGATGTCGCCCTCGAGTTGTCCTTCATCGCGCATCGGTTCGCCGCCGGCAGCCGCATCCGCCTGGCAGTTTCAGAAAGCCTCTGGCCCCTCGTATGGCCCTCGCCGAAGGTCGCCACGCTGACCTTGACCCACGGCGCATCGAGCCTGGAGCTGCCGGTGCGCGCAGAGCTCGCGTCCCACGAACCGCCCTTTCCCATTCCCACGAACCCACCCGAGAAGAGCGCCCCCGTCGGACGCACTCCGCTTCGGGAGACCGGCCCCGATGCCGACGGATGGTACGAGATCCTCGACGACCCACAGCCGTTCGCGTACACCGTCGCGGACACCGGCACCTCGATCTCTGGCGCGATGGGCATCAAGGAACGGTTGCGCATCAAGGAGGGCGACAACGACAGCTGCGTCTGGCAAGGCGAGCGCAGCGGCAGCCTCAAGCGTGGCGACTGGAATTGCACGGTGTACAGCGCCTTCCGGCTGACCTCTTCGCCCGACGCGTTTTTCATCGAAGAGACGCTGCGCGCGCTGGATGGCGAGAAGGTGATCTTCGAGCGCAGCAACAAGGCATCCGTGCCGCGCGACTCGATGTAGAAGACCCCTGCGAACACCCGGGTGGAGGATTGGTGATCATGCGTAAGAAAGATCGGTTGCTCGGACTCGGTGCCCCCATCACGCGCCGCGACTTTGTCGGCGCCGCGCTGGTCGGCTCGGGCGCCATGCTGCTCGGCGCGCCTCCGCCGGCCCGAGCGCAAGGGCTCACGACGGAATGGAACGGCTATGCCGGGATCGGCGATTATGCCCGCTCCAACGGCAACGTCGCATCGGTGGTGAACGCCGCCCACGCGATTCGCGATGGTATCTACGAATCCCGGCTCGCCTCCGCTGCGAAGGTCGACGATCCGTACGATCTGATCATCGTCGGCGGCGGCTTCGCCGGCATCATCGCGGCTTACGAGTTCCATAAGGCACGCCCGCACGGCCGCTGCCTGGTGCTCGACAACCAGCCCGTGTTCGGCGGCGAGGCGAAGCAAAATCAAATGCAGGTCGACGGCGTCATGCTGACCGGACCCCAGGGGTCCAACGGCGCCGTGGTGCCGCGCCCCGACAATACCTACGCGCACGTCGTCGGCCTCTGGGACGAGATCGGCCTGCCGCGCTCCTATGACTACGTCGAACCGACGGGCACGGCGGCTTCGCTTAAGTTCGCACGCGACCACTACGACCCGATGTACTGGGACGAGGATCAGGTCTCGCTGGGCTACTTCTTCAGCCGCCCGTTTGCGGCCAGGAAGGCTTGGGTGAGCGACCCCTGGTCCGACGATCTGCGCCGCGCGCCGGTGTCACCTGAGGTGCGCCGCAGCTGGCTCGCGTGGAAGCATGCCCCCGTGCTCGCCCACGGCGATGAACGCACGACCGACCGCTGGCTCGACTCCATGTCGTACGGCGATCTGATCGTCCGCGAGCTCGGCCTCACCAAAGACGTGTTCCGCCTCTCCGATCCGCTGGTCGCTACCGCCGACTACGGGGTGAGCTCGGACGCCATTTCCGGTTATGCGGCGAAGCTCCTGGGATTGCCCGGCACGAGTCGAAGTGCCATCTCTAGCGGTGCGTTCTCGTTCCCGGGCGGCAATGCCGCGATCCTGCGGCACATCGTCAAGGCGCTCCTTCCGGACGCGATCTCAGGCTCGCGCTCATTTACGGATATCTTGTATGCACCGATCGACTTCGCCGTCCTCGACCGCCCGCAGCACACGCGGATTCGCCTGGAAGCCACCGTCGTCTCCGTCCGCCACGACGGCGCTCCCGAATCAGCTTCCGGCGTCGACGTAACCTACGCCGTCGGCGGGGAGCTCAAGCGAGTGCACGGGCAAGCGGCAATCGTCGCCGCAGGCGGCTGGGTCACGCGGCGGATCGTGCGCGATCTGCCCCCCGCCTACGCAGCGGCCTATGCGCAGTTTCATCACGGGCCCATCCTCGTCGTCAACGTAGCGGTGCGCAACTGGAAGCCCTTCGCCAAGCTCGGCATCACCGCCGCGCATTGGTTCGACGGATTCGGTTTTTTCGTCAATGTGCGCCAGCCCATGAGAATTGCGGGCGTCGAGGTGCCCCTCGATCCTGCCAAGCCGGCGATGCTCACCCTGTACGTCGGCTTTCCGCAAACGGGGGTGTCGATCGACCAGCAAACCCAAGCCGCCCGCGGCATGTTGTTCGCCACCACTTACGCACAATTCGAGCTCGAGGTCCGCCGGCAGCTGCAGCAGCTGTTCGGCGATGCGGGTTTTGACGCGAGCCGCGACATCGCCGGTATCATCCTCAATCGCTGGGGACATGCGTACATCGCGCCCCAGCCCGGTTTTTATTTCGGGACCGCGGCCGTTCCCGCGCCTCTGGAAATCATCCGCCAGCGCTATGGCCGCATCGCGTTCGGGCACAGCGAGCTCTCCGGACGGCAGAGCTGGGGACGGGCGGCGCAGGAATCGAGACGCGCTCTGCAGCAGGTGCTCGAGGTGATCGCGTGAGAGACCGGCGCAGGAGAACTAGTATGGGTCGGCTCCCCCGCCTGTGCTTGCGACCGGGCCCAACTGCATCACGGCATTATTATTGTCGTTATTGAAATAGATCACTTGATTGCCCTGGGCATCGACGGTCGTTGCTAGTCCAAACAATGCGCCTGGCGTGCCGGAATCGACCTGGAGCGGTTGACCGACGAAACCACCGGGCACCATCGGGGAGACTTCGATCAAGAGATTCGTAGTGCTGCTCGGTGTACTGATGCCGATGTCAGCATTGGCGACCAACAAGTCGCCGTTCTTTAACAGGGCGGAACTCAACGGCGTGTTGAAGGGCGCGCCATGAGCAAGGATCTTGGCCGACGCCATGGCGGCTCCTGAGAAGGTCGGTATAGGCGTGGGCGTGGCGGACCCGGTGCATTGTCCGTTCACGACGATGCCATCCTTCGGGATATTTGAGACGCCCGCGATGGCGATCACACTGGCCGAACTCGTGGCGACAATATATAGGGTATCGGTCGCCGGATCATAGGTGAGTCCCGCGGGCCCCAAAATGCCACCCGGTGCTCCGCCGCTGCAAATGCCTGTGACGATTTCAGTAAGGGAGGTCTGGGCATCGACGTCAAGGCTGATGCGATCTATGGTGCCGCCAGCATTCGTGGCGCCGCCGGGTGCATTCGATATGTACACTGCAGCGGGCTCCGTGGCCGTGGCGGTCACAAATGCCTCACCCCAAGGACCTGCGAAGGTGTCGCTGAAGGGTGCTCCAACGGTGCCACTCGCACCGACCAGCGGGTTCATATTTGATCCCCACGCGGCCGCCGAGATGCTGTCATCCGGCAGCATGGTGAGTGCATTGCAGCCCAGCAGATCCGCCGATTGCGCGATACGATACGGCTTGGATCCGGTACCGGGGTGCAGTCCAATGATGGTGGTTCCTTTGCCCTGAGTATTGGTCGGGCCATCATTGAAGTTGCACACCACGAGATCGCCCTTAGTGATCAGCCCCACGGTCTTCGGAGCGACCACGAGGCCATAGGGATTCTGGTCGCCGTTGATTGGATCGACCGTTGAGCCGACGGTTGGGATCACACCAGTTGGCGCCAGAGCGGCGAGAAGGTTCGGGGTGACCGTGACGCTCGCGGATGCCGATTGGCTGCCGCCGGTTCCAGTGCAACTCAATGTATAGGTATAGCTTCCGGCTGCAGTCGGGACGACCGTCTGACTACCGCTAAGCAGTTGGTTGCCGACGAACGCGCCGCCGGCCGCCCCCGAAGTCGCCGCGGAGCACGAGGTGGCATATGTCGACGTCCAAGTTAAAGTCAAGGCCTGACCGAAATTAATGGTGGCTGCCGCAACCGGTTGCGAGAAGCTCACCATCGGCGCCGGTGTGCCCATCGGGGACCCATAGCCGCTGCCGCTGCCGCTCCCACATCCCACGAGCACGCATACAAATGCTGTGATCGCAATTCTCCTGCTTGTAGATACGCGCATCGATGCACCCCATACTGGTCGAGTGAGCAGTCATGAGTACCAGTAACTCCGGAAATGGTTGGCCTGTTGGTGAACAACGTAAACCCCACGTACCGCATCGTCGTCGGTGCTGGCGAGTCGATTGGAAGCGGCGCGGTACACGGATGTAGGCATAACGCGTTCTGTTTTCGCGCCTGTGTTTTTATGGACGCCAGATCGCAAGGACGTGCCATTAAACTAACGGCGCTGACAGCAGCGCAGCTGGTTCACAGCAGCGCAGCTGGTTCACAGCAGCGCAGCTGGTTCAGTGCAGTGTGCCGATGCCGCCGTGCTTCTCAGCCAGCCGCGAATCAGGATCCGCGTCCATGCAGGCGCCGTGGCCCATGAGCGCGACAATCGCGGCGCATGCATCGACGTGCACGGCGTCGCCCCGTGCAGCATCGGCGGGCGCGCTTGTATCTCGCAGCAGCTTCATAGCTGCGGCCGTGGTCAGAGCGCGATTCTTCTCGAGCAGCAACGCAACCACCCCGGTGACTTGCGCGGTAGCGATCGAATCACCCGAAGCGAAGTCATAGTGCCCCCCCGGCAAGAGCGTCACAATTTCACGACCCGGCGCGTACAGCACGGGGGCCCCGGCCGATGGAGCCTCTGAGCTTCGGACCTCGATAACGCCGGCTTCATGCAGGAACCCTCGCTGGCCGTCCGCCGTCTCCGATGAAGCTGCGCCGACGAAGAGGATTCCGCGGCGCAATCCTTCGCGGATGAGTCCTGTGAGCAGCGGATCCTCCGGACCGGCGATACTTAGATTGACCAACTGAGCGTGCGCGTCGAGCGCTGCGACCAGGGCGCGAGCCAAGGTGAACGAGTTGCAGCTCGCTGCGTCGGCATCGGCGCGTGCCTGCCAGCATGCCTTGAATACGAGGAGCCGCGCCTCGGGTGCAATGCCGACGATGCCCTCGTGATTATTGGCGACTGCGGCGATTACGCCGGCAACCTCCGTGCCGTGCCGATCGCGGCGGAATTGCCGCGCATCGGAATCGACGAAATTGGCGGCGCCCGCAATGCTGCGCGCGAGGTCCGGATGCAGAGTGTCGACACCGGTGTCGATGATGGCGACCCTCACGCCCTCGCCCCGCGACCAGGGGTGCGCCTCGTCGACCCGCATCTGCCAGAATCCTCGTTGCAGCTCGAGGTACGGATCGTTGTACCCGGCGGATCGCGTGACGAAGGTCTGGAGGGGCTGCGCAAGCCGGACGCGCTTGTCGCGGGACAGCGATTCGAGCAACGCCGCGCGGTCGGCGCCGTCGGGCAATCGCAGGACCGCGCAACGGATGTGCAGCGGCTCGATTGGCCATGCATTCACCTCGCGCAGGCCATACCCGTCCTCCAAGGCGCGCATGACCTTGCGCGCACTCGCGTCGGCGCCGTACGCGGCGACCGCCTCGTAGCCGCGTGGGGTGCTGCCGGCGTGTGGCATGAGATCCGCGGGAGGATTGTCGACCGCCGCGATGATGAAGTGCTCCGCGGGCTCGAGCGCGGTATTAGGGAGCGCCCTTGAGTCGATGCGCGCCGGTGAACCGGCGCATGCACTCGCGACCGCGGCGCCAAACAGGATGGCGGCCCAGGGCCTCATAGCGACGCGCTCACCGAGCGAGGTGACGTCGCCGCCAGAGCTCCAGGCGCTGCGAAAGTCCCTCGCTTTTTGCCAGACGACCAACAGCTCGCCGCCGGTTTCTTTGGGACACTTCTTGACCGCTAGGACCATGGGTGGTCGCCGCTTCTGATTAACCTTTAGTGCCACCGGCACCCGAAAGAGTTGCACGGGCTGCTCCATGCTGCGGCCAGCTAAAAACGCCAAATGACGGTTGCGTTGAAACGTCCCGTGGCAGCGTCGCCATAGAATAACTTCTTGGCGCCCGCTCCGGTGTCGATATAAGACACTGCCAGCGTCACCGGCGCGAGGTCATACGATGCTCCTGCGCTCCAGTAAACATACCCGGTCCCGCCGGGACCTCCCGAGTAGTAGTAGCCGACCCCCGAGTTTGCAGACAGCTTGCCGATCATCCGGTGCTGGAGATTCAGCTCCAGCGACTCGGCCGATACCCCGGCCATACCTCGGTCGTAGATGTACCGTGGTGCGTCGGGCGAGTAAGACACCCCCAGATCAAGCCATTCCTGGTATCCCAGGTCGAGATCCAGTTCCACGTAGTTGTAGCTGGAGCCGGCCTCGTTCCATGGGTATGCGTAAAAGCCGCCGAGCACCCGGCCGTGCCAGTCCGCGCGCCCTGTCCAAACGACCCCCAAGTAGGCGTTGAGCTCGACATCCCGGGAATCGACCGCATCGATCTGCGTGTTAGAGGCGAAGACACCGGCGAGGATTCCCGAGCTGTCCGCGTAGTGCATGTCGAGTTGCAGCGCCGCCTGATCGTTGGTGCGAGTAATGCCGCGAACGAAGTAGTCGCTGGCGAGCGCGACGGAGCCTCCCCACGTACCGACAGCCAGGCAGTGGGATGAGGCCAATGCGAGCCCCAAGCCGAGTGCGCGTGCGCCCTCGTTCGAATGCATCAGCTCACACCCATGGGATCCCCGTCGTTCATCTTTCACTCAAGAGTAAACTTTTAGCCGGTGCCGTGCCCACACGCGATCAATGGTGCCGGGCCTGCAGTTCCTCCAGAGCGCGCTTCAAGGACTCCAATTTTTCGCCCGCCTCCGCGAGTTTGCCCGCCGCCGTGAGCTGCTGATATTCGGTGAAATCACGGGCCGCCCCGGCGATCAGCGCGTCGATGTCGGCCGGCGCGGCGGCCGACAGGGCTGCAGCGCTCGCCGGCCGTGCTGCGGGCGTGCTCGGCGATACTTGCGCGCTCAGCATGGAGGGCCCTGTCCCGAACAACGCCGCCATTGCCGACTCGAACGTCGGCCCGTAGGCCAGGCGATCCTGGACCGCGAGCACCACCAACCTGAGCTCCGGCATGGGGCTGCGGTCGGCCTGCAAGTAGATGGGCTCGGCGTAGAGCAGCGCACGCCCGACGGGAATGACGATGAGGCTGCCGCGGCGCACGTGGGAGCCTTGCTGGTTCCACAAGGTCAACTGACCGGACAGCTGGGCGTTCTGATCGATGCGCGCCTCGATCTGTAAAGGTCCGTCGATCAGCTTGGTCTTGGGGAAGTCATAGACCAGGGCCTCGCCGTAGTGTTCGCCATCACTGCGGCCGGCAATCCAGCCAATCAGGTTGTTGCGATTGGCCGGCGTGAAAGGGAGGATCGCGATGAATTCGGTAGATCGTTCGCCCGGCAGGGTCATCAGCACGAAGTTGGGTTCCATGACCTGCTGGCGCTGATCAGGCGTCCGCACTTCCGTGGCGACGCTCCACAAATCCTCTCGATTGTAGAACACGTCGGGATTGGTCATGTGATACAGGCCGTAAATCGCGGCCTGCACGTTTAGCATGAGCTCCGGATAGCGCACATGCTTGCGCACCGCGGCCGGCATCGCTGACGCATCGGTGAACAGGCCGGGAAATACCGACCGGTAGGCGGCGATGATCGGATCGTGCGCGTCGAACACATAGAACGTCGTCTGCCCGGTGTACGCATCGATCACCACCTTCACGCTGTTGCGAATGTAGTTGATGCTGTCGGACCCGAGCGTGGCCCGGCGCGCGTACGGATAGACGTCGGAGGTGGTGAAGGCGTCCATCAGCCAGTAGATACGTCCGTCCTCGCCGACCACGACGTAGGGATCGGGATCGAGCGTGAGGAACGGCGCGAGCTCTCGCACGCGCTCGCCCAGCTGGCGACGCATCAGCAAGCGGCTCTCGGCAGTCACATCATCGCTGAACGGCAACTTCGACAGATCGCCCCGATCGAGCGCGATGAGCGTGCGGCGCAGCCACCCACCCAGCCGAATGCCGCCGTTTCCCTGGTAGGAGGTGAGATTGTTGGCATCGCCTTGCGGATAATTGAACTCCTTCTGGCGAGTCTTCACGTAGACATCGGTGCTGGTGAGCTCGCCGAAATAGATCTCCGGACGGGTCACGCCGAGGCCGGGAATCGCGCTCTGCACCGGCATATTGCTGAGGACGAGCGTCGGCAGCCCTTCGGACGTGAAGCCGTTTACCGGATTCATCGTGACACCGTAGCCGTGGGTATAGATCAGCTTTTCGTTGATCCAATTGCGGCTGCTCTGCGGCAACTTCTCCACATTGAGCTCACGCGCGGCCAACATCATCTGGCGCACGGTACCGCCGACCTCATATCGATCGATGTCGATATCCGGAAAGTCATAGTAGGTGCGAATTTCCTGAATCTGACGCAGAGTGTCCTGTAGCGCGCGCCCATCCCACAGCCGTATGTTCTCGAGCGTCGTCTGGTTGCTGCCCGGCTCTAACGCCTCGATGCCCGTGTCGGCGGGAAACGGGTGCGTCTCGATGCGGTCGAGCGCGTAGGCGCGCCGCGTCATTTCGATATTGTGTGCAATGAAGGGACGCTCCCGCACCAGCTGATTCGGCGCCACGATGAAGCCGCTGACATACCAGCGCACGCTGCCGACGATCAAGTAGCAGGCGATGGCCGGAAGGGGCACGGCCAGCAGCCAGCGCGGCCGCGGTGCACCGACCGCGGCAGCCGACGCGATGACGGCGCCGAGGATGAGCGCCACGCACACCGCCAGGGTGCCGCCCAACGTGACGTGCGCATCGGTATAGGTCACGCCCGAAAAGACGGTGCCCTCTTGGTACAGAAGCTCGAAGCGCCCGAGATACGCGCGCACGGCGAGCATCCCGAAGAAGGCGGCGAGGCTCGCCGAAAGGCCGCGCCACAACCTAGTCTCTACCACGGAAGATCGCCACTGTGCCAAGGTACCCGCGCCGCCCATGACCGCGACGAACGCCGCGGCGATGAGGCTCGCGACGACCGACAGCGTGAGGAGCCATCCGGAGATGAGCTGCAACGCCGGCAGCGTGAACAGATAGAAGTCGAGCGACCGGCCGAAAATGGGGTCGAGCATGTCCGCACTGCGCGGAGCGCGCCAGTAGAGCGCCAAGATCATCCAGCGCGCCGCCATGCTCGAACCGATGATGGCAGCTAAAGCTAATGACGACCCGAGCCCGATCAGCTTGAGGAAACGGTCGATGGGCAGGCGCAGCGGCCGGCCGTTGACGAGAAGCGTGCTGGCGATCACATCGTCGAGACGGCCGGGCTTCAACACTCGAAACACGCCGTAGACCACCAAGAAGGTAGCGACCGCAACGGCTGCGAACGTCGCGGCCTCCAGGCTGAGGCGTGTTTCGAACACGGATGCAAGTCCAAGCGATTCGAACCACAACGCATCGACGTAATAGGAGGCCGCCGTGCTGGCGCCGAGAAGCACGACACCCAGGGCTACGAGCAGGGTGAGGCGCACAGTTCGACTGCGCCGCTGCGCGTTGATCACGATATCGCCACGGCCGTTTTTTTTCGTCATATTCCCGTCGTTTCGTTTGCTGCCATCAAACGCCCATGACACCGCTCGGCTGCGCGCAACAAATTCTTAGGAATGGAGACGTCGTAGCTCCATCGTCCCCGTCAGCGTCTCCTCGCCCACGGATACATAGAGCGTTTTCTCCGATACGGATAAGTCAAAGTCCATGCGTCGCTCAAGCCGTGCGACCAGCGCCGCCACCAGATCTCGATCCATCACATAGATTTCCAACCCGTCGGCGCGGTAGATACGTTCACCTGCAAGGCGTACCAACCACGGTGTCACCTCTCGATGTGCATAGACTGCAACCCGTCGCGCTGCCTTGCCGGCTTTGTGCAATCGCGGCCCCTCTGGGGCGCCGATGTCAATCCAACTCTGCAAAACGCCGGTGAGATCCCGCACCCCGATCGTGGGCTCCTCAGGATCGGACAAGCCTTTGGAGAAAGTGATCCCTTCCGTATACTCCAAGCAGTATGCCAGGACCCGCGTGACCAAATACTCCGCTGCCTCCGACGGGTGCTGAGCGACGCGCAACGTCAGTGATTCGTAGACATTGCGGTCCGCATCCGCAATGCGCACCGTAAACACATACATCGTAGAGCTCAACGCCATGGGGCCCATAGTACTACCCTGGCCCGCAACGCCCGTGCACCGGTCCCATCGCGTCGTCGGGTCCGTAGTCGAGCTCACGGGCGCACCGGTCGACTCGCAACTCGTTGATTTCTGTGAGAATGTGGCTGTCGCTCAAGAGGCGGCGGCAGCCGTATCGCGGTGTGATAAATTACGATCTGTAATCCTGCCCTAGAGAAATGCCCGAATGGCTCTACCGCACCGCGCTACTCATCGGTCAGCCCCCGATCCTCGGATGCCTGGGGCGCAGGCGCGCACCTACTGAACGCCGGCAGTGCCAATATCGCTGACATTCTCATCGTTGGCGGCGGCATCGCCGGCGCGAGCGCGGCCTACGAGCTCGCCTCGTTCGCCTCCGTGGTTCTACTCGAGCGCGAAGGGCAGTGCGGCTACCACTCGACCGGCCGCTCGGCGGCCAGTTTCACGGAGAATTACGGCGGCTCGATAGTTCGGCACCTCGCTATCGCGAGCCGGGCCTTCCTGCAAGACCCGCCGACCGGATTCTGCGAACATCCGCTGCTCGCGCCGCGCGGCATGATGACCATTGCGCGAGCGGATCAGCTGGAATTGCTCGAGCAGCAACTCGCGGTTGCGCAGGCGTTTGTCTCAACCATCGTGAAAATCGACGTACCCATGGCAATCGCGCGGGTGCCGATTCTGCGAGGGGATTACGTGGCCGGCGCGTTCCACGAGCCGCACTCCATGGAGCTGGATGTCAACGGGCTGCATCAAGGATATATAAGGGGGGCCAAGGCGAGAGGCGCGCGCATCGTGGTGAGCGCAGGGGTCGACGCGGTCGAGCGCACGGGTGAGCGCTGGCGCGTCGCGACACCCCAGGGAACTTTCTCTGCGCCGATGATCGTCAACGCAGCCGGGGCGTGGGCCGATGAGCTCGCTGAACTTGCCGGTGTCCGCGCACTGGGATTGGTGCCGAGGCGGCGGACCGCATTCAACATTCCCGTGCCGCCCGGCACGGACATCCGAGGCTGGCCGATGGTGAACGATGTCGCCGAGGAATTTTATTTCAAACCGGACGCAGGTCGGCTGTTCGTATCACCGGCGGACGCGACTCCCACCCGGCCGATGGATGCTTATCCCGAGGATCTCGACGTCGCGACGGGCGTCGAACGCTTGGAGCGCGCGACCACCCTCAAGGTCGAACGCGTTGCCCGTACATGGGCAGGCCTGCGGACGTTCGCGCCGGATGCATCGCCGGTCGCCGGAGCCGACGGCGGCGTGGACGGATTTTTCTGGCTGGCAGGTCAAGGCGGCTATGGGATCAAGACCTCCCCGGCGCTGTCGCGCGCCTGCGCCTCTTTGATCCGAGAGCGGCGACTGCCTGATGACTTGCTGCGGCTCGGCATCACCGCCTCCGACCTGTCGCCGGACCGGCTGCGAGGCACGGCTGGCGCCGACACTACTTCCCATTGACCGGACATCCATCATGACCATACAGCGTTTCGAGAACGGAGCCCGCTTCTGCCGCGTGTTGAGCCACAACGGCACGGTATATCTCGCGGGTATGACCGCGGATGACCTTACGGGCGACGTGGTCAAGCAAACCCGCGACACCTTGTCGAAGATCGATCACTATCTTGCCATGGCGGGATCGGACAAGAGCAAACTGCTGACGGCGCTGATCTGGTTGCGCGACATCGCCGACTTCGATCGTATGAACAGCGTCTGGGACGGCTGGATCGACCGCTCAGGCATGCCGGTGCGGGCAACCGTGGAAGCGCGCATGGCAGGCGACGGCTATCGTGTGGAGATCATGGTGACCGCGGCGCTCTGAGCGGTTGGCGTTGCCTCATCCCCCAGAGAATTCTCTCATTCGCTCGCTCTGCGAGCAGTTGAGTCATGGCGCACTCAATCGCCGCGAGTTCGTCCGCTTCGCGACGCTGCTCGGCTTGGCGGCCGGCACCGCGTATGCGATGGCGGGGCTGACCGCACCGCCCATGGCCGGCGGCACTTTGCCCTTTCCAGCCGTCGATCCGGCCGCGAAGCGCGGCGGGAAGCTGCGGGTCGGTCAAATGGTGGGCAGGATGGAAGACCCGGCCACGTATAACTGGACCGAGATGGCCAATCAAACCCGTCCGATCTTGGAATACCTCACCATGCTGGGCCCCGACAACGTGGTGCGGCCGATGTTGGCCGAGTCATGGACGCCTTCGGCAGACCTCAAGACTTGGACGCTGCGGGTGCGTTCCGGGGTCATGTGGCACAACGGCGAGCCCCTGACCGCCGAGCATGTAGCTTGGAACATTCGCCGCTGGGCGGATCCTGGGTTGGGCTCATCCAATCTTGGTCTGTCGACTTTCGCCGCGTTGACGGAGGTCGCCGCCGCGAAGGATGCGAAAGGCCGAGTGGTCCGCAAGCCTCTGCCGAACGCCGTCGAGGTGCTCGACAGCCGCACCGTGCGCCTCAACCTCGCCCAACCGGTGCTGTCGGTGGCGGAAGACTGTGCGGAATATTCCGCCTTGATCGCGCACCCTTCCTTCAAGGCGCCGTTCTCGCGCCAGCCGATCGGCACCGGGCCATACACGCTTGCGGAACTGCGGGTCGCGGACCGCTGCATCCTCAAGCGCGTCATCAAAACCACGGACGGCAAGGACTTTCATTACTGGGGCGGCGATGTGTATCTGGATGAAATTCACTTCTTCAACTACCAGCAGGAAAATCAGACCGCCGCGCTCGCCACGGGCGACGTCGATGCCATCTACGAGCTCACCGTGGAACAGCTCGAGCTCGCACGCTCGATTCCGAACGCGCAGATCTCCTCCGTCGAGACAGCGCAGACGTTGTGCTGCCGTATGCAGGTGGATGTCAAACCCTTCGACGATATCCGGGTGCGCCGCGCCTTGGTGAAAGCCGCCGATAACGCCGCCATCAAACAGTTGGTGTTCGGTGAGCATGGGTCGGTCGCCAATAATTTTCACGTCGCGCCGATTCATCCGGAGTATTTCCCGCTGCCCCCGGCCGTTCGCGATGTGGCCGGCGCCAAACAACTCCTCAGGGAGGCGGGCTACGACAAAGGCATCGATCTCACCATTGTCGTCGGCAATAATGACGGCCCCTGGCAGCAGGCCGCCTGTGAAGCGCTGCGCGATCAGGTGAAAGAGGCCGGGATCAACCTCGCCATCGATGTCGTGCCGGCCACCAAGTACTGGGAAGTGTGGAACAAGGTACCCTTCGGCGCGACTTCGTGGTCGCACCGTCCGCTTGGCACCATGGCGCTCGCCGAGGCATACCGCAGCGGCGCATCGTGGAACGAGACTCACTTTTCCGATGCCGAATTCGATCAGGCGCTGGCCGACGCGGAGGCGACCCTCGACGTCGCCCAGCGCAAAGCCAAAATGCAACGGGTCGAGCAGAAGCTGCGCGAGGCGGCGATCGTCATTCAGCCGTTTTGGCGGCCGGTCTTCATCCTTGCTTCGAGCAAAGTGCACGGCTATCAGGCGCACCCGGGCCGGCAGATGCAGCTCACCAAGGTCTGGATGAGCTGAGCTCGACAACCATGGGCAAACTCCTCGTACGTCGCGTAATGCAGATGTTGCTGATCATGCTGACCGTGTCGGTGCTGCTGTTCGCCATCTTCGACAGCGACCAGTTTCGCAAAAAGATCGCCGTCGCCGAGCTCGGCGGATTCGGCGTGGCCACCCTGTCCGACAGCGACTACCAAGCATGGCTCGCCGAGAAAGGCTTGAACACTCCCTTCCTCAGGCGCTACGCCCACTGGGTCGAGAACCTCGCGCACGGCGATCTGGGTCAGTCAATCGAGAAGGACGTCGCGGTGTCGACCCTCTTGAAGGAGAGCTTGACGAACACCGCCATTCTGGCCTTCTTCGTCCTTTTGATCATGATTCCCCTGTCGCTCACGCTCGGCGTGCTCGCCGGCATGAAGGAGGGATCGGCCCTCGACCGGGTCATCTCCTTCGTCGCGGTCTTCACCACGTCGATTCCGCAGATCGCCACGGCGGTGATCCTCACGGTGGTGTTCGCGCTCGGCCTCGGGTGGGTCCCCGCCAAGTCCGTCATGACGGAGGGCTGGTCGTTTCGTGCGCTGGTGCTGCCGCTTCTGACCTTGCTGCTCTACGACGTCGGCTACATCGTGAGGATGACGCGCGCCGCCATGGCCGAGGTGATGGCGTCGCAGTACATCCGTACGGCGGTATTGAAGGGTCTGCCGCAGCGGCGCGTCATCTGGAAACATGCTTTGAGGAACGCGCTCATCGTCCCCACGACGCTCATTTTCCTCGAGCTCAACGGGCTGCTGTCCCAGGTAGTCGTGGTCGAGGTGTTTTTTCAGTATGCCGGCTTTGGCCGCATGTTGTTCGATGCCGCCAATTTCGGCGACATTCAGGTTCTGCAGGCGGCGACCTTGGTCGCGGTAAGCGTCGCGGTGGCGTCGCAATTGTTTTCCGATGCCGCCTACGCGTTCCTGAATCCGCGCGTGCGCTTTGGCTGAAACGACGCAAGTCCCACGCGCGCCCGGAGCGCCCCGCCGCTTCCCGGTTCCCCCGAGCGCGGCCCAAACGGTCGCGCTGTTGCTCGCGCTGATCTGGGCGCCGCTGGTCGGTCTCGTGATGTTCCGCGCGGCGCTCGGCGCGATGGCGCCCTATGTGCTGCTGCCCGCCATCCCCGCGGTGATCGCGCTCTACGTCATGGCCGCGCGCCGTTGGCGCGAGTCGTGGGTCGCGGTGCTCGGCGTCACGCTGGTCTCGTTCTGGCTGCTGATGGCCGTGTCGGCGCCCTATTTGCCGCTGCCCGATCCGAACAAACCACTCGCGCCCCTGGTGCTGCCCGGCACGTTCACACACGGCATGCGATTCGTGCTGGGCACGGACATGCGCGGCCGGGACATCCTGTCGCGCACGTTGTGGGGCTGCCAGCGAGTGCTGGTCTGGGGCATCACGGCCACCGCGGTGGCGTACGTGGTCGGCGCCACCTGCGGGCTGGTCGGCGGGTATCTCGGCGGCTGGTGGGACGAGATGGTGTCCTTCGCGGCCAATGTCCTCTTGTCGTTCCCGGTGATGGTGTTGTTCATCCTGGTGCTGAATCTATTGGGCCAAAGCGGATTCAACATCATCATCGCCGTCACCTGCTCATCCGCGCCGGTGATCATGCGCATCGTGCGCGGCTTGACCCTGGAGGCCAAGTCTCGAGATTACGTGCAAGCGGCGCAGACGCGCGGCGAACATCCGTTGTGGATCATGCTGGTGGAATTGCTGCCAAACGTGCGTGGGCCACTGATCGTCGATGCCTGTTTGCGGCTCGGCTATACAACCGTCGCTATCACGACCTTGACCTTCCTCGGGCTCGGCCTGCGGCCGCCGGACCCGGACTGGGGTCTGATGATCAAGGAGGCATCCACCACCGCGTTGCTGTGGAAATACTCTTATATGTTGATCGTGCCGGCGGTGGCAGTATCGAGCTTGATCCTGGGTTTCAACCTCATCGCCGACGGCTTGCGCGAGATGAGCCTTAGAGACTGAGGGAGACTCCGCGCATGGAAAGCAGCCCTTCTGCGCGCGACGCGCCGATTCTGGAATGCAGGAATCTGAGCATTTCCTACGACAGCCGTGCCGGCATCGTGCCGGCGGTGGTCGACTTCAATCTCGCGCTAATGCGTGGCGAGGCGCACGGACTCGTCGGGGAATCGGGCTGTGGAAAGTCGAGCATCGCACTGGCCATCATGCGGCATCTGGGCAGATCCGGCCGCATCGTGGCCGGACAGATACTGTTCCAGGGGCGCGACATCCTCACCATGGGAGCCGAGGAGTTGCAGAGGACTCGCGGCGCTGCGATCGCCATGGTTTACCAGGAACCGATGGCATCGCTCAATCCCTCGATGACCGTCGGCGAGCAACTGATGGAAGTGCCGATGTACCACGAGGGAATGCCCCGCACCCAGGCGCGCGCGCACGCGCTCTCGATGCTCGAGCGCGTACGCATGGCCGACGCGGAGCGAATCATGCGGACCTACCCGCATCAGATTTCAGGCGGCCAGCAGCAGCGCGTGGTGATCGCCATGGCGCTTTTGTCCGATCCTCTGCTGCTGCTCCTGGATGAGCCCACCACGGCGCTCGATGTCACGGTGGAAGCGGGAATCGTGCAACTGATCCGCGAGATCTCGGCCGAGTTCGGCACCTCCATGTTGTACATCTCGCACAATCTGGGATTGGTGCGGGAGACCTGCGATCGCATCACGGTGATGTATTGCGGCGAAGCGGTCGAGGTGGGGCCGGTAGCGAGCGTCTTCCGCGGCACGCGCCATCCCTATACACAAGGGCTCCTCGCCTCGATACCGGTGCCCAACGCGGACAAGAGCAGCCGTCCGCTGGCGCCGATTCCGGGCCAACTCGCGCCGCCGCGCGAGCGGCCGCCGGGCTGCTACTTCGGCCCACGCTGCCCGCACTTCGCGGCCGGCCGCTGCGACGCAGGCCCGGTGCCGATGCGGAACATCGGCGCCGCCGACGGCCGTGCGTCGCGTTGTCTGCGGGTCGGGGAAATTGTTTGGGGTGCGCCGCTCGCGCGCGTCGGGACCCTCGCCGACGCCGCGGCGCGCGAGGGCGAGGGCGAGGTCGTGCTCGCGGTCCATGCGCTTACCAAGCGCTACGACGAAGTCAGCGCAAACGAGGAGCTGACGTTCGATGCCCGGCGCGGCGAGACCCTGGCGATCGTCGGCGAGTCGGGGTGCGGCAAGTCAACTTTCGCGCGCATCGTCATGGGCCTGACACCGGCAACCTCGGGATCGATCCGGTTTGCCGACCTCGAATTGAGCCAATTGCCCGTGACTCGCCGAAGTAGAGCAATTATTCGCTCTCTGCAGATGATCTTCCAGAACCCGTTCGACACCCTCAACCCCAGCCACACGGTGGGCTGGCAGATCGCTCGCGTCATCCGCAAGTTCGGCGTCGAGCGCGACGAGTCGCGGATTCGCCAGCGTGTCCGCGAGCTTCTGGATCTGGTCAAGCTGCCGCACGAATTCGCCGCGCGCCGCCCGCGGCAATTGTCCGGCGGACAGAAGCAGCGCGTCGGGGTGGCGCGCGCCTTCGCCGGCAACCCCGCCTTGGTGGTGGCCGACGAGCCGGTGTCGGCGCTGGACGTATCGGTTCAGGCCGCGGTCATTGAACTCTTGATCGACATCCAGAGGCGGCACGGCACCACCCTGCTGTTCATCAGCCACGATTTGTCCGTGGTGCGGTATCTCGCGGACCGCATCGTCGTCATGTATCTCGGCCAAATCATGGAGCAAGGACGAACGCTGGAGGTCTTCGCGCCGCCCTATCATCCATATACCGAGGCGCTGTTGGCCGCCGTGCCGATCGCTGATGCCCGCATCGTCAAGCGTGCGGTGCTCCTCGAAGGCGAGATACCCTCGGCATCGAACCCTCCGCGCGGCTGCCGATTCTCGACGCGCTGCTCGCACCGCATCGCCGGAACCTGTGACGTGCGGGCCCCGCCCGTGCAAGAATTCGGATCGAGCCATCGCATCGCTTGTCACCTTCCGCGTGAGCAGCTGCTGGCGATGCGACCGGTCTTCGAGGAGTCGGCATGAATCGATATCTCACCTTGGGCGTGTGCCAGACGGGCCCGATTCCGCGCAGCGCCTCGCGTGCCGAGACCGTTGGCCGCCTGGTGCACTTGATGGAGCGCGCCGCCTCGGCCGGGGCGGAGATCGCGGTCTTTCCGGAGCTCGCACTCACGACGTTCTTTCCCCGCTGGTCGCTCGACGATCCGAGCGAGATAGATACCTTCTACGAGGCACGGATGCCGGGCCCGCACACCCAACCGCTGTTCGATGCCGCGCGCCGGCTGCGCATCGGGTTCGCCCTGGGCTACGCAGAACTCGGCGAAGAGCGCGGCCGCTTGCGGCGCTTCAACAGCATGGATCTAGTGGGTGCAGACGGTGCGCTGATCGGGCGCTACCGCAAAATGCACATTCCCGGCACGGAAGACTCGCAGAGCGGCGTCACCACGCATCTCGAGCGCCGTTATTTCGAGCCCGGCGATCTCGGATTCCCCGTGTATGCCTATCGCGGCGTGCGCATCGGCTTGTCGCTCTGCAACGATCGACGCTGGCCGGAAACGTATCGCATGCTGTGCCTCAACGGCGCGCAGGTGGTGCTGATCGGCTATAACACGCCGGTCGTGCTTGACGAAGCCCCGGCGCTCGCGCATTTGCGCATGTTCCACAATCATCTGCCGATGCAGGCTGGCGCCTACCAGAATACGCTGTGGATCGCTGCGGCAGCCAAAGCCGGGTTGGAGGATGGACAGGCGCTGATCGGCGGCTCCTGCATCATCGCCCCCACCGGCGAGATCACCGCGTTGGCCGCGTCACTCGATGACGAAGTGATCGTGCATCGCGCCGACCTCGACTTGATCGGAACCTGCCGGCGCGTGAATTTCGACTTCGCGCGTTATCGCCGGCCCGAGGAATATACTCTGATCGCGCAGCGCGCGGGCCCGCGCGCCTGAGCCGTCGCATGACGGCACGGCGCGCCGCCCCTAGAAATGCAAGATCGCGTCCATGGCGATCATCGCTTGCGAATGTTTGCCCCTGTCCGGCTCCAGGGACGGATTGTCGTAAGCTTCCGCGTCGCGCGCATGATCGAAACGCAGCTCCGGACGCAGTTCGACGACATCGCCGAGCCAATGCGTGTAACTCAGATCGAACTCGTAATAACGCGTCTTGAATCCGGTGCGCTGCCCGCGGGCATCGTCCAAATAATCGGTTCGCCACACCGCGATATCGCGCGGACCAAACTGATAGTTGATGTAATTCACCAGTGCCCAGGCATAGGAGTAGCAGGTCGCCACCGCCGGATTACAAATGGCGCCGAACGGGGCGCCCACCCTGAGATAGGAGTAGCGCTCCGCGATCAAGGCCGCGCCTTCTGGGTTTTGCACGTTGGGCGTATGGCTTTGCCACATGTACCAGACTTCGGTGTCGGTGTGCCAGTGCGAGTCGAACTTGTGATACCAGGTCACCACCGGTTGCTGAACGTTGTCCCAGCCCCAATCGCCATTGTTGACACCGTTCATGCACGGATAGAGGCTGTCCTTGCCCGAGTCCGATGTCCACTGCACGCACGCCTCTGGGGTCAAATGCCGCTCGCTCTTGACCCAGGGTGCCACGTCGCTGCCGGCGTTGACGCCGGCCTGAATCTGCCAGTTCTTGCTCAACTTGACCGTGGCGAGGATGCCGGTCTGCGTGAACGGATCGTAGGTGTACAAGAGCGAGTGCGAATACGTCAGGTTGTTCGGCGCAAGCTGCGCTTCGATGTCGGGAATCGAGATGTAGCGACCGACCCGAACGTTGCTGCCCAGGGCAACGCCGGGGAACCAGAAATCCAGGTAGTACATCGGCACATCGAATCCGGAGCGCTTGGCGCTGTCGGTGTATTGATTGCTGAAGACGCCCTCGCTGAAGGTGTACCGGTAGTCCGTGCCGTATAACAGGGCGAGCCGGCCGCCCCAGTCGAAATGATCGCGCTGGATCTCATCCGGCGTGCGCTCGAAGTACAGAGTGGCCTGATCGAGTTGCGCGGTATTTGGCTCGAAGTCGTAAGCCGCAGGCGCATTTCCTCCGGCGCCGGTTTGGTAGTTGAATTTCGTGTGGGAGGTGCTCAAGTTAGCGCCCGGCTCCGACCATCCGTACACGGCGAAGCGGCTGTCCTTCAATTCTTGTCCATCCTTGCCGCAGTACAGCGCGTCCATGAGCGCGCTGGAGTACAGATTCTCTACGCCGATTGCGGGTGTGCCCCCGAAATTCCAGGTCGAGTAAGGCCAAGGCGGGCTGGATTCGGGAACCTCCGAGCCGCCCGATACGTTTGCGGGAGGCGCATCCGGGTCGCCGCCGTTCCAGGCGAGGTGTGTCCGGTAGCTCGCCACGAGCCGCTCGAGGAAGGTTTGATCCTCGGATCCCTTGCCGCATCCCTGGGCGGGACCATGCGGATCGGGTGCTGCCGGGGCCGCAGTTGCGGGTGCGGGTGCGGGTGCGGGTGCCGACTGCGACACGGCGCGAGCCGCGTACGAGAGTAGGAGCACGAATGAAATCGCTGTCAATAGGGCGGGCGATCGCTTGAGCACGCTGCATCCTCGGCGCGCGGAGCATCGCCGTCAACCCGTTCTCTCTCCTCCCTAGGGGCAGATTGTTTCCACCCGAACTTCCTCGGCAACATTGTAAAAGCTGTCACCGACGGTAGAGGTGCCCGCAAGCGCATCGTCGAGGGCCACGCCTACGTCCATGAAGGTGTTTGAATTCACCAGCCCGTCGCTCGCATGACAACCAAAGTCGATGCCCTGTCCTTTCTGGCGGTTGGTAATCCTATTGTTCTCTATCTGGGTTGCGGCTATCGGTGCACCGATAGCGATGGCCGTGCCTCCACCCGCGCCAACCAGCTTGTTGGATTCGAACGAAATTGCGCCATCCGCTTCAACGTAGGCGGCGGGAACGCCGCTGGTAATGGCGTTGCCCGATACCACGCCCTGCGCTCCGCCGAGTGTAATGCCAAAATCACCCTGTGCATTGATGTCATTGTCCGTGGCGCTTACGGTGCTGCCCGTGCGAAAATCGAATCCGGAGCGGAATACCTTTAGAGTGAGCCCCGTCGACGGCGGCGGTAGCACGACCACGTTCTCCTTGATCGTGGCGGTAAGCTGGGATCTCGAGCCCTTCGTTTCGGTCAGAATGCCCACATAGTCGAAGTCATGGATGCTGCAGTCCTCGACAGTCACGGCGGGGTTCGATCCACCGCCTTCGAGCAGGATCCCGACGCCATTCCGCGAGTTCTGCTGATATCGCGTCGTGACGTGCTCAACGATTCCGGACGAATCCTCATAATAAACGCCTGCCACCAAGTCGCCGGCACTCGAAATGTGGTTGCCCGTTCCGTCAATCACCAGATTTCGAATTGTCACATCTTGGGTCGCCAATACCAGCACCTGCGCGGCCACGCCGCTGCCGAAATCGTCAGTCGCATTCGATATCAACCCGCCGCTCGGGGGCTGCACCACGACGAGACCCTGCGCGCCGGCCCGTTCAAGGGCTTCGATAGTCACCGGTTTCGTGATCACGAGCTGCTCGGGGTAGGTGCCGGGACAGACCTCGACCGTAGTCGGAGCCGGCGTGGAATCAAGGGCCGACTGGATGGTGGCAAAAAACTTGCCGGTGTCGCAGGGGCCCACGACGTAGGTCAGGTCCGCAGCGCGCAAAGTAGGTGCGCCCAAGATGAGCGCCGCCGTCGCGAGGCGCAAAACGGGCGAAAGTCTCGAAAGCAATAATCGGGGCATCGCAGTAACCTCCAAGGGTGGTTTCGGGCTCGCCGATCGGCTCCTCTTTACTGCGCGATGGGCGTTCTTGAAAGGGAATGCGTAAGCCGTGAGCGAAACGCCTCACGGGTGGGTGTCTCGCGGGCGCCACAGCCTATGTACGGTAACGCACAGACCATCCCGCCCAAATGTGCTTTTTTGTGACTGTCGGTGTCAGTCACGGCAAGGGAGATGCCTCAAAACATTCTTTTGATCCAAGGGAACGCCGCGGATGCGGCAGCGGTTTTGGATGCGCTCTTGAAATCGCCTGATTTCCACATCGAGTGGGTCGACACTTGCGCGCAAGGCTTGGCGCGTCTCTCTGCGCTCGGCAAAAGGGCAGCGTCCGAGGCGGCGCACGTCGCTGCCGTTTTGGTAGACCTTCAATTGCCCGACGCCAACGGGATGGAGGCGTTCGACCGGCTCTTTGCCGCCAACCCGCAGATTCCGATCTTGATCCTGAGCTCCGCGCAAGATGAGGAGACGGCAAAACTGGCTGTGCAGCGCGGCGCGCAAGATTATCTGCTGAAGGGCCGTCTGGACGATCACCTGCTTCCGAAGGCCATCGCGGGCATGATCGATAGGGCGGCCAACACAGAAGCGTTGTTCGATGAGAAGGAGCGGGCGCAGGTCACGCTGAATTCGATTGGTGACGCGGTCATCAGTACCAATGTAAAGGGCCAAGTCACCTACCTCAATACCGTCGGCGAGCAATTGACGGGTTGGCCTCGGGAGGACGCACAAGGGCGTCCGCTCGAAGAGGTGTTCCGAATCATCGACGCGAATAGTCGTGCGGTCATACCGAATCCCATGGCTCTCGCGACGAGCACAAACGAAATCGTGAGCCTGCCGGCGACTTGCATTTTGATACGCCGCGACGGCGTCGAATCGCAAATCGAGGACTCTTGCGCCCCCATCCACAATCGCCGCGGCGAGGTGACGGGTGCAGTCATGGTGTTTCATGACGTGAGCATGTCGCGCGCGCTGACCGTGAAGTTGGCGCACCTTGCGCAATACGATAGTCTCACCGATCTGCCCAATCGGGAATTGCTGAACGAGCGTCTCGCGCAAGCGATTACCTCTGCGCAACGCCACCACGCGGCCCTCGCGGTGCTCTATCTGGACCTGGATCGCTTCAAGCACATCAACGACTCGCAGGGCCACTCGGTGGGAGATAACCTGCTGCAAAGTATCGCGCAGCGTTTGCGCGAATGTGTGCGCGCCTCCGATACTGTAAGTCGTCTCGGCGGCGACGAATTCGTCGTCTTGCTGTCGGAAATCGCCCATGCCCAGGACGCGGCCATCTGCGCCGAAAAAATTATCCGAGCCGTCGAAATGCTCTACTTCATCGATGGGCACGAGTTGCATATCACGGCGAGCATCGGCATCGCCGTCTATCCGGAAGACGGTGTCGAATTGAAAACCTTGCTTCAGAACGCGGACTCCGCCATGTACGAGGCGAAAGAGCACGGGCGCAATAATTATCAGTTCTATCGCGCGGATCTGAATTCGAAGGCAAGCGGGCGACAAGTCCTCGAAAACGGACTGCGGCGTGCGATCCAGCGCAATGAGCTGGAGTTGTACTATCAGCCGATCGTCAATCTGACCACCGGATCGATCACCGGCGTGGAGGCGCTGCTTCGCTGGGTGCACCCCACGCTCGGATCGGTGTCACCGGAGGATTTCATCTCGGTAGCCGAGGAAAGCGGCCTGATCGTGCCCATCGGCCAGTGGGTCCTGCGTAAGGCCTGCACCGAGTTCAACGGCTGGCGGCACGCAGGACTGCCGGTATTCGGGCTTGCGGTAAATATTTCAGCCGTGGAACTACGCTCGAGGGGATTCGTGGCCGGCGTTGCCGCCGTCTTGGCGGAGACGGGCACGGATCCGAAGCTGCTGACGCTGGAGCTCACCGAATCCTTCATCATGCAAGACTCCCGAGCCACCTCACTCGTGCTGAATGCCCTCAGAGCTCTGGGGGTGCAGCTCGCGCTCGATGACTTCGGAACGGGATACTCGAGCTTGAGTTACGTGCGGCGTTTTCCGATCGATGTTTTGAAGATCGACCGATCGTTCGTGAGTCGCCTCGGCACTGACGCCGACGACGCGAGCATCGTCAGCGCCGTCATCAACATGGGTAAGAGCCTGCGCATGCGGGTGGTGGCTGAGGGCGTCGAAACGCACGAACAGGTCGAATTTCTCAAGCAAAACGGCTGCGCCGAAGCACAAGGCAACTATTTTGCCCGCGCATTGAAGGCCCGGCGCATTGCGCGAGTGCTTCGTCGGCCGCCCGGGAACGAGCTTATGCATAATCTAGCCGTGCTCTCGGAGCGCGGACCTGAATTGCGACGCGCCGCTCGACCGAAACATTAGCCGCTTTCCGCAGCACGTTGCGGGAAATCCCTAGCCGAAGGGTTCGATTTGCGGCCGTTTACGCTCTCAACTTCATTAACCGGATCACCAGCCGATAGCAACCCTGTGCGGTTGGCAGACACAATACAGCGCGTTCCGAGCAAGCTCGCCGAACCGGCGATCCTATTCCCCTTGCTTGCCGCGGCCTTGCTGGTACTGGTCTGGACCGCAACTTTCGAGCTTATCAGGATGAAGCACGCAGATACCGAGCATGCTGCGGCGCTATCGAGCCGAGAGCTTCTGGGCACGTATGAAGCCCAGGTTGTGCGCGCGTTGCGCGAGATCGATCAAACTCTGAACTTGATCCAGTATTGGCACGAGAGCAACACGGGAAGCCGCACGCTCGCCGAACTCAAGGACCGGGGCTTGCTCCCACCGGACCTGCTTTTCATCGTGAGCATCGCTGATCGGCGCGGCGACATCGTCGATAGCACCCGATTACCTCAGCAAGCCAATATAGCGGCCCAGGATTATTTTCGGGCCCAGCTCGAGCGCGAGGCCTTCTTCATTGGACAACCGCCGCGTGGTTCGACGGCCCACGCGACTCTGCATTTCAGCCGCAGATTGAAGGCGGCGGACGGCACGTTCGACGGCATCGTCATCGTGTCGGTCGAGGCGAGCTATTTCGTCAGCGGCTACGAGCCGGCGAGATTGGGCCAACAGGGTCTACTCGGGATCATCGGCACGGACGGCATCGTCCGTGCCAGACGTACCGGGGACGCCGAGTTCTCCGGAGAAGCGATCGATTACACCCGCGTAATGTCCGGATCCGATCCCCTCGACACGGACGTCGTGATTTCCGCCGCCAGCTGGGATGGCGTCAGGCGGTGGACCAGCGGGCGCGAGCTATACGGATTTCCCCTCGCGGTGCTCGTAGGGCTCTCGGTCGACGAGCAACTGGCGACCGTGCAGCACGAAATCCATACCTATTTGTGGCGGGCGGGCCTCGGTAGCGTGCTGATAATCGTGCTGACGGGAGTCTTGGGGCGTATGAGCTGGCAGCTCGGCCAAAGTCGGATTCGTGAAAGCGAGATCAAGCTCGGGCACGCGCGGCGCGTCGAATACCTCGCGTACCATGACGGACTTACCGGGCTGCCAAACCGCAGTATGTTCAGCAAACTGCTCGGTCAAAGCATCAGCGCCGCACATCGATACGATAGACAGCTCGCCGTTGCGTTCCTGGACCTCGACCGCTTCAAGCAAATCAACGACACCCTCGGGCACGATGCCGGCGACCAATTGCTCCAGGAGGTCTCGACGCGGCTGAAGGGCTGCGTGCGCGAGAGCGACACGGTTGCCCGCCTGGGTGGAGACGAATTCGTGGTGCTTCTGCCGGATTTGTCCGATCCGAAGGACGCTGTAGCGGTTGCCCAAAAGATTCTGGGAGTCATGGCAAGGCCCTTTACCCTGATAGGTCACGAATTTCGCGTTACGGCGAGCATCGGCATCAGCGCCTATCCGCACGATGGGCTCGATGAGCAAACGCTGACCAAGAACGCGGACATCGCGATGTATCAAGCGAAGGCTGAAGGCAAAAACAACTTTCAGTTTTACTCCGCGACGCTCAATGCCAATTC
>Ga0182030_10000201_pt1 | contig 103792 bp, 87 predicted proteins | sample 812S3MmetaG_FD_121299 | JGI IMG/M metagenome (GOLD analysis project Ga0182030, IMG submission 121299) | Permafrost microbial communities from Stordalen Mire, Sweden - 812S3M metaG (Illumina Assembly) | ecosystem: Environmental > Terrestrial > Soil > Wetlands > Permafrost | place: Sweden...
AGATCGTAATGCTTGCCGCTGATCGAGCCGCAATGGGGGCAAACCGGACCCTCAGGCCATAGGACGCTTTCGAGATATTCGAAGGCCTTGGCTTCGTCGTGAAAGTAGGGCTTGGACAGGACAGACATTGGGGTAGCTCCGATCTTGAAACTACCCTAGCTCAAGGCGCGTGGTTTGTAAAGTACATAATCGCCGCCCCTTGCGGAACGCAGCACGAACAGATACTGTCTGTTCACTATTTGTGCAGGAACGAATCTCAGTATGTTAAGCTGAAGATGAGATCGAATCGATTCGGGGCCGGCGAGCGCGCGTCGAGCGCCGCTTGGAAAAGGGGCGAAGGCCGATGTTGACGAAAAAGCAGAGCGAGCTGTTGCGCTTCATTCACGAGCGCCTCAAGGAAACCGGCGTTCCGCCCTCTTTCGACGAAATGAAGGACGCATTGGATCTGCGCTCGAAATCAGGCATCCACCGCTTGATCATCGCGCTCGAGGAGCGCGGCTTCATTCGTCGGCTGCCCAATCGGGCGCGCGCGCTCGAGGTCTTGCGCCTGCCGGGCTCCTCGACGCCGCCGGAGGTCAATCGAAGCAAGAAATTCGCGCCAAGCGTGATCGAGGGCAATCTGGGGCGGGTCCGGTCCCTGACGCCAAGCGCGTCCGACGACGAGCTCGGGCGCTCGATCGTCGCCATTCCGGTGATGGGGCGGATCGCCGCCGGCACGCCGATCACAGCGCTGCAGAATCGCAGCCATACGATAAGCCTGCCGCCGGACATGCTGCCGCAAGGCGAACATTACGCACTCGAAGTGCGCGGCGATTCGATGATCGAGGCGGGAATATTCGACGCCGACACGGTGGTGATCCGCAAGCAGGATACGGCCGAGACCGGCGATATTGTCGTCGCCCTCATCGACGACGAAGAAGCGACCTTGAAACGGCTGCGCCGGCGCGGCGCCTCAATCGCGCTCGAAGCCGCCAATCCCGCCTATGAGACGCGCATCTTTGGGCCGGATCGCGTCCGCATCCAGGGCAAGCTCGTCAGCCTCATTCGCAGATATTGATCGCGCGGGCGACGGCGAACTTGGCTCTGCGACGCGGAAACTCTTTACCCTGCTCTCAAACCCTTGCGTGCTACCTTCTACTCCAGCGGCGAGGCGTCGTCGGCCTCGGCTGCGTCGGAGGCGTAATCCGGCGCAGCTTCGCCCTGAGGGTCCAGCGCCTGCTCCCGCCTTGGCTCCCGCCGCGCGTCTTGCGCGCGCGAGCGCGAGCCCCATGAATCGAGCGCCGGCGGCGCGCTTCGGCCCCAGCGGCGCTTCGGCGCGCGGGACCAGGGCCGGTCTTCGTCGGCGGCGCGCGCGGCGCGCATCTCGACGCCATTTTTTGTGAAAGCCAAAGTGAGCGCGCCGGTTTGCCTGAGCCTCTCGCGATCTATGACCAGTCGCGCGGCGCAGCCGACAGGGGCGAATAGCGGCGTGACGATAATATCGGCGCGGTCGCAATCTTCCGCGAAAGCAAACCTGTCGAGGACAAGCGCGACCGGTCGTCCGTCCGAGAGGCGGCCGACGCAGCCGAGCTTGTCGCAGCCGGTTTTCTGCAAGGCCTCCCCGGCGGCGCGGCCGTCGGCGTCGGCGCGCAACCATTGCTCGGCCGAAAACAGGCTCGGCCGCGGCCCGATGACGGCGAGCCTGCCGTCCGGGACGCGCAGCGCGACGGCGTCGCCTGAAGCCGCCACCGCAATGTCAAAGGAAGGCCCCGCCGCCGCCCCGCAAAGCCCGATCACGGCGAGCGGAATCGCCATGGCGCGGAAAATCGCGGTCCGCCAGAGCACCGCCGAAAGCAAGGCGAGCGTGAGGAACACAATCGCCCAAGGCGCGAAGGCCGGCAGATGGATCGTAGCGCCAGGCAGCTCACCCGCCATGCGCGCCGCCCACATTATGCCGTCGATGCCGAGGCCGACATAGCGCCAGACCCAAGGGTCGAGGCCAAGCGGATAGAGCAGCGCGCCGACAAGCGCGCCCGGCACGGCGAAGATTTCGATCACGGTCAAGGTGAGCGGATTGCCAATCAAGACATAGGGGCTCAGCTCATGGAAATTATAGGCCATGAAAGAGGCCGTCGCCGAGGTCGCGCAGAAGGTCGCGAAGAGAACGCCGCCGGGCCCTTGCCGCAAATGCCGCGTCACGGCCTCCCAAAATAGGCGGCTGCGCTCGCCGAGGACGGGCCGCACCGAAGGACGAAGCCTTTCCTCGCGGTCGCGGTCGAATGCGGCCATCCGCGTTTCATAAACCGCGACCAAGGCCGCGACCGCCGCGAAGGACAATTGAAAGCTCGCGCCCATGAGGGCTTCGGGCTCGATTAAAATGACGATCATGGCGGCGAGCGCCAGATTGCGCATGGTCAGCGCTTGCCGGTCCATCAGCACCGCGGCCAGCATGATCAAGGTCATGAACAAGGCGCGTTCGGTGCCGACGCGAGACCCTGTCGCGATGTCGTAGAAGATCGCCCCCCCCATGGCGAGGCCGGCCGCCCATTTCTTGATCGGATAGCGCAAGGCGAGCGAGCCGCTCAAAGCCAGAAGCCGGCGAAAGCCGACGAAGAAAATCGCCGCGACGAGCGTCATCTGGACGCCGGAGATCGTGATGATATGGAAGATCCCGGCCTCGCGGATCACGTCCTTCGCCGGTTCGGAGAGGAAATCGCGCTTGCCTGTGACCATGGCCGCGGCGATCGCGCCCGCATCGCCGCCGACGATCGCGTCAATGCGGCGCGCCAATGCGTTGCGGCCGCGATCGATCGCCATCATCGCCGCGAAAATCGGGCCTGGCGGCGCGGGCGGCGACGCGAACTCGATCCGGCCGAGCGCATTGCCGACGGCGCCGAGCCGCGCGAACCAGGCGTCTTTCGCGAAGTCATATCCGCCGGGGAGGCTCGCGCGCGCAGGCGGCAGAAGCCGCGCCTTGAGGCGCACATAGGCGCCGGCCTCGAAAGGCGGCGTTCGGCGCATGGAAAGCCGGACGCGATAGGGTGTTTCCTCGGGCGAGAGCCCGGCGGCGGAATCTACCCGCAGAATGAAACGAGCGCCGGCAGGACGAAAGTCCATCTGCTCGATGAACCCTTCGACCGTCGCAATCCGGACGCGGTCGAGGACAGGCGCGGCGACTCGCGCGGTCCGCCAAGCCGCCGAAAGCTCGCCGGCAAACAGGGCGCAGAGCCCACAAAAGACCGTGAAAGCGATCCGCCGTCCGCGCGCGAGCCAGGCGAGGCCGCCAAACAAGAGGGTTGCCAGCGCGATCAGCCAAAGCGAAGGTTCGCGGTCGGCGCAAAAATAGGCGATCACGCCCGCGCCGGCGGAGACCGGCAGCCAAAGAAAAGGGCGGCGGAGCGCGACTTCCGTCTCGAAAGCCTGCGCCATATGCTCGAACAGCCGGGCGATTTTTGCGCGAAGCCCCGCGGCGAGGCCGCCGGCCCCCGCCAAGCCGTCTTTCGCGATCGCTGTTCCGGCCGTTTCCGCCATCCGCGAACCCATAACGAACTCGCTGCGGCGTCCTACATAGACGCCACATGAGCAAAGCCTGTCGCCGAGATCCCTTTTCTTTCGGCATTTCCATGTTACACGACCCGACGCGGCGCGTAAGGCTGAGGAGCCGACCAGCCGATGATTTTCTCAAAGCTTTCAACCGTGCAGGAATTCCTTTCATGACCGATGTGGTCACGCGCTTCGCCCCGTCGCCAACGGGCTTTCTTCATATCGGCGGGGCCCGCACGGCGCTGTTCAACTGGCTCTACGCCCGCCATGCGGGCGGCCGCATGCTGCTGCGCATCGAGGACACGGATCGCGAGCGCTCGACCGACGCGGCGATCACAGCCATTCTCGACGGGCTTACTTGGCTCGGCCTCGATTGGGACGGCGAGGCGATCCATCAATTCAGCCGCGCCGGGCGCCATCGCGAAATCGCCGAAAGCCTGCTTGCGTCCGGCGATGCGTATTATTGCTACGCGACGCCGCAGGAGCTCGAAGAGATGCGGGAGAAGGCCCGCGCCGAGGGGCGTCCGCCGCGCTATGACAGTCGCTGGCGCGAGCGGCCGGTTTCCGAAGCGCCCGCAGATGTCAAACCGGTCATCCGCCTGAAGGCGCCGCAGGACGGCGAGACCGTCCTCGACGACAAGGTCCAGGGGCGGGTCAGCTTCGCCAACAAGGATCTCGACGATTTCATCCTGCTTCGCTCGGACGGCACGCCGACCTTCATGCTCGCCGTGGTCGTCGACGACCACGACATGGGGGTGACCCAGATCATCCGCGGCGACGACCATCTCACCAATGCGGCGCGGCAGATGCATATCTATCAGGCGCTCGGCTGGACCGTTCCCGGCATGGCGCATATTCCGCTCATTCATGGCGCGGACGGCGCCAAATTGTCGAAGCGCCATGGCGCGCTTGGGGTCGACGCCTATCGCGCCATGGGCTATCTGCCCGAGGCCCTGCGCAATTATCTGGTGCGGCTCGGGTGGAGCCATGGCGACAAGGAGTTTTTCTCGACGAAGGAGATGGTCGAGGCTTTCGATCTCGCCCATGTCGGCCGCTCGGCGGCCCGCTTCGACTTCGTCAAGCTCGAAAGCATGAATGGCCATTATCTACGGGCTGGCCGGGACCCCGATCTCGTCAAGGCGATCGAGGAGACCTCGCCCTATCTGCCGCATGGGGCGGAAGGGCCGCCCACGTTTAACGATGAGATGCGGGCGCAGCTTCTCGCCGCCATGCCGGGCCTGAAGGAGCGCGCCAAGACATTGGTCGAGCTCTTGGACGGCGCGGCCTTCCTGTTCGCGAAGAGGCCGCTTGCCTTGGACGCCAAGGCGGAAGCCATTCTCGACGCCGGCGGCCGGGCGCATATCGCCAGCCTGCTGCCGCGGTTCGCCGCTCTCTCGACCTGGTCCGCGGCCAGCGCGGAAGCCGCAGTGCGCGATTATGTCGAGGAGACCAAGGTCAAACTTGGCCAGGTCGCGCAGCCTTTGCGCGCCGCGCTGACCGGCCGCTCGACGTCGCCGGGCATTTTCGACGTGCTGGAAGTGCTGGGGCGGGAGGAAAGCCTTGGTCGTCTGGCGGACCATGCACGATGAAAACAGGGTGAGTTCGGGTGCGACGGACGCGAAACGGCTAGGCGACGCCCGTCGGAAACGCGTTCGCGCGCGCCCGCTTGAATGGAGGCTGCGCATAATATAGTAGTTTTGCGCCGCATCATTTGACGCAGCGACGCAAATCTCCTTGATCCACCTCCCGCCTACCTCAAGCTTGGCGATTTCGGCTCGAACACATGAATTTTTTAGAGAAGGCAGCCTCCATGAGCGCGACGACCGGCTCCTTTAGCCTCGGCGACACTACGGTCAGCATGCCGGTCAAGACCGGCACGATCGGCCCTTCGGTCGTCGATATCAGCAAGCTCTACGCCCAAACCGGGATGTTCACCTACGACCCCGGCTTCACATCAACGGCGAGTTGCGAGTCCGAGATCACCTACATCGACGGCGACGAAGGCGTCTTGCTTTATCGCGGTTATCCGATCGAGCAGCTCGCCGAGCAAGGCGATTTCCTCGAAACCTGCTATCTCCTGCTCTATGGCGAATTGCCGACGCCGATCCAAAGGAGGGACTTCAACTACCGGATCACGCGGCACACGATGGTGCATGAGCAAATGGCCCGGTTCTTCCAAGGCTTCCGCCGCGACGCGCATCCCATGGCGGTGATGGTTGCGAGCGTCGGCGCGCTCTCCGCCTTCTACCACGATTCGACCGATATTTCGGATCAAAGGCAACGCATGGTCGCCTCGATGCGGCTTATCGCCAAGATCCCGACGCTCGCCGCAATGGCTTATAAATATTCGATCGGGCAGCCCTTCGTTTATCCGAAGAACGAACTCGACTACACGTCAAACTTCCTGCGCATGTGCTATGCTGTGCCTTGCGAGGATTATAAGATCAATCCGATTTTCGCCCGCGCGCTCGATCGGATCTTCATCCTTCACGCCGACCACGAGCAGAACGCCTCGACTTCGACGGTCCGCCTAGCCGGGTCGTCGGGAGCAAATCCCTTCGCCTGCATCGCGGCGGGCGTAGCTTGCCTCTGGGGGCCTGCGCATGGCGGGGCCAATGAAGCCGCCCTCAAAATGCTGACGGAAATCGGCACGGTCGAGAACATCCCCAAATATGTCGCCCGCGCCAAGGACAAGAATGATCCGTTCCGCCTTATGGGCTTCGGCCACCGCGTCTATAAGAATTACGACCCGCGCGCCAAGATCATGCAGCAGACCTGCCATGAGGTCTTGAACGAGCTTGGCATGAAGGACGATCCTTTGCTCCAAGTTGCGATCGAGCTCGAAAGAATAGCCCTCAGCGATGAATATTTCATCGAGAAGAAACTTTACCCGAACATTGATTTTTATTCGGGCATTACGCTGAAGGCGATGGGCTTCCCGGTCTCCATGTTCACCGTGCTTTTCGCTGTCGCGCGCACCTCCGGCTGGATCGCGCAATGGAAGGAAATGATCGAGGATCCTGGCCAGAAGATCGGCCGCCCGCGCCAGCTCTATATCGGCGCCGCGAGGCGCGACTACGTGGCGCTGGACAAGCGCTGAAAAAGAGCGACATCTCGGCCATCCGCTCGTCAGGCGCAGCTTCAAGGCGGATGGACTTGATCTGGCCTATAAGGATTTGCGCCGGATCAACGAGATGGAGCATGTCGACATGCTCTACCGCTAGGAAGAGGGGCCGATTTTTTCGCAATCGCGCGGATCGGCTCAAGAGCGTGTTCTCATCGAAAAAGTTGACCAACTTTTTCGATGAGAACACGCTCTAACTCTTTGAGTTTGAGCGATTCTTTCCCGATCAGATGTTTCCGTCCGATCGGGAGGCGCTCCAAGGGCAGCTTATGTCTCTCGCGACCCCCAATGCAAACGCGGATATTCTCGTCGCCGGCGCCGGCGCCGCGGGTCTTTCGGCCGCCCTTGCTCTTGTCCAGGCGGGATTTTCGGTGGTCTGCGTCGGCTGCGTCGACGCCCGCGCCAATGGCAGGACGGTCGCGCTTTTCGAAGCGTCGCTGCGCTTCTACAAGTCGCTTGGTCTCTGGCGGCGTTTTCGCGGCAAGACAGCTCCGCTCGAGAAGATCACAATGATCGACGCGACCGAGGCGCGTCTTCCGGTTCCCTCGGTGACCTTCGCGGCAAGCGAGATCGGCCTCGCCGCTTTCGGCGAGAATATCGAGAACAATGTCCTCGTGGAAGGCCTCGCGGAGATCGCGGCGCGGACGCCGGGCCTCATTTTACATGAAGGGATGCTGAGCGACATAAGCTTCGACGCCGACGCCGTCCGCGCCACATTGGCCGACGGCCATCGCGTGGAGGCGAAGCTGGTCGTCGCCGCCGACGGACGCGGGTCGCTTGCGCGGACCAAAGCCGGAATCAGCGCACGCAGCTGGACCTATCCGCAGGTCGCCCTCACTGCGCTTCTGACGCATGAAAAGCCGCACCGGCATGTCTCGACGGAGTTTCATACGCGGTCGGGTCCCTGCACGCTCGTGCCTCTCAGAGCGCTAGAAGGTAGGCCCAATCGGTCGAGCCTGGTTTGGCTGATGTCGGCCGAGGATGCGGACCGCAGGCGCGCGCTCGGCCCCGCCGGCCTGGCGCGGGAGATCGAGCGGCAAGTCGATTCATGCGTCGGCAAGATCGACGTCGAAGGGACCTGCGGCTATTTTCCGATGGCCGGGATGAGCGTCACCCGCCTCTTCCGCCACCGCATCGCGCTGATGGGCGAAGCCGCGCATGTCTTTCCGCCGCTGGCCGCGCAGGGCCTGAATCTCAGCTTGCGCGACAGCGCCGCCCTCGTCGAGACCTTGGAGGACGCGCGAGAACTCGGGCAGGACATAGGAAGCGCGCAGACGCTAGCGGCCTATGCGAAGGCCCGCCGCGGCGATATTTCCTTGCGAACGAATGGAATCGACATCCTCAATCGTTCGCTGCTTTCCGATCTTTTTCCGGTCGATTTTTTGCGCGGCGCGGGCCTTTTTGCTTTTTCCATGATCGGTCCCTTGCGCCGCGCCTTGATGCGCGAAGGCGTTCTGACGCATGGAGCGCTGCCGCGGCTCATGCAGGCGCGCCCCCAACGTTCATGCGCGCGGCATAGCTGAACGATTCGATCGCTGCTTCTCCGCCATCGACGCCGCATCATCGCCCAAGCGCATGGATTGATCGGCAAGCGAACCCCAAAAGCTCTCCGGCAAACGCGCCAGCCATTTCTCCTTGGAAAAAAATGCGGCGACATGCGCGCGCGCGGCGAGCCCCATGCGCTTGCGCGCGGCTGAATCATCCAAGAGCCGCCGGAGCGCTTTAGCCGCTTGGTCGATGTCCGGTTCAGCCCATAGCGCCTCGCAGCGGTCGTAGACATGCTGCGGATCGACGATGGGGACGAATGTGACGTCGACCAGGACGCTGCAATCCGGGGTCATGAAATCGAGATTGCCGGACCAACCGGTGGCGATCACCGGCTTTGCCGCCGCCATCGCCTCGGCCAATAGAAGGCCGAAACCTTCGGAGCGATGCAGCGACAGCACGATATCGGCGCGCGCCATGAGATCCCTCATCTGCTCGACGCTGAGCGTCTCATACATCAGATGCGCGTTGGTCAGGCCCGATATTGCGCGCTGAATGAGCGCCGCCGATTCGGGCCACGCATGGCTGTTGCTGATTTTAATGGCGAGGACGGCGTTCGGATCATCCGCCGCCGCGCGCCGGAACGCCTCGATCGCCGCCTCCGGATTTTTGCGGGCGTGGACTGACCGCACGTCATAGGTGAAGAAGACGATCGTGCGGTCCTTGAAGTCGGGCAAAGGATCGTTGCGAGGCGCCAGCGGCGTCGACTCGACATCGATGAAATGCGGCGCGACATGAATGGGTTTGCCGGGAAGGGCGCGGCGGAGCGCGGCGGCCACGAATTGGCTAGGCGCCCAGATCTCATCCACTTGGACCGCGGCGCGGATCCATTGGGGCGGAATGACATCGAGCTCCCAAGCCCAATAGCCGACAATCCTCCGACTCGAGAACCTCCGGCCAAGCGCCGCGGCGAGCAAGTGAAAATCATGCGGGTTGACATGGGCGACGACAATGCCGCCGGCGCCCGCGTCAGGCGGCCACAACGGCCCGGCGTCGAAATCTTCGAGCAGGGCGAACAATCGGCTCGCGTTGGCGGCGAACGGCCGCAAGCCGGCGTGCTGAAACAGGCTCAGCATCTGGCGCGCGCCCTGGCCCATTCCGGACGCCGTTCCCATCAGTCCGCAAACGACCACATCGCCGGGCTCGAGCGGACGGCGCGGATCAACTGGACGACGGAGAACGCGCTCCGTCAAGGCGCGCTCCCTCTCCTTCATCCAGAGCGGCTGCGCGTCCAGGGCGCGGCAGACGAGTTTGCTGAGCACGGGCGATTCTTATGTCGTTTGCAGCAGGCGCATGCGAAGGGAGTTGGTTCGCCGCCATCAAAGAAAGGCTGATGCGGACGACATTAGAGCAGATCCCGCGAAGGCGGAAGCAAACGCGATCCGCCATTATCGCATCTTCAGCCAGGTTTTCTCGACGACGTCGCGAGACGCTCCAACATCCATTGCGTCGCCGGGCCGATCGATCGATCGGCGCGATGGGCGGCGCACATGGGGAGCGAGGCGGCGCGGCCGTCGTCCCATTCCTTCGGAAGGAGCCGCACAAGCCGGCCGGCGGCAAGATCTTCCTCGACCATATGGGCCGGCATGCTGCCATAGCCGAGCCCTTCTCTCAGCAGGGCGTGCTTGGCGCCGAGATCGCCGAGCCGCCAGGTCTGCGTCGCGTAGACGCCGTAATCCTTGTCGCCGGTGAAGCCGGAAGGGTCGGTCAGGACGAGCTGGATGTGATCCCGGAGGATCTCCGAGGGCGCCGGCCCGTCGAGCTTGGCCAGGGGATGCTCCGGGGCCGCAACCATCACCAGCTCGACTTCGAGCAGAGGGATTCGCTTCAACGCAATCGTGTCGCTGGCGAAAGCGCAAAGGACGCCGAGCGCGCAGAGATCCTTCTGGACGAGGCGGGCCGCCCCGCCGAGGCTCTCAACGTAGATGCGCGTCTGAACGGTCGGATAGCGCTCCTGGAACGCTTTCAAAGCCCCAACCAGCGCATCCATCGGGAACATCGAATCGATGACGAGCGATAGCTCGGGCTCCAATCCGCCTGCAATGCCACGGGCTTGGTTCTGAAATAGTCCGACCTCCTCGCCGATCCGCCGCGCTCGCGGCAGCAAACTGCGCCCGGCCTCAGTGAGAACGGGCCGGTAGTCGGAGCGATCGAACAGCGCCGCGCCGATCTGATCCTCGAGCTTGCGGATCGAATAGGTGACCGCGGATTGGGCACGGCTCAATGAGCGGGCGGCGGCGGAAAAGCTGCCCTGCTCCACGACCGCCAGAAAGATCCGAATGTGATCGAAGGAAAGGCCGTCCATGAACTCCATCTATAAATTCGATGATTAATGGCGAGCTTTTCCCAGTTTTTTTGGGGCTTGAGAAGAGGCAGATTAGTCAAAACCGGTTCGAACGCCCTTTCGGATTTGTCCCTAACGAAGAGTTCATCATGCCCAAGAAAACCCTTGTCATACTCGCCCACCCCGACATCGCCCGATCGCGCGTCAACAAGCGCTGGGCCGAGGAGCTTCGCGCGCATTCCGACGCGATCACCGTTCACAACATCTATGAGGCCTATCCGGATCGGAACATCGACGTCGCGGCCGAGCAGAAACTTGTCGAGGCGCATGACCGCATCATTTTTCAATTCCCGATCTTCTGGTTTTCGACTCCGGCTTTCCTGAAGCAGTGGATCGACGAGGTCCTGACCTATGGATGGGCCTTTGGTCCGGGCGGCGACAAGCTGAAGGACAAGGAGATCGGGCTTGCCTTCTCGACCGGCGGCAAGGGCGAGGCCTATCAAGCCGGTGGGCAAAACCGCTTCTCCATGAGCGAGCTCACCAAATGGCTCGAGGCGACGGCGATCTATGTCGGGGCCAAATTCCTGCCGAGCGTCGCGCTGCACGGCGCGCTTTTCGACCTGACCGACGAGGATCTCGCAGCAAGCTCCAAAGCCTATGCCGCGAGGCTGCTTGAAGGGAGTTGATTCGCTTCCGCGGCCGCTCCAGCCTTCTCCCCTGCGCCTGTCGCAGGGCTGTTTTCATTCCAGCGAAGGATTTTCATCATGGCTTTAGCGCGCATCGCCGCCGCTTGGTCGCCCCGCCTCCTCAGCGTCTTGCGAATCGTCTCGGCTCTTTTGCTACTCCAGCATGGGACGGCGAAGTTCTTCGGCTTTCCGCATGTGGCCGCTTTCGATGACCTCAAGCTGCTGTCGCTGCTGGGCTTCGCCGGCGCTCTGGAACTCGTCGGCGGCATTCTGCTTCTGCTTGGCGCGTTCACGCGTCCGGTCGCCTTCATTCTGTCCGGCGAGATGGCCGTCGCCTATTTCATCGCCCACGCCAGCAAAAGCTTCTTCCCCGCCCTCAACCAGGGCGAGCCCGCAGTGCTCTTCTGCTTTATCTTTCTTTATATCGCCGCGGCGGGAGGCGGCGCCTGGAGCCTGACAGATCATCGCACATCCGCGCAATGACAGGCGTCGATCTTCTCCCTTGCATGAGGACAGGACTCGCGAGTCCATCGCGACGGCGGGAGCAAGATTTAAGGCGGAAGCGCGAGAACCCGCCGCCTCAATCCGCAATTTGCCTTATCAGCCAAGGGAAAAAGAACCGGACGCGCCTGTTATCGGAGACAGAGCGGGCGGCTCCACCCATATACCGACAAAAGCAGCGAGAACGTCGAAGACGCTGGAAAGATTCCGAATCAGATCATCCGATCAAGCGCGTAGACTTGGGCCTCGATCCGAATCCCCGTGAAATTGACCAGGACTCCAAATCAGTTCGGCCTCAATTTTTACGCGGCGTCGAAGCTTCCGCAATGCTCACGGACGATGCGGCCGGCTTTGCCGCCGGGTCGGAGAAATGAGCGCTGTCGAGTTCGCTCGCGACGGCTTTGAAGGCCGACATGAAACCAGCGGTTGGCAGGTTGGACAAGGCGTCGGGAATGATGCGCGCGGCTTGGCGCAAGCCGGTGAGCGCTTGGCCGAGGACGGATGGCGTCGGCGCGCTTGCGGTGGCGACGTCGCCCGTAAGGCTCGGAAAATTGGAATGGTCGAGCCGGGCCGGCACGATCGTCGTCCCTTGCGGGTCGCCCGCATCCTTGCCGAGCGCCGCGCGGAGCCTCGGGGCCTGCGGCGCCCCGTCGGCATAGGCGAGAATCTCGGAGGGCACGCTGGCTCGATCCTTTGGTCCCTGAGTGATCACGACAGGAAGGCTCGCGGCGCGCGCGAGCTGCGGACTTCCCGCTGCGGCGACGCTCGGGCCGCTGATCGCGTCGCTCTTGGCGCCTGCCGGCTTGGCGTTTACGTCGACGCGATCGCGCGTCGCCAAAGCCGCCACGCGCGTGAGGCCCTCGGGCCGCGCGGGCGGCGTCGGCACGTCCGCGACGGCTACGAGCTCAAGCGGACGCGAGGGCGGCATGGGCGCTGCGAAGCCCAATCTCTTTTCGCTCTTGTCCGTGGATATGCTGCCGGTCGCCGCATCGCGATCGTCAATCTCGGCGCGCTTGTCATGAAGGTTCGGCGCGCTCTCGAGGCTTGCGACGACGGTTCTACCCGCGCCTGCGGCTTGCTCCGGCTCGCTCGCGGCCGCTGCCGCGACTGGGACGGGTTGCTGGGCAGGGCCAGAGCGCCCATCACGGCGATCGGCGGAAGCGACGCTCTTTGTCGTCGCCGCGACCGCGCGGCGACTATCGTCTTCACTGATCTGGGTTTCGGCCCCGGATCGTCCCGCGCCGCCGCCCCCGGCGAGCGAAGCAACCCGCGTGCGGTCACGACGCGAGCCTGCGCCGCGAACGACTTCGGCGTCTTCCTCTTGGTCGCGATCGTGGTTGCCGAACAGCCAAGCGAAGAAGTTTCCACCGCTAGGCGCCGGAGCATCGCTTGTGACGCCGCCACGCGCGGCGATTTCGGCGCGGGCCTCTTCATAGCGCGGCAGCGCTCTGCCATTCGAGGCGAGATGGACGGTCTTCCCATCGGGGAAAACCCGCGCGAGCTGTTCATAGCTCATGCGCGGCCAGTACCTTACGCTGCCTACGTCGAGATGAACAAAATTCGACGCGCCGTAATAGCCGACGCCGCCTCTTTGCAGGCGCAGGCCAATTTCGCGAATTTTCTCCATCGACATGCCGGGCATCGTCGTATCCATCGCCTTGCCGAGGATATGTTGCGAATGTTCGGCGACCGCGCGGGAGCGCCGGCGCAACATGGCGTTGGTTTCGGGAGAGCGATAGGCGGAGACGACGACGACCGGCTCATTCGCGCCGGCGGTGCGATAGACTTCCCAGACGACGTCGAAAAGACGCGGGTCCATCTTGGCCCGATCATTGTTGCGCCAGTCGCGCAGGAACCAATTGAGCTTCTCAAGAACCGCCGGATCATAGGACCCATTGACGCGGAACGTCGCGTCGATCGATTCGCCTGTATGCGAATGATAGAGGCTCAACGTGCGCGTATCGCCATTGGCGATCGCGGTTTCTGTCGAGGAGGGAAGCAATATGCTGAGCAGAAAAGCGCCGGCGTAAGTCACAGCGGCGAAAAGACCATGCTCTTTGAAAGCCGCGCCGGCGCCCGATTGTCGCAAATCAAAACTCGCTGTTGTCGGTTTCGCCGCGCTCGTCGCGGATCGGTTAACGGCGAAAGCCGCATTTGTAACAAGAGTGCTCTTAAATCTCGACCGGTTAATGTCCCGTAACATGATGGTTCATGCCCCTTGCACGAGATCGCCGCCGAGCCGGCAGGTTTGCGACTTGCGAAACTAAGTCGCTGAATGTGGCGAGCATATGTCGGCGCGCCCTACAGGTTTCGCAAAAGCCTTTCCGTTTGCATTTCGACGCCCCCTTCGGAATTGTGCGAAAGGCCTTTTTACGGTCGAATGTATTAACGGATGAAGGCGCAGAGTGAGGCGAGATTTCGGCGCCGGACCCTGTCGCCGATGCGATGTTGCAGCGAATCGGTTTTCGATTCGCTGAACGAATTTCTTAATCATGTTTGGCTTCATTCGAATCAGGCTCAACAAGGTCATGACTGATTCAACTTGAAGCAGTTGTGGACCTGTTCACTGAGTCGGCCGCGCCCAATTCAAGAAGTCGCGGCTCTTGTTCGAGACGCCGCCGCAATGCGCGCGCTGTTTGAGAGATCCGAAAGGGCTAATAGGGCGACGCTAGAGCGCGTTCCGATTGGATGGAATCATCCAATCGATGAGAACTCGCTCCAGATCGATAAGTTGGAGCATGTTCCAGGAGGTTCTTGTCAGGCTGCGAGGTCGGCGACGACGGCGTCGAGCAGAGGAAAGCCTTCCGCGCTCACTCTGATTCGACCATCCGCCGCGTATTCGACCATGCCCTCGGCGATCAACGAGGCGACGCGGCTTGGATCGAGGCGACGGCCGGACATGGCCTGAAACCTGGTCGGCTCGATTCCTTCGGCGAGGCGCAGCCCCATCAAGAGAAATTCGTCGGCCTGCTCGTCCTTGGTCAAATCCTCGTCCTCGACGAGCGCATGCCCGTCTGTCTCGACCACCGTCAACCACATTTCGGGATGGCGCTCCGTAGCCTGGGCGCGGCGGCCCTTCGACGTCAGGATACGGCCATGCGCGCCTGGACCGACGCCAACATATTCGCCGTAGCGCCAATAGATCAGATTATGCCGGCTTTCCGCGCCGGGCCTTGCATGATTGGAGATTTCATAGGCGGGAAGCCCCGCGCGCGACATCTCCTCCTGCGTTGCGTCCCATAGCTCGCGGGCGCGGTCGGCGTCGGGGATCGCGAGCTTGCCGCTGTCGCGCAACCGCTCGAACATCGTGTCGGGTTCGATCGTGAGCTGATAGAGCGAGAGATGATCTTTCGCGCGCGAGATCGCAGCTTGCAATTCGCGCCGCCAATCCTGCGCCGTTTGGCCTGGCCGCGCATAGATCAGATCGAAGGAGTAGCGCTCGAAAACCGACGCCGCGAGCGCCACCGCCGCCATGGCTTCCGCCGCGCTATGGGCCCGGCCGAGCGCTTTCAGATCGGCGTCGTTCAGCGCCTGCACGCCGAGCGAGACGCGATTGACGCCGGCCGCGCGAAAGCCGCGAAAACGGCTGGCCTCGACGCTGGTCGGATTGGCTTCGAGCGTGATCTCCGCATGCGGCGCAATGGGCCAATGTCCCGCGATCGCATCGAGAATGGACGCGACCGTCTTTTCACGCATCAAGGAAGGCGTGCCGCCGCCGAAAAAGACCGAGGACACGGTGCGGCCCTTGGTGAGGCCGGCGCGATGCGCAAGCTCCGCCTTATAGGCCGCGAGATAGCGGTCTTCATCGATCGGATTGGCGCGGACGTGGCTGTTGAAATCGCAATAGGGACATTTCGAAAGGCAGAACGGCCAATGCACATAGATCCCGAAGCCCGGATCCGCGGCGATATGAGTTCGACTAGCCATCGTCATCTTATGTCACGCCGTTTTAAAGCCGTCGCCTCGAACAAGATCGCCTGGACTGAGACCTCAAATGGTCGGAGCCAGCAAATCTTGCAAGGCTCTTCGAACCTTCAACCAAGCCTCGATCAGACTTGCGTTCGGATCAAGGCGAGCGCGAGAGCGTCCGTCCACATAAATCGGCATGGTCAAAGTCGCGCCATATTTAGCGGCACAGTCGAAATAGACGTCTCAGGTTCATGCAGGACTTGGGGTTCGTGTAAGACTTGGCGCTTTTGCTCGAAAGGCAGATTCGACTGGATTGCTTAAGAATGCGTTCACCACGAATCGATAGCCTCCGAACGCAGCCGAGTTGCGTTGGTTAAAGTTGAGAGTAGGTGAAGATTGGGTTATCTTGCTCCGCCTCCGATGCCGGCGCCTGTCGTTGTCATGAAGGACGTCGGCGGCCTCGTCACCGATTATCAGGCTCAAACCGAAATTTATCGGCTTTCGGATCGGGAGGTCAGGCTGCATGAGTGCCGCTCGGCCTGCACCATGGCGTTGAGCCTGCCCAATGTCTGCGTCTATCCTGACAGCATCCTCAAATTCCATCAGGCCTATGATGTCCGCAACCACCAGACCGACCTGAATGTTTCCCAGCAGCTCCTCGATTCTTATCCCGCCGCGGTGCGGGCGCGGCTCGGAGGTTTGACGCGCGAATACAAGGTCTTGCGCGGAAGCGAATTGATTGAGCTGGGCGTCAGGAATTGCAGCGAGGAGCGCACCATGGTCGCCTCGACCGCGCCGCGCAAAACGCCTCCGATGCGTGCTCGCGCCGAGCCGCAGCCCGCCGGGCAAGGGTCCTTTTTCGCGGGTTTGATGGACAAGATGTGGTCGGCCTTCGGCGCGGGGGAGCGAACCTCTCAGCCTGACGACAAGACGGTCATGGCGCGGGCAAATGCGCCGAAATCCATATCGTCCGAGTCTCTGCCGGCGGAACCGCCATTGCCGCCGGCGCGCCCGACGGAAGTCGCGTCAATGCTCGGCGCGGCGGTCGAGCATGACGCGATCGACGCCGCCCCGCCGCTGGAGGTTCAAACGACCGACGCGCAAATGACCGATGCGCCCTTGCCGCCGCCCCGCCCAACAAGTCTGACATATTCTTACACGTATCGACTCGCCTCGATCGCCTTGCCGAAGATCATCACCGGGGCTCAGCGCATACTCCCGCCGGGGTTCAGGGCCTACGCGCCGCTCGAACGTTAAACGTCGGGCGCATGATCCGCCTAAGCGGACCGATCTCGCGATGAGGTCGGCGTCAGGCCCTGCCGCGCGCGCAGATATCCAATAATTTGTCGGCTCATGCGCACATGTTCACGCGAGACGCGATAAGATATGCGGGCGCGCGTCGCGTTTCGCCGCGCGAGCCGGAGGGACGCCGCCCTTGAATGATGCGTTTTTCGAGAGCGAAAGTCTCACGTTCGTCGTCGTTGCGATCGCGCTTCCGATCGCCCTGGGTTTGCTTTTGTTGATCTTTCGCCTCGTCATCAGGGGGAGGTTTCGCGTCCCGGCAAGCGGCGTAAAGGACTCGCCGCGCCTCGGCGTCGCCGATGCGTTCGATATCGACCAGCGGCGGCGGCTCGTCATTGTTCGACGCGACAATGTCGAACATCTCCTCATGATCGGGCGTTGGAGCGACCTCGCGATCGCATCCGACATTATCGGCGCCGAGGCCATCGACGACGAGTTCCGCCATGACGCATCAGAAGCGTCGACAGAGGCGCTGCTAACGCCAGCCGACGCAGTTCGGCGGCGCTCCGCGGCATCACGTAGCACAAGAAAAAAATGGCTCGCATCGGCGCGGGCCAGATTCAAGATGGCGAGAACGCTAGCGACCGGTTCGGACTTGCTCCCGCTGGCGCTGCTTTCCGGCGTCGCCGGAGCGGGCGCGGGGTTCATATGCGGGCTTTTCCGGCTGTCGCTAAGACAAGCAAGTCATCTCCGCGCCGCCATGCCGCTGTGGTGGCGCGATGAGCCTGTTGTCGGGCTTATGCTCATGATCGTGGGGGCGGCGGCGGCGGCGGCGATCGCTGTGTGGCTCGTGCGCCGTTTCATGGAATATGCGGCGGGCAGCGGCATTCCCCATATCGAGGCGGTCATCAGCGGCGATCTGCCGCCGCCTTCGTTGATGCTCCTGCCGGTCAAATTCCTCGGCGGCCTGCTGGCGATAGGCGCGGGCCTCGCGCTCGGCCGCGAGGGGCCTTCGGTGCAGATGGGCGCGACCCTGGCGCATGTCCTGGGAAAAGCCTTCGGCCGGAGTCCGGCCGACTGCAGGTCGCTCTTGGCGGCGGGCGGCGGCGCAGGCCTAGCCGCCGCGTTCAATGCGCCGCTCTCGGGATCGGCCTTCGTGTTGGAGGAGTTGATCCGGCAATTCGATGTGCGCGACGCCGTCGCCGCGCTCGGAGCCGCGGGCAGCGCAATCGTGGCGGCTCAACTCCTCACGGGGCCGGAGCCGGCTTTCGCCGTCGCGGCCCTCCCGTTTCCGGACCCCAGCGATAACCTTCTGTGCTTCGGATTGGGCGTTGTCGCGGGACTTCTGGGCGTCGTCTACAATCGCGTGCTTCTCGGCGCGCTTGCGACCATGGACCGCCTGGCGCGCTTTCCGGCGGAATTGCGCGGCGCGATGCTTGGCGCCGCGGTCGGCGCCCTGGCGTGGTTCGCGCCGAGCGTGGCCGGCGACGGCGAGGCCCTCATCCAGCAAACGCTCGACGGCGCCTATGGGCTCGGCCTGATCCCGCTCCTTTACCTGCTTCGCTTGGCCCTTGGCGCAGCCTCTTATTCCTCCGGCGCTCCAGGCGGCATATTCGCGCCGCTCCTCGTCTTGGGCGCGCAGATGGGCTTCTTCTTTGGCGGGCTATGGCATCCGGGCGCCGCCGATCCCGCCGTTCACGCCGTATCGTTTGCGGTGGTCGGAATGGCGGCCTTCTTCACCGCCGTCGTGCGGGCGCCGCTCACCGGCATCATTCTCGTCACCGAGATGACCGAAAGCTCCACGCTGCTTCTGCCGATGCTGGCGGCCTGTTTCTCGGCGATGGCGGTCGCGACAATGCTCGGCGAGCCGCCAATCTATGACTCGCTCAAGGAGCGGACGCTGGCCCTTTCAGAAAGGAGACCGAGCTGATCGCGGGTTCTGCGACGCCGTTCAAAAAAGCGGCGTCAGAGAATGTCTTTGGCTGCGATGCAATCCACGCCCAGCGCGCGGAGACTCTCGCGCGCGGCCGCGGCCGAGCCGCCGAGATCGAGGCTGCGGCAGGCGTCCTCGACCACTGCCGCGGAAAAACCCAGACGCCTTGCGTCTTCGGCCGTCCAGCGGACGCAATAGTCGAACGCGAGCCCGGCCAACACGACGCGGATGAATCCGCGTTCGCGCAAATAGCCCGCGAGCCCGGTCGGGGTCTTGCGATCGTTCTCGAAGAAGGCGGAATAGGAGTCTATTTCGCGGTGATGGCCTTTGCGCAGCACAAGCTCGGCATGGGGGACCTCCAAGCCCTTGTGAAACGCGGCGCCAGGAGTCGCTTGAACGCAATGGTCGGGCCAAAGCACTTGCGGACCATAGGGCATGTCGATCGTCTCATAGGGCTTTCGCCCCGGATGGGCGGAGGCGAAAGACGCATGGCCCCGCGGATGCCAGTCCTGCGTCAGGGCGACATGGGGGAAGGCGCGCGCGATTCGGTTGATCAGCGGCGCGACCTCATCGCCGCCGGGCACGGGGAGCGCGCCGCCCGGACAAAAATCATTCTGCACATCGACGACAATAAGAATGTCGGTTTCCGATATTGCGATGCGAGAGCTCATGCCGGTTTCTCCGCAATGCCCAGTCGGAGTTCAACCTCTTTGGCGAGGCGGCGCAACGGTTCGGCCACGACGACCGGATAGGCAGCGCCGGACTCGAGCCTTTGCAAGGGCTCGGGCAAGCGGTCGAGATCTTCGCGGGCGCGTGCCCTGATCTCATCGAGCGTCGGCGATGGTTCGAGCCTGCGCCCAGCCCGCATCGCCGGAACGAGCAGCGGCTTGCCTATCTGCGCGTCGCTTTCGAGCGACAACACGTCGCCAACCATCCGGCCGTCAGCGCCGAAGCTGCGCCAGACCTGCTTGCGGCCTGGCCAAGTCGCTTTGCCGGGGGACGCTTTGAGGCGGGCCAGGCCCGCATATTCCTCGAGCTTGTACACGCAGTCGAGCGAAGGGACATCGGACGAGGTCGTGAGGCTCGTGCCGAGGCCATAACCGTCGATCGGCGCACCTTGCCGCGCGAAGGCCAGAAGGTCATCCTCATCGAGGCCGCCGCTGGCGAAGATGATCGTCTCGGCGAGCCCGCCATCATCGAGAATCCGCCGCACGCGGCGCGACAGAGCGACGAGATCGCCGCTGTCCAGCCGAACCCCGGCGATGCTGATCCCGGCCGCCTTCAGCTTCGGCGCGAGGGCGACGATCTTTCGGGCCGCCGCCTCAGTATCATATGTGTCGATGAGCAGGATCAATCCGTCAGGCCTGGCGCGGGCGAAGGCCTCGAAGGCGGCGGCTTCGTCGTCGAACGCCTCGATGAAGGAATGCGCCATGGTCCCATAGAGCGGAATGCCAAAGAGCGCTCCGGCGAGCACGGTCGCTGTGCCGGCGAACCCGGCGATATAGCTCGCGCGCGCGGCCATCAGCCCAGCCTCGGCGCCATGGGCGCGGCGGAAGCCGAAATCGACGAGGGACTTGCCGGGCGCGGCAAGCCGCATGCGCGCCGCCTTGGAGGCGACCAGCGTTTGATAATGCAGGATGTTGATCAGGCGGCTTTCGACGAGCTGCGCTTCGGCCAGCGGCGCCGTGACGCGCAGGATTGGCTCGTTGGCGAAGAACGCCCGTCCTTCCGGCATGGCCTCGACGTCGCCGGTAAAGCGCAAGGCTTCGAGCTTGCGCAAAAAAGCCTCGCTGAAGCGGCCGCTCGCTTCGAGCCAGTCAAGTTCTTCGGGCGAGAAGCGGAAGTCTTGCAGAAAGCCAAGCGCCTGCTCCAGCCCGGCGGCGATCAGGAACCCGCGGCGCGCAGGAAGCCTGCGCACGAAAAACTCGAATACGGCTTCCCCGGTCTCGCCCTGCTCCTGATAGGCCTGCAGCATGTTGAGCTGGTAAAGATCCGTGAGCAAAGCGCTCTTTGTGAGATCCATAAGTTGGTTTCCCCCTGGGGCCGAGCGCCCATTCCTTTATCTGGAGCGGTCTTATCACCGCCAGGCGAAGCTTTCGACGCCTCCGCTGGAACGCATGAAACAAATGATGACATTGGTTCTCATTTGCGCTACGGTCCCGGCATGATCAACGCCTCTCGCCGCACTTATTTTTGGTTTTATGGCTATCCCTTGCCGGCGGCTGAGGCGGAGTGCGCATGATCTAAACGACATCGCAGAGAAGTCCCAAAAGCCGCCAGCCTACCGGGCGGCTTTTTTGCGCCGCGGGTATGGCGAATAGCCTGGAGCCAAACCCGTGTTGACCACCGACGACCTTCGCATCCGCGAAATCAAGGAACTCACGCCGCCCGTCGAAATCATCCGCGAATTCGCGCGCACCGAGACGGCGACGAAGACCGTCATCAGCGCCCGCGGCGCCCTGCGCCGCATTCTGCGCGGTGAGGACGACCGTTTGGCCGTCGTGATCGGACCCTGCTCGATTCACGATCCCGACGCCGCCCTAGACTATGCCGCGCGCCTCGCCGAAGCGCGAAAGCGACTTGGCAGCGAGCTCGAGATCCTCATGCGCGTCTATTTCGAGAAGCCGCGAACAACGGTCGGCTGGAAGGGGTTGATCAACGATCCGCGCCTCGACGGCAGCTTCGCGATCGACCAGGGCCTGCGCATCGCCCGCAGCCTGCTGCTCGACATCAACAATCTCGGTCTGCCGGCCGGCTGCGAATTCCTGGACATGATCACGCCGCAATATATCGCGGATCTCGTAAGCTGGGGCGCGATTGGCGCGCGAACGACGGAGAGCCAGGTGCACCGGGAGCTCGCCTCCGGCCTCTCCTGCCCGATCGGCTTCAAGAACGGCACGGATGGCAATGTGAGAATCGCCGTCGATGCGGTGAAGGCGGCGACCCAACCCCACCATTTCCTCGCCGTGACCAAGAGCGGCCGCAGCGCGATCGCCTCGACGACCGGAAACGAGGATTGCCATATCATCCTGCGCGGCGGCAATGCGCCCAATTATGACGCCGCCAGCGTCGCCGCGGCCTGCGCCGAGGCGGTCCAATCAGGACTGGCCCCGCGCCTGATGATCGACGCCAGCCACGCCAATAGCCGCAAGAAGCCGGAAAACCAGCCGCAGGTGATCGAGGACATAGCCGGCCAGCTCGCCGCCGGGGAAGAGCGCATCATCGGCGTCATGATCGAAAGTCATTTGCGCGCGGGCCGGCAAGACCTCGTCTCCGGGCAACCGCTCGTCTATGGCCAGAGCATCACCGACGGCTGCATCGATTGGGAGACATCCGTCGAGCTGCTTGAGCGGCTGGCGCAGGCTGTAGCGGAGAGGCGGCGGGCGAACCGCTGCGTCAGCGCCGAAGGGCGATCGCGGAGCGCTTCGGGCGGATAGCAGCCTATGAGAGGCAAGTGGCCTGACTACGCAAGGTCCTCCTTCAGGCGTTGGAAGAACGCCTCAAGCACGTCTCGCCGCAAGACATAGCTGGCGAATTTGCCTTCCCGGACGACCTCCACCAGACCCGCCGTTTCGAGTTCTTTCATGTGGTGGGAGAGCGTCGCCGGGTTGATGCCCATGCAGTCGCGCACCGCGCCGCAGGCGAGCGCGTCCCGGCATTCGCCGAGACGCTTCAAGATTTCATAACGGCGCCGATCGCCCAAGGCCTTCGCGATCAGAAGAACCTGATCCTCCGTCAGCAATTTGCCAGTAGGCTCCGACATCCCCGCACCTTCGAGCATGACCGCTTCAAATTGTATCGATCATGCTCATGTCTCTATCGGCGGCGCGCCGCCATCACAAGGGCGTGATCAGGAAGCGCTCTAGCGCAAGCCGCCCGAAACCACCAGCGTATCGCCCGTGACCCAGCGCGCTTCGTCCGACGCCAGGAACACCGCGACTGGCGCTATATCGTCCGGCTGCCCGGTTCGCCCGAGCGGCGTCAGCGCGATAAATTGCTTCTCGAAATCGCCGCCGATGACGCCGGCGGCATGCGTGCCCTCGGTTTCGACCACGCCGGGATTTATCGAATTGACCCGAATTTTCCTCGGCCCCAGCTCCTTCGCCAGCACGCGGGTCACCGCGTCGACCGCGCCTTTCGTGGCGGTATAGACGACCGAATTCGCCGGATTGAGCTCGGTAATCGCGGAGCCGATATTGATGACGCTGCCGCCCTCCTCGCCAAAGAGCTTCGCCGCCTCCTGTGTCGCCAGCAGCAGGCCCAGCACGTTGGTGTTGAAGTGCCTGTGAAATTCGTTTTCCGTGACCCCATCGAGCGGCAAAAGATTATAGACGCCGGCATTATTGACCAGAATGTCGAGCCGGCCGAACGCTTGCTTCGTCTCCGCGAAGATTTTCTTCACATCCGCCGCCTTGGCGACGTCGCCATGCACGGCGATCGCTTTGCCGCCCTTGGCTTTAATGTCCGCGACGACGCGCTCAGCGCCTTCCTTGCTCGAGGCGTAGTTGACGACGACCGCCGCCCCTTCGGCCGCGAGCCCTTTGGCGATTCCCGCGCCAATGCCCTTTGACGCGCCGGTCACCACCGCTGTTTTGCCAGACAATTTGCTCATGATTTTTCATCCTTCGAAGCTAGCGGTAATTCGATATATTTACAATTATCGAACTATTGGCTGAGCGTAGGTAAGGCGTCTAGGCAGGTCTTTCAAGGGGCGAAGGCGGCGTCTGACAATGAGCCAGAGCGTCGGTTTGGTGGCTTCGCTTCAATTCCCGCGCGCTTATCTCGCAAGCAGAACCGTTTTGCACTCTGTGGGCAATTGCGCCAGCGTGAGCGGCCGCTTCGGCTTCCATGGACCTGGCGTTGGATGCAGGATGGACTCTGAAAACCACCAGGCGAGCGAGGCGTCGCAGCCTTGGCCGGGCGGAACCGGGTCTTGATCCCGGCAGGCTTCCTCGCCCTGCGGACATGCGAGTCGGACATGGAAATGATAGTCATGCCCGTAATAGGGGCGCACTTTATTGAGCCATGATCGATCGCCGGTCGCCTCGCGGCAGATCGCCTTCTTGATCGCGGCGTTGACGAAAATGCGCTGCACCTCCGGGTCCAACGCCGCCGCCTTGATGACGGCGAGATGATCGGGGGTCCATTTCGTCGGATCGACGTCGAGGCGATCGCCGCGAACCACGTTCACCGCCGACATTTCTTCCCGCTCAAGCCGCGACAAATCGCGATTCGGCATGGGCGTCAGCCAGATATCGGCGTCGAGGCCGATCTGATGCGAGGCGTGCCCCGTCAGCATCGGGCCGCCGCGCGGCTGCGACATGTCGCCGACGAGAATTCCCGGCCAACGGCTGACGGTCGGAACCTTGCGCGCGAAACGTTCAAGGAAGGCGATCAGCGCCGGATGACCCCAGTTCCGATTGCGCGAGAGCCGCATCACCTCCCACGCTGGACCATTGACCGGGAGCGGCCGTCCGCCGGCGAGGCAACCGTGCGAATAAAAGCCGATCGTCCGTGCGGCCAAAGGCGCAGGCTCGGCTTGGCGCCCAAATAATTCTTTCGCAGGAGTCGAAGGATCTTCCGGATGCGCGAGCGGCGGCAAAGGCTTCGGCTCCAGCGTTCCTATGTCTTGCGCGAGCGCCCCTCCAGTCATCCCCGCAGAGACAAGCCCGAGCGCGGCCAGCAGTGAAACAAAGCGCAATCGCATTGCTCTCCTCCATCTCCGCTCCTGTCGCGCAATTCACGCGCTGACGCTGAGACTAATAGAGCATAAGATAAAAAGTTAACGCATTTAGACTTCCCATCGAAAAGCCTGTTCCCGGCCCGGCCCGGCGCTCGCTCGAAAGCGCTTGAGCCTGAAGCGCCCTCAGATAAGAGCAAATCGCTGGCGAGCGCTGGCGCAAATCCTTGGAATGAAAAATGCTCGAACCCGCTCGCCGCGACGTGCGGAAGCGCCGCCTGAAGCCGCCGCTTTCCTTAGTCCACGCGAATCCGGCGATGAAACTATGCCGGTCCAGATTCCGAAAGTCGAGACGCGATGTCTGAAGTGTTGCTGCGGAAGGAAAGGATAAATTCGGCGATCCGCGATCGGGATCCCTCGGCTTTTGCGGGCGCCCTCATGGGCTGGCTCGAAGCGACCGCCTATTTGCGCGTGCTGCCTGCGCTCGAAAAGGTCGCGCTTCCGCGCGGCGTCGTGCCAAGCTTGTCCGACGTCGATTTGCGGGAGGAGAGCGTCCGCGAAGTGGCGGACGACGCGGTCATGGCGTTTTGCATCGCCGCCGGGCTCAACCACGACCGGGAGTCAATCATCAAGCTGCACGGCCTGTTGACCAAGCAGATGGGTCCGATCTATCCGGGCTCCTCGGCGATCGCCCATTGCATGCAGACGATCGACCCGATCGTCACGCTCGACGACGCCGTGGGCCAGGCGCTGAAGGCCATGCTCGAAGGCAAGGCGCTCGACGTGAAAGATATTTGGAACGCCGGCCTGCGTCTGCTGCAGCGGCTTCGCTCCTCGAATTTCGTGCAGGAGCTCGCGCCGATACTGGCTAGATGGCTGCGCGACAAATGGACGCTCGCCATCGATCAACAGCGCTTTAATCTCGTGCGCCCGCGTCTCAGCGTTCCGCCGATCGAAGCGGCGCTGGCTGACGCAATTGACGACCAGAGCTTCGTCGCGGCGCTGCTTCTAGCGAGCGCGGACGCGGCCGATATAGAGATCGAAGCCGATTATCGGGCTCAACTCCAGGCGATCGCGCGGCGCGCCTGAGTAGGGCCCGATCGTTCGGAGGACAGCGCAACGGTACGCCGCGCGGCAGCGGCCTCGTTGATGGCGCTTGGCTCTGTTGCGAACAGCTCCTGTAGGCGGCTATCGGATTTATCCAAACATTTTCGAGCGGAGCGATCACCGCGTCGGCGCAAAAATGCTTGATAGTCTGTGACATTCGTCACACCGCGGCCATCTTGAAATGGCCAAGATCGACCATCAATAGACCGACAGTCAGGGTGAGGAAAAATCGAATCAGTGTCGCGATCCGAGGGATTGCGCCGCGCGGCGGCGTCATCCGCGGCGCAGCGAAACATTGATTCGCGAGTTTTGCGTCAAGCGCCTCCGCGATTGTTCCCGCCTCGAAAGTCTACCGATCTTACAAAGTTTTGTGACTGGCGCATTTCTTCTACCGGCGTGAAATGCCACGGGTTCCGGCTTGGCGCGCCAGTGATCTTTCGCCAAGGGAGCAGTTCAACAATGCGCAAGTTGGCCTTCACCGCGGCCGCACTGGGAGGCCTTGCCGGCGGCGCGGGCGTTGTGTTGTCCGCCCTGGCCGCCCATGGGCCGGCGGGCGGGCCGCTGCTCGAGACGTCCGCCAATTTTCTGATCCTCCATGCGGCCGCTACAATCGCAGTCGCCGGCCTCGCTCTGGCCGCGCCGCAACGCGCTGTCTGGTTCCTTGTCCCGGCGGCGCTTTTCATTTTGGGCAGCGCGCTCTTTTGCGGGGATCTCGCCACACGCGCTTTTGCCGGCGCCCGCCTCTTTCCTATGGCGGCGCCGATAGGCGGGACGCTTCTGATTTTCGGCTGGGCTTTGGTTGTAGTCGCGGCGCTGGTCGCTGCGTGGACAAGGCAGAATGAATCTTGATCAGGATTGATCTTGATCAGGATTAGAGCGCCTGTTGAGTTGAATATCTCGCGATCTCGCTTGATTTCCTGGACTTTGAAGAGTTGACGAGGCACAGTCCGTGCTGTTGGAACATCGGGTCTCCACATGACGCTCGCCCACCCAGCGGCTAAAGTTTCAAGGCCTCGGATCTTGATCGTTGAGGACGAGCCGTTCATAGCGCTCAGTCTCGTAGACGCGCTGTTTGATCTTGGCTTCAGCATAGCGGGGTGCTTTGGCGACATCGCCTCGGCAATCGAATTTATCGGCCGCGAACAGATCGACGGCGCTCTTCTTGATGTGAATCTCGGCTCACAAAAGATTGACCCAGTCGCCGATCTCCTCGCCAGGCGCGCCTGCCCTTTCATCTTCACGACCGGATATGGGCGGTCCGGCATTCCCTCGGCTTACGCCGATCGCGCTGTGTTGCAAAAGCCGTTCGGCATCGACGATCTCGCCGGCGTGTTAGAGGCGGAGTTCGGCGCTGCCGGCCATTGAGCCACATCTTCGGTTGACGTCCAACAAGATGCCAAAATCGATAAACGCGATCGGCTTATGGGAAGACTCGTCGTCAAGTTCGCGCAGATTGAGACCCACGCCATGCTTCGCGTCTCCAGCGCTTGACAACATCCTACCGATAGGGGCCTTCTCGCCTTGATAGCGACACAGTCAAGCGCCAGAGCAAGCGCTGGCCGGCGTTGCGGCGACGCCTTCAAGGCAGTTTGAGAGCCATGATCGAAATGGCGCCACTCGCTTCCGCATCTTTGAGGCCGCGTCGGCGCGCGGCGCGCGCGATCGGGATCCTCGGCGGCCTTCTCCTCCTCGTCGGGATCGTCGCGGCCGCCGCGCCTTGGGCTTTCTCGACCAAGGCCCTGCGCCTCGAGATTGAGGCGCAAGTCCGCCAGATGACCGGCCTCGCCACGGTCTCGCAAGGCCAAGCGGTTTTCGTTGTCTTGCCGCAACCGCATATAAGCATCGACGACATCAGTCTCACCGATCCTTCCGGCGCTCTTCGGATCGATGCGCGTTTTCTCAAAGGATATCTGCGCGTGTCCGCGCTTTTGCGAGGCCAACTCGAGATTGCATGGGCCAGTCTCGGGCAGCCCGACATGGTCATCGATCTCGACGGCAGGCCGATGCCCTCCGACAGCGCGATCGGCCGCGCGGCGAATGCGAAATCCGCCAGTCCGCAGGCGACGTCAGCCGATGAAGCGCGGCTCGCGGCCGTGACGCTTGTAGACGGCCGCGCTCGCCTCAAGAGCAAGCTCGGAGCCTCCGACGTCTTGATCGACGGCATTAACGTGACGCTCGACTGGCGCAAGCTCGGCGACGCGGCGCGCGTGACGGGGCAGGCGCGCTTTCACGGCGAAACCGCCAACATCTCCGCTTGGGTTAGGCATCCGACCGACCTGTTGCGCGGCGGGCGGTCGGCGCTGACTCTCAACATCGACGGGACCGCTTTGTCGCTTGCAACCGAAGGCGTTCTGGCGAGCGCGCCGACGGCGCAATATAGCGGCCACGTCGTCGCGGCGGCGCCATCCATTCGCAAGCTTGTCGAATGGGGCGGCTATTTTATCCGCCTCCCCGCCTCTTTCGATGATTTCGCCCTGGAAGGCGACGCCAGCGTCGAAGCCTCGGGCGCGGCCTTCTCAGGCCTGCGCCTGCGGCTGGATGGCAATGACTTCGAAGGCGCGCTTGCGGTTCAGACCGGTGAAAAAACTCCGGTCTTGTCGGGCACGTTGGCGACCAATCTACTTTCCTTGCGGCCGTTCCTCGCAAACCTCCCCGCGACGGTCGGGCGCGACGGACAATGGAATAGGGATCCTTTCGATCCGAATGATCTCGGCCTCGTCGATCTCGACCTTCGGGTTTCAGCAACGCGCGTCGTTCTGCCAACCGTCGAGATGGAGGACGCCGCCTTCGCTTTGATGAGCCGCAACGATCGGCTCGAATTCACATTGGCCGAGGCGAAAGCCTATCAGGGCAAGGTCAAGGGCCGCGCATCCGTCGCGGCGGAGAGTTCCCGCGTCTCGGTGCGCGCGAATGGCGCAATATCCGATGTCGACATGGCCGGCTTGCCGCCTGGCGCCATCGGGGCGGGGAGATTTATCGGCGCTTTGACCGGCTCGGCCAATGTCGAGAGCTCAGGCTCCAGCGTGAGCGAACTCATGCGCAATCTCGAAGGCGAGGCGCAAATCACCATCGCGCCTGGGGAGCTTATCGGAATCGATCTCCCGCAGGCCTTGCGGCGGATCGACAAGAGGCCGCTCGCCCTCGCCATCGACATTCGCCATGGCGGAACCGCTTTCAATCGCGCCAGCTTCGGATTGCGCATCGCAAAGGGCGTCGCCGATATACAGGAGGGCGCGCTGCGCGGCCCGGGCGTCAATCTCGGCTTCGGCGGCTCGATCGATTTCGCCGAACGCGCGCTCAATCTACGGGCTCTCGCCACGCCGTCCGCCGCCGAGCCGAAGCCAGGACAAGAGAGCCCTCAGTTTCGGTTCGACGTCGTCGGCTCGTGGGATGATCTGGCCTTCCTCCCTGATGTGCGCAGCCTGATCCGTCGTTCCGACGCGGCGGCGCCGCTGTTGTCGCCGAAGTCAAATGGCGGCAAATCTCCGCAAGGCGGCGAACGTCAGGACTGACTCACTGCTGCTTCAGGTCGGCGGCTTGCGGCGCGGCTTGATTTTGACCGCGTCCTCCGGCCAAGGCGGCCAGAAGCAGGCTCACGCCAACGAAAGCAATCAGCAGCGTCGACATCGCATTGATTTGCGGCGTCACGCCGAGCCGCACCTCGCTGTAGATGCGCATAGGCAAGGTGGTCGAACCGGGCCCCGAATTGAAGCTGGCGAGAATCAGGTCGTCGAGCGAGAGCGTCACGGCGAGGAGAAATCCTGTAGCGACCACCGGCGCGATGAGGGGCAAAGTGACCTTGATGAAGGCGGTCAGCGGTCCGGCGCCGAGATCTCTCGCGGCCTCCTCCAGCGATTGATCGAGCCCGGCCAATCGCGCGCGGACGATGATCGAGACGAAGCCGAGGCTCAGCGTGGAATGCGCGATGATGAGCGTGGCGAAGCCGCGCTCCAACCCCAAGGCGACGAAGAAAAGCAGCAAGGCGAGCCCCATGATCACTTCTGGCAGGACCAGCGGCGCATAGATCATGGCGGCGAAAAGGCCGCGCGAGCGGAACCGGCCGAAACGCTCGAGCGCGAGCCCCGCCAAAGCGCCGAGAACGGTCGCGATCGCGCCCGAGGCCAATGCAACCTCGAGGCTCGTCACAGCGCTCGCCATCAGCTGCTTGTTGGCGAAGAGGGCGACATACCAATGCGTCGACCATCCACCCCACACAGTGACAAGGCGGGAGGCGTTGAAGCTGTAGAGAACGACGAGCGCAATCGGGGCATAGAGAAAGGCGAACCCCGCGCTCAAAGCGATGAGTCGCGCTGGCGTCCTGGGCTGCTTCATGGCCGATCCCCGCCCGCCCGCATTTGCAGCCTTTCATAGAAGACGAGCGGGACAACAAGCAGGGCGAGAAGCGCCACGGCGGCGGCGGCGGCGGCCGGCCAATCGCGATTGGCGAAGAAATCGTTCCACAGCGTCGTCCCGATCATCAAAGTATCCGAGCCGCCGAGAAGATCGGGAATGACGAATTCCCCGACGGCGGGAATGAAGACCATGAGCGCGCCAGCGATGACTCCCGGCAGCGACAAAGGAAAGGTGATCCGCCAGAAAACGCCGGACGCCGAAGCGCCGAGGTCGGCGGCTGCCTCGATCAGCGCTTTGTCCTGGTTCTCGATCGCGGCATAGAGAGGCAACATCATGAAGGGCAGATAGGAATAGACGATGCCGATGAGCACGGCCCAATTGGTCGCGAAAATATGCAAGGGCTCCTTGATGAGGCCGAGCGCAATCAGCGCATGATTGATGAGGCCTTCATCCTTCAAGATCATGATCCAGGCGTAGACCCTGATCAGCGAGCTCGTCCAAAATGGCGCGATCGCCGCCATCAGGAGCAAGGGCCTCCAGCGCGCCGGCGAACGGGCGATCGCGAGCGCCAGAGGATAGGCGATCAGAAGCGTGAGAAAGGTCGCCGCCGCCGCGATCGCGAGAGAATCGAGATAGGATTGCAGGTAAAGGCTGTCGTCGATGAGCCCGGCATAGGCGCTGAGCGATAATGCGCTCAGCTTGGCCCAAATGTCCGCCGGGTCGAGCGAGTCGAAAACCGGCTCATAGGGAGGCTGGCCAAGCGCTGACTGAGACAGCGAGACCTTCAGCACGAGCGCGAAAGGGGCCAGGAAAAACAAGACCAGCCAAGCATAGGGCAAGGCGAGGACAAGCCTTCGCCCGAATTTTCCGCGCGCCGGCGCCGCCTTGCTCATGACGAGAGAACAATTGCGGCCTCCGGCGCGAAGCCGGCGGCGACCTTGTCGCCTGGTTCGAAAGCGCGCGCGCCAGGCTCTGCATTTTGCGCCGCGGCGCGCAAGACGAGGCCGCAGGCGAGCCTGAGCCGATAGAGCGTCGCTTCGCCGAGATAGGCCTTTTCCTCGATCTCGCCCGCAAGAATATTGATCGGACTCGGCGAGGCTTCCGTCAAATCCAACGGGGTAATGAGGATGCGTTCGGGACGCACGGCGACCGCGACCGCATGGCCCAGCGCATAGGCGACGTCGCTGGCGACCTCGATGACGCCGGCCGCGGTCGAAACGCTGACGAGATCGCGCCGCGCCGCCGCAACCGTTCCCTCGAATATATTGATCTCGCCGATGAAGCGCGCGACATAGCTCGAATTCGGCTTCTCATAGATTTTGGCTGGGGCGCCAATCTGCTCGATCCGCCCCGCGCGCATCACCGCGATCCGGCTCGCCATCACCATGGCTTCGCGCTGATCATGCGTCACGATCAGGAAGGTGACGCCAAAGCTCTTTTGCAAATGCATAAGCTCGAATTGGGTCTCTTCGCGCAGGCGCCGATCGAGCGCTGCAAGGGGCTCGTCGAGCAAAAGTAGCTTGGGCCGCTTGGCGAGGGCGCGGGCGAGCGCGACGCGCTGTTTCTGCCCTCCGGATAATTGATCCGGGCGCCGCTCGCCCAAGCCTTCAAGCTGGACGAGTCGCAGCATCTCGGCGACCCGGCGCTTGATCTCGAGCTTCGGCATGCCTTCCTGGACAAGGCCGAAACCGATATTGCGCGCCACATTCATATGCGGAAACAGCGCATAGGACTGGAACATCATATTGACCGGACGCTTATGCGCCGGCGTCTCGGTCATGTCCGCGCCGTCGATGAAGATCCGGCCGGAATCAGGAGTCTCAAACCCGGCGATGAGGCGTAAAAGGCTTGTCTTGCCGCAGCCCGATGGTCCGAGCAGCGCAAAGAACTCTCCGCGCATCAGCGTGAGAGAGAGATCATCCACCGCCGTGAGCTGGCCATGCCGCTTCGTCACCCCGTCCAGACGGACGAACGGGGTCGCGGGCTCCATCATTGACGACAAGGCGCTCAGCCTCCCTCGCGCATCGCCTCATCGAGGCGCGTCTGCAGCACATGCGGTCTGACGAGAACGAGGGCGCCCCGCGTCTTTTCGACGAGGCCCTCCTGCGCCATGGCCGAGAGCTCGCGGGTCACCTGTTCGCGCCGGCACCCGATCCGCGCGGCGAGGACATGATGAAAAGGCGGCGGCGTCACCGCGCGTTCGCTCGGCTTGCCGGGGCGCGGCTGGGCCATGCGCAAGAGCTCGGAATAGAGGCGGTGCTTCAGATCGAAGATCGAATGTTCGGCGAGCCGCGCGTTGAGCTCGCGCACCCGCCCGGTCAGCAGCCGCAAGATTCTTTCGCATGTCGTTTGCGATGTGAAAATCACCTCGCGAAACACATGCGCCGGCATGATGCAGAGCTCAGATTTTGTCAGCGCGGTCACATTGGCTGAGCGCTTGGCCCCGTCGATCGCCGTCATTTCGCCGAAAAATTGGCCCGCCCTGCTCTCGCCAAGAATGATCTCCTTGCCGGCCATCGTCCGGATCAAGATCCGAACCTCGCCGGCGATGATGAAATACACGTCGGAGGATTCGTCTTCATAATCAACGACAAGTTCGCCGTCGTCGTAGCGCCGCCAGGCGCAAAGCCGGTCGAACCGATCGAAGTCGAGGTCGGCGACATCCTTGAAGAAGGGAACGCGCGTTAGGGTTTGCATGGCTGCGGGCTTGAGGCTGACTTAAAATAAAAACTATTCGCCGTGGCTCGGGAAGAGCTTCAATTTTTACATTAGCACAAGCTGCAGCGATTTTCGCGCGCTTCGTCAGACAATGCGATCCAACGCGACTCCTCGCGGCGCGACGAGCAGACAGCCCGCCAAGGGGCCGGGCGCGCGCATTCGCGGTCGCCGAACAATGCGCAGAGAGCAACGGGGATCGGCGCTTCTTCACTTAGGCGCGGGGCGGATTCACCTGCCACGGCGAATCCGCTCCCGCTGCGCCAGCCGGCCTAAAAGGATCGAGGAACGATCGACTTTAGTTCAGGCGCGCAATCTTAAGGGTCGCAATGCCCTGTTCAAGGATCCCCAGGGCGGCGGCTGCGCCTCTAGCCAGGTCCAAACCGCGCCCGCGGATGAACGGGCCGCGATCGTTGATGCGCACGATCACCGAGCGGCCTGTTTTGGGATTGGTCACATGAAGCCGCGCGCCAAAAGGAAGAGTTCTGCTAGCGGCAGTAAATCCATCTGGATCGAAGGCTTCGCCCGATGCGGTCCGACTTCCTGATGTGTAGAACGAGGCTTTGATAAGGGAGCCCTCGTGAGACCGAGCAAAAGATGAATTTGGAAAAAGACAGATAAACGCTGAAACTACGATATTTACACTGATAACCTTCAACATTTTACCCATTCTGTGATTGCAGATGGGCTTCGCTATTTCCTAATTGTGTCCATAAAAAGAACGGCGGCTGGCCAGTGTCAACTATATGTTATACAACTTCGTCAATCGACCACAGAGAGACTAAAACAGAAGCCATAAAATAACGAAATTAATTTGTTATTAGACATGTATACAATATATAATATGACTCTATATTCATGTCTATTTGAGGCGGCTAACTCTCGACAGATTAAAGGCGTCCTTCAGCCGTCAAGCCGCTGCAGGCGAAGCCTTTGCGGCGCCTTGGGACGGCGGACGGGCGTCGAAAATGACTTTCGTCGAGAGCGCCTGCCCCCCCAATTTTGCCTATGCGCGCAGAAATGCGCCCATGCCGCACAGTTCTTGCATTTGTCAGAACGCGGCTGCCTCCGCCGGAGGCTCACTGACGAAAGTGGCGCAGGCTCGAGAGTAAGCAATCGGCGGAACTAAGGAGATACAAGTAATAGAGTTTGTGAGCATTCTATATTATTGACAGAAACCATGGAGCATTGCGGCGTTGCTTGGGTAAGCGTAAAAAAGAATATTATTCTCTCGGCGTAATGCTATACGCTTTTGGCTTGAGATCCTTATTGGGCGTATCCGTTTGTCGAACTTGAAAGGCTGAAGCCGAATACGTTGCGACGCGCCAGCGGCGCTGTAATAGAATGGCGGATCTGACGCCGCCCCGAAGGACGCCGCCAATCAAGATCAACAATGGCCAGCCCGTTTCTTCTTGGCTTTTGACGCGGAGTGGATCCAAAATGGACTATCAACTCATAGGAAACGACGAAGGCGCGCTCACGCAGTCAAATTGGGACCTCGATCGAATTGTCTCGGACTTGCGGGCATTGCGCAGCGAATGGCGAGAGACGACAAAGCCCAATGGCGTGATCTACGAGTTGCCGTCGCAAGAAGCGCTTGCCGATATTGTGGACGGCCTGTCCGCGGCGCTTTTTCCGAGGCATTTCGGCCGCCCGGGCCTCACCGAGGAAGGCGTCGATTATTTCGTCGGAAGCTTGCTCGGCCGGGCGCTCGAGGCGCTCCTCGAGCAAGTGCGCCGGGAATTGCGGCTAACGTCCGAGTCGCGCGGCGAGAGCGGCGTCCAGCGCGAGCAACGGGCCCATGAGATCACGCGAGAATTCGCCGCGCGTCTGCCAAAGGTGCGGGCGCTCCTCGAAAGTGACATTCAGGCGGCCTATCGGGGAGATCCGGCGGCGCATACGGTCGACGAAGTGCTGTTTTGCTATCCGGGGATTGTCGCGGTCATCCGCCACCGGCTCGCGCATGAGCTTTATCAATTGGGCTCTCCCCTCCTCGCCCGCATCATTTCGGAGATCGCGCATTCGGCGACCGGAATCGACATTCATCCGGGCGCGCAGATCGGCGGCAGCTTCTTTATCGACCATGGCACCGGCGTCGTCATCGGCGAGACCGCGATCATCGGCGAGCGCGTGCGGCTCTACCAGGCCGTCACCTTGGGCGCCAAGCGCTTCGCGGTCGATGAAAGCGGCGCCTTGCTGAAGGGCGGCGCCCGGCACCCGATTATCGAGGATGATGTCGTGATCTACGCCGGCGCGACCATCCTCGGCCGGGTCACCATCGGGCGCGGCTCGAACATCGGCGGCAATGTTTGGCTCACGCGCAGCGTGCCGCCCGGAAGCAACATCACGCAGGCCCAGGCGCGCAGCGACGTCTTCGTCGACGGCGGCGGAATCTGATCACAGACGATCGTTCGAGGGGCGCCGTCGAGGCGAGGCCGCTGGCCGCGCCGCTCAGCGGCGCTCGGCCCGAAGCTGCTTCAGCCGATAAAGCGCATCGATCGCGGCGCGCGGCGAAAGCTCGTCCGGATCGATCGCGTCGATCGCCTCGCCGAGAGCGTCATCTTGCGCTCGGGCGATAGCGCTGTCAGCGGCCGGGGCCTGCGTCGCAGAGGAAGCCGCGAATGACATAGTGAACAGAGGCAGATCGGCGACGAGACGATCGACATGGGAGAGCCGGTCGGCGGCCTCGAATTCGGCGAGAAGGTTTCGCGCCCGTTCGACCACCGGACCTGGCAGGCCCGCGAGCTTGGCGACTTGAATGCCATAGGAGCGATCGGCGGCGCCCGCCATGATCTCATGCAGAAAGACGACGTCGCCATTCCAGTCGGTCACCCGGACGGTGAGATTGTCGAGCCGGTCGAGCCGCTTGGCGAGCTGAGTCAATTCGTGGAAATGCGTCGCGAAAAGCGCCCGCGCGCGGTTTTTCTCATGCAGATGCTCCATAACCGCCCAGGCGATGGAGAGACCGTCGAATGTCGCTGTGCCGCGCCCGATTTCATCGAGAATGACGAGCGAGCGCTCCTTCGCCTGATTGAGGATCGCGGCGGTCTCGACCATTTCGACCATGAAGGTCGAACGGCCGCGCGCCAGGTCATCCGAGGCGCCAACGCGCGAAAAAAGCCGATCGACCACGCCGATATGCGCCCTCGCCGCCGGAACGAAGGAGCCCATTTGCGCGAGCGCGGCGATCAAGGCGTTCTGCCGCAAATAAGTGGATTTACCGGCCATGTTCGGCCCTGTCACGACCGCGATCCTGCCGCCTCTACCGGCGACGCCGGAAAGCGCGCAATCATTGCCCACAAAGACCAGGCCACTCGCGCGCAACGCCGCTTCGACGACCGGATGGCGCCCGGCTTCGATCTCGAAAGCGAGCGAATCATCCACCAGCGGCCTCGTCCAATCGCAGGCGGCGGCCAATTCGGCAAGGCCGGCCGCGACATCGATCGAGGCGAGCGCATGGGCGGCGCGCTTGATTTCGGCCTCTTGCGCGAGGAGAAGCGCGGCGAGCTCGTCAAAGATCGCCTGCTCGCGGGCGAGCGCCTCGTCGGCGGCTGAAGAAATCTTCGCCTCGAGCTCGGCTAGCTCCTTGGTCGCAAAGCGCATGGCGTCAGCCATCGTCTGCCGATGCACGAAGATGGCGTCATAAGGCGGCTTCAGAAGGCGTTCGCCTTGCGCCTGCGGGACCTCGAGGAAATAGCCAAGGAAATGATTGTGCTTGAGCTTCAGCTGTTTCGTCTCGGCCATGTCGCAATAGCGCGCCTGAAGCGCTGCGATCACTTGCCGGCTTTCGTCGCGCAGGGCGCGAAGCTCATCGAGGGCGCCGTCGTGGCCCGAACGAACGAAATCGCCGTCGCGGCGATGGAGCGGCAAGGATTCAGCGAGGGCTAACCGCAGGCGCGCCGCGAGCGTCGGATCGGAAGCTCCGGCCGCCGCGCTCGCCTCGGCTAGCTCCTCCGGCAGCGCCGCGCTCGACTGGGGCAGCGTTTCGGCCAGGGCGTGGGCGGCGGCAAGTCCGTCGCGCAGCGCCGCAAGGTCGCGCGGGCCGCCGCGACCAAGCGCGAGCCGCGACAGGGCGCGTGCGAGATCCGGCGCGGCCTTGAGCTGCGCCCGGACATTCTTGCGTAGCGCCGGGTCGTCGACGAAAAACGCCACCGCGTCGAGGCGGCGAAGAATCGCCGGCGCGTCGGTCAGCGGCGCCGAGACTCGCTCGGCGAGAAGGCGTCCGCCGGATGGCGTGACTGTCCTGTCAATGGCCGCGATCAAGGAACCCTCGCGCCCGCCGGCCAGGGTCCGCGTGAGCTCGAGATTGGCGCGCGTCGCGGCGTCGATTTCCATATGCGCGTCGCGTCCGAGCCGCGAGGGCAGGCTCAAGGCGGGACGCGCGCCGAATTGCGTGCGTTCGATATAGAAAAGCGCGACGGCGGCGGCGGCGATCTCCGCGCGGGACAGGGCGCCGAGGCCGTCGAGGGTCGCAAGACCGAAATAATCCTTGATCCGCAGCTCGGCGCTTTGTCCCTCGCCAGCCTCCCGGCCGAGCGGGGTCAGCGGCCGTTGAGTCTCCTTCGCGATGCGGGCGAACCCCGGAGAGGCGACAAGCGATTCAGGCGCAACGATCTCGGCCGGATCGAGGCGCGCGATTTCCGCCTCGAGGGCCGTCTGCGACGCTTCGCAGACGGTAAAGGCGCCTGTCGAAATGTCGACGGCGGCGAGGCCATAGCTGAAATCGCCGCCGGACTGCGGCGCCCGAGCGATCGCGAGAAGACAATTCGCGCGGGCCGGATCGAGCAGCAGCTCCTCGGTGATGGTTCCGGGCGTCACCAGGCGCACGACCTCGCGGCGGACGACCGATTTGCCGCCGCGCTTGCGCGCTTCGGCCGGGTCCTCGATCTGCTCGCAAACGGCAACCCGATGGCCCTGGCCAATCAGCCGATTGAGATAATCCTCGGCGCGCTCGACCGGAACTCCGCACATCGGAATATCCTGGCCCGCATGTTTGCCCCTTCGGGTCAGGACGATGCCGAGCGCCTTGGCGGCGATCTCGGCGTCCTCGAAAAACAATTCGTAGAAATCGCCCATCCGGTAGAACAGAAGCGATCCTGGATTGGCCGCCTTGATCTCCAAATATTGCGCCATCATCGGCGATATTTTGGTCCCCGCCTCCGTTTGCTCCTCCGATTCGGGCGCAGGCGCGCGCGCGCCGCCTTGCAGGCTCGAATTGGTCAATTGGGGCGATAGGGTCCGGCTCGCGCGCTTCGGCATGGCGCGAGCCTAGAGCAGATGACGCTGCGGCGGAAGCGTGAAGCGGCGCGGCTCAGACCGTGACCTGCTCTCCGAGCTCGACGACCCGGTCGGAGGGGATCGAGAAGAAGTCTGTGGCGTTCGCCGCTTGTTTGTACAAGACGATGAAAAGTTTGTCCTGCCATATCGGCATGCCGGAATGCTGGGCCGCCTTGACCGTGCGCCGGCCGAGGAAGAACGAGGTCGTCATGATGTCGCACTTCAAGCCGGCGGCCTTGCGCAAGGTCGCGAGCGCCGCCGGAATGCGCGGGCTCTCCATATAGCCGTAGTGCAAAATGATGCTGGTGAAATCCTCGGACAGCTTTTGGATTTCAAACCGCCTGCTGATCGGCACGCGCGGCGTGTCCTCGGTCACGACCGACATGAGCCACACCCGTTCATGCATGACCTTATTGTGCTTCAGATTGTGCATGAAGGCGGAGGGCGCGACCTCGGGCGTGTTGGTCAGGAAGACCGCCGTTCCCGCCACCCGGATCGGCTTGGATTTCTCCAGCATGCGGATGAGATCCTGCATCGAGATGGAATCCCGGCGGGTTTTCTTGGCGAGCAATGCGGCGCCGCGAACCCAGGTCCACATGACGACCATCGCGCAGCCGGCGAGCAGCAGAGGCACCCAGCCGCCGTCGACGATCTTCATGAGATTTGCGGCGAGAAAAGCGAAATCGATCGCGAGAAAGGCGGAGACGAAAAGCGCCGCGAGCCAGATGGGCCAGCGCCAGAGCTTCCAAACGACGACGAAAGCGAGCGAGGTGGTGACCACCATCGTTCCGGTCACGGCGATTCCATAGGCTGACGCCAAGGCGCTGGAGCTCTTGAACAAGAGAACGAGCAGCAAGACCCCGAGCAAGAGAAGCCGATTGACCCTTGGAATGAAGATCTGGCCTTCCTGCGTCTCCGATGTGTGCAGGACGAGCATGCGCGGCAAAAGCCCAAGCTGGATTGCTTGGCGGGCCAGGGAAAATGCGCCGGTGATGACGGCCTGGCTCGCAATGACCGTGGCGATCGTGGCGAGGATGACGAGCGGCAAGAGGGCCCATTGCGGCGCGAGCAGAAAGAACGGATTTTCCACCGCCGCCGGATTCGACAGGACGAGAGCGCCCTGGCCAAGATAATTCAAGGTGAGCGCCGGAAGCACGAAAACCATCCAGGCTGTTTGAATAGGGCTGCGGCCGAAATGGCCCATGTCGGCGTAGAGCGCCTCGGCGCCGGTGACGGCGAGGAAGACAGAACCAAGCACGACGAACCCGAGCAAGCCATGGCCGAACAGGAAACGCAGCCCATAGATCGGATCGAAGGCGAGAAGGATGCGCGGCGCGCTTCCAATGCTGGTTGCGCCCAAGACGCCGATCACCAGGAAGAACAGCGCCATGATCGGACCGAAGAGAGCCGCCACCCGGGCGGTTCCATGACTTTGCACCCAGAAAATCGAAATCAGGATCGCGATGGCGCCAGGCAGGACATAGGGCGTGAAAATCGGCGTGACGAGTTCAAGCCCTTCCAGCGCGGAGAGGACCGAGATCGCCGGCGTGATGATCGCGTCGCCGGAAAACAGCGCCGCCCCCGCGACCCCGAGAAAGAAGACCGGCGCGACGCCATGGCCCACCGCCGACTGGGCGAGCGCCATCAAGGACAGCGTGCCGCCTTCGCCCTTATTGTCGGCCCGCATCAGGAACAAGACATATTTCGCGGTGACTGTGAAGAACAACGCCCAAAGCAACAGGGACACGGTTCCGATCACGCCTGTTTCGGTCACGCCGCCGGCTTTGATGTGATGAAGCGACTCACGCAGCGCATAAAGCGGGCTCGTTCCGATATCGCCATAGACAACGCCGAGAGAACCGAGCGCCAAGGCCGCAAAGCTGCTTTTTTGGCGGATAACGGGGGGATCGCCGGCTGGCTGCTGCGTGATTGTGGAAAGACTGGGCTCTTGCGCGATCTGCTGCGCCATTTGAAATCCCTTCAAGGGGCGGCGCCCCGTGACGCAATGCGGTCCGCAAAGGTTGCACGCGGCGGGGGTATAGCGGCTTCCGGCGCGCGAGAGAAGAGGCGCGGCTTCGGCGGCTGGAGCGGCCGCCTTGGAAGCCGCGCATCTCGATCAGATCGATCATCACATCGAGACGGGGATGCGCAAGATCAAGAAGCTGGCCCCTTCGAAACGGAAAAATCGATCGGCTTTCAATAATCCGAGCCAAAGCCTGATTCGTGACAAGTCGAGGATTTTTCTAGGTTCGAATCGCAATCAAGTAGACAGCCGGAGACGATGATGGAGCGCCTTGAAGCGATTGCGCTCGGCCCCTCGCCGGTCTCAAAGTCGGCGCGCGCGCAATCCGATCCGATGGCGGCCGCTGAAGTTTTTGATTGAGGCTGATCTTTTCGCGAAACGGCCTAGGGGCTTCGAATCTCGCGCGCTAGTAATGCGCGTAGCCATAAGCGGGGCCGTAAAAGACGGGCGCGCCGGGAAACTCAAGAGAATCCGCATAAAGGCCGCGCGACTGACACACCGCCTGCGGATGGAAGCGCGCAGTGTCGCCGACAAGGTCCAATTCCGGCGCCGGGATGATCCTGCACCTTGCGTCGACGCCAACCATGAAAGGAGCCTGTCGCGGCGGCGCGTAGCCGCCCCAGGCGCGGTCGAGGTCGGCCGCGTGAGCTTGAAAAAAACAAGAGCCCGCCAAAAGGAGGCTCGAAACACATACGCCTGCGCGCGCAGCAAGGCTCATCATTGTCTTCTTCTCCAGCGCATTCGATTCCCCGATGCGAATCGCATCGCTAGGACACGCCCTTAGAAGCCATGATTCGGCCTAACAATGTGCCAACGCGCACTTGGATGGAGGCCGCCGCGTTTTTTCCGCAAGCGCAGACCGCCAAGGCGAGGACGCCTCATTCCTTGACCTTGAGATCCTTGAGCTTCGCGAAGACCGAGTCGACGTCGATGTCGGCTTCCCGCTCCGGCCGCTTGGCGGGCGCATTGCCAAAGACCTCGGCCTCGGTCGTCGGTTCATCATGAGGCGAACGCGTGGTGACTTCGGCGGGCACCAGGGTCTGGCCGTGGTCCTCCTCAACTGCAGGACGGTCCTTGGCGGCGCGATTGACCTCGAAATCGAGATCCATTTGCGAGCATAGGCCGAGGCTGACCGGATCGACCGGCGACAGGGCCGCGGAGTTCCAATGGGTGCGGTTGCGGATCGCCTGCAGCGTCGTCTTGGTCGTGCCGGCGAGGCGCATGATCTGCGCGTCCTTCAGCTCGGGATGATTGCGCACCAGCCAAAGGATGGCGTTCGGCCGGTCCTGACGCCGCGACAAAGGCGTGTACCGCGCGCCGCGCCGGCGGGCAGGCTCTGGCAGACGCACCTTCGAGACCGCGAGCTGCAGCTGACGGTTTTCGTTCTTTTCCGCTGCGGCGATCTCCTCCCTGGTCAATTGCCCGGAGGTGATCGGGTCGTTTCCCTTGATTCCGGCTGCGACTTCGCCGTCGGCGATCCCTTTCACTTCGAGAGGATGCAGCTTGCAGAAATTGGCGATCTGCTCGAACGTGAGCGATGTGTTCTCGACAAGCCAGACGGCGGTGGCCTTGGGCATTAGCGGCGCATTGCTCATTCATTTTTCTCCTTCGCGCTCGAAAAAGGGGGAAATCCCGCAGCTTTCGCGGCCGCGCCAAATAGTGCTCCGCGCTCCCCGCCGCGCCGGGGCGAGGCTCGCGAGCAAGGCTCAAATCTTTTAGCCATGACGGGAATAGCAGCAATATATAGGCGGCGGCGCGCCCGAAGGCAATGACGCGCAAGCCGTCACTCTGTCCGATCGAGGCCGATCGGACAGGCGCGCCGGGAGGCGAGCCAGCCTTGAACTATGCAACAGCGCCCCGAGCCGCTGGGCAAGCATTCAACGCGATACGAGCGCCTGCCGCCCTGCCGACGCCGCTTCCTGGGCTGCTTTCCACCGAGCGGACCGGAGGCTCACCCCTCTTCGATCGAATTGAACAGGGCGTCGGCGAAGACATCCGCCGTCTTTATGCCGACAATGTCCTGCTTGCCGGCGAAGGTGAACCGCGGGACCTCCTCGACGCCTGAGGCGCGGATGTCGGCCATCTCCCGCCGCAGCGCGGCCGCGTCGTCGCCTGCGTTGAGAAATTGCTCGACCGAGCCAGGGTCCATCCGCGATTTCGCAGCAAGCGCGCAAAGGACGCCGCGATCGCCAATGTCTTGCCCTTGCAGGAAAAACGCCTGGAACAGACGCTCGACGATCTGAGCCTGAACCCCGAACCCATAGGAAAACCGGATCAGCCGATGCGCGTCGAATGTATTCGGCTGCCGCGTGATTTTGTCGAAAGCGAGCTCGAGCCCGAATTCGCGCGCGAGCTCGGCTGCGCGGGCAAGCTCCGCTTCAACGCCGTCAGCGCCGAATTTCGCCTCAAGATAGGCGCGCCGATCTTGCCCCTGCGGCGGACTCTCGGGATCGAGCTGGAAAGGATACCAGCGGATGTCGACCGCGAGGCCCGGCACGGAGCCGACGACGGCATGCACCAGGCGTAAGCCAATGAAGCAATAAGGACAGACCAAGTCGCCGACGATATCGATTGGAATCGGACCAGGCTCGTCGCCGCTCATCCATCGCTCCTGTCTTTTTGCTGCAACACGCTGCGGGGCGCTGCGCGAAAGCTTAAAGCAAATTCCATGCTTTGCTCGCGGAGCGGGCGCGGTCTTACGCGGGGAGAGTCAGCCCGCACGCGAAGGCGCCTGACGCGCCTTCAAGAGCGCCGCGGCGAAGACTTCTTCCGATTGCGGCCCCGGCACGACCACATCGTCGCCGAAAATGAACATAGGCGCGCCGGCGACCCCCAGCCTTCGCGTCGTCGCCAATTCATCCTTGACCGATTGAATATCGTCGCCCTGCGCAAAAACCTCCTCGAGAAGGTCGCGATCGAGGCCGGTCTCGACGCCAAGTTCGATGAGCAGGCGCCGATCGCCAATGTCCCGCCCCTCGACGAGGAAGGCTTTGAACAAGCGCTCGACCATTCGACTTTCGAGAGCGCCGAACTTGGCGAAACGAACGAGCCGATGCGCGTCGAGCGAATTCGGCATGCGTTCGATCTTGTCGAAGGCGAAGGAAAGGCCGACCTCGCGGCCGGCTGCGACCATGGATCGAAGCGCTTCCTCCACACGATCCTGGCCGAATTTCTTGGCGAGATAGGTTCGCCAGGCGACGCCATTTTCCGGGATCGAGCGATCAATCTGGAAAGGCCGCCAACGCAGATGAACGCCAACGTCCTGCGCCGCTATGGCGGATTCGAGCCGACGCTTGGCGATGTAGCACCACGGACAGACGACATCGGCGATGACGTCGATTGCGATGAAGGCGTCGGATCTGGCTGAGCTCATGGCGGAGGCGCAAGCAAGAAGTTAGCCAAGGCGGCAGGGGACATCAGTTGATCAGGCCGCGCACTCATTTTGGTGCATCAATTGTGATTGAAGCACAGGACTGATGAATAAGAAATGGGGATTGTGCATAGGCCCGGAACTAATCGATATGCATAAACGTTCGCCGGGATGATTTTTGATTTCCGGTTTTGATTTTAATGTCAGGCGCCCATGCAGTTACGGTCGACCCCCATCTTTTAAGTCAAAAGAGTTGAGGCCTCGGAACGCTGGGTATTGAATAAACGCGGCGCTAGAGGGTATGGCGCGGTAACGTAGATCGTCGCGCCTGCAGCGCCAAAGAGCGAGGGGGTCGCTCATGGGTGACGACCAAAAGCAATCACCGACGAATTTAGCGAGCAATGGTTTCATTGTCGCTGCTCTCGTGGCGACGGGGGCATATTACTTCGTCAATCATGACGCGCCGCTCCAAGGATTGCGGCCGCCGGTGACGGAGGCGCAGATCCACGAGAAAGCCGATACGCAGGATATCGACGCGCGCTTATGGCAAGACCCTTTCGCCGCCGTCGCCAAGTCGCTCGACCAGTCTGATCCGTCCAAGGCCGAACAATTATGCGAAGAAAAGCTCGACGACCGCCGCTGCGCGTCGCCGTTGGAAGAAGCAAGCAAGCAACCGTCGAAAAACACCCTCGTCATCGGCGTCACGATGTCGGGCGCTCCCTACGCAGAAGATAGCGAGGCTCGACGCCGCATACGCTACGCCGTGCTGGCCGGCCTAGATAGGGCCGGATTTGCGCCAACGGACGCGCAACACATCGGCTATTTCGCGCCTACGAAAGACGAGCGCATCAAGCTACCCAGCGTAGTCCCGTTCGAATGGTTTAAGCGACCCGACGGGACGCGCCGCATCCTTGTGTTTTGGCTGGACGAAGACGTCCTAGGGGACAAGGCCCTCCAACAGCTTTCCAGGCTTGTCTGCGTGCTGCGCACGCAGGGCCTCGACAGGCTGCCTGAATTGGCGAAGATCAGGATTAGGATTCTCGGCCCCCAGAACTCCGATACGCTTCTCGCGATGGCGAGGGATGCGCATGAGCAGGATCCATTTTGCCCGCGGACGCCCGATACGGACAAAAAAACGAATTCCGCACCTGCAAACATGGCAGTCGATGGAAAGACCGAGGCGGCCGTCTTCACATCAAATTGGCCAAACTTGAATGGGGTCGAGTTCTATGCGTATGACGCCATTGTCAACGACGAATTCCTGCTCAAGGACCTACTGCCGGATGGACCATCGCCGCGCGAGTCCGCCCACGACTATTTCGCTGAGCGAGGCGTCTCCCTATACAGAACAATCGCGACCGATGACATTCTCGCGGAAGGCGTCGTCAAGGAGCTAAGCCAGCGGGGCGTGAGGCCTGGGCTAGTCGCAACGGACCACGTTGCGCTGATCTCGGAATGGGATACGTTTTATAGTCGGACATTCCCAGACATAATGACGCTATGCTTCGCTCGCAGCCATTTCCGCCCCTGCAGCCCCCACCATGCTGGCGGGCGCCCTTGGGCATATAGCTTTAACCATCCTTGGGTGCACAAGCTTAAGTATTTGCGCGGATTGGATGGTCAGCTATCGCGTGACGAGGCGACCGCGGATCGCAAAGCGGGCAAGGGAGCCGAGGCAGGCGACGATCAGGCCGCTGCGAAAGAAGCCCCCAAGGCCCGAACCGACGCTAATGCGCTCGATCGCCCAATTGGACAGGGACAATTCGACTATCTGCGCCGCATCGCCAACCACTTGCGAAAAATTGACGAGGATCTGCGCCGGAAGGACGCGGGCAGCATAAAGGCCATCGGCGTCGTCGGAAGCGACGTTTTCGACAAGCTGCTCGTGCTGCGAGCGCTGCGGCCTCAATTTCCGGAAGCGCTGTTTTTCACGACCGATTTCGATGCGATGCTCATGATGCCGAGCGAGCTCAGCTGGACTCGCAATCTCATCATCTCGTCAAGCTTCGGCCCTGAGCTCGCGGCTCCCCTTCAAGCCGAGATTCCGCCGTTCCGCAGCACCTATCAGACAGCCGCCTTCATCGCCGCGCGTCTGGCGATCGGCGATCCCGACAACAACTGGTGCACGAGGGTCGGCCAGGAACAAATATCCGGGTGGCTGTCGCGCGCCCGCATCTTTGAAATCGAAAGAACCGGCGGCATATTGTCGTTTCCTAGCGGTGAGGCGCTCAAACCTGCGCCTTCTCCCAAGCCATGCGCGGACGCTCAAGCGCCGTCCAACGTCGCCTTTATGCCCCCTAATTCCGGCCGCTCCGCATATGATGGCGAGAAGAGGTCCAATGCCGCCTCTGCTCAAGGGGATGAAAAACAAAAGCCGTGCGGGAAAGATCTGGCGTCTTGCGCCGCCATTCAACCGGCTGACATTCCGCTTTTTCCCGAGCAGAAGGGCTTGAGGCCATTCGCCCTGACGCTCGCAGGGGCGGCGCTGATCGCCCTATCGACGCTTTCTTTTCGTCATGTGCGGAAACGCGCCGGAGTCGAGGCTGGCGTCATCGGCGTCGCTCTCGCCATAGGCTCATTGATTTGCGCCTATTGGCCAGAACTCGCGCAGTGGATGACTGGGTATGGCGAAGGCGAGCCGGTTGCGTGGCTGCAAGGCGTCAGCGTCTGGCCGACCACACTACTGCGCGCGGTCAGCATAGCGCTGTGCATTTACCTCATTTGGCGCGCATGGCGCGATCTTAATGCGAACCTCGATGACATCGTCCTCAAGATGAACATAAACGCGCCGAGTAGCACGGAGCCGGCCGGTCTGCTGAAGAAAATTGCGCGCATATTCTCCTATCGATTGGGCGATGACAAAGCTGAAGGGCGAGTAGACACACACGAGGCATATGACATCGCCAAAGCCTGGAGCGAATATGTTTATCAGGATCGATTTTTCCCTCGCTTTTGTCGAGTTGTTCCCTGCGTCGCGGCGATGTTTATGCTAGGCTTCCTTGTCCTCATTCCCATGTTCGGCGAGCCATACGTTCCAACGCGAAGCGCCCTCGCGCAGCGGCTTTACGTTTTGGCGTCGACCGGCGATGTCGTCTTCACACTATTCCTGATCTTTTTCGTTTTCGATGCGACATTGTTCTGTTTGCTGTTCGTGAACCAGTTGCATCGCGGCCTCACTCAATGGTCTCCCGGCACGAGGGAAAAATTCGAGGAGCGCCTAGGATTGAAGCACCAACTTGTCGCCGAGTGGATCGACCTGGACTTCGTGGCCAAACGCACCAAATGCATCAGCAATCTCATCTATTATCCGTTTGTGGTCATAGCTCTTCTGATTGTGTCCCGCAGCAACGTGTTCGCTAATTACTCGCTGAGCCCGGCGATCCTCATTAGTCAGCTCATTAGTCTCCTTATCGCCTTTTGCTGCGCCATTCTGCTGCGCCAGACGGCCGAGGCGGCGCGAGAGATGGCCAAGTGGAAATTGATGGCCGGCATTGTGAAGGCGAAAGGCTTGGAAGATGGCGGCCGCACCGCGGGACAGCTGGAAACCTTGCTGAGCCGCGTCGATGGCCTCCACGAAGGCGCCTTCAGTCCCTTCTCGCAGCAACCGGTGGTTAGAGCGCTGCTCTTGCCATTGGGCGGCATAGGTTGGACCAGTCTCGTCAATTATATAATGCTGCCCGGCGTGAGTTTGTAAATCTGCTTCGAATGCCGAGCCTCCGGAAAGGAGACCGGCTGCTCAATCCCGCCCCCCGCGTCCCTCCCTCCCCGCGAACGCCCGCGCCATTTCGACGAATTCGCTCGGCATCATGATGATCGTCATCGTGTTCTGCTCCGCGCCGACTTCGGTGATCATTTGCATGCGGCGCAATTCGAGCCCGGCCGGGCTTTGCATGATCGTCTCCGCCGCCTGCCGAAGCAGGGTCGCGGCTTCGGCCTCGGCTTCCGCCTTGATCCGCCGCGCGCGTTTTTCACGCAGCGCTTCGGCTTCTTGCGCCATGGCGCGCTGCATGGATTCCGGGATCTCGACATTCTTCATCTGGACGCGCTCGACCTTCACGCCCCAGGGTTCTGTGACGCGATCGATCGAATCCTGCAAAGCCGCCGAGATCGTATCCTGCTCCTTCAACACATCGTCGAGCGTATGCTGGCCGATAACATTGCGCAGCGAGGTCACGGCGACTTCGACCACCGATTCGCCGACATTGACGACCTGAATGACCGAGCGTTCGGGATTGATCGTCCGTCGCCAGATCACCGCATTGATCTTGACCGGCACATTGTCCCTGGTGATCGCCTCCTGTTGCCCAACCGAGGTGGTCATCGTGCGCATGTCGATCGTGCGTTGCCATTCTATGAACGGGATGATCTGATAGAGGCCTGGCCCGGCGGTGCGGACATATTTGCCGAGCCGGAAAACCACCGCCCTTTGATATTGGTTGGCGATGCGCAGGCTTAGGAGAAGAAGCAGGATCAGCAAGGCTGCAATGCCCGCCGCGGCTGTATGGACGTCGATCATCCCGCGTGTCTCCGTTTCTCGATTTTCATCCGCGTCCGCGCGTCAAGGCTGCTTACGCCACCATGTGTCGAGCGTCGCGCCGCCCGTCGGCGATCCATGGCGAGGCAGCCGCCGCGGCCTCGCGAGCTTCGTCGACGCGGCGATCCATAGATCCGGCGCATGGAACAGCGGAACGATATAGAACCCCGAAAGAAGCACGCGGTCATAGGCGCGCACGGCGGCGATGAAATCCTCTTGCGTCTTGGCGGTGAGAAGGGCGTTGATCAGAGCGTCGACGGCGGGCGATTTGACGCCGGCGAGATTGAACGAGGCTTCCTGGTCGGCGCTGGCGGAGCCCCAGCGCGAGCGCTGCTCATTGCCTGGCGAGGCGGAGGCGATCCAGCTTCCGATCATCATGTCGAAATCGAACTTCTGCCGCCGCCGCTGATATTGCACTTCGTCGACGAGCCTGACCTTTGCCGCAACTCCGATCCGCGCGAGCGAATCGGCGTAATTCAGGGCGAGCCGCTCCTGGTTGCGATCCGTGACCATGATCTCGAAGGCGAGCGGCGCGCCGTCCTTCTCCAGATGGCCGTTCGTGATCGCGTAGCCCGCCTGCCGCAGAAGCTCGAGCGCGCGCTTGGGCGCCGTCCGGTCTTGCCCCGACCCGTCCGTCGCCGCCAGCCGCCAGCGCCCTTCCAAAATGTCGTCGCGGACCGCGCCAGGAAAAGGCGCGAGGAGGCGGCGCTCCTCTTCGCTCGCGGGCCGCCCGGTCGAGGCGAGTTCGGACTCGTCGAAAAAGCTCTTCGTCCGCGTGTAGAGGCCATCATAGAGATTGGCGTTGATCCATTCGAAATCGAACACGAGGCCAAGCGCTTCGCGTACCCTTATGTCGGTAAAGAGCGGCCGCCGGAGGTTGAAGACAAATCCGTCCATTCCCTTCGGTCCGCCCATAGGCAGGCTTTCGCGCATCATCCTGTGATCGCGCATGGCTGGAAAGTCGTATGACGACGTCCAGCGGACCGGGTTCGTTTCCGTACGAAAGTCGAGGAGCCCGGCGCGGAAAGCTTCGAACAGGCTGTTGGCGTCGCGAAAATATTCGATGTCGATTTCATCGAAATTATAAAGGCCGCGGCGGATCGGGAGATCCTTGGCCCAATAATCAGGATCGCGACGCAGGATCAGATGCTCGCCGGGCTTCACGTCGGTGATGCGATAGGGCCCGGACCCGGTAGGGATTTCGAGGCTGGCCTCGTCGAATTTCGCAGGGTCGATCCTATGGCGCGGGAGCACAGGCATAAGCGCCAAAGTCAATGGCATTTCCCGGTCGCCAATGCCTTTGAGATCATAGCGGATGGTCAAAGGGTCCGGCGCGTCGATCGCCTTGACGAGGGAATAGGCTGCGCGCTGCTGCGGACGCCCCTTGGTCTTGAGGAGATTGAAGGTGAAGAGCACGTCGGCGGAGGTGATCGGAACGCCGTCGGAGAAATGCGCGCGCGGATCGAGCCGGAATGTCACGAAGGAGCGATCGGCGTCGGTTTCGATGGTCTGCGCGATCAATCCGTAGAGCGTGAAGGGCTCGTCGAGCGAGCGCGTCATCAAGGTCTCGAAGACATTTCCGTTAAGCCCTTGCGCGGTCGAGCCCGCCTTCAGATTGAACGGATTGAGGCTATCGAACGTGCCTTGGAAGCCGATCGTCAGGCGGCCGCCCTTTGGGGCATTCGGCTCGACATAGGGCAGATGGTCAAAGGCCGCCGGCAGCTCGGGCTCGCCGTGCATGGCGATCGCGGGCTCCGGCGTCGATGCGGCGGGTTCGGCGCGCGGAGAGTGGCCGAGCGCCAGAGCAAGGACGCAAGCGGCCGCCAGGGCGGCCGAAGCCGATCGAATCATCTGTTTCATCATCGCCGCAACTTAGACCATCGAAATGTGATTCGCATGGCGAGCTTGGGGCTGACGGCCGCTTCGCCCCTCAGGCGCCTGTGACTCGTCCAAGGCGCAATCCCGGGGTCCCCGGAGGCGGCGAAGCTTCAGGGCGCCGCGGCAAGACGCCTCACGAGACCGCCAGAAGCGCTTGGCGTCTGCTGGCGGAGGACGAAAATTGTATTTGCGGCGGGAAATATAGCCAAGCCCCAGACTGCGCCTGCGAGCAGGCTTGCAAGCTGACTGCAATATGCTTAACCCAAGCGGCAAAGTCGATTTCGCCACAATTAAGGCCGCGCTGATCCGCGCGTTTCTTGACGGGGCGCACAATGTCGGCTTTGTCTGCCGCTGGTTGCCTCCAAACCCGCATGAAAAGAGGGCTGTTGCGGGTTGGCGGGCGCGCCGACGCTCCAGGACGATTCTCTCGAAGGGCCGATCATTTGAAAGGAAATCTAATGCCGTTCTCGTTGAAACGCTTCGGCGCGGCTGGCTTGGCTGGCTTTTTCCTGCTGAGCGGCGCGGAGGCTTTCGCGCAGGCGAAGAAGCCCGCGCCTCCGGCTGCGGCGCAGCCCGCTCCGGCGCAACCCGCTCCAAATGCGCAGGCTCCCGGTCAGCCGCCGCAAGGCCCGATCAAAATCGATCTTTTGCCGACCCAAAACGACTGGACCAAGGTTTGCGGCAAGGATCCGGCCGCCAACAAGGAAATCTGCTACACGACGCGAGATTTCAGCGCCCAGGCGGACCAGCCGCCAGTGCTGGCGCTCGCCGTCTATGACGTCGCCGGGGATGACAACCGCATCGTCCGGCTCTTGCTGCCCGTGGGCCTGATGCTACGGCCGGGCTTCCGCTTCGCCATCGATAAAGGCGAGACGATCGAAGGCAATTTCGAAATCTGCTTCCCGAATGGCTGTTTCGCCGAAGCCCGGGTCAAAGGGAACACGCTCGCAGAACTGAAGAAGGGGTCGGTCCTGAATGTCGCGGTCAAGAACCAGGTGAACAACCTGGTCACTTTCGGGGTCCCGCTGACCGGATTTGGCAAGGCCTTCGACGGCCCCCCGATCGATCCGAAAGTTCTCGAAGAGCAGCAAAAGAAATTGCAGGACGAATTGCAGAAGCGGGCCGAAGAAGAACGCAAGCGCCTCGAAGCCGCCAAGCCTGACGCCTCGAAGCCGCAAGCGGGCAATCCGGCCGCGCCGGCGCCGGTAAAGTAATAACCGCCCCCGAACGAGGCCGCGCGGCCTTCGCCGCGCGAGTCTGTCGCCGCCTGGAAGCCCCCTGACCGAACGCCTAAACGCGTCTCACGCGTTCGTCGCAGGCGGCGGCTCTGATTTGGCCGACATTGCGCCGCGCTTGAATAGCTTGAGCCGCGGCGCCAAGACATCCCAGCTCTGCAAATAGGCTTCAATCTGGTCAAAGGCGGGGCCTTCCCAGGCTGAACGGAAGGCGTTCGCGTCAAGCGCGACGCGACGCAAGCGGCAGATCGCGCCTTCCGCTTCGAGTCCGGCGGCGGTCGCCAAGACTTCCCAATTCGGCATTGTGAGTTTTGACCATCCTTGTCGATCGCAGACCGCTGCGACCGTGGACAAAAGGCAAGCTTGCCGAAGCGCCGCGCGAGGCTGCGGCCTGTTTTGAAGGTCGGCCGCCGCGCAGGCTTCGTCGAACAGGCGGAAAAAGGCGTAAATGGCGAACCAGGTGAAATACCAGGTCGCCGTATGGTCGCCATCGAGCGGAAGCCGATGGTCCTTCAGCAAACCTTCCGAAAACTCCTTGAATTGATTTTCGCGATAGGCTCGCGCGAAGACTTTCTGGGCGGCGAAAGAATCGGCGTCGAACTCCAAGGCCTGCGCCTCAGCCAAATCGAAACCCTTGGCTTCGCCGGGGCGCATTTCCCGGAGCGGCAGCGGGCCGATCTCCCGGTTCAGAAGATCGACATGTCCGTTCCAGAGATGACCGACCTCATGCATTAACGCGAAATCCATCGCGACATCGAACAAGGCCGCGGCCAATCTGCGGCGGATCGGCTCGATTTCCCCGCTCGCGGGGCTCATTTGCTGGACGAAAAATAATTCGCCCTTCGGCGGCGGGGCCGAATTTTCTCCGAGCCGATCGACGTCGTCGATCCAGGGGAAAATTTCTCGGATCGTCATCACCGCATTGCATAGGCTCCACATCGCCCTGACAGTCGCCGAATAGATGCAGATGACGTCCTTCGAGCTTCGCTGCGCGAAAGCATTGAACTCGCGATGTTCGGCAAAGCCGAAATCGACTCCGTCAGGGGCGGCGTATTCGTCGGCGATGTCGGCGAGCCGCGCGCGAGACCGCTCCTCCAGAATTTGAAAGACATGGACCAATCCGCCGGGCTTCGGCGCAGGCGGATCGAAGCGAATGAGGCCCAGGCTTTTCAATGCCTCGTCGAGCGCGTTGTCATGACAGGTCATCATTGTCCCATTTGATATTTCGCTCGCATCGCCAAATGCTCACGCTGCGAGCATTGACCGATGACGGCGACTGTATAGTTCGATCATTCAGGCCGAAACAGATCATTGCGCGGCCGCCGCGCAGACCGGTTTCAAACAATTCGGCGTTCGCTTTCCCCCGAAGGCGGCGCGAATGTCGCCCGCCTCACGACCTGCCCTTCAGCTCGACTGCGAACTTGATGAGGGCGGGGCTGGTTGCGATATGCAATTTTTGCTTCAGGGCGGAAACGATGTTGGCCGCCGTCTTGTACCCGATGGCGAGGGTCGCGGAAATTTCCGAAAGGCTCTTGCCGTCGCCGAGAAGCGCGACGACCTGACGCTCCCTGTCGCTCAAGGCGCGCAAGGGGTCTTCGGCCCGCTCGAAATTGGCCAAGGCGAGATTTTGCGCGACCGATCGGCCGAGATAGACCGATCCGGCCAGAACTTCGTCGATCGCGCGCAGGATCGCATTGGGATCGTCATTCTTCGTCACATAGCCGCGCGCGCCATTTTCGAGCGCTTTCGAGACGAAGGTCACAGCCTCGTACATGCTGAAGATGACGATGCGGGCCGCGGCATTATCCCCGAGGAGGGCCGGAATGATGTCAAGGCCGCTGGAGTCGGGCAATTCCACGTCGAGAATAATGACATTCGGCAGAAGGCGCCGGTTTGTGGCGAGGCCCGCTTCGGCCGAGTTCGCCTCCGTGGTTTCGAAATCGGGGCGCCTGGCGAATATGCGCAGGCATCCGTCGCGAACGATCGGATGATCCTCGATCAGCAATATCTTGATCGATTCGCTCACGTCCCGTCGCCTATCTCCGCAGCGTCATGATTCGCATTGTTTCGCGAGGCCTCCCCGCCGCGCGGCGCCCCACGATTGAAAAGGAATCAGACGAATTCACAGAGCTAGAGCATGTCCTCATCGAAAAAGTCGATCAATTTTTTCAAAGACATGCTCTAAGCGGACGGCGCGGCGGCGCCCAGGGGAATCGAGGCTTCGACGATGGCGCCCGCGCGGGCGCCATCGCCAATCTTCAAATGCCCGCCAAGCTTGCGAACGCGTTCGCTCATGCCGAGAAAACCGAAGCCGAACTTGAATTCCGGCGGCAGGCCGACGCCGTCGTCTTCGATTGACAGGCGAAGGCTCGGGCCGGCGCCCAGCGCTTCGGCGGCGGCTTCCCCTGGCCGAGACGGCGCGCCGGCGCAAAAGTCCATTGCGACGCGGACGACTTTCGCCTTCGAGTGGCGGGCGACATTGGTGAGGCATTCCTGAACGATTCGATAGCTCGTCAGGCTGATCTCTTCATCGAGAACGGGGCGCGGCTTCAAGCTTTCGTCTGGAATTTCAATGTCGCAATCAAATTCTCGGTGCTGGGCGCGCCAGGACGAGACAAGGTGACGGAGCGCGTCGGGCAGACCCATCTGATGCAAGATGACCGGCCGAATCCGGTCCAAAATGCGATAATTCTGCTTCTGGATCGCATCGGCCAACGCGGAAATCGCCTGCGCGCGGCTGATGATTTCCGTCTTTGCGGCGGCGTCCGCCGTCCCGGTCGCCGCCGCCTCGACGATGCAAGAGGCGGCGGCCCTGATTCCAAACAAGGAGGCGCCAAATTCGTCGTGCAGCTCGCGGGCGAGCTCTTTTCTTTCGGCGTCTTGGATCGACAGCAAACGGTCGATCAGCAGATGATTCTCCGCCTCGGCGCGGGCGAGGGTGCGGGCGAGGCGGTTGAATTGCTCGCCGATCTGGCGCAATTCGGAAATGCGGATCTCGCCAAGAGCGTGGAATTGGCCGCGCCCAAGCCGATCGAGCCCATCGACCAATTGGTGGATCGGCTTCAGCGTGTGGCGCGCGGTCAAAAGGAGGAGCGCGACAATGGCGATTGAAATCCCCGTCAGAAGCGTCGTCAGGAAAACCAGGCTCTCCCAAATTTCCGCCGCCTCATCCGCGGGTTCGCTCGCCATCACGAGTTCGCCGCGCCGCTGGCCTCCGAACGAAACGGGGAAAGCCTTTTCGATGCGCGCTGGCTCGAACAAATGGAGAAACCAGCCCGGCGCGGACGATCGCGTTTTCGCTGAAGGATCAAAGGGCGAAGGTTTGGCCGGCTCCTGTCCTGTCTCGGGCGCCTGCGGCCGATAGGCGACTTCGATATGTCTGACATGGGAAAGTCCGTCGCGCAGCCGCCGCAAGGCGCCGTCAGGATCTTTGGAGGCGGCGAGATCGTCGAGCGCATAGGCGATCAGGTGATCGCCTAGATTGAACCCCGACTCGACTTCCGATGCGATGCGCGCCCTGGCGTCGCTGAGCGTGACTACGACCGCGGCGATGATTCCCAGCAGCAAAATGCCGGACGGTATGAGAATCAATCGCATCCGCATCGAGTTTTTCATCGTCTCGTGCGGCATCGGAGGTCTCCTTCACCTGTCGCCATGGCTCAATCGGCGATCCGATCGAGCGAAATGCGCCGCCACGCCGGCTTTTTCCTTCGCGTCGCTCATTGTTTCGTCGGCCAAGCCGCCGCAATCACGCGCGGAGAGACTTGACGGTGCGAAGCCGCATAGCCCATTTAAGCCGCACTTGATACATGACGCCAGGGTTTACGGCGAAGAACGGCAGGGAGCCGTCTCCGCGGCGTCGACCAGCGGCTAGGGAGAGGGGCGAGCAAATGACCAAACCCAGCCAAGCCAGGCGATCTCGATGGCGACGCGTCGTGGTCAAATTGTCCGGCGAGGCCTTGATGGGCGAGCTGAGCCATGGCCTCGACGCCCCGACCGTGACCCGGATCGCCGCCGATCTCACGAATGCGGCGGCGCTTGGCGTCGAGGTGGCGGTGGTGGTCGGCGGCGGCAATTTCTTTCGCGGCATAGCAGGCGCAGACAAGGGCATCGAACGGGCGCGAGCCGATTCCATCGGCATGCTCGCGACCGTCATGAACGCTCTCGCCCTCGAATATGCGATTGAAAAGCAAGGCCAGACGGCGCGAACCCTATCGGCCGTGCCGATGCCTTCCCTCTGCGAGGCCTATTCCCGCCAGGCCGCCCTGCATCATCTCGGCAAAGGCCGGATCGCCGTTCTTGCTGGCGGAACCGGCAACCCGTTCTTTACGACCGACACCGGCGCGGCGTTGCGCGGCGCTGAACTCTCCTGCGATCTCATCATGAAAGCGACGCAGGTGGACGGCGTCTATTCGGCCGACCCGAAGCTCGACCCGACCGCGACGCGTTATGAGAAACTCACCCATGACGAAGCCATTGCGAAAAATCTGGCGGTCATGGATACCGCTGCTTTCGCGCTTGCGCGGGAGAACCGGATTCCGATAATCGTCTTTTCGATCCAGCAACCGGGCGCCATCAGCGCCGCCCTCGAGGGGAAAGGCAAGGCCACTTTTGTTTCGCCGTGATTGTCTGTTTCGTCTTGATTGCAGGTCCGGCGGGCTCGCCGTGACGGGCCGCCCGGCTAAGCTGGCCGGATCCAAACCGGGACGGGCGCGTTAGGCTTGAGCGTTTTGTCCGCATAACCGGGCTTTAGGGCATGAACCGTGGAAGCAGGAGCCGGCGGCGCGTTAAGATCATGCTCAATCAAAGATGTTTAGGAGCAAGTCCCGATTCCGCCTCGGGGTTTGCTCGAGCGGCGCGGTTCCGGATTGCTTGCGATCTCTATTAGGGTCTTACAATGAGCGCAGAATTCGATATTCCCGATCTGAAGCGGCGCATGCAAGGAGCGCTTTCGACCTTGAAGCACGAATTGGGCGGCTTGCGCACTGGACGCGCGACCGCGAGCCTCGTCGAGCCCGTGCATGTCGAGGCCTATGGCCAGTCGATGCCGCTCAACCAGGTCGCGACGATCAGCGTGCCGGAGCCGCGCATGCTTTCGGTCCAGGTCTGGGACAAAGCCATGGTCAATGCGGTCGACAAGGCGATCCGCGATTCCAATCTCGGCCTCTCTCCAACGGTCGAAGGTCAGGTCCTGCGCATTCGCATCCCGGAGCTGAACGAGCAAAGGCGCAAGGAAATGGCGAAGGTCGCGCATAAATATGCGGAAGAAGCGCGGGTCGCCGTTCGCCATGTCCGCCGGGACGGCCTCGACATATTGAAAAAGCTGCTCAAGGACAAAGCAATCAGCGAAGACGACGAAAAGCGCCACGAAAGCGAAGTCCAGAAAGTGACCGATCAATTCGTCAGCGAAATCGATCAGGCGCTCGCGACGAAAGAAAAGGAAATCATGCAGGTTTGATTTAGGCGAGGTCTGCTATAAGCGGCTCGGCTAGGCGCGCGTCGCAGCGGCCGAAGCTTTGAACCCGACCCGTCGCGATCCCGCCGGAGCCCTCCCGGCGCCATCTGCGAAGGCAAATCCAGGTTTCACGACGTCGTCACGCCTAATCAGGGGCTTAACGTGCTATCCCATTCGACTTGAATTGGCGGAGTCGACGCGTCCCGGCCTTATGAGGAGCCGGGAATTTCTGTTTGATGCGAGAGGCAGCGGAGAGAGATGCCGCAGGCGGCTGGCCACCAGGACATGACAATGCCGAGCATGATCTCCGGAGAGACGACGCTCGACGTGCGGCGCCGCCTGCCGGACGTCCCGGCGCATGTCGGCATCATCATGGACGGCAATGGCCGTTGGGCCGCAATGCGCGGCCTGCCGCGGATCGAAGGGCACAGACGCGGGCTGGAAGCGCTACGCGGGACGGTTCGCGCGGCGATCGACTTTGGACTCGATTATCTGACGGTCTATAGTTTCTCGATGGAGAACTGGAACAGGCCGATCGAGGAAGTCGCCGACCTCATGGGCCTGCTGAAGCGATTCATCCGCAACGACCTCGGCGATCTGCATAAATCCGGCGTCAAGGTCAAGGTGATCGGCGGCCGGACCGATCTCAAGCCCGATATAAGGGCGCTGCTCGACGAGGCCGAGGATCTCACCAGATCCAATACGCGCCTGACCCTCATCGTCGCCTTCAATTATGGCAGCAGGCAGGAAATCGCCGCGGCGGCGCGCGCCTTGGCGGAGGACGTCGCGGCCGGCCGCCTCAAACCATCTGAAATCAACGAGACCCTCCTCGCCGAGCGTCTCGACACCGCCGGCGTTCCCGATCCTGACCTGATCATCCGCACCTCGGGCGAGAAGAGACTCTCCAATTTCCTCATGTGGCAGGCGGCCTATTCCGAATTCGTGTTTCTTCCGATGCATTGGCCGGACTTTGACCGTCACGCCTTCGAAACAGCCCTCAAGGAATTCTCGGCGCGCGAGCGGCGCTTCGGCAGGGTGACGGCGCAAGTCCAGAATGGTAAAACCAAAAAAATATGACGTCACCGCCCCTGCGCCGCCGGCCCCGCCGCCATGCCAAACGCCCCGCCGCCATGCTGAACGACGTCGCGGGCTCACCGCGCGAGGAGCCTCTGGCTCCGGACGGGACAGCTCCGAGCCGCCTGGCCGACCTCCTGCCGCGACTCCTTTCCTCCGCCGCTTTGATGGCGGCCACCCTCGTCTCCGTCTGGCTCGGCGGCGAGGTCTTCGCCATTATCTGGCTCATCGGCGCCTTTGCGGTCAGCTATGAATGGCAGACGCTGATCGGCGCCGCGCGCCCGCTCGCCCGGATCATTGTCGCCGCCCTCGCCCTGGTTCTCGCCGCGAAATTCGCAAGCAAAGGCGGACCGCTGACCGCCTGCGCCGTCATCGTTCTCGCTGGGTTTCTCGCGGCTTTGGCCGCGGGGTCCAGTCGCCGGATCTGGGCCTTCGCCGGAATCGTCTATGCGGGCGCCCTCATTATTTCGGTCAATGTTCTGTACAGTTCGGCGACTTTCGGGACGCGGTCGATCGTCTGGCTCTTCGCCACGGTCTGGGGCACTGACGTCTTCGCCTATTTCGGCGGCCGCCTCATCGGCGGCGCGAAGATCTGGCCGCAAGTTTCGCCGTCGAAAACCTGGTCCGGGACGCTCATTGGTATCTTCGCGGGCGCTCTTTTGGGCGCGGCGGTCGGAGCCGGCGGTCTCGGCAAGCCCCTGCTCGCGCTCCCGATCTTTGCGCTCAGCCTCGTCGCGGCCATTATTTCGCAAGGCGGCGACGTGTTCGAATCCTATGTCAAACGCCGTTTCGGCGTGAAGGACTCAAGCCTGTTGATTCCTGGCCATGGCGGATTCATGGACCGGCTCGATGGATTTGTCGCCGCCTCGACCTTCGCGGCCCTTTTCGGCGCCATCCGCGGCCTGCCATCGCTCGCCGCGGGCTTGTTCCAGTGGTTCTAGAGCATGTTCCGAAAAAGTTGACCGATTTTTTCGATCAGAACATGCTCCAACTCTTTGAGATTAAGCGATTTCTTATCGACCGAATGATTCCATTCGGTCGGAAAGCGCTCTAGCGAACCGGACATGACGCGCAAGGGGCCCGTCATGCCGCTTGCTTCAAGGAGCTCATGTCGATCGAGAAGCGATAATGCACGTCGCTGCGCAACATGCGCTCATAGGCCTCGTTGATTTGCTGAATCGGGATCACTTCCACATCGGAAGTAATGCCATGCTCGGCGCAGAAATCGAGCATTTCCTGGGTCTCCGCTATGCCGCCGATCAGCGAACCGGCAAAATTGCGGCGCTTGAAGATGAGGCTGAAGACAGGGACCGCCAGCGGTTGCTCGGGCGCGCCGACCTGGACCAGCGTGCCGTCGCGTTTCAAGAGGTTGAGATACTGGCTGACGTCATGCGACGCAGCGACCGTGTCGAGGATGAAGTCGAAGCTGCTTGCATGCACAACCATCTGCTCGGGATCCTTCGAGATCACGACCTCGTCGGCGCCGAGCCTTTTGCCGTCCTTGATCTTGCCGGGCGAGGTCGTGAACAGAACTGTGCGAGCGCCGAACGCGTGAGAGAATTTCACCCCCATATGGCCGAGGCCGCCGAGCCCGACGATTCCAACTTTCTGGCCCGGCCCGACTTTCCAGTGGCGAAGAGGCGAATAGGTGGTGATTCCGGCGCAAAGCAGCGGCGCGACCGCGGCGAGATCGAGCTTGTCAGAAATGCGCAGCACAAAAGATTCGTCGACGACGATCGCATTCGAATAGCCGCCAAAGGTTGGCCCGCCGATAGTCTTTTCCTGGCCGTTATAGGTCGGGTTGAAGCCCTTTTCGCAATATTGCTCAAAGCCCGCGCGGCAGGATGGACAGGTCCGACAGGAATCGACCATGCAGCCGACGCCGACGAGTTCGCCCGCCTTGAAACGCGCGGCCTCGGCTCCGGCCTTGGTCACGCGCCCAACGATCTCGTGGCCCGGCAAGCAGGGATAGACCGTGTTATGCCATTCATTGCGCGCCTGATGCAGATCGGAATGGCAGACGCCGCAATATAGAATTTCGATCTGGACATCGGTCGGGCCGGGATCGCGCCGATTGAACGTGAAGGGCGAAAGCTGCTCCGTCGAGCCTGACGCAGCGAAACCAGTACATGCGAACATGGCTTGTCTCCGTGTTGATTTAAGCCAAGAACTTTGTTGTTTAGTGGGTTCAGGACGTCTCGCGGGCGGAGCGGCCGAGCGCGGCGGCGATCACCCGGACGCCGCCTCGGTCTCGTACCGGCCCTCGTCGCAGGCCAGGGCGAAGGCGTATTGCAGCGCCACTTCATCAAGATGCTCGAACCGCCCCGACGCGCCGCCGTGCCCCGCGCCCATATTGGTCTTCAAGAGGATCGGGCCGCCCCCGGTCATATAAGTACGCAGCCGCGCGACCCATTTCAAAGGCTCCCAATAGGTGACGCGCGGATCGGTGAGGCCGCCGAGCGCCAAGATCGGCGGGTAGCGTTTGGCTTCCACATTGTCATAGGGCGAATAGGAGCGGATCGTCGCGAAGGCCGCCTTATCGGCGATCGGATTGCCCCATTCGAGCCATTCGGGCGGCGTCAGCGGCAAATCGGCGTCGAGCATCGTGTTCAGAACGTCGACGAAGGGGACATCGGCGATCACGCCGGCGAAAAGCTCCGGAGCGAGATTGACGACGGCGCCCATCAGCATGCCGCCTGCGCTGCCGCCCTCGGCGACGATCCGGCCGGCGCGCGTATAGCCTTTGGCAATGAGATGTCTTGCCGCCGCAATGAAATCGCCGAACGTGTTCGGCTTCTTCGCGAGCTTGCCGTCCGTGTACCAGCGCCAGCCCTTGTCAGAGCCGCCGCGAACATGCGCGATCGCGTAAATGAAGCCGCGATCGACGAGGGACAGGCGATCGGCGTCGAATGAGGCCGGCGTCGGCGAGCCATAGGCGCCATAGCCGTACAGCAAGACCGGCGCAGACCCGTCCAAGCGCAGGTTGACCTGGTGCAGGATCGACACCGGCACGCTTTCGCCATCGGCGGCGATCGCAAAAAGCCTGCGCGTCACATAATGCGAGGGATCATGACCCGAGGGGATGGCCTGGCGCTTGCGCAAGACGCGCTCCCGCGTGGCGAGGTCATAATCATAGGTTTCCTCGGGCGTCGTCATAGACGAATAGGTAAAACGCAGCGTCCGGGTCGAATAGTCGAGGAGTTCCTCAATGCCGAGCGAATAGGCCTCCTCGGCAAAAGCGATCGCATGTTCCTCGCCGCTCTGGAAATGCCGAATCACGATGCGCGGCAATCCGGCCTCCCGCTCCAGCCGCACGAGATAATCCGGAAATAGCGCCGCCGTCACGATCATCCGGCCACGCTTGTGCGGAATTTCATCAACCCAAAAAGCCTTGCCTGGATTCGCCAAAGGCGCGCTGACGATCTTGAAGTCCTCCGCTCCGTCGGCATTGGTGCGCAGAAAGAGCCGGTCCCCGCGATCCTCGACCCAATAGCGCACGCCCGGCGCGCGCGGTTCGATGAGGCGCGGCCTTGCGTCAGGATCGCGCAGGTCGATGAGACGGCATTCGGAAGAATCGTGATCGCTGACGCTGACGATCGCAAAAGCCGCCGATTGGCTGCGTCTAAGGTGAATGAAGGAGCCCGGATCGCGCTCTTCGAAGACGAGCGCGTCCTTCGCCGGATCGTCGCCGATCCTGTGCCGGAAGATCTCGGCAGGGCGGTGGTTCTCATCGAGCCGCACATAGTAGAACCCAAGCGAATCCGCCATCCAGACCAGATTGCCGTCGGAATCGACGATTTCTTCCGCGCCGTCCTCGCCTGAGCCTATATCCCGGACACGGATCGAATAGAGTTCCGAGCCCATCTCGTCGGCGCTCCAAGCAAGCTTGGCGTGATCTGGCGAATGGCGCACGGCGCCGAGCTCAAAAAAGCTCTTGCCTTGGCTCTGCTCGTCGCCGTTAAGAAGAACCTCTTCCGCCCCGCCTCCTTGCTTGGCGCGGCAGAAAATCGGATGCTGGCCGCCCTCTTTGTGGCGGGCGTAATAAAGCCATGCGCCGTCGGGGAGAGGAACGTCGGCGTCGTCTTCCTTGATGCGTCCCCGCAGCTCCTTGACCAGGGCCGCGCGCATGCTCTCCTCGGGCGCGAGGACTGCTTGGGCAAAATCATTCTCCGCCTCGAGCACGGCGCGAATTTCGCCGGGCAAGGCGTCGGGGTTGCGCAAGACCTCCTGCCAGTTTTCCGCCCTGAGCCAAGCATAATCGTCATGGAGCGCGACGCCATGGACGATCGTCTCCTTGGCGCGCTTCTCGATCGCCGGCGGAGAGGCCGGCGGTCCATTCGAAAACCTTGCAGTCATGAAGAGCTTTTACGTCTCAACGGCCGCCGCGTCCATCGGAGCATGACGCCGCGGCCGTCCTTATATTGCTCTGGCGAAGATCAGGGCGGCCATTTTGGCGAGCCAGTCATTGCGGCTCGCCGTTCTGGCGGCGGGACAGTCAATCTGTAACGGCGCCTTTATCAGCGCTGCGTTAATTTGTTCGAACCGGAGCATGCAGCATTTTTTTTCTTGAGCGCAATAAAGTGAGCCAATTGCTACTTGCGGATACGAAGTTTTCGTCTTAGAAAAGAAAAATGTTCTTAAGAGTCGATTCGGGAAAATCACTGAACGGAACTTTTGTTTGGCAGGGTCTTGCCGCCATGTGCGGCAACTATGGTGTCGCTATTTGACCTGCATTCCATCGGCGATGCCTTCTACTCGGGATATTGAGCGCCATGAGCGAGACGTCGGGTTCTAACAGTTACATAGAATTGGCTGCTGACATCGTGTCAGCCTATGTCAGCAATAATTCAGTGCCAGCGAGCGATCTACCTTCGCTGATCAATGAGGTTCATTCGGCATTGCTGCGCGTGACCTCGGGCTCCGTTGTTCCCCCGGTCGAAATCCCGAAGCCCGCGGTGCCCGCCAAGAAGTCTGTCACGAACGATTTCCTCGTTTGTCTCGAGGACGGACGAAAGTTCAAGTCCTTGAAGCGGCATTTGCGCACGCAATACAATATGTCTCCGGACGAATACCGCGAGAAATGGGGTTTAGCGCCCGATTATCCGATGGTCGCCCCAAATTACGCCAAGGCGCGCTCCAATCTCGCCAAGCAAATGGGTCTCGGCCAACAACGTCGGCGTTTGCGCTAGAGCATGTTCCAACTCTTTGAATTTGAGCGATCCCTTCCCGATTAGATGATTCCATCTGATCGGGAAGCGCTCTAAGCCGTCAGCGCCCGCAACGCGCCTATGCGTATCGCTTGCGCGCTGAGGAAGCGAACTCTCAGTGCGCAAATGGCTCTCCTGCAAGAGCGTGGAACGCCAGCTAACGCCGGGAAGTCGAGGAAGAGCGTCGAGGGGAACTTAGGTCGATCGGACGAACCTCGCCTCCCAGCCATTTGAACTTGCCGATTCAAGCCCGCTGGCCAGGACCCGCATGTCCAAACCTCAGTCTTCGGCCTGTCCAAGCGAGAGCGATTAAGATCCTACCTCCGCGCGATCTTGCCGCTCGGAAGCGCCTAATCTTGCTTTTTCGCCGCATATGCCCCCCGGGGGGCCGGGCGCGCGAGGCTTTTCTCGTCAGGCGACGGCGGCGACCGCCGCGCGGGCGTCGGTCTTGATGCGCTCGACCATCGACCGCACCCCATTGCTTCGCTGCGGCGTCAGATGCGCGGACAGACCGAGGCTCTGGAACAAAGCTTGCGCATCGGTCGCGAGGATCGTCTGCGCTGGCTGGTCCGAATAGAGCGCCAGCACGAGCGCGACGAGCCCACGCACGATATGCGCGTCGCTGTCGCCCTTCAACTTAAGCACGGGCGCTCCCCCGCTGTCGGTCGTGACGCGCGTCTCGAGCCAGACTTGGCTCGCGCATCCGAGAACCTTGTTCGCATTATTATGCGCGGCTTCGTCCAAGGGTTCGAGCGTGCGGCCGAGCTCGATCAAATAACGGTAGCGGTCTTCCCACTCGTCAAGATAGTTGAAGTTCTCAATGATTTCGTCGAGGTTCATGGTTATACGAAGGCCCAGAATGAATGACCCTTCTCTATACCGGCGCAGCATCCCGGACGCCATAAAAAAATAGTGCGGCGCAACCTTATGCGGCCCGAGCCCGGAACCCCGGCTCAACGCGGAGCGGTTCTAGAGCGCTTCCCGATCAGATGGAATCATCTGATCGAAAAGGAATCGCTCGAATTCAAAGAGTTGGAGCATGTTCTGATCGAAAAAGTCGATCAACTTTTTCGGAACATGCTCTAGGGGCGCGGCGCCGGACTGTCGAGCGGCGCCTTGGCCTTGCCTTCGCGGCGTTTTTCGCCAACAATTTGGGTGGCGCCGACCGCCGCCTCCAAACAGGCGATGGGGGCCCTGACACAGGCCTTTTCGACCCCTTCGCGCGCCTGCTCGAGCGTCTTGCCGAGAATTTCCCGCGCTTTCGGCGCAATCTCGGCCCGCGCCGGGGGCCTGACGTCCTCAGGCCAAGATATAGACGCGAATACGATCGCCAGCCAAAAGACGACGCGAAGCAGAAAGAACATTGATCACCCCCAAGCGGCGACAGTCCTGCATAAGCGTCTTTTATTAAAATCTTCGGCAAGCGATTCGTGGAATTACAATCGAGCGAACCTATCCTTTCGCCGGCCGGGCCGCCCGAAATGGCAACCTCTTTTATACCATAGCGAGATTTTGCTCGGGCCTGGCTCGAGCAATTCGGCCTTTGCCGGGGCTGTGAGAGGGCGCACGCCCTGCTGCTTAGGGCGGCCTTAAGATGCGCGTGACAGGCTCCCCCATCTATTGAACGGGCTGTCGACAGGGTCGCAGCGCAGCGCGGAGCAGATTTTGGGTCATTCTCAGATCCTCGAAAGCCAGATCGCCAATTTGGTCTATCCGGGGGCCCTCGCGCATCCGGCCGAGCGCGCGCGCCAGGAAAGCTTCATTCTGCGCCGGCTGGCGAGCCCGCTCGCCGCCGCGGCTGCGGCGCCCCTCTATCTTGCGCTCCATGGGGCGCCCACCATCCTCGAGGCCTTGGTCTTCGTCTGGCTGATCATGCCGCTCGGCGCCATTGCATTCCTGTCCGCCACCGGCAAATTGCTGCTCGCGGAAGCGTTCGCCACTTTTAGCATCATCGCCGCGGGGCTGACCGCAGCGCTCGCCGGCCATGGGGCGAACCCGGCGGCGCTCAGCTGGCTCGTTCTTGCTCCGGTCGAGAGCCTGTTTTCCCTGAACGCCGTTCTTGTCGGCGCGAGCGGCTGCCTTAGCGGCCTCGCCGTCCTCGGGCTCGCCGCGGCGGACGCCCTCGGGCTTTCGGGGCCCGTCGCGGGCATGGCCAATTCCGGCTTTTTCCTCATCCCGGCCGTAGCCTATGCGACGGTCGCGGCGATCGGCTGCGTCCGGCTTCAGCGCGGGCGCTCAGAGACCGAGCGGCTCCAGGCCGAACGCCTCCGCAGCCTTATCGAGACCGTCGGCGATCTCGTCGTCACCCACGACCGGTCCGGGGCGGCCACCTCCGTCAGCCCCAATTGCCGGAGCCTGTTCGGCCTGCCGCCCAGCGAGCTCATGGGGCGCGGCTTCTTCGAGCATGTGCATGTCGCCGACAGGCCGGCCTTTCTGAAGGCGATCGCGGATGCGAGCCTCGGCGCTGCGACCGTCAATGCGACCCTGCGCCTGCGGACATCGGCGCAGATCGATCGCGGCCATTACGCCGAGCCGGTTTTTCTCTGGCTCGACATGCGCGCGAGCCGCTGGGACGCGGATGCGAGCGGACCGCAAGACGGGAAGCAGGCCGGCGGCGCAATCGCCATTTTTCGCGACGTCACCAAAGCCAAGCTTCGCCAGGACGAACTCGAAGCCGCTCGCGCCGCCGCCGAGGAGGCGAGCCTGTCCAAGGATCAATTCCTCGCCAATGTCAGCCATGAGCTGCGCACGCCGCTGAACGCGGTCATCGGTTTTTCCGAAATCCTCGGCGACGCCGAGCTCGCGCCCCGCGATCCCGCCAAGCAACGCGAATATGCCGCGATCATTCACCAATCGGGGCAGCATCTTCTCGCCGTCGTCAACTCGATCCTCGACCTGTCGAAGATCCGATCCGGCTCATTTGAAATCACGCCCGAACCATTCCCAATCGCGCCGCTGATCGAATCTTGCTGCGACATGGTCAAGCTGGGCGCGAAGGAAAACCAGGTCGAGATCCTGCGCCCCTGTCCTGTCGAGCTTGGGGAGTTAATCGGCGACAAGCGCGCCTGCAAGCAGATCCTGATCAACCTCCTTTCGAATGCGGTGAAGTTCACTCCCCCCAAGGGCAGCGTGACCATCAGCGCAAGGCGCGAAGGAAATTCGATTGTGATTCTCGTGGCCGACACCGGCATTGGCATGAATTCGCGCGATCTCGCGCGCCTCGGCGATCCTTTCTTCCAGGTCAAAGCCGCGCTTGACCGTCCATACGCTGGAACCGGCCTCGGCCTCTCGATCGTTCGCGGCCTCGTCGGCCTCCACGGCGGCGCGATCGCCGTCGCAAGCGAGCCGGGCAAAGGGACGTGCTTTCAGATCCGTTTGCCGGTCGATTGCCGGCGCGCGATCGACAAGGCCCACGCCTCCGCCGCGATCGAAGCGATCCCGCGCTTTTGCCGCGGCGACGACCAGCGTGAAATTTTCCAGCAAATAATGGTGAAGAAAATTGCGTGAAGCTCTGGCTGCAGCCGATCATGATTTCGTTCTGGCCGAACCGGCTTCGAAATCGAAAAGAACCCGGGCCAAGGCGTTTGGGACGAAGGGACGCGGCTCAAGCCGACAAACCCGGCGTTACCTCGGCGTTGTCGCAAGCGCGCTCTGCGCCGCGACGGTCGTCGGAATTCTCGTCAATGCGCTCACATTGCAGAAGACCCGCCATCCGGCTCCGCTGTTTGGGCGCGCCGCGCCGGTTCCGACGGTGAGAGAGCCCTCGATTGCCGAGACCATTCCGCTTCCGGCGCCGCGGCCCGCGCTCAATGCGGCGGCCGCCAATTCAGCGATTGAAAAGGCGCCCGTCGAAAGATCGCAGACAGACCAGGCGCCGCCTGATAAAGCGGCGAGCGGACGGCCGCATGCGCCGCCGGCGGAAACCGCAGAGGCGAAGCAACAGGATCCGATTTCACAATTGTTGAAGACGCCTGCGCCGCCGCATGAGGAAAAACCCGCGGCCGCGCCGGCCGCGGAGAATAAATCGGTGCTTGCGGCGCAGCGCGCGCTGGTGAAATTGGGATTCGTGCTCAAACCGGACGGCGTGGCTGGCGCGACAATGCGGCGGGCGATCGAGCGCTATGAGCGCGACCGGGGCCTCCCCGTACATGGCGAACTCACGCCGAGCCTGCTGCGTCGACTGAGCGCCGAATCGGGGATTTCGATCCGTTAAAGCTTTTGCTAGAGCCATCCGCGACATACGCCCCCTTTCCAAGGGGCGACGGTGGAAAAGCGAATCGGCCAAAGATTTTTGTCGTCATGCGAAAACCCCGCGGCTTCAGCAAGCTCGGGGCGATCGTTTTCGCGGCGCTCATTCAATGAACGCCTGCTCCCACAATGGGGGGCCTTAAAGCACGTGGACGAAGGCCCAGAAGAGGGTCGCCGATAAGGCGACTGCGCAAGGCAGGGTCAGCACCCAGGCGAGCGCCAGACTGCGCAAAGTCGACATCTGAACGCCTGACCCGTTCGCGGCCATCGTCCCCGCCACGCCCGAGGAGAGCACATGGGTGGTCGAGACTGGCAGGCCGAAATTATCGGCGGCGGCGATCGTCCCCATGGCGACGAACTCGGCGGCGGCGCCCTGACCATAGGTCAAATGCTGCTTGCCAATCTTCTCGCCCACGGTGACGACGATCCGCTTCCATCCGATCATGGTGCCAAGGCCGAGCGCGAGAGCGACGGAAATCTTGACCCAGGTCGGGATAAATTTCGTCGACTCGTCGAGCGTCTTCTTATAGGCGGCGAGAAAAGCGACATCCTCTTTCGAGAGATCGTTCGCCTTGTCTTTTTGCAGGAAGCGTATCGCCTCCGAAGTCAGATACATGTCGTTGCGGGTATTGCCGACGAGCGAAGTCGGGATCTTGGCGAGCGAACCATAGGTCTTCACCTGGGTCGCAATATCGCGGATCAGGACTGCGAGGGATGGATAGGTTCCCTCATTTATTTCGTGTGAGCTCACGTAATTGGTCACGGCGGGACGCGGATCGCCGAGCACGCTATAGCCCGCAGCCTTGGTTTCGACGACCTTGGACGCGGCGAGCGAGGCTTGGATGAACGCGTTGATCTGGCTTTCCGGCAGGGAGCGGTTCAAGGCGTAGCTCGTCGGCACCGTGCCGATCAGGATGAGCATGATGAGCCCCATGCCCTTTTGCCCGTCGTTCGAGCCATGTGCGAAGGAGACGCCGGCGGAGGTGAAAATCAAAAGGCCGCGAATCCACAGGGGCGGAGCCGCTTTGGCCTTCGGCTCGGCATAAAGCTCAGGCTTCCTGACGAGGAACTTCATGATGAGGAGGAGCCCGGCCGCGCAGGTGAATCCAACAATGGGCGACAGCAAAAGCGCATAGCCGATCTCGACCGCTTTGCTCCAGTCGACGCCGGAGGTTCCATCGCGTCCGTGCATGAGCGCGTTGGCGACGCCGACGCCGATGATAGAGCCGATCAAAGTATGCGAGCTCGAGGCGGGCAGCCCCAGCCACCAAGTGCCGAGATTCCAGATGATCGCGGCGATCAACAACGCGAACACCATCGCGAACCCGGCTTCTGAGCCGACCTGAAGAATCAATTCGACCGGCAGAAGCGAGATGATGCCAAAGGCGACAGCGCCGCTCGAGATCAGGACGCCGAGGAAATTGAAGCAGCCGGACCACACGACCGCGACCGGCGGAGCCAGCGAATGGGTGTAGATGACGGTTGCTACCGCATTGGCGGTGTCGTGAAAACCGTTGACGAACTCGAACCCGAGCGCGATGAGCAGGGCCACGCCGAGTAGGACGAAGGGCAGATAGCTGGTGAAGCTCGTTCCCGTCGCGGCAAGATCCGAATAGATGCTGTAGGCGGTGAAAAAGAGCCCGAGAGCCATGATGGCGAGGAAGACGAGGATCGTTCGGAGCCCCATCGGCGCGTCGAGCTTCGGCCGACCGCTTTCCTTATGGGCGGATAAAACGTCGGTCGAGGAAATGGAAGTCATGCGAGCGCCCTCTCCACTTTATTTATCCCGTCGGCCTGCGTCGCCGCGGGCGAGCGGCCTGCCGTTGAGGAACCCACACGGCGGCCGGCCACCCCTAGCTCCAGCGCATGACGTTCATATGACAAAACGCGTAGAGGTTGCGTTCCACAGACCGAATACGCGCTGACCGAGGCCTGGCCGGGCGCGCCAAGGGCCGCGCTTGCTCCGAAGCGTGACATTTGCGCGACAACAGTCAAGGAGCGTTCGGCTCAGCCGGCAAGCCGAGCGCGGCGCGCGCTGGCCTGAGCTTTGTCTTACAGGTTCATCTCAGGTCAAAGTGCGATCGCGTCGCACGCCGATCCTTTGCGGCTCCGAGCCGCTTGATTTTCGCCTCATCCGGATGACAAGTGCGGACCTCGGCCCGGCAGTTGAACGAGGTTCACATGGAAGAATTGATCGCACGCATTTCCACTTCCGCCAGCATCGAACCGGAGGTCGCGCGAAAAGCCGTCGGATTGATTCTCGGCTTTCTTCAAAAGGAAGGACCACAAGCGGAAATCGACGCTTTGTTCGCGACGGTGCCGGGCGCCGCGGAAGCGGCTGCGACGGCGCAAGGCGCGGCCGGCGACAATGACGGCGGCGCTCTGAACGGCGTCATGGGCGCGATGGGCGGCGGCCTCATGGGCCTCGCGGGCAGGCTCACTGGCCTCGGACTCGGCATGGGCCAGATGCAGACGATCGGCCGGGAAGTCTTCGCCCACGCGCGCGAAAAGGCCGGCGACGAGCGCGTCGGCCAGGTCGTCGCGGCGATCCCAGGCCTCAACCAGTTTCTCTAAATCCAGCGCGGCGCCTGATCGGAAATGGCCTTCGCGGCTCCATCCGATGCGAACCTTGACGCCGGTCGGCGCGTTGAGCGGAGTGCGATTGCTCACATTCGAAGGCGCTATTTTAGATCAGTCTCGGCCGCGTCTGAGAACGCGGCTCAAACATCTGCAATTCATTGATATGACGCATGTCATTTTCCGTCATGCGCTGAAACTTTATCAAGACGCGCGCGGTAGATTTTGACGTCGGCGGACGAAGCAGGGCCCGCGTTTCGGTACGATTGATGTTGGGAGGCAAAGCCAATGGGCGAACTCATAGCATTCAGGTTGCCGAAGGACGGCGCGCGATCGACGTCGACGCCGGATCAAGCCGGCATGGTCCTGCTCTTCACCGGGGTTCGACGCGAACGCATGATCGATCCCGGCGTAAAATCGAAACGCTTGCGCCGGGGCGGGGATAAGCGGACCGAGAAGTCTCGCGACAAGTCCGCGCAGCCAGTCGCGTAAATGATGCGATCTCCAGCGACTTGACGCAACGCCTTGGCGCAGACCGGGCTCTGGCGCGACGCCGCCCAAACGAAGCCGCCCGCGGGCGCATTTCCCCTATTGGCGTTCGGAAGATTTCAGCGCGCGGAAAGCCGGCTCATTCCTGCGGCGTCTGCTCGACGTCGCAAGAAATGGCCTTAATCCGTTCTTCCGCTTCGGGTCTTTCGCTCGGCAGCGCCGCTAGCGAAGTGACAAAGATGATTCCCCGGCGCGACGGCGCGACGAGCCGCAGCTCCTGCGGGGGCTCGTCTTCATCGTCCGCCTCGGTCTCCAAGGCTTCGAGCTGCGCAGGGCTCAGAAGCAGAACGTCGATTCTACCATGCTGAGCCGCCCGGTCCGTCATCGAGTAGAAGACCTCGCCTGCGGGCGTGCGAAACGATAGCGTCAACAGCCGATCGCGCTCGACCTTGCCCTGCAGACGCACGGCGCCTTGCGAAAGGTCGAAGAGGCAAACGCCCTGCGCGACGGCGGGATCGGCGAAAGGCATGACCTCCGCGCCTGGACGCGGGGGCGGCAAGACGGTCAGCCGGGCGGGTTGCGCGAGCGCGGAGAGCCGCCCGAAGGCGTCTTTCGGCTCCAGGTCGGGCAGCGCAAAAATGGCCACGACATGGACAATTCCCGCGACAAACAAAACCCCGAGCACCCAGAGCAGAACGGCGAAGAAACGATCGAGCCGGCTCATTGGCAAGCGCCTCTTATAAGCTTCGGAAGCTTCGACTCATCGAGCGCAACCGCGACCGCGCTGACCTCGGTGTCATAGAGCCGCAAAACGAGGATGAACTTCCGGGCGTCGCCGATCGGCAGCCAATTGCCGGGCCGGGCCTCGCGCGAAATTGCGACCGTGAAGCCGCCGTCGGCCGCGCGGAGAATCTCGCTCGAGGTAAAGCCGTGCCGAAGCGACTTATTGGCGATGAGAAAGCCCGAGGGCGACAGCAAAGTCAGCGTCCAGTAGCGGGCTGGGGGCGCCGCGCCTGTCAGCTTGTAGTCGCAATCGGGGTCGAAGGCGTCGCCGGCGCTGTCGCCGCGGGCGACGAAGGCCAATCCTTCGGACGCCCCCATAGGCAGTTCGCCGGAATGCGCGAGCATGGCCCGCGCGTAAGGGTCGATATTGGCCGTCCCATTCCTCGGAAAGGCCAGCCACGGGCCAGCGGCGACGGCGTTGAAGCCGCCGCCCTGCTCGATCGTGAGAAAAGTCACGACCAGCCCGAGAACGACGCCGAGGACGCCCACGAAGAAAAATTTGACGAGAAGCGCCAAGACAGATCGCAATTCGCCTCCGGGAAATGGCAGATTTGGCGAAGTTTCCGCCATTCGATCGATCATGAAAACCATCCAGCGCTGGCGAGGCTCAACCGCCGCCGGCCGCGCCTTTGTCCGCAGCGACGCCGTTTTCGCGGGGCTTTGCGGCGTCGTCAATGGCGCTTGAAGCGAGACCCATGTCCTCCCGCCGTTTTTCCGCGTTTTTGATCGCGTCTTCGAGCGCCCCCAGCGCCTCGGCCGAGCGCGCCGACAAGGTGGCCGGCCGCTGCGGCGCTCCGGCTGCTGCGACGGGCGCTGAAGGCTCTATATGGGCGACAGCCGGCGCAGGCCTGCCAGGCAAGGGCTTCAAGTCAATGCCCTGATGCGCATAGGCCATGATCTCATGCCATGTCGCGGCGGGCAAAGTGCCGCCGGTCATCTCCTTCATCGCGGTGTCGTCGTCATTGCCGAACCAGACGGCGCCGACATAATTGCCAGTAAAGCCAATGAACCAAGCGTCCTTGTAGCCGTTCGTCGTCCCGGTCTTCCCAGCGACTTCGATATTATCGAGTTGCGCCCGTCTTCCGGTGCCGGCCAGGACGACCTGCATCAGCATCGAATCCATTGTGGCGATCGTCTCCGCCTCGATGATCCGATGCGGCGGCGGCGCGTCGCGGTCATGCCGATAGATCACCTCGCCGCGGCTGTTCATGATCTCGACGGCGGCGTAAGGCGGCGCGCGCAACCCGCCATTGGCGAAAGTGCAATAGGCGGAGGCCATGTCCACCACAGTGACTTCCGCGGCGCCGATCGGCAAGGAGACCGTATCCACGAGGGGCGTCGTGAGGCCCATCATCCGCGCGGTTTCGATGATTTTCGCCCGTCCCGCCTTGGGATTGCCATTGCCTATGGCGATCGACAGGCGCACCGCGACAGTATTCAGCGAATGCGCCAGCGCCGTCACCAGCGGCAAGGAGCCGGAATATTTGTTCTTGTAATTGTGCGGGCACCAATTGCCGATGCAAATCGGGGCGTCGACGACAATGGTCGTCGGCTTGAACTTGCCGGTCATTAATGCGGTCACATAGACGTAAGGCTTGAACGAGGAGCCCGGCTGGCGCAACGCGTCCGTGGCGCGATTGAACTGGCTCTCGCCATAGTCGCGGCCGCCGACCATGGCCCGGAGCACGCCGAGCGGCTCAAAGATCACCATTGCGCTTTGGCTCGCGTGATAGCTCTTGCCATATTGGCGCAATTGATCCTCGATCGTCGCGTCGGCATGTTTCTGCACGTTGACGTCGAGACCGGTGCGCACGGTGAGCACGCGTTCGTCGCCGAGCTTCTTCGCGTCGGAGAGTTTCTTGACCTCGTCATAAGCGTAATCGAGATACCAGTCCGGGCTCACGTCCCGGTTGCGATCGACCGCCGTCGCCGGGTTGCGGAGCGCCGCGTAGATCTGCCCCTCGGTCAGAAATCCGGCCTCGACCATATTGTTCAGGACGTCCGCCGCGCGGGCGCGCGCCGCCGGCAGGTTGACATGCGGCGCATATTTGGTCGGCGCCTTGAACAAGCCGGCGATCATCGCGGCTTCAGCGAGCGAGAGATCGCGCACCGACTTGCCGAAATAGAATTCGGCCGCCGCCTGCGCCCCGAAGGCGCCGCCGCCGAGATAGGCGCGATCGAGATAGAGCCGCAAGATCTCGCGCTTGGGCAGACGGAACTCGAGCCAGACCGCGAGATAGGCCTCCTTGATCTTGCGCTCGAGCGTCCGCTTATTTGAAAGAAATAGGTTCTTCGCCAATTGCTGGGTGATCGTAGAGCCGCCCTGCACCACCGTGTTCGCCCGCGCGTTGACCGTCAAAGCGCGCAACGTGCCAATCAGGTCGACGCCCCAATGGTCGAAGAACCGCCGATCCTCGGTGGCGAGCACAGCCTGGATCAAATGTTCCGGCAATTCATCGAAAGAGACCGAATCATCATGTTTGATCCCGCGCCGCCCGACCTCTTGGCCATAGCGGTCGAGAAAGGTCACGGCGAGATCCTGCTGCTTCAACCAGTCGTCGGAAGTTTCCTGAAAAGCCGGAGCCGCCAGGGCGAGCGCCACGATTCCAACGCCGATGCTGATCGTGAGCGTCTCGCAGGCGATCTCATTGAGGACGCGCCGCCATCCGGCGATATGGAACCGATCCATGAAGGCGGAAAACGCCGCGTAATTTTCGCGCGCGCGCGTGCCGCTTTCATAAAGCGTCGAGTCGACATAAGCGTCGAAAGCGAGCAGAGCCCGCGCAATCCTGCGGCGAAGGCGCGACATTCGCGGTCCATCGAACAAAGCTTTGACTCTCCTTAAGCGCTTCCCAACCGCGTCGACTCGCGTGATCGAAAAGGGCATTGCTCGAATTCAAAGAACTGAAGCATGTCCTTATCAGAAAAGTCGATCAACTATTTCAAGGACATGTTCTAGCTGGCCGACACAGAATGTCGTCCTGGACGCCAGTTTATCAAGCCTCTTGACGATTGCCAAAGCGAAGCGCAAGTCCGGCGCGCTCCTCCAGTTCGGTTCGCCCCATCCGATGCCGCCGTCTTCGTCCCGATCCACCTCCGCCGCGGCCGATAAAACGCGCGTCGCCGCGAGGCCGCGCGCAAAAGATCGGCCCGCCGAAGCAGGATCAGCCGCCGAAAAGCCATTTTGGAAGGAAAAGCCGCTCGACGCGCTCACCGCCGCCGAGTGGGAGAGCCTGTGCGACGGATGCGGCCGCTGCTGCCTTGTCAAGCTCGAGGATGAGGATAGCGGCGAGATTCATTTCACCGACATAGCCTGCAAGCTCTTCGACGCGCAAACGTGCCGCTGCTCCGATTACGCCCGCCGCCGCCGCAGGGTTCACGATTGCATCAAACTGACCCCGGCGACGGTGCGCAGCCTCTCCTGGCTGCCGCCGTCTTGCGCCTATCGGCTGATTGCCGAGGGCCGCGACCTCGCCTGGTGGCATCCGCTCGTCTCGGGGTCGGCTTCGAGCGTGCATGAGGCGGGGGTTTCTGTCCAGGGGCGCGTCGCGGCGTTGGAAACGCAGGTCGAGCTCAAGGACTATCCGGACTACATCGTGACTTGGCCGGGCAAGGCCCCGCATCCGGCCAAGCCGAAGACGCGCCGGGCCAAATGCGCCTAGCCTAGAGCATGATGAGACGTCAGGCCGGGTCGCCGGACGCATGCGGAAACCATAGAAACTTTAGCCTATCTCCCGCCGCTGATGGCGATTCGATCGCCACCAGCTGCTGCGGGGACCCTCGCAAAAGCGGGTTGCAATCAGTCCGTAAGTAATATCTATGGATATTATAGACTATAAAAAACGTTCCGGACTAGGTTGCGATGAGTGAGATTAAGGGCTTGGATGCGATCGACAGACGCATTCTACGCATCGTGCAGAAAGACGCTTCCCTGTCGATCTGCGAAATAGCGACGCAAGTTGGACTTTCGCAAACGCCCTGTTGGAAGCGGCTGCAGCGGCTCGATGCCTCCGGCGTGATCAAGCGCCGCGTCGCGCTGGTCGATCCGGCCAAACTCGGGCTCGGAATCACGGTCTTCGTTTCGATCCAGGTCGGCGACCATTCGGGCAAGGCTTTGGCGCGTTTCGCCGCCGACCTTGCCGCTATGGAGGAAGTGATGGACCTGTATCGTTTGGCGGGCGACGTCGACTATGTCTTGCGCGTCGTCACGCCCGACGCTTCGTCCTTCGACGCCTTCTACAAGCGTTTGATCGATCTGATCCCGCTCAAGAATGTGACTTCGCGTTTCGCGCTGGAGAACATCAAGTCCGAAACCGCTTTTCCGATCGCGGGCTGATTCGTTAGGGACGGACCTCCATGAACCTGGCTTCGTCACAACCCGCATCGCTTCCGCTCCTCGACTTGGGTCGGCTCGACGCAGGGGCCCGCGAGCGGGCCGCGTTTCTGTCCGAGCTTCGCAGCCTCGCGCGCGACATCGGGTTTTTCTATTTGGCGGGACATGGCGTCGAGGCGGAGGAGAACGCACAGATTTTGGCGATCGCGCGCCGTTTCTTCGCCCTTCCCGAGGAAAGCAAGCGCGCCGTCGCAATGGTCAATTCGCCGCATTTTCGCGGCTATACTGAACCCGGTGGAGAGATCACGCGCGGCGCGCGCGACTGGCGCGAGCAATTCGACATCAACTCCGAGCGCGAGGCCGTCTGGCGACCCGGCGCTCCGGCTTGGATGCGTCTGCAAGGCCCCAATCAATGGCCGGAGTCTCTGCCAGAACTGCGTCCAGCCCTGCTCGCCTGGCAAAGCGCGCTGACGAAGGTCGCGGTCCGGCTGCTCGGCGCTTTCGCCGAGGCCCTAGGACAAAGCCCCGACGCGTTCGAGCCTGCCTATGAGGGCGCGCCGAACCAGCATATCAAGATCATTCGCTATCCGGGCCACATCTTTGCCGATCCATCGCAACAGCGAGATCGGTATGCCGCCGCGAGCGAGCAAGGCGTCGGGCCGCACAAGGACAGCGGCCTGCTCACTTTTGTGCTCCAAGACAGCCAGGACGGGCTCGAGGTCGAGTCGCGGGACGGCCAATGGATCAGGGCGCAACCGCGCGACAACACATTCGTCGTCAATATCGGCGAGCTTCTGGAGCTCGCCTCGAACGGATATTTGCGCGCAACCGTCCACCGCGTCGTCGCGCCGCCTCCCGGCGCCGAACGGCTGTCCGCTGCCTTCTTCCTCGGCGCGAAGCATGATTCGACGACGCCCCTGCTCGCGCTTCCGCCGGCGCTCGCAGCCGAGGCGCAGGGACTCGCAAGCGATTCCGACAATCCCCTGTTCCAGCACGTCGGGACCAATTATCTTAAAGGCAGGCTGCGGTCGCATCCCGACGTAGCAAAGCGGCATTACGCTGACCTCATAGACGCGCCGGACCAACGCTAGGGCAGGTCTTTGAAAAAAGGCCGCTTCCACGTGGTCGAGAAGCGCTCTAAGCAGATCGCCGCGACGCGCCGGCGGACTCTTCGCCATGCGCTTCAAGGAGCGAATTATGACCGACCTGCTCGCAAGCCCAGGCGAGGCTGCATCCTTTCGTTCGCCCGTCATCGTCAATCAAGGCGGGCGCAAGATCGACGAGCGGCTCGCGGCGCACTGGTCGCGGCCGCGAATCATCGAGCACCCCAAAGGCGCGCCGGCCTGGGAGATTTCACCCGACGCCGACGTTCTCGTCACCCAGACATCCTGTTGGCAAGCGTCGCCGCCGCCAAGCCCGCCGCCAAGCCCGCCTCCGGGCTGGCCATATGGGCTGCGCTTCATTCAGCTGATGTCAGCCGGAGTCGATTCCTTTCCGCCTTGGCTGATCGAAGGCCCGGCCGTCGCTTGCGCGCGGGGCGTCGCTGCGATTCCCATCTCCGAATTCGTGCTTGCTGCAATGCTCAACTTCGAGAAGGAATTCGCGGCGATCCGAGTGCATAACCCTGCGCAATGGAAAATGCGGCCGCTTGGCGCGCTCCACGAGCGTTGTCTGGGCCTCGCCGGCTTTGGCGCGATCGGCCGCGCCATCGCGGCCCGGGCTCGGCCATTTGGGATGCGCATTCGCGCGCTGACGCGCAGCCAAGGACCGCTCGACGCCGATGTCGAACGGGCGACGGATTTCGCCGCGCTCGTGGCAGCGGCCGATCATCTGGTGCTGGCCCTGCCGCTGACGGCGCAAACGCATCGCATCCTCGACGCGAGCGCCCTGGCGCATGCCAAACCCTCATTGCATATCGTCAATATCGCGCGCGGAGGCCTCGTCGATCAGGACGCGCTTCTCGCCGCGCTCGATGAAGGACGGATCGCCGGCGCGAGCCTCGACGTGACCGACCCGGAGCCGCCGCCGGAAGGCCATCGCTTCTATTCGCATCCGAAAATCTGGCTCACGCCGCACACCTCTTGGGGCGACGTCAAGGTGACCGACCGCGTGGCGGAAAAAATCCTGGCGAATCTCGATCGCTATCTGCGCGGCGAGCCGATCGAGGACCTTGTCGATCCCGTGCGGGGATATTGACGCCTCAGCGATAGGCGTTCTTGAGCGAATCTTCCGGATAGCGTTCGCCGGCGACGGCATCCGGCGGAACCAATTGCCCAAGCTCTTCGACCTCGGTTTCGCTGAGCTCGACCGAAAGCGCGCCGATATTCTCATAGAGACGCGCGATTTTCTTCGTTCCAGGGATCGGCGTCACGTCGTCGCCTTGCGCGAGGATAAAGGCGAGGGCGAGCTGCGCGGTCGTGCATTCCTTCGCCTTGGCCATCTCGGCGACGCGATCGACGAGGCTGCGATTGCGCCCGAAATTCTTCGCCTCGAAGCGCGGATGCTGGGCGCGCCGGTCGCTAGCGACGTCGGCGGCCGATTTGACCGCGCCCGCAAGAAGGCCGCGCCCGAGCGGCGAATAGGCGACAAAGCCAATCCCCAGCTCCCGCGTCGCGGCCAGCACCTCTTCCGCCTCGGTCCGGTAAAGCAGCGAATATTCCATCTGCACCGCCGTCACCGGATAGATTCTATGCGCGCGGCGTATGGTCTCGGGACGCGCCTCCGAAAGGCCGATCGCCCGCACCTTGCCCTTTTGCACAAGCTCCGCCATTGCGCCGACGGTCTCGTCAATCGGGACCTGAGGATCGACGCGATGCTGATAATAGAGATCAATGTGGTCTGCCTTGAGCCGCCTCAGGCTGGCGTCGCAGGCGGAAATGACATAGTCCGGCCGCCCATTGATGACGGTCGCGCCCGAGGGCGTCAGAACATGGCCGAATTTCGTCGCCAGGACGATGTCGTCGCGCCGGCCGGCGATCGCATGGCCGACAAGCGTCTCATTATGACCCCAGCCATACATATCCGCCGTGTCGAGAAAGTTTATCCCGGCGTCGAGCGCCGCCTTGATGACCGCCGCGCCGTCGGCGTCCTCACAAGGGCCGTAAACGCCGGAAAAGGACATGCAGCCAAGGCCCAGCGTCGAGACGCGCAAGTCGCTCGCGCCGAGGCGGCGGAAACTGGTGACGGACGGCGAAGACGGATTGGACATGCGGCCTCTCTCAGACGCGCAGATTGCGCAATCATTGTCAGCGACGAATTTCTATCATAACAGCGGGACGAGATGCGCGAACATGCGTCCATTTGAAGACAGGGATTAGACCATGGAGGCCGCGGGCGCCGCGACGAGCATTTCCGACTCGAAACCCAGCGACAAGAAATCGCTTCGCCTGCCCCTCGTCAGCGTCATCGTCATCAATTTCAATTATGGACGCTTTCTCGGCGCCACGGTCGACTCGATCTTCGAGCAGACCTATCCGAATATTGAATGCGTGATTGTGGACAACGCCTCGACCGACGAAAGCGGCGAGGTTTTGCGCCAGATCGAGCAATGCCGCCCGAATGTGAAAATCATTCGGCGGGCGACGAATGACGGGCAGACGCCGGCCGCGCTCGACGGCTTCGCGGCCTCTAGCGGTCATTACATCATTTTTGTCGACGCCGACGATCTTCTGCTACCCCATTGCGTCGAGACTCATGTCTTCGTCCATCTTTCGCTGCGCGTCCATGTCGGCTTCACCTCGGGCGACATGATCCAGGTCGTCGATGATCAAGTGGTTCTCGGTACCGAGCACGCGTTCAATCGCACCATTCTGGAGCGGCCCTTCGTCAAGCGTGATGCGGCGCGGCCCTATCGGCACGTCCTGGGTCCGCCATGGCCGGGCGAAAGCTTCGACCGCTCCATCCTCGACAAGATTCGCTTTGTCCCGATGGGCGCCAATCAATGGGTCTGGGCGCCGACTTCGGCCAATTGCTTTCGCCGCGACGCGCTCGCCCTGTTCGCGGACAGTCCCTCCTTGCGAGGGCTCAGGACCGGAACCGACATTTATTTCTGCCTTGGAATCAACGCGGTGAGCGGCAGCGTTTTGATCGACCGGGCGGTTGCGGTCTATCGGCTCCATGGCGGGAATGTCTATTCGCGCCGGCCGCAATTGAACCATGTCCTTTGCTACGAGCCGGGCGGCGCCGGCGACAGCAACGCGCTGGCGAAAGCCTATCTCATCGATCATCTGATCGAGCGCGCCGACCGATTCGTTGGGCTCGGCTGGACCAAGTTCGATTACGCGAGGCTTTTGTGGCGGCTCGACTGCCCAAATCCCGACCGCGCCGGGCCGCCTTGGGCGCGCCGCTCCCGCCTCGCGAGCGGGCTTGTCAATTACTTCAAGATTTTCGCACGGGTTCTAGGGCCTTTGCACACGAAGGCGCTTATGCTCGTGAGCCGCGTCCCTTGGGCCGAGATCCGGCGCTTGCGTTAAGCGCCGGTCAACCCGCCGGCTTGAACTCCGCGATGCCGCCATGCGCCGCCGACCAGCTTGCAGGGTCGGACAGGAACTTCTCGACTTCATCGAGGGTCGAGCGTTCGAAGGAATGGCTTTCGCGCGCCGCAGCGAGCACGTCCCGCCATGTCGTCAGATAATGCAGGGTGACGCCGAGTTCGGCCATGAGCGCCTGCGTCTGCGGAAATATGCCATAGAAGAAAAACACGAAAGCATGGTCGCAGCGCTGCCCAGCCTCGCGTAGCGCGTTGCAGAAATTCACCTTGCTGCGCCCATCGGTGGCGAGATCCTCGACGAGAAGCGCGCGTCCGCCGTCGTGGAGATCGCCCTCGATCTGGGCGTTGCGGCCGAACCCTTTCGGCTTTTTGCGGATATATTGCATCGGCAGCATCAGCCGATCCGAAAGCCAGGCCGCGAAAGGAATGCCCGCCGTTTCGCCGCCGGCGATCACGTCGAGGCTCTCGTAGCCGATCTCGCGCTCGATCACCGTCACGGCGAAATCGATGAGGCGATTGCGCAGGCGCGGATAGGAAATGATTTTCCGCATGTCGGTATAGACCGGGCTCGCCCAGCCCGAGGTGAAGATGAAGGGCGTCTCGGAATTGAAGAGGATGGCCTTCACCTCGATCAGCGCTTTGGCTGTCTCGCGGGCGATGATCTGCTTTTCGGGGGAAGGAAAGGACATTTGGTTCACCGAGGAGGGTTTTTTCTTTCTTTGACGCGCGGTCTCTCCTCGCCCGGCGGCGACGCGGGGTCAAGTCGGGTTCACTTCGCTTCGCCGATCGGCTCCGGCGCGCCTTGCTCCGACTCCGGCTTTGATCCTTCCCCGCCCCCTCGCCCCGCCGCCTGCCCATTCTCCCGCCGCAAAAACTCCCGCCTTTGCTCGATGGCGCGCTGGGCGTGCGCGATGGCGATCGAAAAGGCGGTCGAGTCCGCGGTTCCGCTGGCTTCGCCCTTGACGAACCAGGCGATGATCCCGTTGAGCTCCTCCTCCAACGTCTTGAGTTCGGACAAGGCTTGCGCCGTGAGAGCCTTGTCGGCGAGTTCGATCAGGCGATCGATCTGCTGCAGATCGCGTTCGGATTTTTTGCGATTGAGCCGTCCGACGAGGAGCGCGATCGCCGAGCCGGCCATGCTGAGCGCCATGCCGCCCAGATAGAAATATTGCTGGAACTCGTCGAAGAAGCTCTGCTCGCCGCTGTTGAGATAGGCGGCGACGCCCGGATGAACAGGCAAGACCGGGTTCTTGTCGTCGGGGTCGGGCGCCTCGATCTGGCTGGCGAGCGGGGTTTTCGCCATCAGCTGGGCCTTGGTCTTGAAAATCGATCGCGCGATCGCGCCGGCCACGGCGTCAAGCATCGTGTTCGGCGCGACGAAGCGATAGGTGATGGCGACCGTCGTCACCGTATCGTCGGGGATGGGCGGGCGCCCCCGGAAGGCGCCGGCTGGCGCGTCGATCGACTCGAGGCCCGGAAACCGCTTGTTGATCGCTTCCGCCTCGTCGATCGCGAGTATGCTCGGCGCGCCCTTGGTCGCGAGCTTGACGGCGCCGACGACATCGACGACCTCGCCCGGCCCCATCGGGCCGACCGCGAGGACCGCCGCCACGCGCTTGTCATGAACCGCCGCCCCGATCTCGGCGAGCGGCAGGAAGACTCGCTTCACGGCCGTCGCCGGGATGTCGTAATAGCTTAAGATCGTGTCGAGGGTCCGCTCGTTGTAGCTCTGCAAAAATCCTTGCGGGATCGCGATCGTCCTGCCTGAGAGGGCCGAGACCTTGTCGATTTTGGATTTGGCCGGGACGACGAAAGCGACGACGTCCCGGCGCAGAATGGCGATGGTCTCGCCATTTGCCGGGATCTCGGCGTCGCTACGCACAATTCCGAGGTCCGTGGCGTGATCCTCGATCGCCTTGGCGCTCGCCGCCAAATCGACCACTTGGACGAGCTTGATGCGGACGCGCGGATGAGCCGCCTCGGTCACTGAAGCGAAAGCCGTGACGAAGCGATAGGCCACGCTGCCTGGCGGCCCCGTCGTCACGCGCAGATTCGCATGAGGCGACCAGAAATAGACAGCCGCAATCAAAGCCGCGGCTGCGACCAAGCCGCCGCCAATCAGGAGCCATTTAGGACGCAAAGGACGATTTCCAGCGCTTCGGTTCGATGCGGCTTGGCGCTAGAGCATTTTCGCGGTCTGCGCAAACGCGCGTCGCGCCATCGGGTTCGCCGGCCGATTGTTTGTCAGTCAGTCTTCACAGTACAAGGCTAGCGCTAACATGGCGTTTGTTTTTTGGACGACGCCAGCGCGAGCGCCGGAGACCTGCCGCCGGCATGACAACCCAAACAGGAAGATAAAAGAATGCGACAGCTCTTGCTTGCTACCGCCGCCATCACGGCATGCCTCGTGACCGGCGCGAACGCCCAAACGCCATTGAGCGCCTATGCCGACGCCGAGGGATATATCAACGTCCAGGCTTTGACCTGCGCGGAACTCGCCGGCACTTTCCAGGAGGACGCGGATCTGCTGACAACCTGGTACAGCGGTTGGTACAATGGGTTGGCGAAAAAGCATTACATCAACGTCCCTCGCTCCAAGGAAGCCGAGCACGAAACAATCGTCTATTGCAAAACGCATCCCGACAAAAAAGTGATCGAGGCGATTGGGCTCGTCATCGACGAACAGAGAGCGAAACACGGCGTCGAGCTAGCGAAATAATTCGAGCGGACGCAGAGGCGGGCCGCGCCTTTAGGCTTTCGTCGGCCCGCCTTCAATTGAGCGGAACGAAATCTGCAAAATTAATAACTGTGCTCAAATTGCGACTCAGTCGGGAAATCTGTTCTCAGGCGATACAACTTCGCACAAATTGGTTTAGCTTAGCCAACTATCGAATTTTGTTTTTCGATAAGGAACCGCCCCGACGAACCAGTCAGCTGGGAATTTCGTCCCAAAGAGAAAATCAAGAGCCATGGCAAAATGGTCCCCAAAGCGCATCGCATCGGGCGCGCTCTGTCTCGCCGTAGTCCTGTCGAGCAGCCCGCCATCGCGGGCGACGGAATATGGGCTGAACGACTACGTGCTCGGCCTCTCATTGCCGATGTCGGGATATACGCCGCCGCCGGGGGGATATTTCTGGGACCAGTTTTATCTCTACCATGGCAGCGGGAATCTCTATCAAAATCCCACCGCCAATACGAGCACAAGGATCGCTTATAATTTTCTGGCCGATGTTGTGACAGCCGCATGGTATTCAGACGTCAAGATTCTCGGCGGAACGCCCGGGATCGCGGCGGTCAGCGCTCTCGTCGGATTTAGAAATACGGCTCAAACCGCATCGACGAATTCGTCTGGCGCAATAAGCCTAAACACGAGCAGCGGCGAAGTCACCAGCCTGGCGGACACCTATTTATCCGCCATCCTCGGCTGGGAGGCCGGCGAACATCACTGGAATGTAATCGTGACCGGTTTCGCGCCCACCGGAAACTATAATCCCGACAGGCTTGCTCAGACCGGCCTGAACCGCCCTGGCATCGACTTCAGGGGCGCCTATACTTTCCTCAGCCAGGGCGGGACCGAGGTCTCTGGCGCGCTCGGGTTGACGATCAACGCAGTCAACACGGCCACGAACTACCAAAGCGGCGCCGAGCTCCATTTCGAATGGGCGCTCAATCAGCACCTGTCCTCTGGCCTCGCCGCCGGCGTCGGCGGCTATTACTATCAGCAAGTGACCAATGACAGCGGAATAGGAGACGCCTACGGTCCCTTCAGGGGACGCGTGGCGGCCGTCGGGCCAATGCTCTCCTATACGTTCAAAGCGGACAAGCAGCAGGTCAGCATCGGCGCCCGATGGTTTCATGAGTTCGACGTCCAGAACCGGGTGCGGGGAGACTCGATCTTCGCCTCCCTCAGTTTTCCGCTATAGGTCGCAGCCGCAACCTCTGGACGAGCCTTAGTTGGCGCACACAACCTGCGCTGCGCGTCATCCGGACTTCGCATGCCGACGTCTACGGTCGACCGATCGCCTGCGCGAGAATCAGTTACGGCCATCCCCTCGCGCAGCGATGCGAATGTCGAAAATGCCTGTGCGCTCGCGCGAGCTTCAATATTCCGTTGGACGTCCTCGAAGCGTATGGTCCCGCCCGGCGACGCTCCCGGTCCTGAACGATTCTCGCCGCCTTTCCGCGTCTCTCTCGAACTTTGCCGGCGCCAGAGAGAGGGCGCCATCAAAACGGTGGGCGTCCGGCGAAGCCTGGCGACCCAGAGCAGGTTCTAATCGAAAAAGTTGATCGACTTTTTCGATTAGAACCTGCTCCAACTCTTTGAATCTGAGCGATTTCTTTTCGATCAGATGATTCCATCCGATCGGGAGGCGCTCTAGAAAAACGAAGCTCGCGATTCGTCCGATTCGAAGGACGGCTGGAGTATGCGATGAACAAAAAAGCATTTGCGCTGACATCGATTCTTCTCATCGGCTCGGCGCATGCGCCCATGGCGACGGCCGAAACGGCTGCGCAGGAGTCGACCATCACCGAGCAGGAGGCGCATTCCATAGGGGTCGACGCCTATATTTATTTCTATCCGCTCGTGACCATGGACCTCACCCGGAAGCAGCTCACCAATGTGGAGCCCGGCAAGGAGTGGGGACGGGGTCCAATGAACACGTTCGCGAACGTGCCCGAATTTCCGCCCGCCGATTTCAAGGCCGTCGTGCGGCCCAATTTCGATACGCTCTACTCCATCGCCTGGCTCGATCTCACGAAGGAGCCGGTCATCGTCTCGGTTCCAGACACAAGCGGCCGCTATTATCTTCTTCCCCTGCTCGACATGTGGACGGACGCCTTCGCCTCGCCCGGCTGGCGCACGACGGGAACGCAGGCGGGCAATTTCATCGTAACGCCGCCGGGCTGGCGGCCTGATTTGCGCGATAAGCTGATCGAGAAATTCAAGCTGCCGAAGGATACGCAGCGCATCGACGCGCCGACGCCCTACGTGTGGATCATCGGGCGCACCAAAACGGATGGGCCGAAGGATTATGATGCGGTCCACAAGATCCAGGCCGGCTTCAAGCTGACCCCGCTTTCCCGCTGGGGCAAGGCGCCCGAGAAAATCATGGTCAAGATCGACCCATCCGTCGATATGAAGACCCCGCCGAAACTGCAAGTCGATGGGTTGCCGGCTTCCCAGTACTTCGCCTACGCCGCCGAAATTTTAAAGCTGCAGCCGCCGCATCTCACCGACCAGCCGATCATCGCGCGCTTGAAGCGGATCGGCATCGAGCCCGGCAAGGGCTTCGACATCGGCAAGCTTGCTCCCGCCATACGCGATGGCCTCCTGAGCGCGCCGGAAGACGCGCAGAAACTGATGAAGTGGAAAGTGCAGTCCATCGCCAAGGTCGTGAACGGCTGGTCGATGAACACAAATACGATGGGCGTCTATGGCGATTACTATCTGAAGCGCGCCATTGTCGCGCAGCTCGGCCTCGGCGCCAATGTGCCGGAGGACGCGATCTACCCCATCAATCTCGTTGACGAAACCGGCAAGCCGCTCGACGGCGCCAATGTCTACAGGCTCCATTTCGACAAGAGCGCCTTGCCGCCGGTGGAGGCGTTTTGGTCGGTGACGCTGTACGACCAGGATGGCTTCCAGGTCGAAAATGCGCAGAACCGCTTCGCCCTCAGCAGCTGGATGCCGTTCGCTTACAATTCGGACGGTTCGCTTGATCTTTATTTCCAGAACGAAAGTCCGGGTCCGGAGAAGGAGGCGAACTGGCTTCCCGCGCCAAAAGGACCCTACAATCTGACCATGCGCCTCTATGCGCCGAAGCGAGACGCCCTGATAGGCATATGGAACCCGCCGTCGGTCAAGCGCGAGGCGCTGAACGAGCCGCTCAATCTGCAGCCGCCAGCCAAGGTCCAGGAGCCGCCCGCGGTCCAAGAGCCTGTCGCGCCGGAGGCTCCGATCAAGGCGGAAGAGCCGCTCAAGCCCGAGGCTCCAGCCGAGGTCGAGGAGCCGGTCGCGCCGGAGACGCCGGCCGAGGCGCCAGCCGAGCGAGAAACGCCCGCCGCGCCGAAGGAGTGAGCCTCGGAATAGTGGGGGCGTCAGGCGCGCCGAGGTCTTACCGGCTCACCTGGTCGATCGCTGTGGCGAGCCGATCCGCCTCGGCGGCGATGTCCGCTGCGCGTCGCCGCATCAGCACGACCATATCGTTCAGAAGCGTTTGAGGGTCTTCGAGATCGCGCTCCCCCGCAAGCCAGCGGGCGAGCGCGGCCTCGTCGCGATTCAAGGCGCGCGCGGCGTCGCGCTGCCAATCACCGCCAAAGACCAGCCGCGCCGCCTTGCGGAACAGATCCGGCGCCGATGGTTTTTCATGGGGATCGGCGCCGACGTGCTCCAAGGCGCCGCTCGGCTGCGTCAGCTCGGCCAGCCGCAAGATCTCGGGCAATACGGCGCGCACGGCTCCGGCGCCGGACAAAGGAACCGTCCAGCAGCGCTTTTCGGGCCGCCATTGCACATTCGGAACCCAGCGAAGGAGCTGAAGAAGCTGCTCGCTGAAGCCGGATTTGATGACGATCGCATCATTCGTCACCTGCACGAACGGGCTCGGCGGAAACGGGTTCGCCGCAAGGGCGGCGCGGGCTTTTTCGTCGTTCGACATATTGAAGCCAGCGTCACCACATCCCGCGCATCACGCCGCTCCAGTCGGGAGCGCCGGTTGTCAGGAAATTGAGGACCGCCCGCGCGGCTTCAGGTCCGCTCGCCCGCCAGCCGGGGTGCCGGTGGTTGACGGTCAGATCAGGAAAAAAGAGCGCGGCGAGCAGTCCGCCGGCTTGGGCCTGGTCTTGCACATAGCGGCGCGCGCCGCGAACCGATATTCCATGCGAAAGCGCGATGTGGCCGCCGATGCAGCATGTCGATCCACAGTCGGAGGCGGCCTGATTCATATCAAGGACGGCCGCTTCAGCCTCGAGCTTCGACCAGAGCGCGATCAACTCCTCCCTTTCCCAGTCTTCGATACCAAGCGCTTCAGCCGGCAGATAAGGTTCGTGATGTTTCATTACGGCCTCCCTGGCGTGACAGACTCATTCTAGAGCGATTTCCGCCGGCGTCGAGCCGATCAAACGAGCATGCCGACGACGGCGCCGCTCATGCAGGTGGCGAGCGTGCCGGAAAGGATCGATCGAAAGCCCAGGGAAACGATGTCTCGCTTGCGCTCGGGCGCCATCGCGGTCATGCCGCCGATCATGATGCCGAGACTGCCGAAATTGGCGAAGCCGCAGAGCGCATAAGTGATGATCAGGCGCGAGCGAGGGCTCAGCGCCTCCGGCGGAAGATGCGCAAGATCGATATAGGCGACGAACTCGTTGAGAACCGTCTTGGTGCTCATCAGAGCCGCCGCCGCTTCGCTTTCGGCGCTTGGAATCCCAATCAGCCACATGATCGGACGAAAGCCGAAGCTGAACAGGCGCTGCAGAGTGAAAGGGTCGCCCTGGTGCGGAAGCAGAGCGAGGCTCATGTTGACGAGCGCGACAAGGGCGACGAGCACGATGAGCATTGCGATAATATTGGCGAGAAAGCCGACGCCGTCATTGGTCCCGCGGGCGATGGCCTCCATGGCGCTCGCCGGCGGATCGGCGATTTCCAAATGCCCGGACTCTTTCAGGTTCGGCGTAAACGGAACCATGATCGCGGCGACGGCGAGCGCCGCCGGCGTCGAGATGATCGAGGCGATGAGAATATTGCCGAGCGCGTCTGGGATCACCGGGCCGAGCAGGCTCGCATAGATCACCATCACGGTGCCGGCGATCCCCGCCATCCCGCAACTCATCAAAGCGAAAAGCTCGCCGCGCGCCATGGATTTGAGATAGGGGCGCACCAGCAGAGGCGCCTCGACCATGCCGACGAATATATGCACCGACGCGCCGAGGCCGAGCGCGCCGCCGACGCCCAGCGTATGCCTGAGCGCAAAGGCGAGGGCGCCGACGATCTTCTGAAGGACGCCAAGATAGAGCAAAAGCGAAGCGAGCGCGCTGATGACGAGAACCAGCGGAAAGGCGCGAAATCCGAGGATGAAGCTCGCTTCCGGCCTCGTCTCCACGAAAGGCGGCGGCCCGCCCCCAAGATAGCCAAACACGAAGGTCGTTCCGGCGTCGGTCGCGCTCTGCAGCGCCGCGACGGCGTGGTTCAACGAGAAGAAGATCGCGGTCGCCGGCGGAAATTTGAGCAGGATCAGCGCCAGGCTAAGCTGCAGCGCGAGGCCGCCGAAGACGACGCGCAGCGACGGCCGCCAACGATCCTCGCTAATCAGCCAAGCCAGGACAAGCAGCGCGCAAAGCCCGAACACGCCGCGCAAAATAGTCATACAGGCCCTTTCAAATCGGTTTCCGCCGGCGCGCGTCCCGATCGGAAAGCGCATCCAATCAGCAAGGAACTTCGCCAGATCAATTGAGTTGAAGCGGAACCGAAAAGGTCGATCATTTTTCCGGAAAGAAGCTCTAGATCAGATCCCGTTGAGACGGAAGCGCGAAGCAATCGCTCCTGGGCGGCGAATTTGCCCTCCCTTCAAACAAAGATCGCCGAAGACAAGCAGCGGGCTTTTCGCCAGGAAGCCGGCGCGGCCCAGGATCATCGATTCGACATGAACCCAAGGAATTGGGCGGGTGCGAGGTTGCAAGATCTATCCGTTCTCGCGCGATGGTAGCTTTGCGGCTGCAAGGATGAGAAGCAATTAACCATGATAAGAAATTCCGTCATGAACGCTCGCGAATGAGTAAAAAAGATGTATCAACCTTACCGAAACTTTGCGATTTACCTGAAAATATCGTGGTGAGAGAATAATTTTGCTAGCTCGATCAATCTCACGCCAGTGGCGGCGAGGAGCAGCTAGGGGTTCAACTTTCGAATTTAAGTTTTTCTCCTTGAACAGATGGAAGACCAAGAAATGCGCCATGGGCGACGCGGGCGGCGGCTCCTCTTAGGCTGGTTCAGCCTGAGCGGGGTGAGCGCGAGGCGCTTTTTGCCGTCCATGGCCTTATACTAGGAGGCTCGTCATGCGAATTGTCGGCGGCGCGTGCGCGATTTTTTTCAGCGTTTTCACATTGGCGGAAGCCAGCGCGACGGTGGTCGTCGATATCGATCTTAGCACGCAAACCATGCATGTGCGCGCCAACAGCGGCAATTATGACTGGCGGGTGTCCACCGCACGCTCCGGCTATGTGACGCCGCGCGGGCATTACAGGCCGATTTCCTTGCAGCGCATGCACTACTCCCGCAAATATGACATGACGCCGATGCCCTATTCCATCTTCTTCAGGGGCGGCTATGCGATCCACGGAACCTATTCGACGGCGCAGCTCGGCCACCCGGTCTCGCATGGATGCATTCGTCTCGCGCCGGGCAACGCCGCGCGCCTCTTTAGCATGGTGCAGGCCGAGGGCGCGTCGATTGGCATTTCCGGCTCGCCGCCGCATGGATTATACGCTCGGGCGCACAGGCGAAGACACCCGACGGCCTATGCGCATTACTATCGCGGAAGCGGCGTCGGCTTCTATCAGGGACAGCCGCAGGGCGCGTTCGCCTATGCCCCGATGCGGCGCGCTCCCATCGCTGCGAAAGCCGGGCAAATCATCAACCCCGTATTTCGGTCGCCTCCTTCGACGCCCGGCTGGCCCTGGCCATGAGCAAGGAGGGCCGCCGCGCGCCGGCGCCCGATAACCCGGCCTAAATATCGCGGCCTTCGATTTCGAGCTTGAGCTTTTCGATGGTCTTTTGAAGGTCCGGCTGCAGAGGGTAGATTTCAAGCGCCTTGTTGAAAATCTGCAGAGCCCGTTCGTCGAGGCCGGCGCGCTGTAAAATCAAGCCCATCCCGGCCAGCGCGCCAAAATGGCGCGGCTCCAGCTTCATCACTTGATCGATATCCGCCATCGCGCCATCCGAATCGTCCGCTAGAAAACGCGCGGTCGCGCGTTGATTCCAGGCCTCCGCCCAGTCCGGCTCCAAGACCACCACCTTATCCAGAAGTGAAAGCGCAAGCGGATAGTGCTGGCCCTGTATCGACGCCAAGGCGCGCTGCATGAGCAGTTCAGCGGTGTCGGATCGCGATTGCAGCCAAATGCGCTCAATGGCGTCAGCGACGCCTTGCGCCTCCTCTGGGTCCGCCGCGGCCTGGAGGCGTTTGAAGAGCTCGTCGAGAATCCGCCGCCGCTGAGCGATCGGCGTCTCGTGCGGCCCCAAGGCCTTCTTCAGGTTCTCGGCCCGAACAGCCTTGGATTTCGCCACGCGCGCAGCCGCTGTCTCTTTCGCGCGATCAGGGGCTCTCGGCGAGCCGTCAAGCGAATTTTGCCGTTCGGCGCCGCCGGGTTCGCCGCGCCGCGATCCGCCCTCAGGCGGCGTTCGAAATCCGTCAAGGCCGAAATCGAAGTTTCCGCGCGGAGGGATCGGCAAAGCGTCCCGGCCGAGGTCGCGCCACCCATCCGGCAGACCGCCGGGGACTCCGGGGAAGCTCTGGGCATTTTCAGCCCGCGCCAAGTTGGGATCGGCCAAGCTTACGCCCAGCAATCCGACCAAGCCTGCCAAAAAAACGCGCCGCCTTCGCATCCTCGGCAGGGTAAACAAACCCAACCCAAAGGTCAAAGCCAGCAGGCATTTCAGCGCCTAGAGTATGTTCCGAAAAAGTTGATCGACTTTTTCGATCAGAACATGCTCCAACTTATCGATCTGAAGCGAGTTCTTATCGATTGGATGATGCCATCCAATCGGAACGCGCTCTGGCGGAGCCCGATCAGGTCGACGCCCTCACATTGGCGACGCCCAGCGCCAGATCGATTGAAAAGGAGCATGTCGGGAGCGGCGAAAGAGCCGGTCGCAGAAGCGAACCCTTAGCCCTGCCGGGCCTTGTAGCGCTTTTGCGTCTTGTTGATGATATAGACTCGGCCCTTGCGCCGCACGAGCTGATTGTCGCGATGGCGGCCACGCAGCGATTTCAATGAATTACGGACTTTCATCGGACAAATCCCAAAAACAAGCAACCGGCCGTCCCCGGCCGGTTTGCAAAGCTGCGTGATCCTATGCCCGATTGCAGGCTGGCGATCAACCCTAAACCGAATCCATGCGCATAGCGTCAAGCTTGCCGCCTCCGGAGGATGCAGCGGCCGGCAGGCACATTATGTGCTTTGCTTTAGCGAGAGACCACGTGACCAAGCCAAGCCTCGAATCGGATGACAATTCAGCCTATAAGCGGCGCAGAGGTTTGCCTCCGGCGGATCGCTTCGCCGACCCAGCGTCATCCCCCGCACGCGCGACATATGGAGAGAGGATGAATGACCAACGAACAAGTTGAAATCGTCAAGCGGACGATCGTCAGGGTGTTCCCGCCGCGCCCGGAAGGCAGCAGCGAAATGATCATCCAGCGCTACGAGAAGGCGAAAACCGAAGCCGCCAAGGCGTTCGGCGCGGTGTTCTTCCCGCGCCTGTTCGAGACTAACCCGGAAATGAAGGAGCTCTTCAAAGACCCTGACAAGACGGTGCTGAAATTCGCCGAAACGATGCCTATGCTGTTCCGCTCGATGAACCGCTTGCACGATACGCTGAACACGATGCAGGAGCTCGGAGTCACGCATTGGAAGGCGGGCGTCAAGCTGGAACACTATCAGCCATTCCTCTCGGCGCTGTTGTGGACTTTACGCACGATGATGGGCGACGAAATCTTCAACGAAGACGTCGCCAAGGCCTATGTCGCGGTGCTGTCGCGCATTTGCGGCATCATGTGCAACGCCGCCTATCCCGAGGCGCGCGGCATTTCCGACCCTGAAACGTCCACGGCCGGCTGAACTCGGCCTCGGCAAACTGACGAATCCCCAGGGTCGCGGCGGCGGCGCGGCGCCGCGCGCCTCGCTTTGGCCAGACTTCTGCTGTTAAGATAAGGTCTTGAAACTTCGTTGCGGCTCGGTGGATTCGTTTCAATCGACAGAGATCAGGGCCGTATCAATTGAATTGGCGCATGTCGGAGCCGAAAGAATTGATCAGCGTCTTGGCCGACGCGTTCTGCGCCGCCCCGCGCGGCGACGCCCGGAAATTGGGTCGGTCCAGGAACCTGTTCATGCGCCGGCATTTTTGCTCAAGGCTTTTCCTGTCGGTCATTTTCGCCGCCGGGCTCGCGCGCGCGGCCTCCGCGCATCCGCATGTCTGGGTGTCGGCGCAAGAGCAAGTGATTTTTGGAGCGAAGGGTCAAATCGAAGCCATTCGGCACGCCTGGGTCTTCGACGAAATGTATTCGGCTTTCGTGACGCAGGGTCAGAGCGCGGATGGCAAGCTCATGACCAAGGAGGAGCTCGCGCCGCTCGCCAAGACCAATGTCGAGGACTTGGCCGAGTTCGAATTCTTCACCCACGCCAAGGCCGCCAATGCGAAGGTCGAATTCGGGGAGCCGTTCGACTATTCGCTGGAAGAGCGCGACGACAAGCTTGTGGTTTTACGCTTCACCTTGCCGCTGAAAACTCCCGCGAGCGCATCGAAAGCTTTCTCGCTGCAGGTTTATGATCCGACCTATTTCGTCGCCTTCGAGCTTGCGAAGCAGGATCCGGTCAGCTTTGTCGGCGCGCCAAAGGGCTGCTCGGCGAATGTGATGGGCGCGAAACCCTTGGCAGCCGAAGAGACGAAGAAGCTTAGCGAGTCCTTCTTTAGCGGTCTTTCGCCGGGAACCGATTTCGGGATCAAGCTCGCCACCCCGATCATCATCGCCTGTCCATGAGGCTCGATTGAAGCGCGCGACATCCGTTTTCTCGCTGTTCGACGGAGTTTTGACTTCGCTCGAAGAAGGCGCTTTGGGCCGGCGCGCGCGATCGGCCAAACGCGCGGCCGCGATCGTGCCCTGGGCTCTCCTCGGCGTCGCCTTGCTGCTGTCGTCCGCATGCCTTGCGCAGGGCGCGCATCATCCTTTTGCGGTCGGCGCAAACGAAGGCGCCGTGGGCGGCGTCGATGGGTTGAGCGGTTGGGTCCTCGCCAAGGAAAGCGGATTTTATCGGCTGCTGACAAGCGCCATCCGCGCGGCGAAAGAAAGCAGCGCATCGGCCTGGGGCCTTGCCGGCCTCAGCTTGGGCTATGGCGTTTTCCACGCCGCCGGCCCCGGCCACGGCAAGGCGGTGATCGCCTCCTATATGCTCGCGAATGAAAGAGTTTTGCGGCGGGGCCTGCTCATCTCCCTGGCCGCCGCTCTCTTGCAGGGTTCCATCGCGATCGCGATCGTCGGCGTCGCGACCCTTGTCTTGGGCGCGACCGCGAAGCACATGACTGCGGCCGCACATGTGATCGAGACCGCAGGCTATGCCGGCATTGTCGCTCTCGGCGCGGCGCTTGTCTTCACCAAAGGCGCGGCGCTTCGCGCCGCCTGGCGGGCTGCGCCCGAGTTTGCTTCCGCCGGCTTTCGCGCCGCCCCTGCGGGAGGCGCCCTTTCCGCTCGGTTCACGGCCAACGATTGCAGCGCCTACCACGTTCATGGCCCTGGCTGCGGCCATTTCCACGCCCCGGACCCACGAACGCTCGACACTGGCTTTGCCTGGAAAACCGCCTTGCTGACTGTCCTGGCGGCGGGATCGCGACCCTGCTCGGGGGCTATTCTCGTTCTCGTTTTCGCTGCGGCGCAAGGGATCTTTCTCGCCGGCGTCGGGGCGGTTATCGCCATGTCGCTCGGCACGGCGGCGACCACAGGGGCGCTTGCGTCTTTGGCCGTGTTCGCCAAGAAGTCGGCGACGAAATATTCCACGGCCAGCTCCTGGCAGGCGCTGGTCGCGGGGCGCCTGTTCGAGGTCGGCGCCGCCCTCGCCGTCTTGATTTTCGGGCTCGCTTTGCTGGACGCGGCCCTGACAGGCGTCGCGGGCGCTGCGCGCTAGAGCATGTTCCGAAAAAGTTGATCGACTTTTTCGATCAGAACATGCTCCAACTCATTGATCTGGAGCGAGTTCTTTTCGATCGGATGATTCCATCCGATCGGAACGCGCTCTAGCGCCGATTAGGCGCTTGCGATGGGCCGCGCTCGGGCTCGTCTTTCCCGAGCAGATCCGGCCGCCGCTCGCGGGTAATCCGCAAAGCCTCGCCCTCACGCCAGGCCTTGATCTTGGCATGGTCGCCAGAAAGCAGAACCGGGGGAATCTCGCGGCCTTCCCATTCGCGCGGCCGGGTGAATTGGGGATATTCGAGAAGACCCGCCTCGAAACTCTCCTCTATGCCGGACGCTTCCTTGCCCATGACGCCGGGCAGAAGCCGCACGCAAGCGTCCAGCGCGACCATCGCGGCGATTTCGCCGCCCGAAAGCACATAATCGCCGATCGAAACCTCCTCGAGGCCCCGCGCGTCGATTACGCGCTCATCGACGCCTTCAAAGCGCCCGCAGATCAAGATCACGCCTGAGGCGGCCGCAAGTGTCCGCGCGCGCGCTTGGGTTAGCGCCGCCCCGCGCGGGCTCAGCAACAGCCGAGGCCGCTGATCGCCCGCCAATAATCCGGCGTCGAGGCTCGCCGCGAGCACATCGGCGCGGATCACCATTCCGGGACCGCCCCCGGCCGGCGTATCGTCTACGGCGCGATGCCGTCCCAATCCATGCGCGCGGATGTCGCGCGTCTCCAACGCCCAAACCCCGCTGGCGAGAGCCTCGCCCGCGAGAGAGACGCCGAGAGGGCCGGGAAACATATCTGGAAAAAGCGTGAAGACCGTCGCCCGCCACATGGACATAACGCAAAGAGTTTCACGGATCCGGCGACTAGTCTCCATGCCTCCAAGGCTCCAAGCCAAGCCGCATGGAGCGCTTCGCAGACGGGCGCTAACCATCCAGCCCGAGCGCCGCCTTCACACGGTGAGAATAGCCGTAGACATCGTCGCGCAATTGAAGACGGCCCGACTCGTCGACGTAAGTCGTGAAATATTCGATATGAACTGGAAGCGGATTCGGCAGATAGACATAGCGCTCCTTGCCGCCGATCAGCCCTTTGACGCGCTGCTCGCTCCAGCCGTTCGCGCGTCCTAGCACGGTTTCGGCGAAGCGGAACGGATCGTCGACGCGCACGCAGCCATGGCTATAGGCCCGCCGCGACTCGCTGAACAGCGCGCGCGACGGCGTATCATGCAAATAGACCGAATAATCATTCGGGAACATGAATTTGATCCGCCCTAGAGCATTCCGCTCGCCCGGCGGCTGGCGCACCCTGAGCCGCCCCCCGACGGAGGCGACCTGATAGCCGAGCCGGCGGAAATAGCTGGGATCCGCGCCGAGCTTCGGCAGCATTTCCTTTCGGATGATGGATTGCGGCACGTTCCAATAGGGATTGACGATCAGAAATTGCATCTTGTTGGAAAAAATTGGGGTCGGCGTCTGCTCCTTGCCGACGACGACGCGATTGCGCTGAACGATGCGCCCGTTCTCGATGACGACGACCTCGAAATCGGGAATATTCACTTCAATGCGCGATTCGCCCATGTCGCGCGGCATCCAGCGCCAGCGCTCCATATTGGCGAGGATCTCGGCCTCGAGCCGCGACGGCTTCGCCACAGCAGCGCTATTCTGCCCATCGAGGCTCAAGCGCGCCCGGATGACCGGCGCGCGGGCATCGCGCAAGCCCCCTTTAAGCGCGGGGCCAGCCGGGATGCTCGGCGCCCGCGCGGCGGGGACGCGCTCGCGCCGCAATTCGGCGAGCTTGTCGCGCAGCGCCTCATAGGCTTTTTGCGGCGGGTTGAATCCCTTGAGCGCCGCGCCGGCGTCTTCGCCCGCGGTCGCGACGATCGCCAAAATAATCGAGGCCTCGGCGACCTCGGGCTTCGCTCCGATCAAAGGCGAGATCGCGTGGGGATCGACGCGGGACCCGCTGGCCTGGCGCCCATAGGCGACGACGGCGTCGCTGAGGGCGATATCGGCCAAGACGAGATCTTCATCTGAGCCGGCGGGAGCCGGCCGGCGCGGGAAGCCCTTGAGGTCGAGCCCATCGTCAGCGGCGCGCTCGAGCCGCTCCATCGCCGATTTGACCTCAGGATTGGCATTGCCGTCCGTTGACCAGAGCGGCGCGAAATCGCGCGCGGCGTAGAAGGCCGCGACAGCCTCGCGCTCCTTGCGATTAAGGACGCCGAACGGGTCCCGGAAATCCGGCCGGGCGCGCGCCTCGAGCGCCGACTTCAGAGCCGCATTGATCGGCGGCAAGGGCTGCGCGGAAGACTCCGAGTCGAGGGCGTCGGAGGCCGGCGCGGCAGGCGTTTCGATCGAGGCGGCGGGACGACCCTGTCCCCCCTCCGTCTCGGCGGTCGGCGGCTGCGTAATGGTTGGGTCCAGATCCCCCTGCGCGTCGCCGCCTTCGGGAGCATCCGCGGAGTCGCCCCGCAAGAGAACCGAGCCCGTCGGCGCCCCGGCCCAGGCGACGACCGTCCCAGCGGGGGCGCGTGACATCGCCGCTCGAAGGCCCGTCGGAGTCTTTTCAAGCCGTTCGACCGGCGTTGCGCCTGGAGTCCTGCCCAGAATGGCGGCGCCCTCTTCGGCGCGCGCGGGCGCTCCTCCAAGACTCAGGACAAGCGCAAGGGCCGACACGCATTGAAAGTTACTCCATTCCACCGGCGCCCGCATCCTTCTTCCCTCTTGATCGTCACTTTCATCGAGCCCAGACGAAACCGATCGCCATAATTCTAAGACGCCATTTGGCGCTGATCCGAATTGGCGATGAAGCTCTTTGCGATTTCAACGCAACGGCGCGCGCACCCGGACGCACGCACGTCGTAATCCGTCATTTTGCAACGCCCTCGCATCGAAGCGGTTCCACAGAAGCCAAGGCCGCACCGATCTTTTTTTCTTTACTTGCGTCTCGACACTCAGCGCGTTTGGTTCGGCGAACTAAAACCAGTTGGCGTCAAGCGGCGGCGCCGTCGGAGCCGGCGCTTTCCTCCGTCGCGGGCCCAAGGCCATAATCCTTCATCTTGCGATAGAGCGTCGAGCGGCCGATCCCGAGCTTGCGCGCGGCGGCGGACATGCGACCGCGATAATGGCTCAGGGCGAAGCGAATGACGTCGGCCTCGATCTGATCGAGCCGGCGCAGCTCTCCCCCCTCGTCGAGAAGCGCCATGACATTCGGGTCGCGCAGCTCGACGCGGATGATTTCGGTCGCGCAGGGCGCTTGATGCGCGACTGGAGCCGGAGCCGCCGGAACGCGCACGTCGAAACCTTCAACCTGCGCGGCGATCTGCGGAAATTCGGCGACGGTCAATTCGTCGCCATCGGCGAGGACGACGGCGCGAAACAGCGCATTTTCCAATTGGCGGACATTGCCCGGCCAATCATAGGAAGAAAGAAGAGCGAGCGCTTCGGCGCCGATCCCGCGCAGCTTTTTGCCCTCCTCCGCAGCGAAACGGACGCAAAATCTGCGGGCGAGATCGGCGATGTCATCGCGCCGGTGCCGAAGCGGCGGGACGCCGATCGGAAAGACGTTCAGGCGATAATAGAGATCCTCGCGGAAGCGGCCTTGCTTGACGAGCTCGATCAGATTCTGATTGGTCGCCGAGATCAGGCGGATATCGACCTTGACCGGCCGTTTGCCGCCGACCGGATCGACCTCGCCCTCCTGCAAGGCGCGCAGGAGCTTGACTTGCGCATCCTGCGGCAATTCGCCGATCTCGTCGAGAAAGAGCGTGCCGCCATGCGCCTCGACGAATTTGCCCGCGTGTTTTTCATTCGCGCCCGTGAAGGCGCCTTTCTCGTGTCCGAACAGAATCGATTCGACGAGATTTTCCGGCAGCGCGCCGCAATTGACCGTCACGAAGGCGCGCCCGCGCCGGTCGGAGGCGCCTTGGATCGCGCGCGCGACAACTTCCTTGCCGACGCCCGACTCGCCTTCGAGCAGCACGGGAATGGACGATTTCGCCGCCCGTTCGCCGAGCCGCACGACGCGCTCCATATCCTCACTCTTCGTCGCAAGATCCTTGAACGTCAAGGCGCCCGCGGCCTGCCGGTTCAGCCGCCTGACTTCATCCTCCAGCGCATCGACGCGAAGCGCATTCTTGATCGAGACCTGGAGCCGCTCGGCGCCGACCGGCTTCACCACGAAATCGAGAGCGCCGGCGCGCATCGCCGAAATGACCGCTTCGATCGATCCGTTCGCCGTCTGCACGATAGTCGGGATCTTGAGGTTTTTTTCGCGCAGCCTGCCGAGCACGGCCATGCCGTCGAGATCGGGCATGACGAGATCGAGGATCAAGAGATCGATTTGCGGCGCGCTCGCTGCTTGCAGACGCGTGAGCGCGGCCTCGCCGCTTTCGGCGAGCTCCGCCTGATAGCCGAAGCGATGAACCAAGGATTCGAGCAACCGGCGCTGAACCGGATCGTCGTCTACGATAAGGAGTCTGGGGGACATGCGGCCTCGCGGGGGCGCGACCTTCGCCCCGATGGCCGCATCCTCGGCGATTAGAGTAAATGCGGCGTTAATGCGGGGCGGAAACGGTCCGCGGCAGGGCCGGCGGCAGCCTCCAAACAGCCAAACTGACATGGGCTTATTCGACGGGCGCGATGACAAAAGTTGGATCATAATCTAGCACTTTTGGGCGCCCTCGCGCTTTGAGACAGGCGCTTCGGGCTCTCCTTGGCGCCACCAACATCAGGGATGAGGCGGTTGAAAAGGCTCCTCTTTATTCTCGCCCTTATGCTCGCCTCGCCCGCATTCGCCGACGAGTTCATCACGCTGGCCTCGACGACATCGACCGAGCAATCGGGCCTCTTTTCCTATCTCATTCCTTTGTTCAAGCAGGCGAGCGGGATCGACGTTCATGTGGTCGCGGTCGGCACCGGCCAGGCGCTGGCGATCGGGGCGCGGGGCGACGCCGACGCGCTTCTCGTGCATGACCGCGAAGGCGAGGACAGGTTCGTCGCCGATGGCCATGGGATCGACCGGCGCGATGTGATGTTCAATGATTTCGTGCTGATCGGTCCCAAGTCCGATCCCACGGGCGTAAGAGGATTGAAGGACGCCAATGAAGCGCTGCGGAAAATTGCGCAAGCGAAAGCGCCTTTCGCCTCGCGCGGCGACGACAGCGGCACCCATAGAATGGAGCTGCGGCTCTGGAAAGCGGCCGGCGTCGACGTCGCCGCGGGCGCCGCCCCTTGGCGGCGCGAGACGGGCTCGGGCATGGGGCCAACGCTCAATCTCGCAGCAGGGCTCGACGCCTATGTGCTCGCCGACCGAGCCACTTGGGCGAATTTCAAGAACCGCCAGACTCTCGAAATCCTGAGCGAGGGCGATCGGGTCCTTTTCAATCCCTACGGTTCGATACTCGTCAACCCGGAGCTGCATCCGTACGTCAAGGCGGCAGCGGCCAGGCGCTGGCATGAATGGCTGACGTCGGCGCGGGGAGGCGCCGCGATCGCCTCTTACAAGATCAATGGCGAGCAGGTGTTTTTTCTCCCCGAGGCCATGGTCCGCTGAACACAGGTCCGCTACACACGCGCGATGGACGACATCGGCCAGGCCTTCGTCATCGCCTTGAAGCTGATCGCTGCGGGAGACGCCGAGCTTTTGGCGACCGTTGGCCTGTCGCTCGCCGTCAGCCTTTCCGCCGCGGCCATCGCCTTTCTCGTGGGCGCCCCGGCGGGCGCTTTTCTCGTGGTTCAGACATTCCGGACGCGGCCGGCTTTGCTTGTGGTCCTCAATGCGCTTCTGGGCCTTCCATCAGTGGTCATTGGGCTTGTCGTCTATCTTCTTCTCTCCCGCTCGGGTCCTCTGGGCTTCCTCGGCCTACTCTTCACGCCGAAAGCCATGGTGATCGCCCAGGCGATTTTGACCCTGCCGATCGTCGCTGTGCTCACCTACCGGGCCACGGAAGCCTATTGGACGAATTATCGCGATACGTTCCTGGTTTTCGGCGCGAGCAAGTTACGCATGGTGCGCACGTTGCTGGCAGCCACGCGCGGCGCGCTCGTCACTGTGTTTCTGGCGGCGTTTGGCCGCGCCATCGCTGAAGTCGGCGCAATCATGATTGTCGGCGGCAATATCAAAGGCTTCACCAGAACCATGACCACGGCGATCGTCTTGGAGACAAGCCGAGGCGATCTTGCGCTCGCGCTCGGCCTCGGGATCATTCTGGTCGGCCTGACGGTTCTGGTCAGCGGCGCGGCGTTCCGGCTCAATCAGCGCATGTCGGATTATTGAACGGCGGGAGCAGGCTCGCTCGCGCCAAGGTTGATCCCACAGGCCTCGATCCGATATGAAGCCTGCTATGATCAGTTAGAATCGCTCCAAGACATGGGTCTTCACATGCTCCCCTTGCGCTCTCCGGGCTCTTTCAACATCCTTTTCGCCGGGCAGGCTGCCGCCGAGCGCGCGCCGGAGGCCGAGCTCGGCGCTCTGCCGGAATGGAACCTCGGCGATCTTTATCCGGCGATGGATTCGCCCGCCTTCGCAAGCGACCTCGCCAAAGCCGAGGCCGAGTGCAAAGCCTTCAACGATGCCTATAAGGGCAGACTAGACGCGTTGGCCCTGGATCTCTCGGGGGCCGGGCTTGTCGAGGCGATACGGCGTTATGAAGCGCTCGAAGAACTTTTGGGCCGCATCATGTCCTACGCCGGGCTCATCTATTCCGGCGATACGGCCGATCCGGCGCGGGCGAAATTCTATGGCGACGCGCAGGAGAAGATCACCTCCGCCTCCTCCAACCTCCTGTTCTTCGAACTCGAATTGAACCGGCTCGACGACGCGGCGCTCGCCAAGCTCGTCGAATCAGGCCCTCTCGCGCATTTTCGGCCGTGGATCGAGGATATTCGCAAGGGAAAGCCCTATCAGCTCGAGGATAAGATCGAGCAATTGTTCCATGAGAAATCCGTCACCGCATACGGGGCCTGGAACCGGCTGTTCGATGAAACCATAACCGCGCTGCGCTTCACCGTCGACGGCGAGGCGCTGAGCCTCGAGCCCGTGCTGAACCTGATGCTCGACCAGAGCGAAGCGGTTCGCGAAAAAGCCGCCAACGCTTTCGGCCTTGGCTTGCGGGAAAATCTACGAACCTTCACGCTCATCTCCAATACTCTGGCCAAGGACAAGGAGATCTCTGACCGCTGGCGCGGCTTCAAGGACGTGGCGGATGCGAGACATCTCGGGAACCGGGTCGAGCGCGAGGTGGTCGACGCGCTGGTCGCCGCTGTGCGCGCCGCCTATCCGCGCCTCTCGCACCGCTATTACAAGCTGAAAGCCAAATGGTTCGGCAAGCCGGCGCTGAAACATTGGGATCGCAACGCGCCGCTGCCGAATGTCGCCGCCAAGACCTATGCTTGGGGCGAGGCGCGCGACACGGTTCTCGGCGCCTATGAAGCCTTTTCGCCGCAGATGGCGGGCATCGCCAAGCGCTTCTTCGACGAGCGCTGGATCGACGCTCCCGTGCGCCCCGGCAAGCAGCCAGGCGCCTTCGCGCATCCGACCGTGCCTTCGGCGCATCCTTATGTGCTGTTGAACTACCAAGGCAAGCCGCGCGATGTGATGACGCTCGCGCATGAGCTTGGGCATGGCGTGCATCAGGTCCTCGCCGGCCCGAATGGCGCCCTTATGGCGCCGACGCCGCTGACCTTGGCCGAGACAGCGTCCGTCTTCGGCGAAATGCTGACCTTCCGCGCCATGCTCGCCCGGACGACCAATGTCGCCGAGCGCCGCGCCATGCTCGCCGCCAAGGTCGAGGACATGCTGAACACGGTGGTGCGCCAGATCGCCTTTTATTCCTTCGAGCGCAAGCTCCATCTCGAACGCCGCAATGGCGAACTGACGGCGGACCAGATCTGCGCGCTATGGATGGAGGAGCAGTCGGAAAGCCTCGGGCCGTCGATCGAGCTCGGCGCAAATTATGAGACCTACTGGGCCTATATTCCGCATTTCATCCATTCGCCCTTCTATGTCTACGCCTACGCTTTTGGCGATTGCCTCGTCAATTCGCTCTATGGCGTTTACGAGAACGCGCAAGCGGGTTTCGCCGAGCGCTATCTCGCGATGCTTTCAGCCGGCGGCACCAAGCATCACGCCGAGCTGCTCGCGCCCTTCGGCCTCGACGCGCGCGATCCTGCGTTCTGGCAGATTGGGCTCTCAATGATCGAAGGAATGATCGTCGAGCTCGAAGGCTTGGAAGGAAAAGTTTAGCGGCGAGATGATGAATGGCTGATCGCCCATGCCCTGGCTCTATCTCGCCATCGCCATAGTGTCCGAGGTCGTCGCGACCTCGGCGCTGAAATCGGCCGAAGGTTTTACGCGCCTCGTCCCGTCTCTGCTGGTGATCGTGGGCTATGCGCTCGCGTTCTATTTTCTCTCGCTCACTTTGCGGGATATTTCGGTCGGCGTCGCTTACGCGGTGTGGTCCGGCGTCGGCATTGCGCTCGTGTCCTTGATCGGCTGGGTCCTCTATAATCAAGCTCTCGGCGCCGGCGAATTGGCGGGGATGGGATTCATCGTTTTCGGCGTCATATTGCTCAATATATTTTCGAAGGGGGCGCATTGAGAGAGGCTTCCAGGCGCGGGAACTCGCAGCGTGGCTTCTTCGCGAGGAGTCTTCCTAGAAATCGAGGAACACGGGATGAGCCAAGGACGATATGCGCATCTCTGGCCCGGCGTTCCCCTCGCCTTCGCCTCCGCAATTCTGTTCGGCGCCTCAACGCCTTTGTCGAAGCTCTTGCTTGCATCGGCAGATCCGCAAATTCTAGCGGGCGCGCTTTATCTCGGCGCCGGCTTCGGCCTCGCCGCGCTTCGCCGCGCCAGCGCCGCGCGGGGCCTCCTCGCGCAGGAAGCGCCCCTACGCAAAGGTGATTTACCCTGGCTCGGCGGGGCAGTCTTTTTCGGCGGCGTCCTCGGCCCCCTGTTCCTGATGCTGGGCCTCGCCCGCACGGACGCCGCCTCCGGCTCCCTGCTGCTCAATCTGGAATCGCTCTCAAGCATGGGCATCGCCTGGCTCGTCTTCAAAGAGAATGTCGACAGGCGTCTTCTGCTTGGGGCTTTTTCTATCGTCCTCGGCGCCGCGCTCTTGTCCTGGACCGGCGAGGGGGTCGCTCTCAATCAAGGAGCCGCCCTGATCGCGGCGGCGTGCCTCGCCTGGGGAATCGACAATAATCTCACCCGCAAGCTTTCCGCGGCCGATCCCACGCAAATCGCCATGATCAAGGGGCTTGTGGCGGGGACCGTAAATGTCGGCCTCGGCCTTTGGCGCGGCGCGATCCTCCCCGCGCCCATGTTTCTTGGCGCCGCTGGCTTCGTCGGCTTTCTCGGCATCGGCCTAAGCCTCGCCGCCTTCATCCTCGCCCTGCGCCATCTCGGCGCGGCGCGCACGGGGGCCTATTTTTCGCTAGCGCCCTTCATTGGCGCCCTGCTGTCGCTTGTCATTTTGCATGACCCCTTCACCGCAAGGCTGTTTGTCGCCGGGCTGCTGATGGGCCTTGGCCTATGGCTTCATCTCAGCGAGGACCATGTCCACGAACATGAGCATGAAGCTCTCGAACATGAGCACGGTCACCTGCATGACGCGCATCACCGGCACGCCCACGCGGAGCCGGCGCAAGAGCCGCATTCGCATTGGCATCGCCATGAGCCCTTGCGCCATGCGCATCCGCATTATCCCGATCTGCATCACAGGCATCATCACGGATAGAGGCGCGGCCAACGCGCCGCGCTTTTGATCTGGCGTCAGCGCACGAAGCCCAGAATATCCTTCACCGCGACGATATTCTCATGGGCGAGCGCCCGCGCGCGATCGGCGCCGTCGACAAGAACCTCATCGATATAGGCTACGTCGTTTTTCAACCGCTTCATCTCCGCGCCGATCGGCCCAAGCTTCGTCACCGCAAGATCGACGAGGGCCGTTTTGAAGGCGGAGAAATTGCCGCCGCCGAAAGCCTTCAGAACATTCTGCTTCGTCTCGCCGTTCAGCGCCGCGAAAATGCCGACGAGGTTTTCCGCTTCGGGCCGATTGGCGAGACCTTCGATCTCGGAAGGCAACGCCTCGGGATCGGTCTTCGCCTTGCGAACCTTCTGCGCGATCGTGTCGGCGTCGTCGGACAAATTGATCCGCGAATAATCGGAAGGGTCCGATTTCGACATTTTTTTGCTTCCGTCGCGCAGGCTCATGACGCGCGTGGCCGGCCCTTGAATCAAGGGCTCGGGCAAAGGGAAAAACCCTTCGCCATGGCCATGCGCGGCGATCGACGCGGCAAAATCAAGGTTGAACTTTTGCGCTATGTCGCGCGC